>ERZ724514.1124-NODE-1124-length-11968-cov-3.406027_pt1 | contig 11968 bp, 5 predicted proteins | sample MGYA00376047_ERZ724514 | MGnify/ENA primary metagenome ERZ724514 (study PRJEB28724, sample SAMN07190883) | activated sludge metagenome | isolation source: activated sludge of sewage treatment plant in Hong Hong | place: Hong Kong | collected 2016-03-17 ...
GAAGGCAACAGTCCCTGATAATCCTTTTACAACTGCCGATGATTTTCAGCCGATAAGCATAAGGCAGATAAGCGATATGAACGGTGACGGCAAAAATGATATAATAGTAGCAACCGGAAATTATTTCATTCACTGTTACAATGGAAATTCATCAGGCACTGCCGACCTTATGTGGTCTTTCAATACGGGCTACAATAATAACAATACGGGCGCAGTTACATGGGAAGAAGGAATGCAGATTAGGGACGATGTGAACGGCGACGGCATACAGGATGTAGTGTTCGGCTGCGCAGGCGGTAATGAAATGGTTTATACAGTTTCGGGCAGAACGGGAAAGCAAATCTGGGCTTGGGGTGATTCAGTATCCTTCCAAGATGGCGATATTGAAGCTGTGCGCGCTGATAAGGACTTTAATGGTGATGGCGTAAAAGATGTTCTGGTTTCTGCAAGCGGAACCGGTACGGGTACGGGCGGAAGGCATGCATTGGTATGTCTTGACGGATTGACAGGAAATCAAATTTTCTTTGTAACTCAGCCGTCCGATTTCACGGGTGATATTATAAGCACTCAATACGGCGGCGCTATCGGAAACGGAAGCAATGCCGGAACATATTCCGTAAAAGGATTTAATAATTCCGGTGGACAAATCTGGAGCTATTCAACTACAGGCAAAATATGGACAATGAAGGAGTTCCCGACAATTAATGCAGATACGGCAAGAGAAATAATCGGTAATTTCGGATTTACGGGAAGTTTATTTTGCATCACTGCAAACTCAGGTACTGTAAACTGGACAAAGACTCTCGGCTCAAGTAACAACGGAAGAATACAGCTTCTTGACGATTTGGATTCAAACGGATATATAGATTTTACTTTATATGGTCCGCAGGTAGCATACAGGCTTGATTCTAAGACAGGAAATGTTATCTGGCAAAATGCACTTGCAAGCTCATATTTAAGAGGCGCAGACTTTTTAACTGATTTAAACGGAGACGGAATTAGAGAAGTTTTAATTTCTACTCAACAGCCGGGAAAAGTTCTCATTTTAAACGGAGCTAACGGAAATATACTTTTCACTCACACATGGGGAACAAGCTTAACTCAAAGAGGAGACCGCTGCGCAGTGCTGCAAAGCATTGACGGCAACTCGACTTCAGAGTTTATCGGCGGATGCAGAGACGGAAGAATATTCTGCTTCAGCGGCGGACAAAATCTACCTATAGGAATTTCTCCAAGCAGCACAAATGTACCGGATAAATTTTCATTGGAGCAGAATTTTCCAAATCCCTTTAATCCGACAACAAACATAAATTATTCTATACCTTTTGATAGTAAAGTTTTGATTAAAATTTTTGATATGACCGGAAAAGAGATTAAGGAAATCGTGAATGAATTGCAGAAAGCAGGAAGTTATTCTATAAACTTCAATGCGTCAGAGTTTGCAAGCGGAACATACTTTTATAAGATAACTGCGCTTAACTCAAAAGAAAATTTCACATCAACGAAGAAAATGATTTTGGTGAAGTAAAATTCTTTCACCTCTTCTTCTTCGGAGGAAGAGGTGATTATTTTCCGATACAGAAGTTTGCAAAAATATTGTTAAGTATTTCGTCGTTTGTAACTTCTCCCGTAATTTCACCCAGATATTTCATGGCATTTCTGAAGTCAACAGAGATAAACTCCCCCGTCATTCCATCCTCAATAGTTTTTACGGAGTTTTCTAAAGATGCCACAACGTTTTCCAGGCAAACTTTATGGCGAAGATTGGTAAGAATTATATCGGACGAACCTGAACTAATCCCTTTTCCTGTAACTTTTTCAGTCATCAGTTTTTTAAGGCTCTCTATAGAATCATCTTTTAATAAAGATATTGCCGGTTCGTTTTGTTTCTCAATTTCAGCTTTATCAATTTTTGTATAAACCAAAATTGATTTTTCTTTTTCGATATGGTGGTTGTAATATGCTAAACTTTCATTTATTTTTTCTTCTTTATCTGAGGCATCAATGAGATACAAAATCAAATCCGCTTCCGTAATTTTTTCATAGCTGCGTTTTATTCCTTCGCTTTCAATTTCATCTTCGGAAAACCGCAGTCCCGCCGTATCAATTAAATTAAACAGCACGCCGTTGATAATTAAATTTTCCTGAATATAATCACGTGTTGTGCCCTCTACATTGCTTACAATTGCGCGATTTGTTTTGAGCAGGTAATTAAACAAAGAAGATTTTCCGCTATTGGGCTGTCCAGCAATAACAAGATTCACCCCTTCACGGATAACTTTACCCGATATATATGTAGCAATAATTCCTTCAATTCTTTTTATCAGGGAAAGTATTTTTTCCTTCAGCTCATCCTTTTTTACAAACTCCAAATCTTCCTCGGCAAAATCGAGTTCTAACTCAACAAGCGAAGTAAGGTTAATTAAATCCTGTCTTGTCTTTTTTACGAAGTCGGATAAAGAGCCTTCAAGTTGCTTGATGGAAGACTGATGAGCAGAATCCGTTTTTGATTTTATTAAATCGGCAACTGCTTCTGCCTGCGACAAATCAATTTTGCTGTTGAGAAAAGCGCGCTTGGTAAACTCACCCGGCTCGGCATGCCGTATCTCAAGAGATAAAATTGCTGCTAAAACTTTTTGAGTTACTAAAACACCTCCGTGCGACGATATTTCCAGTACATCTTCGCCTGTGTATGAATGCGGAGATTTAAAAATTGAAAGGACTGCCTCATCTATTATTTCACCTCTATTAAAAACATATCCGAAGTGAATCGTATGCGATTTTAAACTGCCAATATCAAAATTATTTTTACCGGATTTATCCTTAAAGAAAATACTGCTGATTTTTTCAAACGCTTTATCACCCGAAACACGAATAACGGAAATTCCGCCTTCCCCTATGGGAGTAGAAATAGCTGCAATGGTATCATAATTATTCACGTTCATATTAAATTGTTTTATTTTTCATTATTAACCATATAAAAACCGGCGCGCCAAGAAAAGAAGTTATTATCCCAACGGGAAGCTCTGCCGGAGCAATTATTACACGGGCAATTACATCTGAAATTGAAAGAAAAATTATTCCGAGAAAAACTGATGCAGGTAAAGAATACCTGTAATCATTTCCTATCATAAGCTTGGCAATATTAGGAATTATTAATCCCACAAAAGAAATTATTCCTGCAATGGAAACAGCGCAGGCAGCAAGTAATGCAGAAAGTAAAATAGAAACAATCTGAATTTTTTTAAGATTTAACCCGAGTGAAATTGCAAGCTCATCGCCAAGGTTAAGAATGTTCAACTCTTTTGAAAAGAAGAAAGCCGATAAAATACCAATGAAAACCGGAATTGATGTCATTGTAAATTCATTCCACCCGCGCCCGGCAAGTCCGCCATTTAGCCAGAATAAAATCTGGTTCACGCTTTGCCCTGCAAGAATTAAAAGAAGCCCGTTAACAGAGGCAAGCAAAGCGCTTATTGCTATTCCTATTAAGATGATTTTATTTGTAGAGATAAAATTGCTATATTTATTAGTTGAAATTCTGGCAGATACATAGATAATAAGCGTAGAAAGAATTGCAAACACAAAAGAGACAGGCGTAATATAGTAGAACGGAACGGCAGCGGGTAAAAGAAACATCAAAATTGCCCCAAGACCTGCTCCGGCTGAAATTCCGAGCAGTCCGGGTTCAGCAAGATTATTTCTCAGCAGGCTTTGAAGAATCATTCCCGAGCAGGAAAGCGAAGCGCCTACAATTATAGTGTTTAATAATCTTGGAATCCTAATATCCAAAAGAACTTTTCTTATTGCTTCATCGTTAACTGAGTTAAAGTTAAATATCTGCGCTAAGGGTATTTTTACGGCGCCAAGCGTAAGTGATAAAATACATACGGCAGCCGTTATGATAAATAATAATATAAGCAGGAAATTTTTGTTCAAATATTACAATGATTAGAAAAGATTTGGGTCAATTCAATATATAAAAATCTATTTTAGGTCTTAATGAATAAATTCGGCTCGTTAAACATAAAAATCTCGCTTATACTTAGCGGCGTTTTAATAGCTATCTTTGTTTTATACTTCACTCAGGTAATTGTTAGTAGAATTCAGGAAAGAGAGAGGGAAATCGCCCGCTTATACGGAAAGGCGCTTGAATACATTGCAAACGATGAAAACTCCGGCGAGTATAATTTTATTTTCAACGAAATTATTCAGCAGATTGATTTTCCTATAATAGCAACTAATAAAGACAAGAACAGAATAGAATTTTTTAAGAATATTGATATTGACACTGCAAAAAATTTTTCCCGCGCAGATACGCTTTATTTGTTAAATCTCGCGGAAGAGATGGCTGAGATAAATCCTCCGATAAAGGTTACATTTAAAAACACAGTCGTATTAAACTATATTCATTACGGTCAATCAGAACTCGTTAATGACTTAAAAAAACTGCCATACTTCGAGTTCCTTATTGGCGGCGTATTCCTGCTTCTGGGCTACATAGGCTTTTCATACATCAAGAAAACTGAACAGAGCAATATTTGGGTAGGGCTTTCACGCGAAACAGCGCACCAGCTCGGCACTCCATTAACATCATTAATGGGCTGGCTTGAGATACTGAAGCTGGAGGAAAACAAAAGCCCTGAGCTGATAGAGGTAACGAAAGAAATTGAAAGCGATTTGGAAAAGCTGAATAAAATAGCGGGAAGATTTTCTAAAATCGGCTCGCAGCCTCTTTTAACAGATGAAAATGTTTACGAGCTGATAAGAAAAGTTGCCGATTATTTTGAAAAAAGAATTCCCACGCTGGTTTCTGCTGACGGAATAATAACCAAAAAAGTTGTTGTGGAAATAACCGGCTCAAAAGACTCCGTTGGAAAAATAAACAAAGACCTCTTCGAGTGGGTAATTGAAAATCTTTTGAAAAACTCCCTTGACGCAATGGATAAAGACCACGGAAAAATAATATTCAATATTTCCGAAAAAGCAAAAGAAACCTGCATTGATGTTTCAGATAACGGCAAAGGAATTGATTCAAAATTCCGCAAAGATGTTTTCAGACCGGGGTACTCTACCAAAACAAGAGGATGGGGGCTTGGCTTGAGCCTTGCAAAAAGAATTATAGAAAACTATCACGACGGAAAGCTTACTCTTGCTGAAAGTATTCCCGGCAAAGGAACAACTTTCAGAATTAAACTTCCCAGATAAAGAACTGAAAATTTTTGGAGAAAAAAGGACTAAATAATTTAAGAGAATACTTTAGCAAATTTATTTCGAGCAGCGCTCTTTTAATTGCTTCACTTTTATTGCTGAAAATTTTATTTCAGATTGTAGTTTTATCTTCAGGCTACAGGTGGCTTTCGGCAGATGACTATTGCAGAACAATAAAATCGTATGAATGGCTTCAGCATCCCGAAATAAGCGCCGGAGTCTGGCTCACTCCGCATTTTTGGCTTACCGGATTTTTTATGTTATTCATAAAAGATTTATTCTGGGCAGCCCTTACAGTAAATTTTATTTTTTCTTTTTTCACACTGATATTTTTTTACAAGTCCGTTGAGTTATCTTTTAATAAATTCACAGCTTATTTTTCCACGTTGATATTTTGTTTTTTTCCCTTTCAGGTATGGCTCAGTATTTCCGGCTTGCCGGAATCCGTGTTTTTCTTTTTCGTATCAGCCGGTATTTACTATTTTCTTAAATGGAAAAAATCGGGCGGGAACACCGCCTATCTTATTTTATGCGCAATAAGCTTTGCATTTTCAAATTGCTTCCGATACGAAGGCTGGCTGTTTTCATTTACATTGGTGTTTTTAGTCGCTCTGGATTTTTTCAAAGATAAAAAAATCTCAAAACAGTTAATTAAAAATATTCTTATCGCCGGAATTTCAGGTATAACAATCCTGTGGTGGTTGATACAAAATTATATTGACCACAAAGATGTTATGTTTTTTGCAAAGGAAACCACAAAAATTTTCGAGCAGTTTGACCATTCCAGTTTTTTCCAGAGATTAGTTCAATATCCGACCTTTATTTTATACATTGCGCCTCTCACGACGATTTTTGCGTTCAAAAAAATTTATGATACATTCAGAGGAAAAAGTCATGAACTTACAAAATATTTTGCGCTGTTCAATCTTGTTCAGCTTTTGCTTTTAATAGTTCATGGGCTTGCGGGGACAGGAGGCACAAATATGGTTTCCCGCTATATTGTAATGAATGCTTTATTGTTTGTGCCATTTGCTATTCAGCAATGCTATGAATTAAAAAGGTACATTGCCATTCCTGTGCTTACCGGATTTATCATTATAAATATTATCTGGAGTTTTTATTATCCGCAGCCTTTCAGAGAAGATACTTTTGAAGTCGGAAACTTACTGCGAAGCCAGTTTGAAAGGAATTATGTTAAACCGGAGGGAAAGGTTTACTTTGAAGAAGTTGACGGCTACTTTGATATTTGGGCGGTAAAAACGTTATCCAATAAGCCGGATAAATTTTTGCTGGGAAATCTTGATACCCTTATTGCGCAGAGGAGAAGAGAAATTGCCGAAAAAAATCCCGACTCAAAAAAAATTAAACAAACATCAAAGAAAACTGAGAGCGATATAAACATTCTGGATATTAAAACATTTTTGGACAGCAGCAATGTGCAGATTGCAATTGTGCGAAGCGATAATTTTAACGATAAGCTGAAAAAACTCAGTTTAAAAAATGAGGAAATCGGAGAATATAAGGTTTACTACATAACTGACAGGTCAAACTATTTAAACGATTCCACGTTTTCTATTTTCAAAAAGAAAATTATTTCTTTAAAAGAAAATCCCGAAAAAATAAATTACAATAAAACCTTTGCTATTAAAAAGGTGGAAATTGACAATTCCAACTTCGGGCTTAATCCGCAGACAATCACACTTGAGTGGGGCGCAACAGATGTGAATATCATTGACAGCCTTGACTATGCGAATTTTGATTTTGAAAGATACAAATCAATTGTAAATATCAAGCCGGTTGATAAAGATTCTGTTGTCTTCACAATTGAAAACAGGATTTTTTCAGATAGAAATATCGAAGACCTGATAGATTATAATAACGTAAGAAATATTGTGGTGCTGAAACCATTTGCGCTTTTGCAATACTCCAGCCGGTTCGGCAAACCTCCGTTTGAAAGCGGCGTTTATACTTTAGAGCTGAAAATTCACGATGCAAAAGCGAATAAAGATATGACTCTATTTAGAGGTGATTCTTTATTCAAATACGACGGAAAGAACTTGAATGATACAACAAAGATAAAAGGAATAGATTCGTTAAAGAATTTACCAAAAAAAATATCCCTGCCGAAAGACAGCATCCCGACAGGGTATCCAATAGGAACAGTAATAGCAATGTTCCCGAATACTGACTATAATAAGCTCGTTAAAAAGTCTTCCACAGATATTTATCAAACCTTAATGAAAAACGGATTGCAGGTTTTCTTTTCGCAGCGTTATCAAGGAGACCATTTTTTAAACTGGGTATTTCAGTCCTTCTGATTATTTTATCACAACCATCTTTTTAGAATCTTCAAATCCGCCGCCCGAAACCATCTTCACAAAATAAATTCCGCTGGGTAAATTTGATGCATCGAATTTTATCTCATAACTACCCTGCGGTTTATCTTCGTTTACGAGTGTTGAAATCAATTCACCTTTCATGTCATAAACCTGAATCTTTACATGCCATAGTTTTTTCATTTCATACTTTATTGTTGTAACAGGATTGAAGGGATTAGGGAAATTTTGATACAGAGCATACTTAGTAGGGATAATTGGCGAAGGTACAGTATAATAAGTTTCATTTCCTTCGATAAACTGATAAAAAACACTGCGAGTAAACGATGCAAGTCCTTTGAGTTTCGTAACAGAATTTTTATTACTATTGCCCCGTGCTATTAACTGTGCAATAACAATCTTCTGTGTATCCAGATGATTGACTGTAAGCATATCAGACCCCGATGAAAATATATAGCGCCTATCGCCGGGAGGTGATGGGTCAGTCTGTCCGTATAAAGTACCTCCGCAGTTTTTAACCATGCCGCTGTACTCAGTCCATCCTGCGCCTGTTTCAGGGTCACCAGAATAACAAAACTTTGTAATTTGCGGAGGTTCAGTATAAGGCACTACCCACGGTGTCCCGTCTTTTTTTATTCCCTTCATATAATTATATGCTTGTATTGGATTGCTTGAAGGGTCTTGCTCGCATACAATCCCACCCGAACCTGTTCCGGTAAAGTAGCAGGAAGAAGTCATATTAAGTGTATCATTTCCATGAGAATTTTTTATGTGTGCGCCTCTTAAAAACAACTGACCAACAGCGGGAGGATTTGTTCCGTAAGTTCTGGAAGAACCGTTCCCATCCTGATTTGTAGCATTATAACAATACGATAATTGTAGTGTTGTATCACAGCCGATGTAATCATTGCTTGCATCACCTAAATCAGGGTCAGTAACAATACTAAAATAAGTTTTATCCCATGAAGCGCCTGATTTATTAATTACATCCCATTTAAAAAATTGTATGTCGTTCATATTGGCATATTGATATGACCATGCCGTTAAATGTACTTCTGCATACAAAGGTCTTGTTCCTCCGCTAAAGCCTTCCGATGTTGTATGATTTGAAGGGTCAGCATCAGTAATGCAGACAAAAACTGTCTGATCCGCGTCAGGCATGCCGGGTTCGTCAATTCCATCATCATATATTTTATTATTGTTAATATCATTAAAAGGAGCGCCATACTGTATAACATCTTTCCATTTAGAATAATCAGGATTATTGTATCTGTTGCTATTATACTTAATTGAGTAAATTTTAAATCTTGCATCGGTTTTATACAATGCAATGCCTGCTGAATCAAGAACATATCCCGGGCAATACTCTCCGTTGTATGAAGCATTTGCCATTCTTAGCTGACCGTTTACATATGCTCCAATAGATAAACCTGAAGTAAACAAGGCAAACTTATTACTTCCCCTTGGCCACTCAAACCCTGGAGTGTTGTTTGTGCGCAAATCCTGATTGAATACGCCTGTGTTCCAAATCCATGTCGAGATATTATTCGGCGCAAAATTCACCTGCTGCTTTATCACTGCTGCAAAACTGATTGCGCCGGAAGTAAATATCATTCCAGCCAGTAAAAAAATTTTGATAATTTTTTTAATCAGAATTTTGAAAATTTTTAAGTAAAGATTTTCATTCATAAGAATTTTTTTAACGCTTTCTAAACCCATTAAAAATCTCCTGACAGACTGAATTCCTCCTGGGAAAAGGCACTCGCGTCTGTCAGTGAGAATTCGAGATAAATGATCCATGCCGGCGCGGCTAATCATTAGCCTGTGCAGGGGGACTGCCTTTCATTTTGCGGTTGAATCATTCTCATTGAAATACAAAACTTTTTATATAGCGGAGAAGAATATTTTAACGTTATTGCCAATAGGAGCAGCAATATTGCACCGGCAGCGGCGAAACCGCCTATGCTGAAAATCATGCAAAATATTCTTCTTCCGCATATCATTCACTTAACCAAAACCATTTTCTTTATTTGTGTAAAACTCTCAGTCTCAAGTTTGTAAAAATATACTCCGCTTGGAAAACTTGACGCATTCCATTGATACTCATAAAGACCTTGAGATAATTTTTCCCGAACTAAATCCGCTGCAAGCTTACCAGATATATCGTAAATCTTCAGGCTGACAAATAAATTTTCAGGAATAGAAAATTTAATTGTAGTCGAAGGATTAAACGGGTTTGGATAATTCTGATACAGGAAGTAATCCGACGCAACTTCAGATAAATTATTTATGCCGATAGAAATTCCGCCTGACTTAAATAGATTATAAACGTTATCGCTCAATTGTTTTAATTTTGTAACGGAGTTTTTATTGCTGCTTCCTCGCGCTACCATCTGCGCCATTACCACAGTTTGCGTATCGCCTGCATTGAACGCAAAGTTATCTCTTCCTGATGACATAATAAATCTTCTGTCTCCCGGAGGAGAAGCCTCAACATTGCCTGTCAAAACTCCGCCGCAGTTCTTAATCTTCCCTGTATATTCAGTCCAGCCTGTTCCTGTTTCCGGGTCGCCGGAGTAGCAGAATTTTGTTTGTGTTGGCGGCGTATTTGCAGCATTAAGCCAAGGTGTGCCGTCTTTTTTATATCCTCTCATATAATTGTAAGCTTCCAGTGGAGCATTCGGTGAAATTTCACAAGCAGATACAAAACCGCATCCTAAGCATGATTGATAATTGAATGCAGTAAATTCTATCGTATCGTTTACTCCGCCGATTCTTTTAATTGGTGTTTTAAGTAATCTCATTCCCACCGCCGGAGGATTAGCACCGTAAGTCCTTCCTCCGCCGGTGCCATCTACATTTGTGGCATTAAAACAATAGCCTAAATTTCTTAATGAATCACATCCTATATAATCATCTGCAGCTTCTCCTAAATCCGGGTCACATACTATGGAAGAATAAAATCCTGTCCAAGGTTGATTGTTTTTATTTATAATTTCCCATTTGAAAAACTGAACATCATTTAAAAATGCAAGTGAGTTTGAATCTACATAAGACCATGCGGTTAAATGTACTTCCGCATTCAAAGGAGAAGTTCCACCCGAAAATCCTTCGGAGGTTGTATGCGTCTGTGCAAAGCCGTCAGTGAGGCAAACAAAAATTGTCTGTGCAGCATTTTTTACTCCGGGAATATCTATGCAAGGGTCATATTGCCCGTTACTATTAATATCCCTGTAAGGGGCTCCGAAAGGTATCATTGCCTGCCAGTTTGCGTAGTCAACACTGCTGTTACAATTATCTCCCTGCTTAATTTTAAAAGTCTGAAAATTTGTATTCATCTTTGCTATACCATTCTCTACATATCCGCCGATGTATTCACCGTTGTAAGAAGCATTAGCCATTCTTAGTTCACTGTTCACATAACCGGCAAGGCAAAGTCCCGTTGTAAATACAGTAAATTTTCCGGTACCTTTGGGCCATTCCATACCGGGTGTATTACCAGTTCTCAAATCCTGATTGAACACTCCGGCATTCCATACAAAAGAAGTGATGTTATTTGAATTCAATACTGCCTGCTGTTTTGCGAATGTTCCACCTGTTCCGCCTAAAATTGTGCGGATTGCAACTCCTGCATTTCCAACGGATACTCCAACTTTATTTCTAATAACAAATCCCTTTAAATCAGAAATAGAATTTGATGTCATGGACGTAAAAGTATTTCCGTTATCAGTTGATTTAAGAATCAATCCACCGCTACCGCAAGCATAAACTTCATTAGGAGATTGCAGCACAATTTTGTATAAATCATTTGTAAATCCCGTATTGATTACCTGCCAAGAAAAACCTCCATTAATAGTATGGAGAATTTTCCCACCCGATGCTGCTATCCATATATTGGTTGAGTCAGTCATATAAGCATATTTAAGGCTCAAAGTGGTTCCCGTATTTACAGGTGTAAAACTGAATGTAAGAGAAGGAACTATCAACCGCCCCATTAAAACTGTTCCGTTATCACCTACCAACAATGCCTGATAATTGCTGTAAGTTTGAGAGCAAATATAATTTATATTAGCAGTAGTCCCGGAAGATACAGAACTCCAGTTTGTACCTCCGTTTGTAGTTTGTATTATGGTGCCGCCTGTGCCTGCGGCAATACCGACATTTGCTCCATAAAATCCGACAGAATTAATTGCATTAGACGTACCTGTATTTTGCTGGACAAAATTCGCCCCTGAATTTGTTGACCTAGCTATGAATCCGTTCGAGCCGCTGATAATAAAATTTGTTCCAGTTTGAGAGTATATGGAATAAAGTGTATTTGTAAATCCCGTATTCAGCGAAGACCAGCTGAATCCATCATTGGTGGAAGTTATGAAGGTTCCGTTATCGCCAACTGCTAAGTACTTTGTGCCTCCGGCATC
>ERZ724514.1126-NODE-1126-length-11955-cov-3.881933_pt1 | contig 11955 bp, 12 predicted proteins | sample MGYA00376047_ERZ724514 | MGnify/ENA primary metagenome ERZ724514 (study PRJEB28724, sample SAMN07190883) | activated sludge metagenome | isolation source: activated sludge of sewage treatment plant in Hong Hong | place: Hong Kong | collected 2016-03-17 ...
CCGAGTTGGCGAGCGCAGACGCGCTGGCCGACGAACCCCTGGGTAGGTGCCGCGATGCCGTGGTAGCGCGCGGCGCCGAAGTTCTTGACCACTGACCGGCGCGGGCGACGGAATCCGTCCCGCCGGGAGTTGCCCTGGAGGGCAAGTATCCCGAGAGCACCACTGTCAAACCGCAGGAACAATTTCACGGCTTTGGCACGATGGAGTTCACGGTGTCACGTCAGGCCGGCCAGCCGGTCAGCAGAGGCAAGGGCGAGTTCTGGGACGTAGACGAAACCCGGCCGGAGAAGACCGTCATGAAGAGCATCCAACTCCACCGGATAGATGACCAGGACGACATCAGGAAGATGACCGATGGCAAGGAGAAGGAATACCGTGCCGTCGTCGTCAGGACGCTTGACGACTGGTAAGACCGGGCCAAGCGCCGTCCCGTCCCCACCGTAATCAAACCAGCACCCGGCGTGTGATGAATGGCTTGGATGCAGCGAGTGGATCAAGCAGTTCCGGCATCGGCCATTTGAAAATTGGCTCTTTTTTCCGGTCGACCGTAGCAATCACAGCATGCCGGCCAATCAGCGCCAGCTTGCCGCACAGGCCATGGGCGTCCAGCCGGGCGAGGTGGCCGAGAGCTGCCGGGCACTGCTGGCGCAATGACAGACCCCTGTTTGAAAACGTGCGTTTCCAGGGAATGACAATTTGTCATATGCTACTTTCCAGTATTGACTGGATATTCAATGAATTTCGGGAAATCGGCATGCCAGAATGGCAGGTGCGGCGAAATATGGCGATTTTTCGAAATCATAATTAATTCAATAAAAACAATGACTAATGAGCACCCCATTTGGCTGGCATGGGTTGTGCAATAGATTAATCGAACACGCCGATTATGCGGCTTGTTTTCGAGTCTTGCATATTGCGGGGCATAAACAGTTATCTCACTTCGAAGGAGATTTTATGAAATCCAAGTTCGTCATCGCTGCTTCCGTTCTTTCCATGGCCATCGCCGGCGCTGCCATTGCTGCCGACCAGAAGGGCATGTCCGGTATGTCCGGTATGGAAGGCCAGAAGGGCATGTCCGGCATGAGCGGCATGTCTGGCATGGAAGGCCAGAAGGGTATGTCCGGCATGTCCGGCATGTCTGGCATGGAAGGCCTGAAGGGTATGGCTGGCCTGAGCGGCATGTCCGGTATGGAAGGGAAGCAGCAGAAGGGTATGTCTGGCATGTCTGGTATGTCTGGTATGTCTGGCATGGAAGGCCAGAAGGGCATGTCCGGCATGTCCGGCATGAGCGGCATGGAAGGCAAGAAGTAATCCTTCTATGATCTAGCGGATGGGAGGCTTCTCCCATCCGTTTCCTGGCCTTACCTATACTCCAATGAACACACAGCAAAAATGGTTTACCGTCCCGCTGCTTGCACTGATCATGCAATGCGGTGCGAATACGGCGTATGCGGCCCCTTCCCTTCCCTATCCGGTTGCCGGCCTGACCCCGTTTGAGCGGCCTGCCAATGCCCCTGTACTGACGGCAAGTCCTGTTCTGGACGCCAGACAGGCGTTGCGCGGCGTATCCTCACCGATTCCGGACAGTCTGGATTTTCTCAAGGACCAGGGTAGGTGGTTCACTCCCTTTACACATCCAGGCATGACGGGCCCCTACGATCTGCGCGGATGGCACGCAGCACCAATCCCTGCGGCAGAAAAAAAATGAAAATACGATACTCGATCATCGGGCTGATCACTGCAGCACTCATTCCACTCATTTCGCTAACGGCGGGATGTGGCAAACAAAGTGTCCCGGAGCCACGGACACAAGAAGACATCGACAGCAAGAGCCATTTCCGCGCCACCTACGATCCCCTTCATTTCAAGCCTGCCATCGCGAGCGCGACTAACGAACAATGCCTTGCCTGCCATCGCGAGGTGCTTGAAGATCGCGTGCGGCCAGTGTCACCGGCCGGGGTAAAGGCGCAGGACACGCGGGCCTGGTATCAGCAAATATCCACCTACAAGGGTGAGCAGGACACCTTCCACCGGCGGCATCTGGTCACACCAATGGCCCAGGAGCTAATGAACCTGCAATGCAACACCTGTCACGAAGGCCACGACCCGCGCGAAGAAGCGCCTGGTAGCTCGGCGACCGGTGCCACGCAGGACGAAACCGGTTTTACCCTGCGCAAGCAGGTCAATCCGGAGACCACGTGCCTCAAGTGTCATGGTCAATTCCCCGGATGGGAGCTGATGCGCCTGCCCGGCACCTGGGATGAGACAAAACACTATTTCCAGAACGACTGCCTGACTTGCCACGTATCAACGCGGACACATCGGCATCAGGTCAACTACCTGAAGGCTGACGCCATTGAAGCAGCAGCCATCACCGCGAAGGAGAGCGGTAATGGTGCGGATGTCTGCCTGGGGTGTCACGGCGCTCGGGCCTGGTATCGCATTGCCTATCCCTATGCCCGCAACCCCTGGCCGGAAATGCCTGAAGGCATGCCCGACTGGGCCAAGGATCGGCCAGTGCACTCCGAATCACGTTTCATCAAGACTGAGCAAAAACCATGAAGAAGCCCGATCTCTCCATTCTCAATCAGGCTCGACGCAGCTTCCTGAAAACCTCGGCCGCCGGGACCGTGCTGGCGAGTTCCAGTGGATTGCTTGAGATGGCGCTGGGGCAGAAGGATGCCAACGCGTTTGCCTATGAGCCATATTACCGGGACGACCAACTGACGACTGTCGTCACTTCATGCGACCACAACTGCGGTTCGCGTCACATGCTGGTGGCGCACAAGAAGGGTAATGTCATTGTTCGGCTTTCGTCCGACGATGGTCGCTACCAGGCCGGTGGCGAGTTCGGCAAGGACACCGTCGCCGAACCACAGTTGCGGGCCTGTCTGCGCGGCCGTTCGTATCGCTCGCGCCTGTATTCTCCCGAGCGTCTGCTTTACCCGATGATGCGTATCGGCGAACGGGGAGAAGGCAAGTTCAAACGCGTTTCCTGGGATGAGGCGCTGGACCACATCGCCAAGAAGATGGTTGAACTGAAGACCAAGTATGGCCCCACCGCCATCCTCGATCAGGCTTATGCCGGCAGTTCCTACGGTGTACTGCATAAATCAGACCAAATTGAAGGTCTGCTCGCCCGCTTTCTCGGCATGTTCGGCTGCCGGACCAACTCGTGGTCCGTGCCCAGCTATCAAGGGACGACATTCTCGTCCAACATGACCTTCGGCACCATTCAGGACGGCAACGAAGACGATGCCTTCGCGCACAGCAAGCTGATCATCATGTGGGGCTGGAATCCCGCCTACACCTTCCACGGCGGCAACACCTTCTATTACATGCGGATGGCCAAACAGAACGGCTGCAAGTTTGTCGTCATCGATCCGCAGTACACCGACTCGGCCGCCGCCTACGATGCCTGGTGGATACCGATCAAGCCGAACACCGATGCGGCCATGCTGGCCGGCATGGCGCATTACATCTTCCAGAACAATCTCCAGGATCAGGCTTTCATCGACAAGTTCGTTCAGGGGATGGATGCCGGGACGATGCCGGATTGGGCGAAAGACCAGGAAAGCTTCAAGGACTACATCATGGGCGTCAGGGACAAGACACCCAAGACGCCGGAATGGGCGGAAAAGATCTGTGGCGTATCGGCTGCCGACATCAAAAAGCTGGCCGACATGTATGCCCGAACCAAGCCGGCAGCGTTGAAAGCCTCTTGGGGCCCCGGACGGAATGCCTACGGCGAACAGTACAACCGCATGGCTGCCGCTGTGCAGGCGATGACTGGCAATATCGGCATCCTCGGCGGCTGCGCCGAAGGTGTGGGCAAGGGCTGGCATGCTGAATCCACCGCCTATCCCTACGACGAAAACGCCAACCTCTGGTGGGCTTCGATCAAGTCCGATCGCTGGGCGCACTGCGTACTGAATTATCCGAACGTCAAACGCGAGGAAATCGGCTGCTGGCCACGTGACGACGAACTCGACGGCAAGATACCCAACATCAAGGCCATCTTCTGGCATGGCTCCGACTGGTTCAACCAGCTCACCAACATCAACAAGGAGATCGAGGCCATCAAGAAGCTGGAGCTGGTGGTTTGCTCCGACTCGACCATCACCCCATCGGGATTGTGGGCCGATGTACTGCTGCCCATTGCTACCCACTTCGAGCGCCATGATGTCGGCCTGCCCTGGTACAAAGGCCATTACTACATCCATCGCCCCAAAGTCATTGAACCTATGGGCGAGTCCAGAACCGATTTTCAGGTCTATACGGAGCTGGCGTACCGCCTGGAAAAACTCGACCCGAGCCTCAAGGACTTTGGCAAGCGCTATAACCCGCGCGCCGACCGAAGCTATTTTCAGAACCCGGATGCAACGGATGAGGCTTATCTCGTCGCATGGTGGAAAAGAGTGCAACACCATCAGGGCGTCACCATGTCCTGGGATGAATTCAAGCGGCGTGGTGTGTACAAATTCACCTTCGACAAGCCCCATGTCGCATTCCGCGACCAGATTGAAAAAGGTGTTCCGTTTGAGACCGCGTCAGGACGAATCGAGATTTTCTCGACCACGCTGGCCAAGGTAACAGACTGGAAAAAGACGCAGTGGGGCTATCCGATTCCGGCCATTCCGAAATGGATCGAGCCATTCGAATGGATGGGACACCCCAAGATCAAGGAATACCCGTTCCACATGATTACGCCACATCCAAGGCACCGTACGCATTCGATCTTCCACAACATTCCCTGGTTGCGCGAAACCTTCCAGCAGGAGATCACCATCAATGCCAGCGATGCACGGCGCCTGAAGCTGGTGACCGGCGATATGGTCGAGGTGTGGAATGCGCGTGGCAAGATTGTCGTACCGGTCTACGTCACCGAGCGCTGCATGCCCGGCGTGGTAGTCGTGTACGAAGGCTCGTGGATGGATCTCGACAAGAAGGGAATCGATCGCTCCGGCAATCCGGATTTCCTGACCAAGGACGAACCCAGTCCGGCTGGGGCCTTCGCCTACAACACCATCCTGGTCAACCTGAAGAAGACAACGCTTGCCCATCGTCCAGGCTGGGATAGCCAGGCAACCTCGCGTTCCTTCATCTTCCGGCGCGACGCATAAGGGGGCGGCCATGACCAACAAACTCGACATGAAGAAAGTCAAGGTCGCCCTTGAGCGCAAGGTGGCCCAGACATACGAACCGGTCAAACCGGCCATGCAGTTCGGTTTCATCCACAACAACGTTGACTGCATCGGCTGCCGCGCCTGCGAAATCGCCTGCAAGGACAAGAACGGCCTGCCGCCCGGCCCACGCTTCCGGCGCGTAATGTACGTTGAAGGTGGAACTTATCCGGACGTATTTGCCTACAAGGTGAATATGTCCTGCAACCACTGCGCCGAGCCGGCCTGCCTGCCGACCTGTCCGACTGGTGCCATCTGGAAGCGGAGCAAGGACGGCATCGTCGATATCGACTCCACCCTGTGCATCGGCTGCCGCAAATGCGAGGCAGCATGTCCCTATGGTGCCCCCCAGTGGAATCCAAAGGAACAGATCATCCAGAAGTGCAATCTGTGTGTGGATGAAATTGACGCCGGTCGCAAGCCTTACTGTGTCATGGCCTGCATGATGCGCGTCCTCGACATCGGGCCTATCGACAAATTGTGGGAAGGCAAGTTCAAGACCACGGCTGTCGGTCCGCATGATGAAACGGTACGCCAGGTAAAGAACATGGCCAACCCCGAACTGACCAAGCCGTCCATTGCCTTTGTGCCTCATCGCAAGGGCAAGGTCAAATCATGATCGGTCGAGAAGCATCACTTGCCTGGTCCGAGGATGTGGCCACGCTGGCATTGTTGCATGATCGGGAACTCACGCCCGGATTGCTGGCGGGCTTAAAAGCCATTGGTTTTCCTGACAATCTCGGTATGGTGCCGCGCGATGAAACAGGCAACCAGATTTTTGAAGCGATGCGAAAAACAGTGGCTGCCTTGCCGGAATTTCCGGATACAGCGTACATGGACAACCTGGCCGCGGACTTCGCTGCCATCTACCTGACCGGTGCACTGGATGCATCGCCCTTCGAGTCGTACTGGGTTTCCGACGAACATCTGGTCTGCCAGGAAGCAATGTTCGACATGCGCGAACTGTATGCGGCCGATGGTCTGGCAGTTCCCGACTGGCGCCTGCGCCCTGACGACCATCTTGTCTTCCAGCTTCAGTTTGTGGCGAAGCGTCTGGAGCGGCTCGCCACGCTGACCGAGGCTGAAAACGCTCATTTGGCAAACGATCACTGGCGTTCGCTGGCCACCCTGCTGGATCACCATCTGCTGCGCTGGCTTCCGGATTTTTCCAGCCGGGTTTCCGTACGTTGTGACACCGAGTTCTATGCCGCATTGTTCTTGCTGACCCATGTCTGGTGTGAGCAGTTGCGCGACTTGATTGCCTTGCACCTGGGTGAATCTCGACCGAGCAAAGAGGAAGTTGATGCCACGCTGCGCCCGAAGCATCTTGATGAGGTGAAAGCTGTGCCAGTTCAGTTCATGCCTGGCATAGGCGGACCCAGCTGGTAGAGATTATTTAGTCATATCCCGATGAGACCGTTTCAATCTTCAAACATATTCACATGGCCGAATCAGGTCAGGCACGGAGAAAACACGTGACGAACAAAGAAAAAATCTGCAACTCCCAACACTCGGCGGGTGGGTGTGCCTGTTCAGGGCAAGCGCCGGTAGAGACCCCGGTCGACGAGCCAAGTTCGCGCCGCAATTTTTTGAAGAATGCGGGCTCGCTGAGCGTTTGCTCCTTGCTCGGCACCGCGGCGCTGATGACCATGTCCGACGACGCCAACGCGAATATGGAGTGGGCCGAATGGTTCCAGGGAAACTACCGGCTGATGAGCGAAGAAGAAAAAGCGATGGCAAGGGCAAGACTTGAGCGCCGCTACTCGCGTGAATACGGCAAGACAGTGACCGTCGACGGCACGCCACCGCAGGAAGGTGTGCTCATGGGCTATGCCCTGAATATCAAGAAATGCATTGGTTGCCGCCGGTGTGCGAAGGCCTGTGTGGAGGAGAACAACCAGTCGCGAGGCAAGGACCAGGATATCGAGTGGATTCGCGTCCTCAAGATGGAAAAGGGTGAGTTCAGCCAGGAGAAGATGAATCAGGGCTATCCGGAAGGACTCGGGATACAGGTGGGTGGCAATGCCTACTCCCCGGCCGGCGTTGTCCTCGAAGGCGAACATTATTACCAGCCCGAGGCAGTCCCGGAAAAGGATTCCGCCTACATGCCGATCGCCTGCATGCAGTGCGAAAAACCCCCCTGTGTCAAGGTTTGTCCGGTCCGCACAACTTACCGCGAAGCTGACGGGCCGGTCGTCATCGATTACAACTGGTGTATCGGTTGCCGCATGTGCATGTCGGCTTGTCCCTACTGGGCTCGCCGCTTCAACTGGAGCGATCCGAACCTGCCCAAGGAAGCCATGAATCCGGTGACACATTATCTCGGCAACCGTCCGCGCATGAAGGGTGTGGTGGAGAAGTGCACATTCTGCATCCAGCGCACCCGCAAGGGACGCTACCCCGCCTGCGTCGAGGTATGCCCAACTGGCGCCCGCAAATTCGGCAACCTGCTTGACCCCAACAGTGAAGTCAGCCGGATCATCGCGCGCAAGAATGTGTTTCGCCTGAAGGCGGAACTCAATACCTTCCCGAAATTCTTCTATTTCATGGATTGAGACGCGACATCATGGACAAGCTGAAAAGATTCGCCGTCGACTACGTAACCTATGTCGTGAAAGGCAGTCCGGCGTTTTATGCCTGGATCGCCTTCCTGTGCCTGTTTATCCTGTGCCTGCTGTACGGCACCTACCTGCACGCAGCCGACGGTTTGCGCTACACCGGCCTGACCGATCAGGTGCATGACGGGCTGTACCTGGCCAACTTCGTTTTCCTGGTCGGCATCGCCGCCGGAGCCGTGACCATCGTGTTCCCGGCCTACGTCTACCATCACAAGGGATTGCACGCAGTGGCCGTGCTCGGTGAGATGCTGGCCATTTCAGCAGTGCTGATGTGCATATTGTTCATCATCTCCCATATGGGACGCCCCGACCGTCTCTGGCACATGCTGCCCATCATCGGCATATACAACCTTCCCAACTCGATGCTGGCTTGGGACACCCTGGTGCTGATCGGGTACATGCTCCTCAATTTCATCGGCGGCTTCTATTTCCTTTACAGGAAATACACCGGTCAGCCATTGAACAAGAAGTTCTACATGCCCTTGATCTACATCTCTATCGTCTGGGCATTGAGCATCCATACGGTGACGGCATTCCTGCTCAACACCATGCCTTCGCGCCCGATGTGGCACCACAGCATGATGCCGATCCGCTTCATCCTGACCGCATTTGCAGCCGGCCCTTCGCTGATCATTCTGATCTTTCTGATCGTACGCAAGCGGACCCGTCTCTGGATAGAAAACTCCGCCATTGACCTGCTGGCAACGATCATCACCTATTGCCTTGGCCTTGCCCTTTTCCTGAGCCTGTCCGAAATCGTCACCGAGCTGTATGCCAACACCGAACATGCCTTGGGATTGCAATACCTGATGTTCGGCATGCATGGCTTCACGGATTTGGTGCCTTGGTTCTGGGGTTCGCTGGCCGCCAGCATTGCTGCCTTCGTGATCCTGTTGATACCCGCTTGGCGGAGCAATTACCGCTTGCTGGCACTGGCCTGTGGCCTGGCCTTCAGCGGAATCTGGGTAGAAAAAGGCATGGGATTGCTGATTCCCGGCTTCATACCGACGCCAATCGGCGAATTCACCCAGTATTTGCCGACCACGCTTGAAATTTTCGTCACTCTCGGCAACTGGGCGGTAGGTTTTCTCATCCTCACGGTATTGCTCAAAGGCGCTATCGGCATACTGCTGGGGGATATCGCTTACGCCAAGTCGACACAAGCCAAAACAACCTCCGACGCTGCCGGCGTATCGGCTACGCCCGAGTTGACGTAAAGGAACTGGAATGAAGAAATCCGCTATTTTGCCGGCTGTACTGCTGCTTTGGTTCGTCAGTCTTTCCAGTGCATGGGCCGAGCCGGCCAAGTGTTTCGAAAGCCGAAAGGGCGCCTCGGAAGTCACCCAGCGCATGATCGGGGAAAACCTGCCGAACGTGAAGTGCTCGCCCAAGACCGGCGCCGTGTTGTGGTGGGGCGACCCCTTCGATGGCACCATGCCCATGGGTGACATGCCCATTCAGGATGCCGACTACACCCGCGGCAAAGCCCTGGTCAAGCCGCGTTCGGACAAGATTGGACTGCTTCCGCTATGTGGCAACACCTGTCACACGGGTACCCTGCCCAAAGGATTCCCGACGAACAAGGACACCCGGGAACTGGTCATGATGCATCAGGCCATCGTGCTTGACTCAACCAAACTGCCACACGGACGCGGCAACATCTGGTGTCTGGATTGCCATCATTCCACTCAGCGCAACAAGCTGGTTGATCATCGTGACAAGCCAATCAGTTTCGACCAGCCACAGCAACTGTGCGGCAAGTGCCACGGCGAGGTTTATCGGGACTGGCGAGAAGGCATTCACGGCAAACGAATTGGCGAATGGGCCAGCACCGGCACCAAGCGCTGGTTTGTCTGTACCGAGTGCCACAATCCACACAACGTCCAGCATGGCGACCGTAACCGTGGTTTTGCGCAACATCAGCCGGAGAAAGCGCCATCGTTGCCGAAAGGCATGAAGACGGCTGATCACGAGCGTCACCCACACGGTACCAGCGACCACTGAGCAAGCGCTCATCCTCAAGACTCCGGGCAAGGTATGGTTCTACTTGCCTGGCATGAATGGCCGGTGCCTTGCACCGGCCTTTTTCCAGTTGCTGTACTGATTTCAGGCGGATAACGTGAATCGAAAAACCCCCCTCTTCTTTGGCCCGCCGCTGGCCTTGCTAACAGAAGGCGAGACCAACACCATGGAAATCAGTGGCAAGGTCAATCGCACGGCGGAGCGCTACATGGAAATTCTCAAGTGCCACGGCCTTGAACTCAGCGATGTGGAGCGCGACTGCCTGATACAACTCTGCGGCATCGGCTATATGTCTCCGGAAGATATGCGCGACTTGCCCGACGATGTCCGTTTTGCTGTTGGGGCAGATCCGCGTCTGGACAAGGAATCGTTGGCGGCCAGGCTTGAAGCCGCGCCCTTTGCCGATCTGGTTGCTACTGTCGAGGCATTGGGTTTCTAATTACGGATTCATCAGAAAATCGCCCACCGGATGCAAACCAAAGTTCGTTACCTGAGTCATCGTCTGCTGCAGGGTGTTTTGCTGGTCGCGGCAGGTGCCTCGCTGGCCCTTGGTGTGCTGTTCCTTGGACTGTACCGTGACCAGTTGCTCCAAGAGCGGGCCGAGGTCTCGATGCAGCTCAATCGCATGCTGCAGGTCACTTGGGAAAACGCCATGCTCAAGCGCGACGTGGAGGGCTTGCGCGACATCGTGGCCAAGCTGGGCGGCCTGAATGGCATACGCGACGTGCTTATCCTTTCTCCCGCTGGCGAAGTGCGCTTCGCCTCCGACCCCGAAAAAATGTGGCTGCGCATGCCGGAAATCGCGCAGAAGACTTCCCCCGGAAAACCGGCCACCAGCTTCGAAACGCAAGCCGGCGGCAACGAGGTGCTGCGCTCCATCAACCCGGTACCCAACCGCGCTGCCTGTACCGACTGCCATGGCCCGGTGGCGACAAATCCGATTAACGGCATACTGGTGATCGATTACGACGCTGCGCCCATCCGCAAAAGTGCGATGCGCAGCGCCATCCTGCTCATGCTGGCCGGCGCTGCGGTAATCGCCCTTACCCTGCTGACCCTGTGGCTGATGTTGCGCCGTCATGTCATCACGCCTCTGGCCACCCTGGATGCGGCGACCCGCAGCCTGGCGACGGGAGACCTGACGGTACGCGCGCCATCGGCGAACAATGACGAGATCGGGCGGGCCGTCATGAGTTTCAACTCGATGGCCGAACGACTTTCCGCTCAGATTTCCCTGGCCGAAGCGCACCAGCAGTTCCTGCAGACCTTGCTCGACGGACTGCCTGACGGCGTGCGCCTGATCCGTGTTGCCGACAAGAAGGTTGTGCTGGCCAATCAGACCTTCTGTCTGCAGGTTGGCCAATCGGCAAAGACCTTCCTGCAACGCCCGTGCTACCAGTACAGCTACGGGCGCAACGAGCCTTGCATACCGACACTGATAGTTTGCCCGCTGGTCGAACTGAAGGAAGTGGGCGACAGCATCAAGACCAGCCATTACCTCATTCGGCCGGATGGCACAGTGTTCCACGCGGAGATTCATGCCGTGCTGGTCGAACTCGACGACGGACAGGGTCGTGAGCGCTACATCGTTGAATCCGTGCGCGATCTCGGGCAGATCTCCCAAATATCGCATGAACAGCGCCTGTCCGAACTTGGTTTACTGGCGGCAGGCATCGCCCATGAAATTCACAATCCGCTCGGATCGGTCCGACTTGGCGTCCAGGGACTGGTGCGCGAATTGCATGCCGGACTCGTCACGCAGGAGCAAATCATCGAGTACATGCGGCTTATTGATCAGGAGATCGACAAGTGCATTGCGGTCACTCGGCGTATGCTTCTGTTGTCGCGGCCACCAGTCAGCAGCCTGCAGCTGGTGGTGGTCAATGAGGCGTTGACCGATACCCTGATGTTGCTGGAGTTCGATGCACATACGCATGGCATTTCCCAGCAGATCGAGGTTCCCGAACAAGCGCTGCGCCTGCTGACCGATGAAGCCGACATCCGCATGATTCTGCTCAACCTGATTCAAAATGCTCACCACGCGATGGACAAGGGTGGCACCCTCATTGCCCGCCTGTTCGCCGACGACGGTGACGCCGGCGCCGTCAGGCTTCAGGCTGACCAGGATCGAC
>ERZ724514.1127-NODE-1127-length-11949-cov-3.605684_pt1 | contig 11949 bp, 14 predicted proteins | sample MGYA00376047_ERZ724514 | MGnify/ENA primary metagenome ERZ724514 (study PRJEB28724, sample SAMN07190883) | activated sludge metagenome | isolation source: activated sludge of sewage treatment plant in Hong Hong | place: Hong Kong | collected 2016-03-17 ...
TACGAGGCTTCCGGCGGGGAGATTCTGCTGCGCGCCGCTGATCGTGGTGCTGGTACGGTGAGGAAGCGGGTTGCCTTGTTTCGCAAGCTGCTCTTTGAAAACAGGGTCTTTTTCAACAATGCCAAGTGTCCAATGGGGATTGAGATGTGCCGCGCCATGCGCAAGGGGCCGACGGAAACACAGGTCATTGCCAAGGGCAGCAAGCACAAGCACATTTTCGATGCTATCACGTATGCCATCGCCTCGGAGAGTTACGATGAGATGGAAGATATGGTGTGGAACAGCTTGAAGGTGAAGACCACAAACCATGAACCGACGCTTATTTCGATTGCGACGTAACTTGCGTTTAAGAGCCCAACTTACAGCGGCATTGGCCGTAGCCGCCGTGGCCTCGTGGCGCTCTCCAAAGCAGGCCATCCCGCGCATTCTGGCGGCGGTCATGACGTGGGTGAGGTTTGCCAAAATAGCTCAAAAGACCCCGTTTTGGATCAACGTGCATCGTAACACTTGTTGCCGGCGATGCCCGATCTTTTACAAGCCTTTGGCCACTTGTGGCACTCCGCTAATCCGAGACTTGCGCGATATGGGGTGCTGGTGTCATCTTCCATCGAAGAATGGAAACATCGCCGCCACTTGCTGGATCCGAGATCAAGGCGTTGACGACGACGGATGGCCAGACCGAATCCAAGCCGTCAGTGCCGCCATTGCCGCCCGCGCCTCCAACTGAACCCGAACAGCCGACAAGGGAAGAAGCAGTTCAATACGCCATGCAAGTTGGCGCCAGCCGCCGGCAGGCATTCAGAATGTTTGCGGCCATGCGACCGCTAAAGTTTCTTAACCGGCGCGTCACGGGTGGGGTAACTCTGGTGGCACAAGCGACGTCCATCGAACAGTTGGAGCGCACGCAAAAGGGAATGCAAAAGCTGATGAAAGACACGTCGCTTGACGCCCGGGTGCGTGTCTCGGCTGGGGCAGTTGTCGCCCAGTGTGCGATGGCAATTGCCCGCCACGGCGAGTCCATGATGCAGGCGGCGGAAGCAATTGAGCGCTCTGAGGATGGTGATGCGGAATCTTCAAAAGGGCCGGTGGTTGCGGTCAACATCCAGAACAACACATTCACCCCGCCGGTCGCCGCCGCGCGCAAAGTTCCAATAACGGTTGCTGCCAAAAATGGCGAAGAGTGAGCGCGGGAAGCCTGCTGTTGTCGCAACAGCCAAAGACGATTGGGGCGGCTGTGGCGTCGGGTTAAGCTTCCGGGTATGGCAACCGATTCACACGGAAACTGGATTAGCGGGATAACTCCCGCTGCTCAAGACGCGGCAAGCGCTGGCGTTGGGCAGATTCGATGGGGCGCTGGCGCCCCAAGCTCTGACCTTGGAAACGTAGGCGATGGTTACGTCAACACCAGCAATGGCGATTTTTACACAAAAAAGGATTCTGGCTGGGAGCTTCAGGTTGGCGGGGGTGGTGGTGGCGCAAGTGTTGAAACCGGAAGTGGATCACCGCAAGGGGTGGTTACGGCAGAAGTTGGCGGTTTGTACGTGGACATCGCCGGCCACTCTTTCTGGATCAAAGAAACCGGATCGGGAAACACCGGCTGGTTGCAGTACGCATAACTTTACATCATGCTCCCGATTGTATTATTCATTGGCCTCTTGCTTGGTTGCGACGCCTTTGGTCAGGGCGTCACCGTGCGCTCCAACAATGGCCGCTCTACCAACGAAAGCCACTACGGCACGCTGAGTCTCTACAACGGCTCTGGCGTTTCCATCGGCGGCATTGGTCCATCTGAATTCGCCGGTCACGGAGGAAGCCTTACCAATGTGCCGTCGAAGTTTTTCGCCTCGATTGCGGCGATGACAAACTCGACGCCAACCTCGAATCTGGTTGTTTACGTGGACAGCTATTTTGGTACGAATCTCTGGGGTGGCGGAAAGTTTAAGTGGGAAAATTCCAGCGATACATTCAATGGTGGCACGGTGGGTGGCATCGGTGTTTACACCAATACCCTGACAGCGACTCCAATCGTGTTGCCAGTCGGCGTAAACTGTGGCTTCATCATCCGCAGCGGCGTTGGCGTGGACATCCAAACTTTTGCTCAATGACTATGAGAAACATCATTCCAACCATTCTGGCTTTTTTGCTGGCGGCAGCTACGGCGACCGCGCAGACGCAGGGGATTTCCGCCCGCGCAACTAACGGCTACATGGTTGCGCCCATGTTCCTATCGAACAACGTGGTTTTGCTGAAGGCTTCCAATCCTTACAATCAGACATCGTACGCCAATCCCGGAGCGGCCAGAGCCGCAGCAACCTCTGGCGATACCATCGTGGTTTACCCCGGAACGTACTCAGTCACCAATCTCGCCAAGGATGGAGTCAACTGGCATTTCTATCCGGGCACGATTCTTAGGCATCTGTTTGACGAATTGAAACCCCAGCAACAGGCCATATTTCAAGACAACGATTACGTCGAGTTCAACCAGTACGGCGAGGGAACAAACTCCATGTCGTTCAAAGTCACCGGCACTGTCATAGCAACAAATCTTCAGTCGGCGTTCGCTGCCTTCAGCGGCGTCAAAACGAAGGTTGACTTCGAGCTTCCCGGTTCGGAAATCACGATCAGCAACGGGGCAACCTTCGTTAAGATGGTGCCCGGCTGTGTGGTCATCCAGCTGCCTGACCTCTACACTTACCCAGCAAACAAGCCGGCAATGGATACCCGCGTCAACTTTACCGCGTCAAAAGTCTCGGGCCTGATTTACCTGAGTGACGCAGCGGCGACTTGGGATGTGGACCTGTACGAAAACTGCGCTTGGTGGTTAGACCGCGACACGACCAACGCCATTTATCCAAGCTCCGTCTTTCGTGGCCGAGAAGCTCGAAACTGCAACATCGTTGCCGGTGGAGCGCAAGCGACTGGCCACGCGAATGGCCAGATAGCGGAATTCGACATCCCGCTTTGGTACGGAGGCGATCCGCTGGCATTGAATACCAACATTGCGCATGTGAATATGGGGACAATTGTGTTCCACGGGACAAGATTTTATCAGGGAACAAACGCGACGGATGGATTGTTCTGGCTTTCGACTGGCGGCACCTCTGCCTCCATAGACTTTACCAACGCCGGCTGGATCATCTTCAACGACTGTCAGGTTGTTGGAAAGCCTGGTAACACGATGCAATTGATTGGTGAGGATAACGGGGAATCGCACACGAACAAAGGCCGCATCTTCATTCAGGGAGATTTGGCGTATGTGAACGCCTCGATTGCCGGGATGCCGACGAACAACGGCCCCGGGCAAATCGTTGAAGTTTACGGACTGACAAACAATTCCAGTGGATTCACAGGGGTCAGAAAATTTCAAGGTTCAATCGCGGCAACATTCATCGGCAGCGGAGCGGGCCTGACCAATGTGCCGTCTAAATTTTTCACCACCATCGCGGCCATGACGAACTATCCCGGTGCTTCAAATCTCGTGGTATATGTGGATTCGTATTTCGGCTCGAATGTGTGGGGCGGAGGCAAATTCCGCTGGGATAACACCAGCGAAACAATCAACGGCGGCACAATCTTCGCAGCCAACGGCGGCGGGCGGTGGAAGCGGTTTGATACCGGCTATCCGACGAACTTCTATTTCATGGAGTGGTTCGGCGTGGTGCCCAATGCCGCGATTGACCAATACGCCGGGGCGCAGGCGTGCATCAACGCCACGCCGTCCGATTTGGGTTCGTGTATTTTGCCGCCTTACGGATTCGCGGTTGGGACTTCGCTTACATGGACCAACCGGAAGGGATGCTATTTCGGCGCGTTGAACTCGATGAAAACGAAGTCATCGGGCTATCGCGTATTCCCCTATCCGGTCAGCACCATTCACTGGATGGGTGTGAGCGGCGGCACGAATCTGGTCTGCTACGATGTCGGCCACAACACGTTTGCCGGATTCGGTCTGGACACACGCATCGGACTTAATAACGGCGACCAGTGGACCAACGCGGCGGGGCTGTTGATGGACGTGGACATGTACCCGACTCATTCTACCACCACGATCGCAAATGTGTTTGATGGCATTTATTTTCGTGAGCGCGGTACCAACACCACGCTCGTTGGCCAGCGAATTGCAAGTTACAACTGGCAGAACTGTGAATTTTTCCGGTGGTATGACTGCTACTGGCAGGGCGGCGGCTGGAATCTGCCCGAGTATTGGGTGACTACTACAAACCTTGGTGCATCCAAAGGCATCCAGCTTGGCGGAAACGGGGGCGGGCAAAATAGCTTCCAGCACTATATGTTCAACTGCGGCTGGGATCGCTGGATGTATAACATTCACAGCAGCGGCGGCAACTGGGTGCTGGATAATCCGAAGTCAACAGCAGCTGGCGCGGCAGCCTTTTATCTCAACGGAGATCATCCGTCCATCATCCGCTTTGCCGACTGCGAAGGTGATCGCCAATTCCTCATCAGTCCCGGCGACACGGTAACATTGATTGGCAACCGGATCGCTGACGCGGTGCAATCGGGCTACACCAATCTCTCGCCAGTGGACGCGGTAAAGCTGAACGCATACGGGAACTACTTCCAACACGAAGCGTATATTCCAGCGATCACTAATAGCTTCACTTCGACTGGTTCTTACGATGGAGCTGGGAATTCTTTCGACACGACAAACGATGCCCTGATCGCAAGTTGGAAGTTCAACAGTGCGTTCAATAGCAGGGGGGACTTTGGCACCCTCAAGGATCACAATAACATTCAGTCCGGCCCGTGGAAAACTCCGTCGTCTTTAATGGCAACCAACTTTGAATACGCACACATCACCGACTCGGCTACTTTTCCCGTTCTCACGCTCATGTCAAGCAATGGCGCTGTCGCTGTTGGCGGTTATATAAACAACGTGCTCTTTTCGGTCTGGAACGCTGACTCGCTAAACCGGGTGCCGTGGCAGGTCGGGGATCAATACAAGACTGTACGGGCACGACTGATGCCAACGTCCACAGGTTCGCGCACGCAATTTGAACTCAATTCCGATTATGTCACTTATTCGTATTTGCGAAGCACGAACACCGAAATGGCGCTAATCAGCGGCTTCAACAGAAACTCGATCAATTTCGTGACAAACTACGGCGAAATTACTGTCGGCCCGAGTGCAACTCAACTCGCGACCTTTGGGACTTCCGCCGGCGTAACCTTTCCTGCCGACACGAATTTTTCAGTTACCGGCCCGGCGCAATTCAACTCGCTGGGCGCGACGCAGGCTAACGTTGGTCAGTTGAGAGCCACCAACTACATCAGTTTTTTTACCAATGGATTTGCCGGGCTGCCTGCTACGCCAACGCGCTACGGTCAGATTGCCATCGTAAATACCAACGCCACGCTCGTCGCCGTGGCGGCCACCACCAGCGGTTCGCTCGCTTGGGGGAGCACGAACGTCATCCCCACGACCTCCGCGCAAGTCGTGAATAAATTCACCGGCACACCCACGGGCAGCCTGTTCCTACGCGACGACGGCACGCTGGCCGCTCCCAGCGTCGGCGGTGTGGCTTGGGGCGCGATTAGCGGCACGCTCAGCAGCCAGACCGATTTGCAGACCGCCCTCGATGCCAAGGCCGCGTTGGCTGAAGCAAATCAGTTCACCAAGACCAACGCCTTCGATGCCATCCGCGTCACCAATCTGCTTCAGGGTGCATCCACGGCGATTGTGGGCTGGAACGCAGCGAGCAAACTCCTGACGACTCAAAGCGTGAGCGTGGCAGGCTCGCAAATCACCTTGGGCGGCACTGATGGAAAACTGCTCTACAACAACTCCGGCGGGATTGATTATGCCGAATGGGCCAACGTTCAGGCACTAACCAGCAACGCCATCATCACGAACAACCACAGCGCCGCTGTGACGTTTGCTGGCACGATCACGGGTAATGGCAGCGGAATCACCAACCTGCAATTCGCGCCAACCGCCATCAGCCTCGGCGGCACGAATGCCGCGATGCTGAGCAACATGGTCAGCACATTGATTGTTTCAACCAATGTCCTGTTCACGAACTGGCCAGCGATGGCCGTGGCTGGTTATTGGGGGCGGACCATTCTCACGAACAGCCAGCCCAACAACGAATTGATTTACGTGCCCACGAACATGATGCCGCACAATCTCACCAACAGCGTCGGCTGCTACGTAGTTCTGGACAACACGGGGACAAATTGGGCCTGCACGCTCACCAATCTGCGCACCGCCGAACTCGTGTGGTCGGCTTGGGGCGGCAACGTAAACTGCATGCACGCATATTTTCGGCACTGGTAAATGAAACGCCGCACCTTCATTCGCGAAATCGTTCTCCTGAGCGCCGCCCCGCTGCTCTGGCTGCCACGCAAATCCAAGGCGCAACCGGGATGGAGTCCGGTGAGTCTGTCGTTATTGAATCCTCGCGCCAGCGGCAGCGTGCCTTCGCCCGTACTCAAATGGTTGGCCTCTGCGGGGGTAAAAAATTCATCGGATGTCGCGCCGGCAAACAATGATTCGCTGAATAGCTGGACCGATCAAATCGCTGGTGTGGTAGCTTCGTGGGAGTCGGCGCGACCCAAATACAATACCGGAATCCAAAATGGCCTTGGCGGTATCACCTTTCCAAGCACTAGCCGCTTTGTTCAGGCATCCCTCGGAATGACCCTGACCACTGGCACGGCGTTTTGCGTTTTCAAAAAGGATAGTTCAAGCGGAACGTATCAATTTTGCTTTGATAGTGAAAGCGCGAGCGGTCGTTGGATCATTGCTCGTGACAATTCGTCCCCTTCAACAAAATTGCTCTGTTCGGCTGGCGGAACAAATTTGATTTCGTCAAGCACCCTGTCGAATTCCACAGCATATATTGCCGGCGCAGTTTTCAACGGAGCTTCCAGTTCGGCATGGCTAAACGGAACTAGCGTTGCGTCAGGAAATCCGGGATCGGACGCTTTGTCTTCGATTCAAATTGGATCGCAAAATAATGGCACGCTGCAATGGAGCGGATACATCATGGAGATTCGGTTTTATTCAACCCCGCTTGGAACAAGTGACATTGGGAGTGTATTTACCGAACTGAACTCGACGTATGCAGTCTATTGATTTTCCTCCTATCATGAAAACGCTCACTGTCTGGCAACGCCTGCTAAACTGGATCGCTCCCGCAGGGTATGAGGACGAATCTGGTTTCCATTACGGACCGGAGCGCGGATCGCTGAACCCGCGCAATACCACTGCAATCCGAAATGCACTGTTCTTGCTCGTCGCGCTCTGCCTCCCCACTCTCGCCCAGACCAACGCCCTCTTCATCGGCCCGCCCGCCAACACCGCCACGCTCCAGTGGAATTACCCGGCTGCCGAGACGCATAGTAATTTAAGCTTCACTGTTTACACGTCGCCGAGTCTCAGCATCCCGCACACGAACTGGATGAGCGTAACAAACTTTAGCAGCCTGACAAACTTCACGACGATCAATGGGACGAACATTTACTCGGTGCGTGTAGGCGTGTGGTATGGCACTCAGTTCCATGCTGCAACAGCAGACGATACGTTTTGGGGGAAAAGTTTTTTCTCCAACGACGCGTGGACAAATCCGCCTCCACGCCTTGAAAATCGGCTAAGAATCAATTCGCCATGACGCAGCCCCGCCGACAATTCAAAATTGATTGGGCGCGAACGGCGATTGTGCTGATGATCTTCGACCTGTTATTCGCCTTCACCCAACTCAGCAATTCGGAGCGAGTCCGCAATGAGGATTTGCGGGTGCTTGTGGTTTCCATTATCTGCGCTCGAACGCTCTTGATGTTTATCCTTACTGGTGTTTGTGTTACCTACATTCGGAGCAATGAAAGGCGCCAATGATCGAATGGACGGAAGAAGCTATCACCTTTGCCAAGCACGCCATCCTTGCGGCAGTGGGCGGACTTGTACGCGAACTGGTCAAGGGCGGAAAGCACACGCTGGCCGGCTGGATCGGCGGCGCATTGGTGGGAGTGTTCACTGGCTTCTTGGTCGGATTGATTTGCGGACACTACAACGTCGAGCCGAAAATGACTTGGGCCATGTCCGGCTTGGGCGGCTACATCGGCACGCCATTGCTTGACCTGATGGGCGCTATCGTGAAACGCTTCGCGCGGCGCAACATCATTGACCCGGACAAACCACCGACAACATTGAAATGAAAGAGTGGGCATCAAAATCATGGCAGACCGCGCTGGTGTGGAAGCTGGCCATCGTCAAGGCTGTGCTGTTTTCGTTGGTGACGTTGGGGGCAGCGTGGCAGGTAGCTACCGCCGGCATGGATTTCGGCGCACTCTCATACTGGGATCGCGTCAACATCGTTGTCGGCATCCTTGTGTTGTGGGGCAACCAGATGATTTCATTCTTCGATAAGACCGCTTCGCAAATTTCCAGTGGACGCCCGCCCATTGGCGCGACGGGTGACACCGAACTGCTAAAGCGCCAGAGCCAACCCGAGAACGGATAACCACCATGAAACCAACACTGTTTGCCTTAATCATCATCATCGTTCTTAGCTTAACGCAGGGCTGCGTTCTGCTGAAGAATCAGGAGCAATCCAAGCTCATCGCCGAACGCGCCGCCTATCGCATTTCCCAGCAAGTGCTGAAGCGTCACCCCGAATGGAGGGAGCACTTCGAGAAGGCGCGGGCGGAACTGGCCGCGCTTCAGGCGCAGCCGAAGCTGGACGCGCTGGCCGTCGTGGAGATTCTTGACCGGCTGCCAGAGGATGCCCTTGGTGCCGATGGAGCGTGGATCATCACCGATGCGGCTACGCTAACGATTATGATCGTGGGCGACCCAGCGCTGAAGCCGGAAGCGGAGGCGCAGGTTCGCGCTGTGGTGGTTGGGTTAATCGCGGGAATGGATCGGGTGTTGAAATGAGACAAGCAATTAAATATGCCTGCAAGCTAGCTGCTATTTGCCTGTTGTTTGTGCTTATCGGTGCGCTGCTTGCCATGTTCACAGGCTGCCAGACCTACCGGGAGCAATTCGTCTATTTCTCCCCGGAGGGACAGACGAACCACATCGTCAACGTTGGCTTTTCGTCCTGCCTCATGTTCGGTTCGGCGGCGAGGCTTCGCACGGAAACTCAGACCGGGGAGTTCATCCGCAACGTGAATGCGGATGGGATCGTGACGAAGCCGGATGCGGACAGCATCAAGGCCATTACTGAGGGCGTGGTGAATGGCTTGAAGAAGGTTCCGTAGGCGCAGCAAGCACCGCTTTAATCTTCCGATTAGCAGAAGATGCTGAGTCAAAGCTCCAGATGGTTGCCTCACGAACGACTCTCTCGTTTATGATTACCACGATGCGCCGCACGATTTGACTTGGAAACTGCTCGGCTGTGAGGACAGCTATTTTCTCTCTGCGCTGGCGATCAAGCTCCCATCTGCGATTTGCCATGCGTCTTCCGCGCTCGGTTGCGAGGGCTTGTAAGCGCCTTTGGAATGGGCCTTTCCAATCTCTAGGCATAACTCACAGGTTGCATATCTGCTTGTTCGGCAGCTTCCCCTGTGCGCTCCGAAGGTATGACTTCACGAGTTCGATGTCTTGGCTTCCGAGGACGCCAAGCCGGTGTTGATTGGCTAGGATGTGCGGAGAGTCGAGGAGTGAGAGCGCGTCTCTCACGTCCACGGCTGCGTCCGCTGCCGAACCATGCGCTCCAGCGAATGGCGCTTCGCCCATTCGCTTTCGCGGCAGCTTTTGAAGTTGATAGCTCATTTTGATTCCTGTGGTTGTCGCCCAGCGCCATCGCTGAGCTTGTTGTTCTACCGCACAGGTTTTCCAGTTTCCCAGTCCAGTTCCCTTCCTTGTGCGTCATAGTAGTATTCGGGGTATTCTTTCATTCCTTGCTTCTCGTGCCACGGACAGTCGCTTCGGATTTCGACGGTTTTCTTCGGCACATAGCTTTCCAGATATTTGCGCTCCAGCAGGCTCGTGCGCGGGCAGCCGGGATGGAGGCATGTGCATTTTACATAGTTCTTTCGCCACGGTGCGGTAGAACCATTCGCTGATGCCAACGCCGCTCCACGCAGCGGGCGAGTTCGTGAGGTTTTGGTGCGGCGCGGCATAGCTCAATCGTTAGGGGTCATATCGAACGCGCCTTGATTGCACTCGCGTTCAATGCGGGCGCAGGCGGTTTCAAAGTGTTTCGGGTCTATTTCGATGCCTACAAAGTTTCGTCCAGTCCGCAGCGCGGCGAGTCCGGTCGTGCCGCTGCCCATGTATGGATCGAGGACGGTGCAGCCTTCGGCGAGCCATTGCATACACCATTGCATGAGCATCGGAGGTTTTTGCGTCGGATGATACCAGCCGTCTCTCTGGCGCATGAATCCGTGATACGCTTCACGGTGCAGCCGGACGGTTTTTACGACATTCGACCACGCAAGTTCTGCTTGGCTATGCTGGCATTTCGCACCGTGCGTTTTGTCCCACACGAGCCAGCCGGTTGACCTTGGAAGCTCGAAGTTGTTCGCGCCCCAGATTACAGACGGATATTCTGCCATCCATGCCACATCCGGCGGCGTTGTGTCGCCGGTTATTTCGCAGTCTATTTTTGCACGGCGTCCCTTGTTCCCGCAGTGGTTCACGCCATAGGGCGGGTCGGTGACGATTGCATCCCACGCGATTTCAGGCAGCACGTCCCGACAGTCAGCGTTGTAGAGAGTCACTTGATTATGACCCCTAACAAATCGCTGCACCGAACAGCCGCCCCGCACGTCGGTTGTGGATTCGAGGGTCTTCATGGGCGGCTGTCGGTGAGCTTGTCGTTAGGCATATCGCGTGTTTGAGGCTTCGATAACTCGCAGTCTCCGGTCTGCGTCGAGGTCGTAGAGTTGCGCTTCGATTCGCTCCAGCCGTTCTTCTGGCGTCATGCCTCGGAGGCCGGCCAGATGGACACGCCGTTTCTTGCTAGCGATTGTTGCGCGGCAGTCCCGACACACGCCAGAGTGGTCGGTGACTTCGTGCTTGGTCTTGCCGCACTCTTTGCAGTTCACATCGGCTACGCGAGCCATAAATGCCTAACCAGTCACTTCAGCGAACCCGGCTTTCGCGTTTCGGTTGCAAGCGACCCGTCCGGTGAGCCGGGTCGCTGAGTTCCGGCGTTAGGATGCCCGGAGGGGCGCGCATTCCAAGTTTTCGCAGGCATGTGTCTCCCGTAAATCGGGCAGTTATTGTTGGTGCAACACACCAGCTTATCGGTAGCGGGCAGCGTCGGCACTTCACCACAGAACGGGCATCCTAACAAGCGCGCTGCATTTAATGACTGCTCCGCTTCATAGCAGGCGGCGCAGCAATTTTTTATGATGCCGTGATTGCAGATTTCGAGGTTTGGAAAGTTCGGCGCAGTCATAGGTGAGCTTGGTCGTTCAGATGCTCTGCGGCTTCCACCTCTTTCATCAGGCGGATGGCTTTTATTGTAGTGAGCATGTCTCCGCTTCCGAACTTCACTTCCCAATGTGAGTTATCCAGACACGTCTGCGCTTCATCGGCCAGACGGAGCGCCAGAGTTTTCCACGCAGCATCTGAACCACTTGCTTCAGCGAAAGCGGCTGCGCTCTGCATTGACGTTGGCACACTGAAATTCTCAGGCGGGTTTCTCATTTGGGCGTTTCCTTTCCAGCCGCTTCGCTGAGCGCGGCGTTCGGCTGCTTTCGTGACGGCCATCCTGTGAGTTCGTTGAAGCGTTTCCATTCGGCGTCAGTCATAGGCAGTTCGAGCAGCCATTTGATTTCGTGGCCGTGTTCGGCGCATCCACGCTCTCTTGCCGCATTTATTATCGCAGATAGTTCGGACGTAGCAGCCGAACCATCCGATGCAGCGAAAGTGGCTTCGCTCTTGGGTTTGCCGAGCGTCCACTCCTGATGCAGCCTGATATTTTCGTGAGTCATGTTTCCTTTCGACCAGCCACTTCGCTGATCTTGCTGTAGCAT
>ERZ724514.1131-NODE-1131-length-11924-cov-4.731148_pt1 | contig 11924 bp, 7 predicted proteins | sample MGYA00376047_ERZ724514 | MGnify/ENA primary metagenome ERZ724514 (study PRJEB28724, sample SAMN07190883) | activated sludge metagenome | isolation source: activated sludge of sewage treatment plant in Hong Hong | place: Hong Kong | collected 2016-03-17 ...
AGGGCCGACACCAGAAAATCCCTCAGCTGGGCGGCGTGCTGATCGAAGACGACGTGGAATTGGGTGCCAATGTCTCGGTGGATCGCGCGACGTTTGGAGACACTGTCATCAAACGCGGGACCAAGATCGACAACCTCGTGCAGATCGCTCACAACGTGGTGGTCGGCGAACACAACATTTTAGTGGCACAGGTCGGTATTGCGGGCAGCACCACCCTCGGACGGTACGTGATGGTGGGAGGTCAGGCGGGCCTCGCCGATCATTTGCAGATCGGCGATCAGGTCATGATCGCGGCAAAATCCGGCGTGACCAGAAGTTTGGAGCCGAATCAGATCGTCTCCGGCGCACCGGTGATGGCCCACGCCACATTTCTGAAAGCCCAGGCGGTCATTCCTCAGCTGCCGGAACTGCGCAACCGGGTCCGCGAACTCGAGGAACGTCTCGCAACTCTGGAGCAAGCCGCCAAGCCCGCCGCCAAAACCCGCAAGCCTCGCCGTAAGTAGCTCGCACACCGATATCGTCAGGGTTTGAGCAGCGTCTTCCAGAAAAACAGCTTGGCCCAGAAGAATCCGGCCCACGGCAGGAAGCACGCCGGAATGGGATGGACTGCGCCATAGAGCATGCTGAGCATCGATCCGGCAAGCAGGACCGCCAGGCCGACCATGTAGGCGCCTGGAGCCCATGGTGAGCCGCTGGATGACTCCTGATTCTTCCCGCTCTCCCGTTTAGGTTTCCCGCTTTTCGTGAGCGCGGGCTGCCGCATGCGCTCGGCAAAGACCTCAGGACGATTGGCCAGAATCCAGCGATGGTACGTGGTCTGCACCCACCCCAAGAGCCCGCCCAGCAGCAACAACCCGGAGCTTTCGACAAAGGTGGTCCACGAATAGGTGTCCGTTGCGATGAGTTGGTACGCCAGCCCGCCGACGCCGCCGAGCATGGAAATCAGGCCGAGAATGCCGGCCGGAAAGAGCATGTACGCTTTGATATAGGCCGTCGCCCGCGCGTCGTGCCCTTCCTGCTGTTTGACGGAGACAAGTTTTGGCATGGCCGTGATGGTCGTATAATCCCCACCTCAACCGCAAGAGAAATTGTACAGATTGACGAGATATGTTTTGTGTGCGCCCCACGTGAGCGGCCTCACACGGCCTGTCCACAAGAACTGTGGACGGACTGTGCGCAACCATGTGGATGGAACGCTTTTCGTCGGACTACGAGGGGGCGCAGATCAACTGCCTAAGGATTAGGCGGGCAGAATCGGTGAGCAGAGAGAACCAGGGTCCGTCAGTGGACCACGACGCTAGGCCATCGGCAGAATATCAAAAATGGCCGCCCGTTCGACCCGGCCGACATCCACCCATTGCTGGGCCAACGGAATAAGCGTCGCCAAGCGCTCTTCCACTGCAGCCAGCCGCTCGCGAATAACGGCCGGCTTATGTTGCGCGGTCACCCTGAGAAATGTTCGCAGACCTTGCAGAAAGACACTGATATTTTCCGCGGAAACCTTTTCAGACGCCTCGAACAGCACATCAATTTCTTCGAAAATCGGCTCGAGAGCCTGAGGGGGCAAGACGCGTTCTTCGCTCGCCCGAGCAATACGGCCGAGCGTCGAGACCACTGAAGGAACCCGAGCCTGCATGTGATTGAGAAATCGTTCATCCAACTCATCCAATTCCTGCAGCAGGCGACCGATGGCCCGTGCATCCACCACGGGCGCGCCCTGAGCCAGCTCGCGTTCGGCTCGTTGAATGACCGTCTCCAACACATCGCGCACTGGCTCCAGCGAGCGTCCGCGTGCGACATGCAATTGTCGCAAGGCATCGAGAATGGATGACGCCGGCATGGGGCGCGGAGGAGCGTACCGGGGCGTAGCGATTTCAGAGGCGGGTTCGCTGGAGGCCTGCGACTCCGGCAACTCCGTCCGCGCCGGTTGTTCAAGGATCGGCTGTTCTCGCTCAACAGTCTCCTCGGCTGGCGCAGGATGTTCTTCAATCGGTCGAAGCTCCTGTACCGTCTTGCTGATCTCCAGCAACCCTTCTCGAAGGGATGCCACGTGATGCGCGGCAACGGCCCGTTCATGCCTGGCAGCCGCCTGCAGGAGTGGAAAGAGCCTGGTCGCCATCGTTTCCACGGCCGTCAATCCGACCGTGGCCGCGGAACGGGCGAGGTTGTTCACGCTTTGCCATAAAATGGAGGCCAATTGTGCGCGGCGCGCCTGCTCACTGGTGGCATCCAGACGTTCCAGCGCCGTTTGAATCTGATTGAGCCATTCCCGCGCTTCAAGGACGAACAGGCCTAAGATTTCCCGGCGTACAGGGATCAACGGTTCCGCCGTCTCCGCCTCAGCCGGTACCTGGGCCGGTCCCCTGGCTACGGCTGGCTGGTCCACGGCAGCCTGGATGACCCCGGCAATGGCGTCGAGACTTTCCAGCAGGGCCGCAAATTGGTCTGAGACGTTTGTTGGCGCAGCAGATGCTGCTGGTGCAGCCCCGGCCGCTTCGAATGTGACACGATCCAACGCCGGCGGCTCGACGGTATCCACCACTGACACATGGGGCAAGAGACTCAAATCAAGCAGGTGCGGGGGTTCTGAAGGCGCCGCAGTCTCTGTGCTCGTGATGCGCAAGACCGGCCGCGAGGGGTACCGGGCCGTGATTCGTACCACCACCCCTTCTTGTCCGCTGCTGAGCCGCACCCTCGTGCCGAGTGGATACACCGACAACTGTTCGACCAACGCTTTCATGATTTCCCGGGGAAACGCCGTGCGTTCCGTCGTCAGCAATTCGCGCACGGCTTCGTGCGGCAGCAATCGTCGCCGATAGGGACGTGGACTCACCAGGGCATCAAAGATGTCCACCAAGCCGATGATTTGTGCCAGCTCGTTGATCTCTCGACCTTTCAAGCGATGGGGATACCCCTGCCCTTTCCCCCGCTCATGCGCTTGCAGCACGACTTCTGCCAACCATCCATACTCCGTCCCCACACGTCTGATGACTTCGGAACCGAGACGTGGATGTTGCTCGACCAACGTCCGTTCTTCGGCTGTCAGGCGCCCGGCCTTCGTGAGGAGCTGCTGCGGTACGGCGAAAATTCCGATGTCGTGCAGCAATCCGGCTACGGCGAGGCGGTGTAACTCGACACCGTAGTACCCAAGACCGATCCCAACCTTTGTCGCCAGAATGCCGACATTGATGAGGTTGGTGACTAGCGGAGGCCCGCTGGGACTGGAGAGCGCTTCCACGACCAGTTGATCGCTGCCCTGTAACGATTCGACGATACTGTCTGCGAGATGCGTGAGCTCGGTGAGATCTACGTCTTCCTGCCGTTGGACGGAGGCAGCCACCTTCGTCAGGATCTCCTCTGCGTGCCGGTAGTGGTTCTGTTCCATAGTTCTTTCTTCAACTCCCCGCCTTGGCTGGCTAAATGTGGCCGTCGGGAGTCGCAATCGCGACGGATCTCACTCGAATAGATTCAGAGTCATTGTGACATCGAGCCTGTGGTGAGCATGATCGCCGATTCAACCGGTCCGCTGCGGAAGGTTTGCGACGGCCTGCCGGTCGCTTCGCACCGTTAGGTCGAGGGGGCGAGCCGGCTCATCATGTCGAACTCTTTTTGCCCGTCCGCAATCCACTCTTCGACCATGCTGGCGACGGCCAGAATGCGGGTCTCGACCGATTGGAGCCGATGAGCCGCAATATCGATGCGGCGTTGGACGACCAATGTGAGGAAATTCTGCAGGCCGGTCAGGAACGTGACGAGCGGCGTGGCATTCGTCTGCTTGGCAATCTCGTGAAGACTTGCAATCATCTGTATTGGAGCATCGAAACCGGCATCGGAGGTCAGGACGGCAACCCCGCCGGCTCGGAGCCGGCTGAGGTGCAGCGCAATGCCAGGCAAGTCCTGGCGGAGCGACCCGAGATATTGGGCGTCGGTATTGTGAATCGTCAGTAACAGCTCCTGAAACTGTGCAGCGGTAATCTGGCCAGCGCCTATACGCGCTTCGTGTTCCAAACGCTGCAGCACCTGCGGGATGAGGCTGCGGGACATGCTGCCTTGCGCGGCCTGTTCATCCTGCAGCTGGTGCAGTGCATTCAACAGGGGAAGAAACTCCAACACCGGTTCAGGCGCCGGCGCCGCCTCCGGCAAGGGATCAATGTCGAGCGTGATTCCGGTGGCCACTTTCACGGACGCGATGACGGTCCGAAAATGTTCTCGGACCGTGCTGAAGTCCTGTTTGGTTGCGGTGGTCCGGTCTTTGATCGTCTCAATGAACGGAAGGAGGGCAAACGTGGCGCGTTCGACATCGGGCAGACTCACCGTGGCAGCTGAGCCGCCGAGGCTGGTAATGCCCCGCACTACCGCGTCGATTAATTGGGAATGCCGATCCGAATCCGGCAGGCTCTCGAGTTCGACCAGGGCCGCGTGGATCTGCACAAGCCACTCCTGCGCCTCCTGCCCGAACAGCTCAATGAGCTCTTTCTGGAAATCGTCTTGGGTTTGCTCTGGTTCCGTCGACACCGTGGATCCTGCCTCTGACGCATGCACCCGCCTGCTACCGGACGAGTGACGGCCTCTTAGCGTTTGGCATTTCCGAGTTGGGAAGCGAGGCCTGCGATTTCGCCCAGTTTTCGCGCCAGATCTTCAAATCGTCGCGTAGACTGTTCAGCCATCGATTCGGCATCAGCGACTTGTTTTGTGAGTTGCATGGAGTGGTCCCGCTCGGCACTCAGCTCCTGCTCCAAGTCCGGCACCAGCTGAGCCTTCTCTTCCATCTGCTTGTATTGCGCCAGAAGCGCAGCTGCAGCCTCACGTTCAGCGGTGAGTGTTCTTTCAAGTTCTGCAACCTGAGCGCGAGCGTGTTCACCCGCCTCTTCCAATACCGGCACCATGGCTGCACTCTTTTCCAAATGCGCCCGTTCGTTCCGCAGAGCCATCGCCTCTTCCCGCTCGCTCGCCAGCACCCGCTCGAGCTCCCGCATGCGGTCTTCCACGTGCTCAAGGCTGGTAATCTGATTGACCAGTTGATTGGCCGCTTCACGCTCGGCTTCGAGATGCGCTTCCAACTCAACGATGCGCGCACCAAGACGGGCGCTCTCCGCCGCTTGCGCCAGCTGGTCGGCGCGATGCCGTTCTTCGAGCAACGCGGCTTCCACCTCACCCAACCGATGCGCCTGCCTGGACAGATCTTCCAGCTGTTGCGTCATCGACTCCCGTTGGGCTCGCTCTTTTGCAAGGTCCTGCTCGAGGGCTTGCATCCGGGAGGACACATCCGCCATCTGTTCGCGTTGCTCCGACACTGTCAGCTGATGCTGCTCTCGCTCCTCCTGACTGTGTCGACGCTCCGCTCCCAGCTGTGCTTCCAGTTCGGCAATTTTGGCATCCCGATCGGCCAGCAGCGCCTGGTGCCGATCATCAGCCTGCATCACAGGGCTCGGCTCAGCAGCCTGATGGATTGAAATGCTCCCCGCGCGACTTTCCTCGATCCCTACAGGTCCGGCCGGCGTTTGGTCCAGAACGATGGCCACCGGTTCAGCCGGCTGTTGCCACTCACGCTGGACTAACGGGATTGACGGAAGCTCTTCCTGCGCAGGTGCGACGGGCGCTGGCGCAACCTCAGCCATGACCGGAGGCTCCGCAATCGGAATGCGAATCGGTTCAGCCACCGGGGCCGGCTTGTGCGGTCGCTTGGTCAGCAAATCCAACACGCGATCTTTCAGAGAAGATCCCTGAAACGGCTTCTTCAACACACCGTCGGCCTTGCAGGACTCCGCCTGTTTGGACACCTCGTCGTTCACAATGCCGCTGATCAGTAGTACGGGGAGATCGGCCAGGTTGGCTTGCCCGCGGATGAACGCGCACACTTCGTAGCCACTCTTGTCGGGCATGATGACATCGGAGACGATCAGATCCGGACGATCTTTTGCCAGCATCGCCAGGGCTTCTGATCCGTTGGCCGCCAGCGTGACGCCCATTCCGGCCTCAGTCAAAAGTCGTTCGGCTACCTTGCGCACCGCAATGCTGTCATCGGCAATCAAGATCTTTGGCATGTCATTCCTCTACGCGATGTCGGATGCATCAAGCCGGACGCTGTGATGCGACCCCTAAAGTTGCCAGGTTGATGAGCGGCAGTTGTTCGTCGCCTGCGACACAGGATCCGGCGATGTCCGGATCGAGGCCGCTTTGATACTGTACCCCTGAGCGCGGCACCACATGCAGCGATGGCACCTGAGAATCGATGCAAATGGCAAGAGGACCGTCGACATGTTTGACGATCAGACAGAGCGACTCCTCTTCGCGTACCGTACGGTTGAATTTTGCTGCAAGATCGAAGACCGGCAGGCACGATTCCTCATGGCGGACCAGCGAGGTGACAAGCGGCGTATCACTGGGAACAGCGGTCGTTCCAGGCCAAGGGAGGACACCGCCGATCTCTTCGGTCCTGGCAGCCAGCCGTTTTCCCGCCACGGAAAACACCACCATATTTTGCACGCGCGCATGGGCAGCACCTGAGGCCGTCGTGTGGGGATGTCTGCGTAATTGGCTACGTAGCATGATGACCCTCGACGCTTAACTCACAGGGCTCGTCGACATCGACATCGCCTCATCCACACCCACCATCGGCACATGCAGCCGGGAATCACTCTCGCCGGCCTTGCTCTCCGCAAATCGAATCGCAAACATCTCCAGAGTTTGCGCCCTGAGCGGAAGCTCAAGCACCCACAATGGATTGGCAATGAGCGCGACAAAGGAGGCGCCGACAAAAAATCCCAGCAATCGCTCCCGTTCCTTGCCTCGAAACTGAGGCGGCAAGGGATGAATCAGCGCTCGCTCGACGTCCAGCAATCCCACAACTTTATCAACCGCAAAGGATCGCGATCGTTCGTCATTGCCATACAGAATCAGCCTGGTGTCGGAGGACACACCTTTGGAGACCACCTTGAGTCGAGCGGACAGATCGGTTCGTTCGTACTCCACGCCGGCCCACGTGACCAGCCCGTTAGGGCCGGCCGAAGCTGGCATCACGATGCCGCGAGCCCACTGTGCAGGAAAGGCGACGGATGAGCCACCGATCAGCGTGACAAGAAATCGAACCGCTTGCCCGCTCGAAATGGTGACTGCCCGTTGTCCTCGAAGCCCCATATGTGTCCTTCATTCTGCCAGCAACGGCACAAGTCGGCAAAACCTTGCTATTTTTCGGCCCGCGCCTCAACACCGGTCCACTTGCGCACTTCCTGAATCAACGCCCGTTCTTCAACCGGTTTGGCAATGTAGCCCGATGCCCCGACACTGACCGCCATCTGGCGATGTTTTTCACCCGCCCGCGTCGTCATCACGAGAATGGGAGTGGCATGAGTTTGAGGTCTCGCCCGGAGGGCTTGGATGACCTCATACCCGTTCAACTTGGGCATCTCGAGGTCGGTGATAATCAGTTGGTAGGCCTGCACCATCGCCTTGCGGCAACCTTCTTCGCCGTCCGTCGCGGTCTCCACGGTATACCCCGCGGCTTCGAGCATGCGGCCCACAAACTTTCTGATGCTGAGCGAATCGTCAATCAGTAGCAACGGTAACGCCGAGGGAGCACTCGCTTTTGGCTCACTATGCCCTGTAGCATCCTCAATCGCTGCGACCGAAGAATCCTGTGCGATCGACATAGTTTCCTGGTACTCACGCGTGGTCAGGCGGCTGACGTCCAGCACCAGCACCACCCGTCCCTCAGGATCGATCGTCGCGCCACCGAACACGGAGCGTTCATACGGCTTCAGTCCACCGAGAGACTTAATGACGATTTCCTGCCGTCCCAGCAACTCGTCCACCGCACAACCGAGCGCACCGGTCGACGTTCGCACGATCACCACCGGAGATACACCGTCTGTGATCCCCGTCTCGCGTCGAATGAGGCTGCCCAGCGGATAGACTTCGATGGCCTCGTCCCCGATTTGAACCACCTGTCGATCACCCATGTGTTGAAGCGTTGACGCCGTCGACATGGTGACTTCACGCACACTCGGCAGCGGAATCGCATAGCGGTCTTTTCCGACCCGCACGAGCAAGGCCGTGGCGATCAGCAGCGTGAGGGGCAAATGCATGGTGAACTTGGTGCCCTGCCCGCGCACCGATTCCACCTCGATATGGCCGTTCATCGTCTCAATGACGCGTTTGACTACATCCATCCCGACGCCACGTCCCGCTTGGTCGCCGACGGCGTCAGCGGTGGAAAATCCGGGCAGGAAGATGAACTTGATGACTTCGCTCTCGGGAAGGGTTTCAGCGACATCCTGCCTGACGAGTCCCAACTTGACGGCCTTCGCCTTGATCTTGGCGATGTCGAGACCCGCGCCGTCATCTTCGACCTCGATCAGAACCGAGTTGCCGCGATGCGCGGCGTGCAGGTAAATCGTGCCGGTCTCCGGCTTGCCTTGGACACGGCGGACGGCGGCCGGTTCAATGCCGTGGTACACGGCATTTCTGACTAAATGCACCAGCGGGTCCACCAACCGCTCCACGACGCCCGTGTCGATTTCGGTATGTTCACCGGAAGTGACCAGATTCACGTCTTTTCCCGTAGCCCTAGCCATTTCGCGCGCCGCACGCCGAAAACGGGTAAACGGAGTGCCGATGGGCACCATACGGGCACGGGCGATTTCATCGCGCATCCCGAGCGTCAATTGCTGCAGCGATCCCATGTCGTCCTGGGCGCGATGGATTGATCCTGACAACTGCGACATCGATTCGCTGATGTCTGCCGTCACCTCGCTGATGCGACGAGCCAGAATATTGAAGTCATCGTACTTATCGAATTCCAGACTGCCGAAATCGCTGACACCGGGAAAGCCTTGAGGCATCGCTTCTCCCTGGGTGGTGGGAGATGGCTGAAACGAGAAGGTGTGTTTGTCTTCGAACGTGCGTACGGCGTCGGTGAGTCGATTCTTATTGGCCAACACTTGCGTAGCCAATTGATCCAGGGTGCGCAAGCGCTGTTCGAGACGACCGCGATCAATCACCAATTCGCCGACCAGATTGAGGAGCCGTTCCAAGCGATCACGGCTGACCCGGATCACCTCACGCTCTTCTCCGGCCTTCCCCTCAGCGGCATTCACCGGCTCAGCTTGTTCAGCCTCCTGCACATCAAGCGCAATCACCGCTTCGGTCTGCGATGACATGACAGGCTCATGGACTCCTGCCGGTGCAGCTTCACCTAGCCCCTTCAGTTCTTGTAGCGAGGCGGCAAACCGCTGCCGCGTCCGGGTAACCAACGACGGGTCGCGCCGCATCAGGGCTCGAATGACGTCGATGGCGCGCAAGAGGACATCCGTATGGCCGGGAAGAAACTTCAGGCGGCCCTCGCGAACCGCACCCATGAAATCTTCGATGTGGTGTGTGAGGTCGCCGATTGATTGGAACCCCACGGTATAGGCTGACCCCTTTAACGTATGGGCCGTGCGAAACAGTTGATGGATGATGTCAGGGTTTGCCGCGTCCTTGTCCACTCGCAACAAGTCGGTCTCGAGACTTTCCAGATATTCCTGCGCCTCGGGAGCGAAATAGGAGATGACTTCGGCATCCAGCATCGGAATGAGATACGCCTCCGACAATTCGGCCGGGTGATTCGGCTCTGAGAGCTGGGCTGCGGGATTTAGAGGCTTCGCGGCAGGAGGGAGTGCTTCCTCGGCAGCAACACTGCTGCTCGATGCCGCGGGCGCATCAACCTGTGGAGCTTGGGTCATGCCTTGCTCGAGCTCGCGAAGCATCGTCGTCATACAAGGCACGTCCTGCCGCAACCGTGGTAGCTGCTGCGCGTCTCGCGCCATCAACGAGCGCATCACGTCGACCGCATGCCGAATCGTCGCAATCCACTGTGGTCCAATGACCGCCGCTCCCTCACGAACCGCGATCATGCAGGTTTCGATCGGGAATGCCACATCACCCACCACCTGGAATCCGACCGTGTAGGCGGAGCCTTTGAGTGTATGGGCGACACGATACAGCTGGTGGATCGTCTCCGCGTCAGACAGGTCGAGCTCTAACCGCTGGAGAAGCGTCTGAATCGTATTGAGATACTCTTCCGCTTCAGGGGCGAAGTACGATAGAACTTCTTCGTCCATCACAGGCAAGAGATAATCGTCAGCCGGCTCGGTCGCAATGGGCAGGCACTGGGAGGAGTCGTCTGCAGACGCGGCCGGCAGGAATTGCGCGCACCGTTGCACGAACCCTTCAACGAGAGACGCATCTTCGCCTTCGCCCCGGCCGATCCGTGTCACCTGATGGCGGAAGGAGGCGACGATATCGCGGATCACTTCAAAGGCCGCCGGCCACTGACTCGGAGACATTTCCTGCACATGTTCCAGCGTCTCTTCGAGTAACGCGCCGAGTTGCCCCAGACCGGGAAACCCATACAAAAGTGCCGCACCTTTGAGCTTATGACCGACGGCATGGAACTCGGCCACCTCGGCCGGTTCGGGACGCCCCTTCCCTTCCGGGTGCAAGGCTTTCCAGAACCGTTCCATATCGTCGCCGGCTTCGGCCACGAAGATGTCCAACAGCTGGTCGCGATCAAAATCAGCGCTCATAGCCCTACTTCATATCCGAGCGGTGAGTAGGCGCCGCTCTTCTAGAATTCTGCTACGCCAGCTTGAACTGAGCGACTGAGGAGTTCAGGCCTTCGGCCAACTTGGCCATATCCTCGATCGTGAGTCGGGTGGAGTCGGTTTGTTTCTGCGTCGCCACGGCGCCGCCGGTGAACTCCTTAATCGCGCGACCGACTTTTTCCGTCGATGTGGTCTGCTCTGACGCCGCACTGGCGATATTCTGAGCCAACTCGGACGAGCGTTTCGCAATGTCTGAAATTTCGGCGAACACGTCACCGGTCCGGAGAGCCGAAGCCGATCCGGCTTCCACGGCCTGTGTTTCATGTTCCATCGCGACCACCGCATCCTGCGTTTCCGTCTGAATCACTTTAACGAGGTCGGCAATTTCACGCGTTGCTTGCGTGGAACTTTCCGCCAGCTTTCTGACCTGGTCGGCAACGACGGCGAATCGCGCACCGGCCTCACCGGCGCCCGCTGCCTCGATAGCAGCGTTGAGCGCGAGCAGGTTTGTTTGGTTGGCGATATCACGAATGGTCGACACGATCTGGGAAATTTCGAGGGACCGGTCACCCAGGCCCTTCACCTGCTTGGACATGCGTTGCACCGCCGAACGGATACTTTGCATGTCGCGCACGGTTTCCTGCACCGCCACGTTTCCGCGTTCCGTCGCCGACAACACTTGCTTCGCGGAATCTGAGGAGGCGCCTGCTGTGCTGGCGACCTGACGCATACCGGCCGCGAGCTGTTCGACCGCGCCCAGCGTCCGTACTGATTCTTCGGCCTGCGCGCGGGCGGTTCCGGACATCTGTCCGGCAGAATCCCGGAGCGTACCGGCCGACTTGTTCACACGGTCAGCGGCTTCACGCACCTGTTTCAACAGTTGGCCGAATCGCGCGATCATGAGGTTGAAACCGTCGGCCAGGTTTCCGAACATGTCGGCGGTCACTTCACCTCGACGGGTCAAGTCTCCTTTACCGACCTCGGAGACGAGTACGAGGAATTGCATCAGGCGTTTCTGCATCAAGTCGCGTTCTTCCTCCGTCGATACCAGAGCCGTAATACGATCGAGCATGGAGTTAAACGCTGTGGCCATCTGCCCTAACTCATCATGGGATTCAATTTTCGCACGCGCTTGCAGATTGCCGCCGGCGGCCTGTGTCGCGACATTGGCGATGTGGGAAATGTTTCGGGACAAGAAGGTAGCCAGGAGGTAGCCGACGAACAACCCGAGGGCCACGGCGACGAGACCACCTGCGACGAGAATGAACGTACCGTTGGAGGCCAGGGATTGGGCGTCGTCGTTCAGATCCTTCGCCACCGATTCGATGCTGCTGACCTGCT
>ERZ724514.1133-NODE-1133-length-11916-cov-6.765703_pt1 | contig 11916 bp, 6 predicted proteins | sample MGYA00376047_ERZ724514 | MGnify/ENA primary metagenome ERZ724514 (study PRJEB28724, sample SAMN07190883) | activated sludge metagenome | isolation source: activated sludge of sewage treatment plant in Hong Hong | place: Hong Kong | collected 2016-03-17 ...
GGTCAACGACCTTGCCTTTGCCTTCGTCGCCCCACTGGGCTCCGACAATCACCACGTTGGCCATGCTGCGCTTGTCCTATGCATCCGGCCACACGTAAGGCCCGGAGCGGCTTCCTCTCAAGCGACCCACGCTAGGCGATCCACGCCCGCGAAAGCAAGCACGCTCGATCGTCCTCGTGACTTTGCCGAACTTGACACGGCGCGACTCATAAGAAATCGGACAAAAAGCTGTCTTTTTGTTGGTTATCCAACGAGCTGACCTTGTCGAGCACCGATCGCGATCCCATACTCATGTGCCTTATTCAGGACAAATAGCGTTACCAAGGAGACGGAAAAACTATGTTAGCTCGAAAATCTTTATTTCCTCGGGTTGGGCAATTTTTGGGAGCGGGCTCGCTGGCAGCGCTGCTGAGTTTGTCGATCACAAGCTGTGAGTCATCCAGCAGCCTTCCGCCGAATGACATGGGCGGTGTCGGGTCGATTTCTGTGACGAGCGTGAGTCCTTCGGTGGCTGGCATGGCAGGAGGAACCGCCGTTGCAATCTATGGCAGCGGTTTTGTGCAAGGTGCGACGGTGGCCTTTGGAAACAAGCAGGCGTCCGAAGTGACGGTGCTGTCTTCATCGAAGCTGCAAGCTGTGGTTCCTGCGTCGGATGGATCGGTTGGATCGGTGCCGGTGACGATTCGCAATCCCGACGGTAGCTTTGCGGTTGCAACTGGGCTGTTTGGCTATGTGCGGGTGGTGCTCGACTTTGACGCGGAGCGCATCGCGGTGGGCACGCATCCCGTCGCAGTCATCGCCGAAGACACCAACGGGGACAGCGGTCCCGAGATCATCACCGCCAACGATGGCTCGCAAGATGTGTCGGTGCTGGCGTGGAACGTGAACTACAAAAACGGCGTGAGCTTTTCGACGCCAGTTGGGCCGAACGCGCTGGCCGTCGCTGACTTTAACGGCAACAAGATCTTGGACATTGCGGTCGCTTGTAACAACGCAAGCTCCCAAGATCTGGCGATTTTGAGCGGCAACGGTGGCGGTGGCTTTATGGCGCCGGTGACGTTCGCAGTCGGGCGCAATCCGACGGCAGTTGTGACGCATGACTTCGATGGAGACGGCAAGCCGGATCTCATCTTGGCACCGCGCACGGGCGACACGGTGTTTGTGCTGCGCAACATCAGCGTGACGCCGGGCTTTGCGTTTACCAGCATGGCGACGTATCCGCTCAAGACGGGAAGTGCTCCGTCGGCGCTGCTGCTGGAGGATCTGACGAGCGACGTGTATCCAGAGCTGGTGACGGCGAACTATTCGGACGGGTCGATCTCGACGTTCATTGGCAACAGCGGAGGCGTCTTGACGGGTCCGAAGCATACCGTCGCTGGCGCGCAAGTGCTGTCGCTGGCTGCTGGGGATGTAACCGGCGATCAGAAAAAGGACGTGGCGGCGCTGAACTTCGGAACCAAGACGGTGACGATTCTGAAAGGTCGTGCCGACGGAAGCTTTGATCCAGGTGAGATCATTGCAACGGAAAAGGATCCGCGCGTGGTGGCGATGGCTGACATGGATGGCGACGGAAAGCTGGATCTGGTGGTTGCCAATGGCGGTGCGGACAGCGTCGGGATTTACCTGGGCAATGGCACGGGCGGGTTTGATGCTCCGCAGTATGTCTCGACGGGAGCAACGCCGTACGGAATGGCGATCAAGGATCTGAATCTCGACGGAAAGCCAGACATTGTGACCGCGAACTACAACAGCAGCGATGTGTCGATCCTTCGCAACAAGACGCAGCGCTAAGCCGTGGACTGGTCCGTCGCACACACGCTTTCAAGAGCCGACCAAAGGTCTGTGTGGTGCCCGCCGGTTGGCCTGTGTTAGGAGTAACGAATGCAATCGGCATCCATGGAATTGAGCGCAGCTGCCCAGAGCCGCACCGCCACGAGCCAAGCGGAGCTGGACAAATACCTAGCCATCCTGAGCGAGAATGCGACCCCGTTTGCACGGCTTGCTCCTCGTGAAAAAGCGGCGCTGCTGCGCGCTTGTGTGCCACGACTGTTGGCGGTGGCCAAGGACTGGGTCGCTGCGGCGTGCAAGGCCAAGGGTCTGAACATGGACTCGTCGGCAGCCGGAGAAGAGTGGCTGGGCGGTCCGTATGTGACGATGCGATGCCTGCGAAAGCTCATCACGGCGCTCGATCAAATCCAGGTCTCGGGAAAGCCGAAGCTTCCGGCGGGCGCGATTCGCGTTGCGGCAGACGGACGGACCGAAGCGCTGGTGATGCCGGGGGAAGCGTACGATCACGCGATCTCGGCGGGCTTTACGTGTCGGCTGCGGATGGAAAAGGGCTGGGACGATCGCAAGGTGCGCGACTCGCAAGCGATCTTCTACAGCAAGCGTGATCCCGTCGGTGGCGTGTCGCTCATCCTCGGGGCGGGCAACGTGGCGTCGATTCCTCCGACGGATGCGCTGTACAAGATGTTCCACGAAGGAATGCTCTGCATCGTCAAGCTCAACCCGGTAAACGAATACCTGGGTCCGTTCTACGAGCAGGCGTTTCAGCCGCTCATCGAGCGAGGCTATCTGCGCTTCGTCTATGGCGGTGCCGAGGTGGGAAGCTACCTGTCGTATCACCCGCAGATCGCCGATGTTCACATCACCGGGTCGGATCGTACGCACGATCAGATCGTCTGGGGTCCGCCGGGTGAAGAGCGCTCGCGTCGGCAAGCGGCCAATGATCCGCTGCTGAAGAAGAACATTACGAGCGAGCTGGGCTGTGTGACGCCGGTGATGATCGTGCCGGGCAGCTACTCGGCGAGTGAGCTGCGGATGCTGGCGGAAAACATCGTGACGCAGGTCGTCAACAACGGATCGTTTAACTGCAACGCCGCCAAGATCCTGGTGCTGTCGGAGTCGTGGCCGCAGCGAGAAGAGCTGCTCAAGACGGTGCAGGAGATCTTCCAGGACATGCCGACGCGGCGTGCCTACTATCCCGGTGCGAACGAGCGCTTTGCCAAGCTGACGGCAGGCAAGACGGTGACGCGGCTTGGGCAGGCGGTGGAAGGGACGCTGCCGTGGACGCTGATTCGCGATGTCAGCTCGAAGAATCCCGACGAGATGCTGTTTTCGACGGAGCCGTTCTGCTCGATCATCAGCGAGGTGACGCTGCCAGAAAAAGATGCGGCGGAGTTTGTGACGGCAGCGGCGCGGTTTGCCAACGATCGGCTGTGGGGCACGCTGAGCTGTAGCATGTACGTGGCTCCGTCGACGGAAAAGCAGCCGGATGTGCAAGCGGCGATCGAAAAAGCGTGCGACGTGCTGCGCTACGGTGTGGTGTCGATCAATCACTGGCCGGCGGTGGCGTACGGTGCGATGACGCCGCCGTGGGGTGGACATCCGTCGGGAACGCTGCTCGACATTCAGAGCGGCATCGGCTTTGTCCACAACTCGTTTATGTTCGAGGGCATCGAAAAAGCGATCCTGCGTGGACCGCTGGCTCCGTCGCCGAAGCCGCCCTGGTTTGTGACGCACAAGCGCTCACACGAAGTCGCAGAGCGGATGCTTCGCTTCGAGGCGGATCCGTCGTGGCTGAAGATTCCAGCGATTGCCTTCCACGCGCTGGCGGGATCGTAAAACCCTTCGCAACTGCTGCAGCTGCCTATGATTCGCATCGTCGCTGGAGAGCTGGGGGGCCGTCGGCTGCGCACCCCAAGCGGACTTCACACTCGTCCCACGACGGAGCGAGTGCGCGAAGCCCTGTTCAACATCTTGGGAGAGCTGCGACCGGGCTGCGTCGTCTGGGATCTGTGTGCGGGCAGCGGTGCGCTGGGCATGGAAGCGCTGTCGCGCGGCGCAGGTCAGGCGGTGTTTGTCGATAGTGATGCGACGGCCTGTCGCGTGCTGCGTCAAAACCTGGCCTCGCTCGGGCTGGCGACGCGTGCGCAGGTGGTGGAGCTTTCGCTTCAGCGCTTTTTGCACAGTCGCGCGCACAAGTCAGAGCCGGTCGGGCTTCTGCTCTGTGATCCTCCGTATGCGGCGGGAGAGCTACCGAAGCTGCTTGCCTGGCTGTCGAGCGACGGCGCTGCCTGTCTGGCACCGGACTGTCGTGTGGTGATCGAGACGGATGTGCGAAACCGTGGGGACTTGGGCATTGGCACTCGGTACGGCGCGCTGGTCTGCGAAGACGTCCGTCGCTATGGCGATACCGTGCTGCTGTTTTGGACTGTGTCCGCTCTGGCCGCGTACGAACCGTCTGGTTTGAAGCCTCCAGCGTAAGGAACCAAGCCGCCAAAATCGTTGGCACTTCTATCGCTGTCTCCGACGGTAGGTCTAGCCTTGCGCAATTCGGCAAGTTGCGAGAACCTAAGAGACAATGCTTCCCACAGGCTCTGATCCCCGTGCCCTCCGGGCGAAGCTGATTTCGTACCTGGGCAACGTCAAACAGTTTTTCGAAGCCACGAGCGTTGGATTCAATCCAAATGTCTCGCCGTACTGGTCGGCGTTTGATGCACTGCGTCGTAACAAGCCTCTCGCTGAGGAGTTTGTGTCGCAGCTTCAGACCCTGCTTGAGTTTCTCGATCGCGAGATGATTCCGGCGCTGGCGCAAGCTCCGGCGACGGCACAAGCTGCGGCTCCACCACCAGCGTCCGCGCCCTGGCCGGGTCCAGCGGGAGCGGCACCGTCCGCGCCCTGGCCGGGTCCAGCGGGCTTTGCGCCGGTGGCTCCAGCGAGTCCCGCACCACTTCCAGGTACGATTCCGCTGCCAGACGGGACCTTCAACAGCGACGAGACGCAGCTTCTGGATCGGGTGTCTCCAGCGGTGATGATTCAGCGAATTGCGACGAGTGATCCGGTTCCGCGCTCGCCCGCGCCGACGCCAGGGATGACGCTGGGCAATCGGCGACCGGAGCCTGCGCGCAGTCCTGAGCCGGCTCGTCCGGTGACGCCGCCGCGCGGTCAGGAGCCGGTTCGGGTTGCGCCGCCGAGCGTGTCCGACGAGCCACCGAAGTATGATGTGGCCGGAGAGCTGAGCCTGGCCGACGTGCTGATTGCGGATCGTGAGCTGCAGACCGATCCGTCGCTGCCGCCACCGGCTGCGCCTGTGCGTCGTCCGATTGATGCGCCGCTGCCGGGTGTCTCTCGGGACTCGCGAAAGTCGATTCCACCGGCTCCGGCGCGACGAGATGTGGCGGTGGAGGAGCCTGCTCCGTCGGCCAAGCGTGCGGCGCTGCTGGCGGTTGCGCTGGAACCGGCAGAGCCAGCGAAAGCGGCAGAGCCAGCGAAAGCGGCAGAGCCAGCGAAAGCGGCAGAGCCACCGGCTGCGACGCGGGCCCCGACGAGCAAAGCGGCCAAAGCGGTCGCAAGTCCGGCTCCGGTGATTGCGGCGACGCCACTTCCGGCTCCAGTTCCGATGTCTGCGGAGCTGCCACGGGCGGGAATCAAGCTGCCACCGATTACGCGGGCGACGAAGACGATCTCTGCGACACCGGAGCCTGCGGCGGCTCCGACGGTGGTGGCCAGTGGGCCAAGCAAGAGCCCAGCCAAAGAAGCCAAAGCGGCGGTCGTGGAGAGCAAGCCGGTCGCGGCTCCTTCTGTGGCCCCGGTTGTTGCGTCTGAGCCAGCGGCACCGGTCAAGCCAGCGGTTGCCAAAGCGCCTGCGCCCGACAAGATCGCGGCCAAAGCGGTGGAAAAGCCAGCGGCGGTGGAAAAGCCAGCGGCGGTGGAAAAGCCGGCGGTGGAAAAGCCAGCGGCGGTGGAAAAGCCAGCGGTGGAAAAGCCAGCGGCGGTGGAAAAGCCAGCGGTGGTGGAAAAGCCGGTGGTGGAAAAGCCAGCGGTTGTCGAGCGGGCTGCGGCAGCACTTCCTGGTCTGGGCAAAGCGGCGAGCGCGGCGGTGAAAGCGTCAGCGGCGAAGGCGGCTCAGGTGGTGGAAGCGAAGCCAGCGCCGAGCGTCAAGCCAGTGGTGGAAGCGAAGCCAGTGGTGGAAGCGAAGCCGGTGGTGGAAGCGAAGCCAGCGCCGAGCGTCAAGCCTGTTGCGGAAGCGAAGCCGGTTATTGAAGCGAAGCCGGTTATTGAAGCGAAGCCGGTTATTGAAGCGAAGCCGGTTGCGGAAGCGAAGCCGGTGGCTGCGAAAGTGGCGCCGGTGGCGACCAAAGAAGTCCCGGTGGCGAAGGCGCAGCCGGTGGTGACAAAGGCGCAGCCGGTGGTGGCTGCAAAGCCGGCTCCTGTGGCTGCAGCCAAGCCTGCGGTGAAGGTGATCGAAACGGCTCCGCTGTTTGAAGGCACGGACGACGAAGACTTGGGCGAGACGCCGTCGCAGTTCTTCCGTCTGCTCGATGCGAAGGTGGCGGAAAAGCCAGCACCGGCGGTCCCGACTGCGAAGGCCGCGAAGGTGGTGGAAACGGCCCCGATGTTTGAGGGTCCAGCCGACGACGACCTGGGCGAAAGTCCGTCTCAGTTTTTCCGACTGCTCGATTCCAAGCTGCCCTTTGGCAAGTAGTTCCGTTCGTCCGTTCGTTCGTTCGTCCTTTCTTCCTTCCTGAATCGTCACCGGGTGTTCGTACGTCGGGCGTGGGCCTGCTTGGCTCCTGACTGTCGGGTGCTGGGCGGGATGTTTCCCATCGGGCGCTTGCCGGTCGGGCGTCTGCCTGAGTGAGCGTGCGAAAAGATCAGGTGTTCACCTGCGCGAAATGACCAAAGAGATCAGGTGTTCACCTGCATGATCGGGCGCTTGGCTCGGGTGTTTACCGGATATGCGGTCTTGCGAAGCTCTGTAAAAATGTGCCGATCTATGCTGGTTTGTCGTCGGAAAAGCGCGACCTGGGCGGTGGCGTTGCCTCTCTTGTGGGCGACGAGCGCTGTTGCCGATGGCGATTCACTGGTGGTTCGCGCTGGTCGAGACGATGGGCTACCCGACGAGCGTGCTCACAGCACGGTGGGCCGCAGTGAGCTGGAGCGAAGACAGCCGCGATCGGCACCGGATGCGCTGCGCTACGAGAGCGGTGTGTTTGTGCAGCAGACGGCGCACGGTCAGGGCTCAGCGTTTTTGCGCGGACTGACGGGACAGCAGACGCTGCTGTTGTTCGATGGGATTCGCGTCAACAACTCGACGTATCGACAGGGACCGAATCAGTACTTTTTTACGATCGACTCGCGGACGATTGACACGATCGAGGTGCTGCGCGGTGGTGGATCGACGCGCTATGGATCGGACGCGCTCGGTGGGGTGATTGCGGCGTATCCGATCGATCCACTGTTTGCGGATGGAGAGCTGCTGTTTCGGCCTCAGGTTCAGCTGCGATCGACATCGGCGGATGACGAGCTGGGCGGGCGCGTGCAGGCTCATCTGTCGGGTCCGATCAAAGGCGGCCAGCTTGGCTTTGTGGGCGGTGTCGGCTATCGCGATGTCGGGCTGCTCAAGAGCGGTGGTCGGGTCGAAAATCCGAATCCGAACACGCCGCTGGGACGCTATCCGCTGGTTCCTGCGTACGCAAAAGATGGGGTGACGCAGCTTGGCACCGGCTTCAAAGAGCTGACGGCGGATGGTCGCTTGGTGCTGCGCATCGGAGAGCTTCAGCGCCTGGTGCTGGCGACGTATCACTACTTGCAGTTTGATGTGCCGCGTACGGATCAGTGTCCGCCTCCGTATGCGCCGATGGGAACGTGTCTGACGTACGAGCAGCAGTTTCGACATCTGGTGTATCTGACGTACGAAGGAAAGCTGGGTACGTTTCTGTGGCCGCTGCGGGTGAGCGTGTCGTTGCAAGTGCAGCACGAAAAACAGCGGATGGATGATCCATCGGTGCTGGTCGTTCGGCGCGGGACCGACGATGTGATGACGCTGGGACTGCTCGCGGTGGGACAGACCAGGCCGCTTGCGCTGGGACAAAAGACGCAGCTTCAGCTTCGCTACGGATTCGATCAGTACATGGACTGGCTCTCGTCGGATGCGTCGCGGACGTTTACGGACTTGGATCAGACCGCAGCGCTCAGTCGCGGTCAGTACATCAATGGCTCGTCGTATCTGACCGGCGGACTGTATGTGGACGGCGTGCTGAGTCTGCCGCGTCGCTTCGATCTCTACGGTGGTGTGCGCTGGTCGTATGTTGCGGCGCGTGCGGATGCGGAGCCTCTGTCAGGAAGTCAGGCGGTCGCGCAGAACTTTTATCCGCTGGTTGGGAACGTCGGTCTGTCGTGGAAGCCTGCATCGATCCTGACGCTGCGCTTCAATGCGGATCACTCCTTTCGGGCGGCGAATCTCAATGATCTGACGGCGCGACAGCAGACGGGACCGGGCTTTCAGTTTGAAAATGCAGAGCTGCGACCAGAGCGTGCGACGACGTTTGAGCTGGGTGCGATCCTCGAACACTCGATTGTGTCGGCGCAGCTGTGGGGGTTTGAAACGCTGCTGCAAGACGCGGTGCTGAAGGTATCGAAGACCGATGCAGAGTGTCCTCCTTCCACGCCAGAGTGTGTGGGCGCGTGGACTCGGTTTCAGCTTCAGAATGCGCCAGCTCTGTCGGAAATTCGCGGCGTAGAAGCGATGCTGCGACTCCGTTTGCCGTACGGACTGCGGGTGCGCGGAACGCTGGCATATACGTGGGGAGAAGGTCCGCGCGTCGGAATCTTGGGATACGGAACGAGCGGTGTGGTGATCACAGACAGAGTTCCCCTTTCGAGGGTTCCTCCGCTTCATGGCTCTGCGGAAGCGATCTGGCAACACCCAACCTTTGAGCTGTCTGCGGGAATGCGCTGGGCGACGACGCAAGATCGGTTGGCGATCGCGGACTATGCCGATGCGCGGATTCCCAAGTACGGAACGCCGGGCTTTGTGGTGGTGGATCTGCGCAGCAGCGTGCGACTGCATGAACGGCTGCAGCTTCTTGGCGTCCTAGAAAACGTCGGAAACGCTGCGTATCGCTATCACGGATCGAGTGTGAACGGTCCGGGACGCGGCTTCATTTTGTCTCTGAAAGTCGACTGATCCACAGGGATGAATCGACAGTCTGCAACTAGAACAGGCGATGAACGATAGAAGGAACATACGCTCATGATGAAAAAGACGCTGGCTGGATTGGGGCTCTGTCTGCTGCTGGGTGCTGCGGGCTGTGAAAGCACGTCCGATACGACGATGGATATGGGATCGGACATGATGTCTGCTGGTCTGTGCGTGGCGGCGCAGCCTGCGTCCGCGATGTGTCAGCCGTTTACTGGATCGCTGTCTTCCTGCAAGTGTTCAAACGATGAGTACGCGCCGCGCTTTAACGGCAGCAAAAACGATACGTGGCCAGCCTGCGTGTCGGATGGCAATGCGTACGTACTGCTGGGAACCTCGACGCCGGGCGCGTCGGCGCGAACGCTCGCGTTTGTGTCGATGAGCACCAAGCTGTGGAAGAACGCTGCGAGTCCTACCGCTGCAGAAGTGACGGCTGCGCGTGATGAATACGCGGTCGCAAACGGAATCGGATCGCGCGTCGCTCGACGTCAGGACATTCACTATCAAGAGGTTCCAGACTCGAACAAGTTCGCGTGCAACGATCTGACGGTGGCTGCGATGTATCCCGATCGCTGCGCGGGTCCGGGCAAGCTCAAGCCGATCATTGATGATGCGTTTACCAAGGGAATCGCGGGAACCAAGCCGATTGTGCAGTCGGCGCGGATTGAAGCTTCGCTGCTGTGGTTCTTCTATCTGTCGTCGCTGTCAGAGATCTGGACATCGAGCTTTGACAACGCGCCGGACGTGGATTCCTCGTGGGGATATCTGAGCGGAACCGAGCGTAGCAAGCCGATCGGACTGGGACAGTACTTCCAGCAGCTGGATCAGGAAACCTACGATCGCGCGTTCGATGCCGTGCTGGCCGCGCGCTGCTGGCGTGATCTGGACAAGGATCTCCCGAGTACGTGCAGCCTGTTCTATCAGCGTGCAGCAAACCAAGCAGACAAGGCGTTTACGCGCGGAATGGCGCTGATTCTGCGGGATCGCATTGGCAAGATTCCGACGCTGACGGGTGAATCGCAGGAAGCGGCGATTGCCTTTGTGAACATCATCGGTGGACTGTTGGATCGCGCGGCGCGAGCGATTGATCCGGCGAAAGCGGATCAGCTCAAGACCTCTACGCAGGCGACCACGGCAGCGGGTGTGAACGTCAGTCAAGCGCAGTCGAACATCGACTCTCTGTTTGGTTGTCCGTAACGATTCCCGACGGAAATTCCCACACATTCAGACATTCCTAGGCTTCGCTTCATCACGGGGTGAAGCGTAGGAATGTCGATCGTGATCCGTGTCGGAGCGCGTTTGGGAGCGCGTTTGGGAGTGCGTTTGGGAGTGCGTTTGGGAGTGCGTTTGGGAGTGCGTTTGGGCGTGCTAGAGATCAGTTGGACGGAGTCTGTCCCGTCAGCTTGTCCGCCAGCGATCCGGCGCCATACAGCGTGCGGAGTGCCGCCAAGATCGCGACGCTCTGAACCGCAATGGCGCGACTTCCGGTTTCATCAGGAAGGTAGTAGTAGCGGTTTGGCAGCTTTTCGAGGTTGCTGTCAAAGTTGAGTCCCACCACTTTTCCATCGCGATCGACGACAGGACTTCCAGAGTTTCCACCGATCGTGTCGCCGGTATAAACAAAGTTGAGCGGCGTCCACAGCGGCAGTCGATACAGTCCCAAGCGCAGTCGCGGCGGAAGATCAAAAGGAGCCTGCTCTCCTTGGCTGAGCGCGCGCTCTAGGAGTCCGTAAAACAGCGTCTGATGCGGCACTGGACGCGTGTCTTTCATGTATCCCTTGATGACGCCTGCTGACATTCGCAGCGTGTATGTCGCGTCGGGATAGATGTCGGATCCGTACACCGCAAAGCGAGCCTGTGCAATCTGCGCGCCCGCGATAAGCTCGACCGCTTGCACTTGCTGTTCGTACTCTTCGCGGATCTTGCGAAGCTGCGGATCGATCTTGCGCGCCAGCACGATCAGCGGATCGGTTGATGCGCCTACTTTGGCAGATCCACCGTCGAGAAGTGCCTTCCGTTCATCCTGCTCTGTCAGCTTTCCTTCTGTGGTCAGCTTGTGCGCAACGGCTTGCGGAGTCTGTCCTCCCAAGATCGCTTGCACAAACGGATCGGCATTCCCAAGCGCTGCTTGGAGCTGCGAAAGCCAGTCGGACAGCACGGCTTCTTCCAGATCTGCATAGATCGGAGCCGTAGACAGAAGCTCTCTGCGCAGCGCGGGAAGTCGATTGTCGCGGTACTCTTCCATGCGCTCACCGCTGGGCTTTTTCAGCTCTTCGGGAAGTCGCACAAGCTGTAGCGCCACCGTCAGCAGCTTCGACGGAGCAACCGAAACGTACGTGCTCCGTTTTCCAAGCGGCGCGAGCTTTCCGTACACCGATTGAAGCTTGAACCACGCATCGCCAAACTTTTGCAAAAGCTCGGGACGCTTGCGCACTTCCGCTCGCAGTGCATCTTCGTCTTTTTGCAGTCGCTGCATCTGCGCTGCATCACGCAGTCCTTCTTGCTGTCCTGACAGGCGCTTGAACGTATTTTCCAGACCCCGAAGCTGCGAGCTTCCTCTGCGCGCTTGCTCTGTTCCTTGCGCCATGTAGGTCTGTAGCGCGGCGATTCGCTTCTTCAGAATCGAGATCTGGAGCGGATTGAGCGTGTCGCGATGATACTGCCGCTGCGCAACCGTAAGTCCGCGCTGCGTCGACGCGGGATGTCCCACCGCGACCACCAGCTCCCCTTCTTTTGCGGGCAGATCAGACAGTCGCAGAAAGTGTTCTGGCTTGAGCGGCTGACCGTTTTCGTAGACCCGCAGCAGCGCAAAGTCGAGCGCATACCGCGGATAGGTGAAGTTGTCGAAGTCTCCACCAAATGTCGCCGCTTGCTCTTCAGGAGCGAACACAAGTCGTACATCTTGGTACGTCTTGTATCTGTACAGCATGTAC
>ERZ724514.1134-NODE-1134-length-11915-cov-5.717960_pt1 | contig 11915 bp, 9 predicted proteins | sample MGYA00376047_ERZ724514 | MGnify/ENA primary metagenome ERZ724514 (study PRJEB28724, sample SAMN07190883) | activated sludge metagenome | isolation source: activated sludge of sewage treatment plant in Hong Hong | place: Hong Kong | collected 2016-03-17 ...
CGGGCGGTCACGGCCGCCGTCGACGACTTCAAGGCCGCCAGGATGCGCCTCGGTGCGACGAGCGCCCGGCGTTTGCGGGTAGGCACGACCGACGAAGCCGCCAGGATCGAGGCGCTGCAGCGCATGTGCGGCGTCAGCGATCCACACGGATGGAGCCGCGTGGTCCCACCGGGCCTGGTCGATTGACCCGACGCTGCAGTGGAGCTTGGGGGCGAGCCGGGTGGACTTCTGTATCGTCGTCATCGGCAAGTGACCGGGCACACACACGTTCAAAGGGATTCCATGACTCGAAATACTGCTCGCCGAGCACCCAAGCAACAGGGAGACGCAGCGATGGCCGAAGGCGAACACGATCTCGAACTGTTGCGGGCCGGTGCAGGGGGTCGCAGGCGGCGGGCAACGCCATGTGTCGCTGCCACGGGGCCACGACATCGAGCGCCTCGACTTGGCCATGCAGCTCGAATTCTAGATGATCGCCGAAATTTCTACGTCGAGAAGTTCACGGGCCCCGAACTCGCAGAGATGTTCGGCCTGCCCGAGACGACGATTCGCTCGCGGCTCCGGCGGGCGAAGGCCGTCATCGACGATCTCGTGCGCCGGTGGGACACGCGCACGGGCAGCCCTCCGAGTGGGTGATCGCTAGCGATCGCCGCGAACGGACGTGACCGCGGCTCGCCGGCTGCTCGGCGAGCACGGCCGCGACATCGTCGACTCGGCTCGATGTCGAGCCGTTCGACCTTCATTGAAGCAGTTCCCGGTCGGGGACGTGAAAGGACAGTCATCATGCAGTGGTTCAAACCCATCCTCGTGTGTGCCCTCGTTGTGGGGGCGGTGGTCCCACCCTCAGGGTGCGATGATCCCGGAGACGGCGGACTCGCCACGCGGTCTCCGACGAACGCGGTCGAGTCGGAAGAGCCCGATCCGGGGGCGGACGACGCCGACGGCCGGACCTCGACGGAGGCCCGCTTCATCGCCGTCGCGCGGGTGTCCCCGGAGCTGAAGGCGATCGAAAGCCGTCTGGCCGGCGAGTTCCCGGGCTCGACGATCGATCGCTCCGCCGGCTACAGCGTCGTCGGAGACCCCTTCGGAGAGGGCGACCTCATCGGTGTCTACTTCCCGGTCGGGGTCGGCGAAGGGGTCAACTTTGTGAGCCTGTGGTACGAGCAGGACGGTGGGGGCCCGGTCCATACGGTCGTGAGCATCCTGGACGACGCCCAGTCGGTGGTCTGGGTCGAGGTGGACGGTCACCCCGCCGAGGCCGACGACCTCTCCACGGCCCTCGCCGCCGACGGCGATGGCGAGCTCACGCCGCGGAGCGGCATGCTCTCGCAGTGCCTGAGCGCCTGCGCCTCGGGCGTCGCGGCCCGGAACACCTTCTGTCGCTCCTTGCCCACGCCCTACCTCAAGGCGGGGTGCTGGGCCGTCGTGTACGGCTCGTATCCGATCTGCGCCGGGTTCTGCTGGTGGCAGTGGGGGTGACCCTCATCGCTAGGCTCGGGATGGCAGGACGAAATCCTGCTTTGGGGTAGTCGATCACTCGGCGTGGATCTAGCCGGCCTCGGCGGTCGCGCCGAGGCCGGCGTCGTCGGTGAGCAGGAAGCGACCACCCGCGAGCGCCCGGCTCCGCGCCGAGGCGCAGGATCCCCGAGGACGGCGCGGTAGCCGTCCTCGGGGTGCTTTCACTCCCGCATGAGCGCCTCGGCGAGCTCGACGGTCTTCGGACCGATCTAGCTGGCCTGGGCGAGCAGCCGGCTCGGCGAGCGATCGGCGTGGCCGTCGAGGAGCTGGAGCGCACCATCTCGCAGGTCCTCGCGCGCTGGCCTGACGTGCGGATCATCGTGCGCGGCGACTCCGGCTTCTGCAGAGACGAGGTCATGGCCTGGTGCGAGGAGGGCGGCATCGACTACGTCCTCGGCCTGGCGCAGAACTCGCGTCTGCGCGACGAGATCAGCGACGAGATGGCCGTGGCCAAGGCCGAGCACGAACGCACCGGCGAGGAGGCCCGCGTCTTCAAGGACTTCCGCTATCGGACCCGCGACTCGTGGTCCTGCGAGCGTCGCGTGGTCGGCAAGGCCGAGTATATCACCGACAAGGAGAACCCGCGCATCGTCGCCACCTCGCTTTCAGCGGAGGCGTGGCCGGCCAAGGCGCTCTACGAGGACCTGTACTGCGCCCGCGGCGACATGGGCTGCCACACCCTCCGGGCCAACCAGCTTCGGCTGTGGCTCTCGTCGATCGCCTACCTCGTCCTCCACGACCTGCGGCGCATCGCCATCGTCGGCACCGAACTCGCCCGCGCCCAGGTCGGCACGATCCGCTGCCGCCTGCTCAAGATCGGTGCCATCGTGTCGGTCTCGGTGCGCCGCATCTACGTCTCGCTCAGCAGCGTCTTCTCACTCCAGGAGCTCTTTGCTCGGGCCTTGGCGAACATCCGAGACAACTTCGCCGCCGTCTGAAATCGTCGACTCCATCGAACATGCGAGCGACCCTCTTCGCGGCGCAGTCGCACTCGTCTGTCCTTCGAGCCAGATCTCGCACTGATGGCTGAAGCGAGCGTACGGTCGACTACATAGCGATCTCGCGCGCCCGCTCCGCCACCCCTTCTGTGCCCTCGACAGGCGTCCATCCGGGAGCGCCGGCTCAACCCGTGGTGAGATATTCGGGCTAGGGCTTTCAGTTGTTCGGAGGTCCGTCCGTGCGGGCGTCCCACCGGCGCACAAGCTCGTCAATGACAGCCTTCGCCCGTCGGATTCGCGAGCGGATCGTCGTCTCGGGGAGGTCGAACATCTCTGCGAGCTCGGGACCCGTGAACTCCTCGAAAAAGAAGGCCTCGGCGACCATCTGGAAGTCGAGCGGGAGACTCTGCATGGCCAGCTCGACGCGCTTGATATCGCGACGCAGCGAGAGCTGCTGAGTGACTGAAGGGGCGACGTCCGCGATCGTGTCGACCTCTGGATCGAAGTCGATCTTGTCGCCCATGCCGCGGTAGTAGGCGAAGACGACGTGACGGGCGATGCCGAGGACGTACGCACGCACGCTGCGCACGTCCTCGCCGACCGTTTGCTTGGCGGCGCTGACCGAACGCCGCTGTCGCCGCGCCATCGCCAGCCACGTCTGCTGCATGAGCTCGTCGATGTCTTGGCGAGGCGCCTTGCTGTCGAAGAACCGCCGCAGTGTGGTATCGAGGCGTCGGTAGAGCGTGTCGCCCGCGGCCTGAGAGCCTGCGTTCCATGCCCGGAGTAACTCGAGGTCTTGGTCGTCGTCGGCCATGGTCGTCTCCGACTCGGAATGTGCGCAGGACACTGCGTTTCGGGTCATGGGAAGCGGTCGCCCTTGTGCGACAAAACTCACACATCCAGGTGGCAAGAAGCCGCGGCGCCGCGGCGCGATTGTCAGGTCAACCGACCAGCCCAGGCGCGACCACTCGTCTCCATGCGGTCGGCTCGCCGATGCCACGCATGCGGAGGAGGTCGTCCTGTCGCGCGACCTCGTCCGGCGAGCGTGTCTGGAGGCGGCGCACAATCGCCGCCCCTACATGCATATCGGCGCCTTCGAATTCAGCAAGAGCGACCGCGAGCTCGTGCGCCTGCGCGCACTCGTCGCCGGCACAAGCTGCCAGTCCGGCGCGTAGCATCGCGGCCTCCGCGGCGAGATGCGCGAGGCCCTCCTGAGCCAGTTGGGCGGCGTCCTGAGCGACGACCGAGAGGAGATGTCGATGGGCGGCAGGAGCTCGGCGCGCGGCAGCAAGCAAAGCCTTGGCGCGCAACATGAGCGCCGCGGAGCGTCCCTCGCGGAGGCGCAGGATGTCGTTGTCCTCCAGCATGGGCCAGACGGTCGAGACGCTTCGCCAGGCGTCCTCGGGACGTCCTTCATAGAGGTCGCAGTAGACCTCGAGCCTCAGTGACAGCAATCCCTGGGCGAGAGAGGCGCGGCACAGCCACGCGCCCTGCATGCGGCGAGCACGCACCCGGGCGTTGGTCGGATCGCCGCGGGCAAGCGCAGTGAGCGCGGAGGACATCGTTGCGAGGAAGACCCCGTGTCCGTCGCCGAGCGCATGGGCCTGGTGAAACATGCGCTCGGCGCGATTGGAGAGCAGGCCGAACTCACCGAGGGCTTCGAGAGCCGCCAGGACGCTGCCCGAGCCGAGGTTGTGTTCCCAGGTGGCTGCTGGGCAGTGCTCGTGGAGGTACCGTGAACCAAAGTCGAGGTCGGCGAGCGCCGGTAGCCAGCGACCCTCGTTCGCGGCCACGATCCCGGCACAGACGACTCCGAAGCCGACGGCGTAGTGATCGTCCAAGTGGTGGGCCAGTCGCTGGGCCTCGGTGAAGATAGCCGTGGAGGCCTGCCCGCGACCTGATTGGAGAAGCCCGAACAACAGAAGGTTGCGGGCGATTCGGGTGGGCTCGCCGGCCTCGAGGGAGAAATAGGTCGATTGTGCCAAGAGGACGGCGCTTCGGAGCGGATCGCTGCGGAAGAGACCCTTGCCCGCGGTCCACAGCAGGTCAATCCGCTCGAGTTCATCTTCCGAGACCTCGCGGTCGCGGCGCTCGGTGAACCGGAATCCGCGCCGAACGAGCCGCCGCGTATGTGCGCGGAGCAGGGCGTTTAGCGTGCCTGCGTCGCCGGGGAGGTAGGCATCGGGGATGAATTCGCGCAGCAGCTCGCAGCCGCGCTCGAGGTGACCGTGGACCAGGAGCTGTTCAACCGACAGGCGGCGAAATCTCGCGGCGATCGGCCCTGGCGCTCGCTCGGCAGCCGCGAGCAGCAACGGGACGGCCTCCGTGCCGCGGCCCGCCCTGACAAGCGCGGAGGCGCAGGCTTCCAGGTGCTCCCGGTCATCGGGGTTCCCGGACACCGCAAGGCGGAAAAGCTCGGCGGCGTGATCGAACGTGAGGGCGGCGACAGCAGTGGCGGGGTACTGACGCGTCGCGGCCAACAAGCCGGCGGAGGGCACATGGGGGACGCTCCACTCGGCGTCAGCCGCGTCGGCATGGCAGCGCTGGACGAGAACGTGTACGAGGCCAGGGTTTCCCGCGGCCTCGCACGCGATGCGGCGCGCAAGCGGAGCCGGCTCCGGAGTCGTCAAGGCCATGAGGCGGAGCGCGAGCCGACTCGTTGCCTCAAATGACAACGGCCGGAGCTTCAGCACCTGCAGGGCATACGCCGGAGCGAAGACGGCGCGACCAAGTGCCAGGGCGCTGAGCAGGGACGATGGTGCATCGTCCCGGTAGGCGCACAGCAGCAGACATGCAGGGATCCCCGGCGGGGCCAAAAGCGCATCAAGGAGGTACCCGCTGTCGACATCACCCCATTGCAGGTCATCGACCACGAGGACCAGCGAAATTCGTTCGGCGAGGCGAAACAACAGCTGCTTGAACGCGGAGAATGCACGCTGTCGCGTCTCCGTCGGTCCAGGGAAGTCGGTCACCACCGAGCGGGCGATCCAGGTGACACGGGCAAGCACTGGAAAGATGCGCGTGAGCGCAGACAGGCCGGCGCCAATGCCGTGAGCCAAGGAGCTCCCCTCGTCGAACGGGAGCCGCGACAAGTGCCCGGCGAGCGCATCGACGAGGCCGTCGAAAGCCCGAAACGGCATCACTTCGCGAACGGAACAGGCGCCAGCGAGAACGAGCACCGAGGGCTCGCCGATTTGTGCCACGAATTGGCGGATCAGGGCCGTCTTGCCGGTCCCGGCGGCGCCGACTATGTCGACGCAGCTCGGACGGCCGGCGAGGGCGTGCGCGAAGGCTTCATGAAGTGCTTCGAGGTGAGCTCCTCGCTCCTCGAGGTCTCCGACGCTAACCGACCGCCGCCGACTCCAGGCCCCCAAAGCGCGGTCCTCCGCACACCAGGCGAGGATCTCGACGACGCCGGGGCGCGCGCTGGGGAGCCGACATAGCAGGGCGGCGATCAATGCGTCGAGTTCCGGCGACACGGCGACGAAGTCGCTAACGCGCGGCGCATCACGCTCCTGCTTGTCGAGCAGCACCTTCATGACGCCCCCGACGAAGGGCAGGCGGCCGGCAAGGGCCTCGAACAGGATCGCACCGACGGCGTACCAGTCGGTCGCGGGAGTGGCGAGTTGGCCCGCAGCCTGCTCTGGGGCCATGTACCCGGGGGTGCCGCGCACGAGCCCGCGAGAACTGGTGAACAGTGTCCGGTGGTCGAGCTCATTGACGAGTCCGAAGTCGAAGATTACGACGCGGCCGACCTCGGTGACCATGACGTTGGAGGGCTTGAGGTCGCGGTGGATCCGGTCGGCGTCGTGGAGTGCGTGTACCCCGAGAGCGAACTGCCTCAGGAGCCCACGCACATTGGCTTCGCCGGCTGCAGCGGCGGCTCGCAGCGCAGTCCGCAGGTCCCGGCCCTCGAGCAGTTCCATCGTGAAGAACCATCGCTCTCCTTCGCAGTGCAACTCGTGCAGGACGACGAGGTTCTTGTGCACGACGTCGGCCATGCGGCGAAACTCGCGCTTGAGGCGGTACACGCCGGCCGGATCGATCTCGAAGAGCATCTTGAGAGCGACACGCCGGCCGTCGCGTGTGTCGATCGCCTCGTGAACCTCACCTGTTCCGCCGGCGCCGAGACGTCGCACGAGTCGGTACAGACCGAGGCGCATTGGGGAGCCCGGTGGTTCGGCCGACCCTTTTTGAGATGATCGAGTCGGGGGTCCCACCATCGTCGAGCCGTCGAGAGTACCACGCCTTCCGGTCGGCCCGCCGAGCAAGCGACAAGCGTCGTGGACCTCCACGGGCATGTGAGTTTTATTACGCGCACCCGCGTGCGCGGTCAGGCTCGAATACCGCGCCGCCGAACACTCTTCACCCGGCCGTGGAGCGGAGGAAGAGGAGAGGACCTTGAGTACCAAGCGGGCCGATGGTTCTCTCGACGGATATGCCGAAATCTGGGAGGATTTCCCCATGATCTACTCGTGCGTGCGGCCAGTTTCTCACGGCAGAGGCCTGATATTCTTCATTCTCCTCGCGTCCGTCGGCTGCCCGGGCTGGTGGGAGCCGGTCGGCAGCACGGAGTCCGCAACTGACGTGGCCGACATGACACCGGAGGACACCCCGAAGCTGCAGTTGGATTTCTCGCAGGTTAAGCGGTTCGATTTCTCCTGGGAATCGACCGGGGCGCACAACTATCAGTTGCTCGAGCGTGTCGGATTCGACGGTGATTACTTGCAGCTCGCACCCGATATCTCCGGCGACTTGACTTCGCTTTCATTGCACATGCCGCTCCATCTCAGGGCTGACGCAAGCTACATTTTAAGGGCGTGCACCGGCGGTACGTGCCGAGATTCAGCGCCAGTCATGGTCGAAGGAACGCTCACGAAGGCGGTGGGGCGCTTCGAATCGCCGCACTCGGAAAACACCGACTTCTTTGGCTCCTTCGGCGGGACCATGAGCGCCGACGGGACGACCGTGGCCATCAGCGCTCGCAGCGACGACAGTAGCGCGACAGGTGTCGGCGGCGATTACACGGACACTTCTGCCCCGGATTCGGGGGCCGTCTATGTCTTCGTACAGGTAGGCGACACATGGAAGCAACAGGCGTACATCAAGGCGTCGAATACCGCGGCGGATGACTGGTTCGGCGAGACCCTCGCGCTGAGCGCAGATGGCGATACGCTGGCCGTCGGCACGCCGCTGGAGGACAGCGGGGCCACCGGGATCGGAGACGGGACTTTGGTCGACTTCTCGGCGCCGAACTCGGGCGCCGTCTATATTTTTAGACGCCAGGGCGAGACTTGGGCGCAGGAGAGCTACTTGAAGGCGTCCAACGCGGAAGCTGGCGACGTGTTCGGTCAAAGCCCAGCTCTGAGCGTTGACGGCAACAGCCTCGTGGTCGGCGCCAGAGGAGAAGGGAGCGGCGTCGTCGGCGACCAGGCGGACAACTCCGTGGAAGACGCTGGCGCCGCCTATGTCTTCGTCCGCGACCAGGGCACATGGTCGCAGCAAGCGTACTTGAAGGCACCGCACCCCGATCCCATGGACTATTTCGGCGATGCGTTGGCGCTGAGCGCAGACGGGATGACGATCGCGGTCGGCATGTTCTTTGACGACGCCAAGGTCATGGGTATCGACGGGGAGGAGGACAATGCTTCCTCGGATTCGGGTGCTGTGTACATCTTCACGAGAAACGGCCAGGAATGGTCCAACGCCGCATACATCAAGGCCTCGAACGCGAGCGCCGAAGACAACTTCGGCGTCAGCGTTGCCCTGAGCGCCGAAGGCAACACTCTGGTCGTCGGTGCGCGCGACGAGGACGGCGGAGGCAAGGGGGTCGACGGCGACCCCTGGGACAACTCCGTCTCGCGTGCGGGGGCTGCATATGTGTTCTCCCGGAGCGGCGGGGTATGGTCGCAGCAGGCGTACCTCAAGGCTCCGAACCCGGGCGCGGAGGATGTGTTCGGTGACGGAGTAGCGATCAGCGGGGACGGTAACACGGTGGCCGTCGGCGCGTTCCTTGAGGACGGCGGCGCACTAGGGCTGAATGGTGACCCGGAGGATGACACGGTCGAGAACGCCGGCGCCGTCTATGTTTTCACGCGGTCGAACGACAAATCGTGGTCGTACAAGTCGTACGTCAAAGCTGCAGAGAGCGACAAGCTATTCGGATCGAGTCATGAAATAGCGTTGAGCCACGACGGGACGACCTTGCTCGTTGCGAAATACCTGTATTGAAAGATGACCCCGCACGGATCGCAGGATCAGAATCTCGCCGTAAGCCGAACGGCCACGCCATCCAAGCGCGGCAAGAGTTCGACGACGCGCGACCGCGGTCGGCGTCTTTCTCGGAGCCACAGGGCCCCGACGACCACGGCCGCGGCCAGGCCGACGCCGAGCCCGACGCTGCTGGCAATGTACAGACCCCTGGCTCGACGCAAATCGTCACAATCTCGGGGCCGCGGCGATGCCTCGCAGATTGGGGCGCCCGCCGGGGCGTCGCTCTCGCGTTCAAGGTCGCGCTCGGCCCTCCTCCCGAACACGCTTGCCGCTACGAGCCCCGCCGCGGATGCCCCAACCAGCGCGAGCGAGGCTCCCAGCCCAGCTTTCAGCGCCGGTAGCGACGGCGTTGGCAGGGGATCGACCGACTTGACCGGAGATGGATCGGGCTCCTGCTTCACCGGCTCGGGCCGGCTGGGTGGTGGCGGGCTCGCCTCCAGGGAGGGAGCCTCCGCTTCCGCGGCAGGCCGCTCGTCCCGGAGCGACTCCACCTCAGTCAGCCGCTCGTGCAAGGCTCGCCTCGAGCGCGCGCCCAGCGCTCCGACTTGTTCGAGGTCGGCGATGTACAACTTGATCAACTCGATGCACGAATCGTAAACTGCCTGTGCATCCTCCGCGTCGAGGTCGGCTGCCGAACCGCACCCTTCAGTGCCATAGTAGACGATCTGCTCGCCAGCACCAAGGAACCACGCTGTGTTTGCGCCGGTCCTGCCACCGTCATAGATACGCCGCGCGTACACTAGAACCCATCTGTACGCCGACGCGGCGAGCCGCACCTCGCCGGCCCGATGTGCCTCTCGTGCGCTGCTCAGGCAGTTCCGTAGATTCTCGCGGTCGGGCGCGTCCGACCGCTCGCTCGGGCACGAAACCGCACCGTCCGGCTGTGGCGGGGACGAGACGACGAGCAAGGCGCAGACCACGGAGCGCATCGATGCCAACCCTATCCGAAATTAGCCGTTCGTGATACCCTTGGGCGAGGGTCACGTGCAAGGCGATCCAGTGCACGAGGGCATCGTACTCGACGGGCGCTACCGGGTGCTGAAGCAGCTCGGCCAGGGCGGCATGGGCACGGTCTACGCCGCCGAGCACGTCGGCCTCGGGCAGCGGCGGGCGGTCAAGTTCCTTCATCGAGAGCTAGGTCAAAAACCGGGCGCCCTGCGCAGGTTTCTTCAGGAGGCTCGCGTTCTCTCGGGTCTTAAGCACCCGAACCTGGTCTCCGTGATTGACGTCGGCGAGTACGCGGGGACGGCATACTACGTGATGGAGTTCCTCGATGGCGAGGATCTGCGGGCGCGCATGCGTCGCGTGGGTGCCATGCCGTGGTCCGAGGTCAGGGACGTGGCGTTGCAGATCTGCCGCGCCCTGCACGAGGCCCACGCCCGCGGGATCATTCACCGCGATCTCAAGCCCGAAAATTGCTTCTGCATACCCGAGCCTCCGGGAACCGTCACTATCAAGTTGATCGATTTCGGGGTCGCAAAGGTTCCGAAAGACGTCGGTGGGACGTCGCAGTTGACAGGAACCGACGAGACGCTCGGCACTGTCGGGTATATGGCCCCTGAACAGTTGGATGGTAGAGGCGACCTTCGCGTCGACGTCTACTCACTCGGTGTCATGATTTTCGAAATGATCACTGGCCGCGCTATGTACCGCGGTAACGCTTACGAGGTGATCGCCAGGATGCTGCGCGGCTCGCCGCCCCGGCTGCGCGAGCTCTGCGCCGAGGTCGCTCCCGAGATCGATGAGCTCGTTTCACGCACTACTAAACATGACCCGAACCAACGATTCTCCTCGATCGTCGAGCTCGGTGAGTCAATCGCTAGGATCCCGGCGGACGCCCCGCCGACGCGGAGCGTCGACCCGCGTGCTGCCGGTTGCTCCGCCCACGTCGAGGTCAACGGCGAGGCGACCACGTTACGCTGCTCCGCCGCGCATCTTGACCCACGAGCGTTCGTGCGAACGGTCGCGCCCCCTCCGGCGGCACGTCCAGCCCTCGCGCGTAGCCGGGGCTGGCTTCTTGCGGGTGTGGTCTTCTTGGGAGTGTCCGCAGTCGCCGTATTCTCTTCAACCGCGCACAGATTCTTCCCGAAAGACTCCGACTCCGACAAGTTCGGTCCCCCGCCGGTGTCGATTCAGGACCCGCCGCGCGCGTCTCCGGGCGCCCCGGTTCTAATGGGCTCGCGTGAACTCTCGCCTGAGCACTTCGCGCCCTCGACACTGGTTGTGCAGGAGCAGTCGGAACCTTTGGCCGACACGTCGGATATGCAACTGGACGCGCCTGCGCTCCGGTTCGTCGGCCCCACTGTCGAAGGACAGCTCACTCGAGATGAGCTCAGGCGCCGGATCCAGCGCGAAGTTCGGAACTGCAGGCCGGAGATTCTCGATGAGTCGGTGACGCTTCGCGTCGTGCCCGGCAAGTCAGGGCAGCCTGCAAAGATCACGCTGGTCCAAGGGGGGCAACTTGCCCCCGGGATCGAGCAATGCGTAGAGAAGGGCCTAGCACGGGTCGAGAGAGGTTCGGGCGAGCTCGCCCCTAAGAGTCCTTTTGAGCTCGCCGTCGTGCTGCGGCATGCGCGTTGAGCGTCTTCCTTGGCCTCTATGGCAGGCCGGCCGAGCGCTGCGGCGGTGTCCTTTTTGCCCGGATATTCCCTCGCCCGCGGATGCGGCCCCCAGATCCCCGGCGAATGACGACCGTGGTCGTCGGCGTCGGAGCGGTCGTGCTGGGCGTCGCCGCCGGCTACGTCACGGGCGTCCTCCGCCTCGGACGATGAGAGTCGTTGTCCCGTATTCACCGTTGTCGGGCGCGAACGCTCGGTCGCTGTCGCGGACCACATCGCTCTTGTCGCGCCAATGGATTCGCACAGAGCGCCCCCGCGCGTTCGCATCCCTTGAGTCGTCCTACGTGATCGTGGATAATGCCAAGCTCGTTCGTGCTGGGTTGGGCAGAGGAGGGGGCTGTGGGCGATGGGAACACATGGGGGCGATCTCGCGAGGCGAGCGATTTTGACGCAGTTCTCACGGCGACGGAGGCCGCGGGTTTTCTGAAGCTGAGCCCGCGGACGCTGGAGAAATGGCGTTCTGAGGGCGTGGGGCCGCCTGTCCTCCGCATGGGCCGCAGGGTTGCTTACGCGCGGCGCGATCTTGTACGTTGGCTGGCGGAACAGGAAGCGAGGGGGCGGAAAGAGT
>ERZ724514.1138-NODE-1138-length-11889-cov-3.418962_pt1 | contig 11889 bp, 10 predicted proteins | sample MGYA00376047_ERZ724514 | MGnify/ENA primary metagenome ERZ724514 (study PRJEB28724, sample SAMN07190883) | activated sludge metagenome | isolation source: activated sludge of sewage treatment plant in Hong Hong | place: Hong Kong | collected 2016-03-17 ...
GTTCTAACTGTTCCAATGCCCGATAGTGTTCGGCCGGCTTGAATTGAGCGGCGGCATCGCCGGATTCGGCCTGCTGCACGGTTTCAGCCGGTAGCGGCGGAATCACCGGCTTAAGATCCTTGTCCCGATCCGCGCAACCCGCGAGGGCGAAGACCAAAGCGAGCGCGGCGAAATGGTGGCGGGTCATCGGGTCGGATTCAATGGCGGCGGGAATGTGGCGAAATGTCCGGCCAAACGGGATCGGGCACGGCGTTCTCGATGGTGTCGATGATCGTCGCCAATTGGCAGGCCATATCCAGCGGGGTGATCTCGCCCGCCAGGACGTGATCGCACAGAAGGCGCAACGCCTTCGGCAGGTTGCCGAGCAGAACCGTGACGGTCGGATACTCCCCGTGATCCGGGTAGTAGTGCACGATTTCGATTAGCCGGTCGGTGGTGGCGCTCTCGGGGTCCAGGTCGTCGAGGGTCGGGCGCGGCGGATCGGGATCGGGTCGATCGGTCATGATTTCCCTCTTTCTTGAAAACGAGAATTCTCTTATTCTCTTTATCATGAAAACCATTGTGGTAGCCAACCAGAAAGGCGGTTCCGGTAAATCCACCATCGCCGTTCACCTCGCCACCGCCGCCGAACAGGCCGGGCATGGCCCGGTTATCCTCTCCGATACCGACCCGCAAGGCACCTCGGGCGACTGGTTCAACCAGCGGAAAAAGTCGGGATTCGACACGCCGCTGTACGCGCCCTTGGCCCTGTCCGAACTGCGGGACAAGATTCGGGCGCTGGGCGAGGCGGGAGCGGCTTATCTGTTCGTGGATACCGCCCCTTCCATCGGTGCGGTCAACGCCGACCTGTTCGCGGTGGCCGACCTGATCCTGATCCCGCTCAACCCGACCCCCGCCGATCTGCGCGCCCTGGTGAAGGGGTTGCCGCTGGTGCGGCAGTCCGGCAAGCCGTTCAGTTTCGTGCTGGCTCGCGTCAGGCCGAACTTGAGGAACAACGACGGGGCGGCGATGGCGCTCGAAGCCTTGGGCCTGGTCTTGCCGTCCCGGATGCACGAGCGGGTTATCTACGCCGAGACCTTCGCGCACGGGAAAACCGCCCTGGAGATCGAACCGAGAGGGGTAGCCGCCCAGGAGGTAGCCGCCCTGTGGCAAGCCGTCAAAGAGAGATTGGAAGAAAATGAGAATTCATGAAAGCGAGAATTCCACCATGAGCAAGCGCCCACCCGTTGACCTCAAGGCCCTCACCGCCGAGCAGGCCGCGCCCATGCCGGAAGCCGTCCAGCGCACGGCCCCATTGTCGCCGGTCGGGTCGGTGAAGACCGCCAACCTGGAAGCGCTCGCCTTCAAGGTGCCGCCCGACTTCCGCAAGCGGTTCCGGCAACGCGCTGTGGCCGCCGACCTCAAACTGAACGAGTTGCTCTTTGCCGCTCTGGACGCCTGGGAAGAAAAACACGGCTTGAATAAATAAAGAATTCGCATTTTATGGAATTCCAGTTTTATATAATTCTCTCTTTATGGAAAGCTGCCGAATAGCACGGTGATGACGCCGATCCGCCTCGAACGGCGCGAACTGGCCCGGAACATCCAGCGGTTCTACGCCATCACCGTGACCCGGACCCTGTTTGGCGCATGGGTGCTCATCCGGGAGTGGGGCCGGATCGGACAGGCGGGCACGGTGCGGGAGACGGGGTTTGCGACGGAAGGGGAAGCCTGGGCGGCGGGGGAACGGTGGCGCGAACGGAAGGAGAAACGGGGCTATCGGGCCGTGGGCGGGTAACGCGGCCTGTAGATTCATCCGGCTTTGTAGGCTGAAAAAAATGAAAAAAGGCATAGGGGGATAAATGCCCCTTGAAAACCTTTGGGATGACGTGGGTTTCACGCCAAACTCCAAGCAAGAACAGGCGATCCACCACATCGCCGGTCCCCTGCATCTTCCGGCCGGTCCCGGTTCCGGCAAGACCCGCGTGTTGTTGTGGCGCACGGTCAACCTCATCGTCTTTCACGGCGTCAAGCCCGACGAAATTTTCCTGTCCACCTTCACTGAAAAAGCCGCCCTGCAACTCAAGGAAGGCTTGCGTAGCCTACTCGCCGTCGCCAGCCGCCACACCGGCCAGCACTATGACCTGGCCGGCCTGTACGTCGGCACCGTGCATTCCCTGTGTCGGCGCCTGCTGCTGGACCGCCGCCTGCACCCCGAGCGCGAGCGCGGCCAAGTCCCCGCCTTGCGCGACGAACTCAGCCAATACCTATCCCTGTACCGGCCCGCCCGCTGGGACGCCCTGACCGCACCGCTGGGCCTGAACAAGCCCATTGAGCTGATCAACGAACTCTTCATCAACAAGCCGAACACCTCGCGTCATCTGGCGGTCACCCATTGCCTGACCCTGTTCAACCGGCTTTCTGAAGAATGCCTGGAACCCAGAACCCTGGTGAAACAGATCATCGGTGACCCCAAACTCAATGCCGCCTGCCTCCTCTACCAGAACTATCGGGCGCAGTTGGCCGCCGACCAGGCCACCGACCTGTCCTTGCTCCAGCAACACGCCCTCGACCTGGTGCGGAGCCACGCCGGCGCCGGTCAGATTTTCCGCCACGTCATCATTGACGAATACCAGGACACCAACACCATCCAGGAGCGGCTATTTTTCGCCCTGGCGGACGGCCACCGCAATCTGTGCGTCGTCGGCGACGACGACCAGGCCCTGTATCGCTTTCGCGGGGCGACTGTGGAGAACTTCGTCGATTTTCCGGCCCGCTGTCAGCAGTACTGGCAACTGACCCCGGCCGAGATCGACCTGTTGACCAACTATCGTTCCCGGCAGCCCATCGTGCAGTTCTATCAACGGTTCATCGAACGGCACGACTGGCGCAAGGAGCAGGGTGGCGGGTTTTACCGGGTGCCCAAGACCATCCAGCCCCACCACCAAGGCCAGGCCCCGGCTGTCGTGATCAGTCAGGGACCCCCAGAGGTGGTTTGCGCCGAGGTCGCCCAGGCGGTGAAGACGTTGCTCGACCTGGGCAAGGTACAAAACCCCAACCAGATCGCGTTTCTGTTCCCGTCGCTGAAGAGCACCTGGGGCGGCACGTTTACCAAAAACAAAGCGGTGGAACGGATGCAGACGGCGCTGGAGAAGGTGGGGCTGAAAGTCTACGCCCCCCGCGCTGGGCGCTTTTTGGAGGTGGACGAAGCCATCGACCTGTTGGGCATTTACCTCCTGTTGCTGGGCAAGCCGCGCACGACCGGCGACGAACAGGGCGGCTGGGGCCACTTTCACCGCTGGCTGGATCGCCTCAAGGCCCGGGGGGAGGAGTTGCTGAAAGCCGACCCGAACCTGCTTCAGTTCATCACCGACCGCAAGGCCGAAATGCACCAGGTCCTGGCCGATGAAGGCGCCCTGTTGGCCGTCGCGGCGCAACAAGGCTGGGCCGCCGACGATCCGTATGTCATCGCAACCATGGAGCGCCCACTGTCGGCGGCGCAGGGCTTATCCGCCACCGCCCGGAAGACCCTGGGGAGCACGGCCTTTGAGAACGCCGTCAAGGCCCGCGAGCGCGCCGGGCAACCCCTCACCGTGCGCGAGGTCATCACCCGCCTCACCGCCCTGGATTGGAGCCTGCTGGACCTGTTCTGGCGCCTGACCGGGTTCGCCCACTTCAAGGCCATGGTGGACGCCGCCCAGTCGGGCGTCGATGAAGGCCCCTTGTGCAACCTGGGGCTGTTGTCGCAATACCTGGCCCGCTACATCGAGGAATACCGCAGTCCCCTGGTGACGGCGGGCGGGGTGCGGGACCATCGCTTGCGCAACAGTTTTATCAATTCCTACCTGTACGCCCTGTTTCGGCGGGGGGAATCGGAATACGAAGACGTGGATGATCCCTTTCCCAAGGGCCGCATTCCGTTTTTGACCATTCACCAGGCCAAGGGCCTGGAATTCCCCGTAGTAGTGCTGGGGACGCTGGACAAGCGCAATTTCGGCCCGCAACGGGTCGAAGAGTTGCTGCGCCCGTATTTGCCGCCCGGTGGTGAACCGCTGGCCAAAATGAGCGACTTTGACACCATGCGGCTGTTCTACGTCGCCCTGTCCCGCCCGCAACAGTTGTTGATTCTGGCCCGCCATACCGGCCAGGGCCAGCGAACCTATGGCGCCTTTGCCGGCCTGGCCGATACCGTGCCGGCGCTGGCCAGTCTGGACCTGGCCACCGTGCCCGTCGCCGCGACCAAGCCGGACGACATCCCCCAAACCTATTCCTACACCGGTGACTATCTGGCCTATCAACGCTGTCCGCGCCAGTACATGATTTTCCACCAGTACGGGCTGGAGCCGTCGCGCTCCCAGACCATGCTGTTCGGCAATCTGGTGCATCGGACTCTGGAGGACCTGCACCAACACCTGATCGGGCAACGGGAGGCCAGGCCATGAATCCCGACATGGAAGACCGCTTGCGGCAGTGGTTCGCCGACAACCTGGACGCCTTGCGCCGCGAGAGTGGTCACCGGCTGGCCCCAGCGGTGGAACAGGCCGCCCTGCATCAAGTCCTGGCGTATTGGCGCAAGCTGGGCGCCACAGTGGCCGCCCACGTCACCGATACCGAGGTGCGCCTGAATTTGCCCGGCAACGTGACCGCCCAAGGCCGCCCGTTCAACGTCGAGGGCGTAGTGGACATCGTGCAGGACGGCGCGCGCACCATCCTGTATGACATCAAGACCCACGACGTCGAGCAGGTGCGCGGCAACGCCGCGAGTTATCAGCAGCAACTCAACGTCTATGCCCATATCTGGCAGCAGTTGCAGGGCCAGGCGCTGGACGAGACCGCGATCATTTGCACCGCCCTCCCCAAGCGGCTGGAGGCGATCCTGCGCGCCTACGCGGTCCAGCCCAATGCCGCCATTGCCCAGGCGCTCCAGCAGGCGCTGGCCGGCTGGGACCCGGTGGTGCCCCTGGCGTTCGACGCGGCGGCGGTCCAGGCGATGATGGCCGATTTTGCCGCCGTGGTGGACGCGATTGAGGACGGTGAATTTGATCCGCCTGACGTGGCGCGCTTGATGGACAAGGTTTATCCGGGCGCCCGCTGGCTGTTCGCCGTGCAGGTCTGCCGCAACTGCGACGCCCGCTTTTCCTGTGACAGCTATCGGCAATATGCCCGCCAGACCCAACCCAAAAGCGGCGGTATGGCCTATTTCCGCGAATACTACGACGACTACGGCCCGGACGATGAACGCGAAGCCTGGACGCTGGCGGCGTTGTCGGCCCTGTCGCCTCCGCTTGCAGACGAAGAATAGGACCCTTCCCCATGCCCACCGAAAAATTGACCCCCAGCTTCACGTTCACCGAAGACCGCCTGCACGCCTTGCAAGCCGTCGTCCCGGAGATCTTCGCCGATGGTCAAGTCAATTGGGACACCTTACGCGAAGCCCTCGCGCCCTATCTTGAGGATGAAGGGCCAGGGACCGAACACTTTGGGCTGTTCTGGCCCGGCAAGCGCCAGGCCCGCCGTTTGGCGGCGCAACCCAGTAAAGGCACGTTGCGCCCCGTACCCGGTCAAGGCATCAATGAAGACACCACGCGCAACCTTTTTATCGAAGGCGACAACCTGGAAGTGTTGAAGCTCCTGCAAAAGAGTTATGCCGGGCGGGTCAAGCTCATCTACATCGATCCCCCGTATAACACGGGGAATGACTTTGTCTACAAGGACGATTTTCGGGAACCGCTGGAGGATTACCTGAAAAGGACCAGCCAGGCCGATGCCGAAGGCTTGTTGACCACGAACCCAAAAGCTGGCGGACGCTTTCATTCCAATTGGCTCAATATGATGCTGCCGAGGTTGATGCTGGCGAGGACGCTGTTGACGGAGGACGGGGTTATTTTTGTGAGTATTGATGATAACGAATTAAATAATTTAAGACAGATGATGGATGAAATTTTTGGAGGAGAAAGTTTTATAGGGTGTGTAGCAAATATTAATAATCCGAAAGGCCGTTCTGATGATAAATATATAGCAACGGCTCATGAATATTTAATAATTTATAAAAAATCAAATCTAACTTTGTTTAAAGGATGGGAACCGGGTGAAAATATCACTCGCCGATATAATAAGATTGATAAAGAAGGAAATAGGTATAGAGAAATAGATTTAAGGAAAACAGGTGATAATGATAGAAGAGAAGACCGTCCGAATATGTTTTATTATTTCTATTACAATAAGAAAAATAATAATTTATATGCGTCTTATGAGGTAAAAATTCCAGAAGATTATGTCAAAATCATACCCCTTCGTGAAGATGGAGTACATGGACGTTGGAGATGGGGTATAGAAAATGCAAATAAAAACATCGAAAAATTGGTTGCCAAACTTATGCCTAGAAGGCAAATATGGTCTGTTTTTGAAATGGACTATTTATCCGAAGATGAGATGATAAAACCAACATCAGCATGGAACCAAAAAGAGGTAAATAGTGAGAGAGGTTCAGAACAGTTTATTGATTTAGGTTTCAAAAAGGAAGATTTTCCAAGACCAAAGCCTTTAGGATTAATAAAATTAATACTTCAACTTTCAACTAGAAAATTACAATCTGATATATTTTTAGATTTTTTCTCCGGTTCCAGCACCACCGCCCACGCCATACTCGAACTCAACCGTGAAGACGGCGGCAACCGGCGTTTCATCATGGTGCAAATGCCGGAACCCACTCCTCCCGATTCCGCCGCCCGGCAAGCCGGCTACAAAACCATTGCCGACATCGGCAAGGAACGCATCCGCCGCGTGATTGCCAAGCAGCAAAAGCAGCCCGTGTTGGATCGTGACCCACCCGAAGACTTGGGTTTTGCCGTCTACCGCCTCGACCGCTCCCATTTCAAAGCCTGGCAAGACTACGACGGCCCGCCGAATCCCGCCGCCATCGACGACCTGTTCAGCCGTTTTGAAGATCCCCTGACGCCCGGCTGGCAACCCCGCGCCCTCCTGGACGAGGTCCTGTTACTCCAAGGTTTTCCGCTGGACAGCCGACGCACCCGCTTGAAGGACTACTCCAGCAACGTCCTGGTGCGGATTGATTGCGATTGGTTCAGCTACCGCCTGTTTGTCTGTCTGGACAGCGCCCTGCACCCGGCCACCCTGGACCAGTTGCCGCTCAACCCCGACGACAAATTCATCTGTCTGGACAGCGCCCTCACCGACCAGACCAAGCAACAACTCACCGACCGGTGCACGTTGGTGGTCATCTAGCGAGGTCCGCCGCCCATGCACCTGAAATTCGACGCCAACCAGGACTTCCAACTCGACGCCATCGCCAGCGCCGTCGCCCTGTTCGAGAACGCCACCCAAGCCACCCTGAGCGCCTTCGCTTTGGGCGATGAACTCATCCCCAATGTCCCGCCCGACGACTGGTTGCCGCCGCTGGATGAAGACACCCTCTTGAGCAACGTGCAAGCCATCCAGGCGAACAAAGGCGTCCCCGGCGCCGGTCCCGGGCTGGCGGTCAACGAAGGCCCCATGCTGGACCTGGAAAAGGACATCGCGAGCAATGGCAAGCCGCAGAAAGTCATGGTCAGCGCCGGCAAATGCCGCTATCCCGCCTTCACCGTCGAAATGGAGACCGGCACCGGCAAAACCTACGTCTACCTGCGCACCATCTACGAACTGCGCAAACGATACGGCTTTACCAAGTTCGTCATCGTGGTCCCCAGCGTCGCCATTTATGAAGGGGTCCGCGCCAGCTTCAACCTCACCCATGACCACTTCAGCCAGCACTACGACAATGAAACGGTCAAGCTCATCCCGTATGACAGTAACCAGTTGAGCCAGGTGCGCGGCTTCGCCACCAGTCCGACCGTGGTCATCCTCCTCATCACCCTGGACGCCTTCAATAAAAAGAGCAACAAAATCTACCAGGCGTCCGACAAACTCCCCGGCGAGCGCCTCCCCTACCAGTTCATTCAGGACGTGCGCCCCATTCTCATTCTCGACGAGCCGCAAAACATGGAAAGTGAGAACGCCCGGACCGCGCTGCGCACCCTGTCCCCCCTGTTCGCCCTACACTACAGCGCCACCCACCGCAACCTGTACAACCTGATTTACCGCCTCACTCCGTTCGACGCCTTTCAACGCCGCCTGGTCAAGCGCATCCAGGTCTGGGGCGTTCAGGAGCGCAACGACTTCAATCACACCCTGTTGGCCTTGCAAGCCGTCAAGCGCACTGGCAACAAAATCACCGCTACGGTCCGCACCTATGTCGGCACCGGCCTGGCCGTCAAGGAAGAGGAGGTGACGCTGAAACCGGGCGACAACCTCTACAAAAAGACTGGACGGGAAGAACACCGCGCCGACTACACCGTCACCGAAATCACTGTCACCCCGCCGGCGCTCGCTTTCAACAATGGCGTCATCTTGCGCCCCGACGACACCGAAAACCCGCACTACCGCGAAGTGTTCCGCACCCAGATCCGCGAGACCATCCAGCGGCATTTTGCCACCCAGCGCGACGTGCGCCGCAAGGGCGTCAAGGTCCTGTCCCTGTTCTTCATTGATCGCGTGGACAACTACGTCGCCCCCAACGGCATTATCCGTACCCTGTTTGACGAACTGTTCAACCAACTCAAGCTGAGCGAACCGGACTTTCGCGACCTCGATCCCGCCGTGGTCCGCCGCGCCTACTTCGCCAAGCGCAACACCAAGACTGGGGAGGAGGAGTTTCTCAACACCGACAGCCGCACCGAAAGCGAGCGCGAACTGGAAAAGGACGCCTTCAACCTGATCATGCGGGAAAAGGAGCGGTTGTTAGGCTTCGATGAACCGGTGTGCTTCATCTTCGCCCATTCCGCCCTCAAGGAAGGCTGGGACAACCCCAACGTCTTTCAAATTTGTACCCTCAACCAGACCGTCTCCGAATTCAAAAAGCGCCAGGAAATTGGCCGCGGCCTGCGCCTGTGCGTCAACCAGAACGGGGATCGCCTCCTGGACGACGACGCCAACGTCCTGACGGTCATCGCCAACGACAGCTACGACCGTTACGCCCGCACGCTACAAACCGAATACGTGGCCGATGGCATGGCCGAAGCCCCGCCGCCGCCGGCCAACGCCCGCGACCACAAGGCCCGCCGCAACGACGCCATTTTCCACCACACCCCGGAATTTCAGGCGTTCTGGAGCAAGCTGGCCGCCGACCTGCGCTATGAATTTCGCATCGACACCGAGGTCCTGATTGCCGCCAGCCTGCATCGGCTCAACCACGGTAGTTTTCCCGTGCCGACCATCACCATCGAGCGCGGCGCCTTCATCATCACCAAGTTTCGCCTGACCCTGTTGGATATTCAGTCTGACAAAGCCCGCCTCAAACTCACCCGCATCGACACCAACGGCAACGAAACCACCGCCACCCGGCAATGCCAGCGCGGCGACTCCCTGGCCGAATTCTGGAGAGACCCCCGGCTCAAAGGCTACCTGATCGCCGCCATCACCGCCAACCAGGTGCAATTCGCCAACCAGGAAATGCTGGCCATCGGCCAGACCGTGGAACACGACACCGAAGCCGGCCAGAAAGCCTATGAAAGCGTCACCCTGGCCGCCACCACCACCTACCCGGTGTTCAACCTGATCGACCGCGCCGCCCGCGACACCGGCCTGACCCGGGCCACCGTCAACCGGATTTTCAAGGGCCTGGAACCCGCCCACAAAGCCAAGCTGTTTCTCAACCCGGAAGGCTTCGCCGGCCGCTTCATCACCGAAATCAAACAGACCCTGGCCGACCACATCGCCGAAACGCTGGAGTTTCTCCCCGCCGCCCTCCAGCAACCGCACCCGCTGGAGGAACTCTTCCCCCCGGAGCGGGCTTTCATCCGCGTCAAGTCCGAACAAGCGGGGGACCGGGCGCTGTACGACTGGATTCAACTCGACTCCGATGTGGAGCGGAATTTTCTGGCGCGGCTCAAAACCGACCCGCACGTGGTGTTTTTCTTCAAGTTCCCCGCCACCTTCAAGGTTGAGTTACCCAAACAGATCGGCAACTACAACCCTGACTGGGGTCTGGTTCGGTACGACAGCGCCACCCAACAAAGCAAGCTGTACCTGATCCGCGAGACCAAAGGCGGAACCGACCTCAACACCCTGCGTTTCCCGCATGAAAAGCGCAAGATTGTTTGCGCCCTCAAGTATTTCGCCAAATTGGGCGTGGATTACGACTTCACCACTGGCGACAACCCGGATTGGTGGGCCTCCCGCCTGGTGCAACAGACCCTCCAACAACAGCCCTAAGGAAAATGACAATGCCGGATGTCATACTCCCCGAGTTCTATCGCCCCAAGACCCTGGAAGAATCCTCTGCTATCGCCCAGCGCCTGACTGGCGATTACTGGGCACAGTTTTCACCACCACGCCCTTCAAGCGGTTCGGATGGGGGATATGTAGGGGGTCAACACTTTCTCGCATTACGTTGTAAAGGCCCCCGCTGGTACATCGTGCAACCTCTATGTTGGCTTTGTGGCCAAGGAGTTCTCAGCCCACCCGAACTGATCAACGCACTCGGCCGTCGTCTCGGACCAACTTCTTATGGAGGATATGAAGAGAAGATCAGCCCTATGCCGGTCACAGCCGACCCCACTTTTCAAGTGATTGAAAAGACGAGCACCTATGGATTCGCAACTTGGCCGATTAAAGATTTTATAAAAATAACAGGCATTCGCCCTTACGATGATGATTTGCCTAAAGCCACCCAGATACCTTACGTTTACGTCCTTGAAGACACCTTGGGCGACGTCAAAGTGGGTATCTCCAATGATCCACAACAGCGATTTCGGCAATTAGAAAACACTGAAAACACAAAGTTAAAACGATGGTATTGCACCAAAAAGCCTACCCGTTACGCTTTAACCATTGAACAGACTGTCCTCAACTGTTTCGGCAAGGGCCGCAACCCTCGCAAACAAAGCGAAGAATGGTTGTGGCAAATTACCTTCGAGGAGGCTAAAGCGGCGGTCGAGCGAGAATTAGCTGTAACGACTCGATAACGTAAACCACTGGACGCGATAACATCGGCATCTATCGGCCGCGGTGCAAATGAAGCGAGAAGGACGGTAGCTGGTCGGGTAGCGCGGCATCAGCGCCCCTTCGTCAGGCGCAGCAGGGCTTCAATGCCCAGTTCCAAATCGCTTTTGGCCAGGACCCGCTCGATGGTGCCCTGCTGGAGTTCCTCGGCGAGTGCGAGAATATCGCTCAGGACCTTGCGCAGGCGTTCGAGTTGTCCCTCCAGCCGGTCCAGTTCGCGGCGTTGCGCATCCGAGGGGTGCTCGTTGCGCCAGCGGGCGAGTTGCTCGGCGAACACCCCGAGAAAATCCCGCTGTTCGGCGTGCAGCTTGATGGTGCGTTCCACGGTGGCGTCGTCGAGCACATAGGGCCGGTCGCGCACCGACAGCAAGGTTGCATGGTGTTCCTGGCCGTCCGCCAGTTCGCCGTCGATGAGGGAGGCGATGAGCGAGAGCGCGGTGAGTGGTTGCCAGTTGGGTGTGGGATTGTCAGCCAAGCAAAACCTCCTTGCCTCTCAGTTCGGTAAAACGGGCCGCTCCAGCTACCGGCACAGCTTCGCGCACGGCACGCCGTCATGGTTCCCATCCAGCGAACTGACGCCGCATTGCGTGAGGTAAAACTTCGCCTCCTCGCAGCTCGTCATTTCGCGGCAATACCGCTTGCCGCTGCAACTGAATCCATCGGAAGCGGAAGCGGCTGGCACGCTTGAAGCCGGCGCGGTCGGAGCCTTGGCGCTCCCGCCATGTCGCCACTCCCACGGCGGCATACGCTGGGCTTCAGGCAGCGCCCACAGGCCGCGCTTGGCAGTTTTGGCCTGCTGTTCGAGGGCCAGCAACGATTGATCCTTGAGATACTGGCGATAAGCCCAGGCCG
>ERZ724514.1141-NODE-1141-length-11863-cov-4.017869_pt1 | contig 11863 bp, 10 predicted proteins | sample MGYA00376047_ERZ724514 | MGnify/ENA primary metagenome ERZ724514 (study PRJEB28724, sample SAMN07190883) | activated sludge metagenome | isolation source: activated sludge of sewage treatment plant in Hong Hong | place: Hong Kong | collected 2016-03-17 ...
CTGGTGGATGATCACCAGGTCCTGCTGGAGGGTATCCGTTCGCTGCTGATGCAGGCGCCCGGCATTGAAGTGGCAGGCATTGCTGTTTCCGCTAATGCTGCCCTGGAAGCGTTCCAATCCTCGCAACCCGATGTGTTGCTGACAGACGTTCAATTACCCGGAATGGACGGCGCGGCCCTGACCAGGGAGGTGAAGCGCTTGTACCCATCGGTCATGGTTTGCGCCCTCAGCATGTCAGGCGACCGTGAGACGATTGGAAAACTGCTGGATGCCGGAGCAACCGGATATATCCTCAAGAATACCGGACAGGAAGAACTGCTTCAGGCGATCCGGACGGTAGCCCGGGGTGAGTTGTATTTTTCCGACGAGGTGTCTGCCGAAATGATGCGCGCCCTCGCCTCGCGTAAAGAGCAGCCCGTCGCACCTCAACCAGTACTGACCTCACGGGAAATTGAGATTGTCCGCCTGATCGCAAAGGAATATTCAAACGCCCGGATCGCGGAAGCACTGTTCATCTCTGAACGGACGGTGGAAACCCATCGGAAGAACATTTTCCGAAAGACCGGAACCAAGTCGGTCGTCGGCTTGCTCAAGTTCGCGATGGAGCAGAATTTACTTTGATATTTTACTGATTTCAACATTATCCGGCCGCTATCCGTGCTGGTGGGTATGCGATTTACCCGGAGGACGGGATTGATAGGACCTGTTCGCAGATGCATTTTTGCAACGGGAAATATCAGTTGTCTATGAATCGTATCTTCTTGATGGTGCTTTGTTGTACCCTGTTTTTTGCGGGGCTTTATGCTCAGCCGATAGCAGACCCTAAATTGATCGAGCAGCGTGTGCACGCGGAGTTGGACGCCTGGCAACAGGACCCGGCTCAATTGTCGTTCGTAGCCGGACATTTTCCGGAGGTGCGTGGAACGGTGGTCGCCGACATCACCCTTTCCGGAAAGGGACGCATCGAGACCTTTTTTCTAAGCGAGACGGATATCAAGGAACCCCGCTTCCTGGAGTACCTGCAGAAGCAGGTGAAGAAACACAAATTAAAGACGGTATTGCACAAGGGCGCTCGACAGAAAGTGCGTCACCGCTTTGTCTGGAATTAACCCCTAACACAAATACGTACGAAAATGAAAAAGCAATTACTCGCGCTGGTCACAGTCGCGCTGCTCGGAACGGGATATGTCCGCGCTCAAGACGATGAATTCCCGCAAGTATGGGAAGCAGAATTCACCAATAAGGCCAAAGTGCTCTCGGTCGTGAATTCCGACGGATCCATGATCGTCGGATCCGACGAAAATGAAGTCAGTGTACTCGATGGTCAAGGGAAACAACTTTGGTATAGCCGGTTCAAGGACCTGACCGACAAGGAAGGTGTGAAGAACGGAGAGCTTCAGAATATCTACTTCGATGCCGGCATGCTTTTTCTGTTTGAAAAGAAAATGGGAAAGGACAAACTGACGGTCGTTGATATCAAGGCAGGAAAAGCCTTGTGGACGACTGATCGTTATTCGGATCTCACGGAGGATAACATCGAATACATCCCGCAGTTGGGCGCATTCTTCTTTTCATTGAAGAATACTACGGTCCTGGTGGATGCCAAGACAGGCCAGCAGCGCTGGGAAACCGACAAGTTCAAAGGCTCGGTCGGGGCCTTCCTCTATGACGATTCGCGCAATGAGTTGTTGATGATCAATTACAAACCCTCTCAGCTGGCTGCCTTGTTCAGCGGATTCAAGAACCAGTTGATACGCATCAATGCCGCCAACGGGGAAGTAAAGTGGAGCACGAGTTTCTTTGGCTTCGTGGAACGAAAGGTCCTGACGCGTGAAGCTTTGGCCAGCCTCACCCTGAAAGGCGGCAAGGTATTCCTGGAGCTGGACGGTATTCAGGTGTTTGATCACGAGACAGGTCAAATGCTCTGGAGCGCGGTCTATGAATCCGACGAGGAAGCGCGCAGGGGTCTTTTCAACCGAGGCCCCCATGGCGGACGGGTGATCAAGGGTGGTATCTACGGCGCAATTGCCGAGCCATTGTATACCAACGACGGTGTATATGTTGTGCTGGGTAGCGGAAAGCTCCGCACCAAGTTCATCGCCAAGTACGATCTGGAGTCCGGTAAGAAACTCTGGGAATCAGAAAAGATCACCGGTGCCGGCGCTATGCCCAATCTGCACCTGGAAGATGGCCGCCTGGTGGCACAGATCGGCGGTATTGTGAATAAGCAAACTATCGAAAACAAGGTGGAGACCGGTCCTAACGGCACCGTAACGACCATCTACTACAACAACGAGTGGGACTTCATGGGCGGATACGGCATTATTGCCCTGGACCCGTCTTCTGGTGCCAAAGTCTGGCGGTCCGAGAAATTCGACAAACGCATCACCGACCTCGTCTTCGGGGATGGAATGGTCTTCGCGGGTTCGGGGGACGAATTCTACGGGTTTGATGTGAAATCGGGCGAGATGAAGATTAACGTCGATCACTCCAAGGGTGCAGTTGGGAAATCCATGTGGGCCTTCGATAACGGTGAAAGTGTCGCATTGGTTTGTGATAAGGGTCTTGCTGCCTACAACAAGAAAGACGGTGCAAAGCTCTATACGACCGATAAATTCCGGGGTGTCAGTGCATACCACCACGTAGGCGGTAATTTCTTTCTTCGTCGCGACAACGGTAGCAGTAACACCATTTGCGCGGTGGATCTAAAAACCGGCGTAATCAAAGGCGAGGTCAAATCGAAAGGCAAGGGTGGTGGCGGACAGTATGGCGATGGAATCGACATTACAACCGACGGAGAATACATTTTCACATTCAAAGGGAAAGATGTCCAAAAATTGAAAGTCAACAAGTAAGAGGATTCTCCCGGGAATGGCCTCATTCCCGGGAGTCATTTTTTGATCATGAGCCACCATCCATTCATCTTCTTTTTTCTTCTTGTTCTGGGCTTGTTTAGAACGGCAGATGGCGCCCAGGTGCAGTATGCATCGGTCATGCAGGAGTATTCCTCTTCTGTGGGAAACAAGCAGTTCGGCCCCCTCCAGGTGTTGGGAAAACCCGATGCCATGCCCCAGGGAGGGAAGAGCCCCTGCGCCTGGATGTCAAGGCTGGCGAATTCGGGAAAGGAGTATCTGGAAGTTTCCTTTGATTCCCTGCAAGTGGTGCGTCAGGTCGCCGTATTCGAGAATTTGAATCCTGGCGGCGTTGTAGCAGTGTCCCTCATCGACGAACAGGGAAAGACGAACCGCATCTACAAAGGACCGGCGGCTGCAACGAGTGAGAAGTCCCGCGTTTTTCGCGTCTTTAATTCAGATGACACCAGGCAATATAAGCGTGTCCGCGTCGACTTCGATTTTTCAAAATTCGGAGGACAGAAGCAGATTGATGCGATCGCGATCTCCGACTCGGAGGAACCGATCCAAGCCGAGATCCATGAGTTGAAAGACCTGGCATGGGCAAGCGGCCCTGAGAACCTGGGGAGAAAGGTTAATTCAGCTTTTTCCGATGTGAATCCCGTGATCTCACCGGATGGCCGGACACTGTACTTCACACGAAAGGATCACCCGGACAACATCAACGGCTCCGACGAGAATGATGATATCTGGTATTCCGAGATCGATGAAAAGGGGAATTGGGGCCCGGCAACGAATATGGATGAACCGTTGAATAACGCTTCCAATAATTTTGTGGAATCAGTTACGCCCGACGGAAATACGCTCTTGTTGGGTAATCACTATTTCCGGACTTCCGAAGAAGCGGATGGACAGGAATTGAATGGCGTTTCGTTCGCTTATCGGGCCCTGGATGGCTGGTCGTTTCCCAGGAATATCCGGATCGAAAATTATCGGAACTACGACCAGTATGTCAATTATTTTTTGTCCAATGACGGTCGGGCATTGTTGATGGGCATTGAACACGATGATACGGAAGGCGCGGCCGATCTGTATGTTAGTTTCCTGCAAGCCGACAGTTCGTGGTCGGCTCCGGTGAATCTGGGTCACGTTATCAATTCGGCTGGCTCGGAAGGGACTCCGTTTCTGGCGGCCGACGGCGTTTCGCTCTACTATACCAGTGATGGATTTGCGGGCTACGGAAGTAGCGATATGTACATGTCGAAGCGACTCGACAATTCCTGGAAGAATTGGTCGGAACCGGTGAATCTTGGAGGGCGACTGAATACTGCCGGCTGGGATGCCTACTTCACACTTCCGGCATCCGGCGAGTATGCCTATTTCGTCAGTTCGGAAAATTCATTGGGTGCAACGGATGTTTTCCGGATCCGTCTTCCCAAGCAAATGAAGCCGGAACCGGTTGTTCTGGTCTCGGGAAGAGTATTGGACGCAAAGTCAAATGCGCCCCTTGAGGCGACCATTCGGTATGAGCGGCTGCCGGAAGGCGCTTCCGCCGGTCTCGCGCGGAGTGAACCGAAAGATGGTCAATACCGGATCGTGCTGCCCCGAGGCGCGCGCTTTGGATTCAGAGCCGAGGCGGCGGGTTATTTTCCAGTCAGCGCCTTTATTAACCTTGATTCATTGTTGGATTACCAGGAGCTTTCACGCGACTTGTCACTTGTGCCCATGGAGGTTGGTCAGGTGGTACGGTTGAACAACATTTTCTTTGATTTCGGAAAGGCCACCTTGCAACCGGAATCCGAACCCGAACTCAGGCGAGTTGTCGAGTTCATGCGCGCAAATTCGGGCATGCGGATCGAAGTCGATGGTCATACCGATGATGTGGGGGCTGATGCGGCCAACCTTCAACTATCGAAGGAAAGAGCCGCTTCTGTTATCAGGTTCCTGATTGAAAACGGAGTAGAGGCGTCCCGCTTGCTTTCGGAGGGATATGGTGAAACCCGTCCCATTGCCGGAAATGACAGCGAGGAAGGACGCAGTCTGAACCGGCGGGTGGAATTCAAGATATTGAAATTGTGACGGTGAAGAAAAGCATGGATAAAGTGAGCAATGCTGCGCTTAAGGTTCCAGTCGGAAGAAAAGCGGTAGTGTCAGTCAGGCGCAAGCCGATTATCCTGGAACGGCCCTCACTTTTTCATGGGTTAAAATCTGCGCAAGCGTTTAACAGGAACGACGGCATGCTTTGAGTCATACGGCCCCGAAGGTCAATTTATTGCAACTGATAACTCCCCCCTGACCGGAGGGGCCGTTCCTTACTTCAGGAAGTAGAAGTAGAAAGGAATCATGCTGAGAATTCCGATGGCGAGGTACGCCTTGGCGAAAACACTGGTGTAATGAAAGTCGCTCTTTTCTTTTGCAGTCAACACCAGATAGAGCAAGCCCGCCAGCGGAATAAGAAAGATGCCTTCCAGTTTGAAGAGGCTGACCACGGTGTTGTCGTTAAAGAAGTGATAGAGGAGATAGTCGCTCAATCCGCCGGTTACAAGGATCAGTCCGGTCGCGATTATTCGTGTTGTCGGTAGTCCGTAACGTACAGGAATGCTGTCGCAACCACCCTGGCGATCGCCTTCTAGATCTTCCGCATCCTTTAAAATCTCCCGGACGAGGCTGATCAGAAATGCAAACAGCGCGTAGACCAACACGTAGATGATGTTTCGATAGAATTCCGGTTCATATAATGCGACGGTCAGGGGAACCAGTGCCGATAAGAACGCGATGAGGATGTTCCCGATAATGAATTTCCGCTTGTATTGGCTGGCATACATGTAAAGGGAGTAAGCGCAAAATACCTGGATCAAGCCGAGGCCCGGCCGACCGATGCGCAACGCTACGAGGAAGCCGGTCAGACACCCGAATACCGAAAGTGTCATAAACAGTTTGCGGGCAAGTTCCGGACTGATCCTGGACCCTATCGGATTCGTACCCGGCCGGTTCTTTTCGTCAATGTATCGGTCGTAGACGTCATTGATCACATTGCCGCCCGCTGCAATCAAGACCGTCGAGAAGACGAGAAGGCAGAACGTCCACTTGTCTAAGTGCGCAGGGAATTCACCCGTTACATTCTTTTCCGTCTGGAAGGCCGGAAGAATCAGACAATAACGGACCAGAAACTGCGTCAAGGCGATGAGCAGCAGGTTGAGGGGTCGGAAGAGCCGGAGGAAATGAAACATGGGTTCAGGCGTTCAGTCCGGGCCAGTTTCCGTGCAAACGCATGACTTGTTCGATCACATCACGCACACAACCGCGTCCTCCGGCCAAGGGCGAAATGTACAAGCTGATTGCCCGAATCTCCGGTGCGGCATCCGCAGGACAACATCGTACGCCCACAATCCGCATCACGTCAAGATCCGGAAGGTCGTCGCCCATATACAACACTTCGGTTGCATTCAAATCGTGCGCTTTCAGGAATTCATTAAGAATGGATGGTTTGTCCTTCACGCCAAGGTGCACCTCGGTGATGCCAAGATTGTTCAGACGGGTACGAACGCTCTCGGATTTTCCTCCGGAGATCACGCAGATCGGATAACCGGCATGGATGGCCGCATGCAAAGCATAACCGTCCCGGATATTCATCATGCGATGCAATTCGTCCTGGAGAACGACCAGCATTCCGTCGGTCATGACCCCATCCACATCGAACACGAATGCTTTTACTCCGGACAAAAGTTCCTTGAAATTCATGCGACCGAAGATAGCGATTTCGACATTTACCTTTTTACAGCGGCGATGCCATTGCTCATCAAACGGTAAAGTGACCTGAGCCGGGGATCGGAAGCGAGCAAGCTTAAATGCTTTTGCATTGTCTTACGATCACCTCTCCGTGCAGGCCCTGTTTGAGCTGCTAAAGGGTGCAGTGCAATGGCTTTTTCTGTCGTCTCACGAATGAGGGGATAAAGCAAGCGGAAGGGCAGTCGATGTCGTTGCAGGAGGGAGGATGACAAATAAAGCAGGTGGTTCGTGAAATTATTGGAAATGACTGCAGCCAGGTGTAACCATTGACGTTGCTCAGACGAGACAGCCACCACTTCTTCGGAAATGGATTTCCCCAACAGGTTCAGTTTTCGGCGTAGCTGCGGGGTGCGCGCTTCGATCAGGATCGGAATGTGTCGCATTCGAAGTGGCCGATCGGCGGAAAAGCTCTGAAGCGGATAGAAGACCCCGGCATTCGGAAATTTTCGCCCGAATACCGAGAGCGGAACGTTTCCGGCTGTATGGACAATCAGCTGTTTCGTGGCGGGGATTGATTTCAATATTGCCGGAATCGCGTCATCCGGCACAGCAAGGAGAATGATATCGGCAGATGTGTCAAGTTCCCGGATATCCTTGAGGTGATTCGATCCAAGCTTTCGGGCAAGACTCCTGGCCCGGTGCATTCCTTTTCCGTGTACCTGAACGATCCTATGGCCGGCTTTCTTTAAGGCGAGAGCGAGCTGTTGCCCGACGTTTCCGGCGCCGATCAGAACGATGTTCATGTTATTGTGATTCGGAAGATTGGTTCACTCGGATCCGGTGTCGAACAGCCAGCACGGTTCCCAGGATCATCATCACACACCCGATCCAAAGGATATTGATACCCGGGAAAATGATCGCCTTCATGATCACAAAATCGCGCTTGTTGCTCTTCTTTTCCCGTATGAGCAACTCGATCTTACCCGTGTTGGGGTCGATCTTGTTGAAGTCGAACTGCAACCCGAGTTCGTCCACCGAAGCAGGTTTCGTGTACATCGACATGTCCCGGATCAAAAAGATCGGCTCCGGCGTATAGGTTCGCTTGTTGATGTCCTGCACAATCAGCTTGGCGCCAACCGCGATGTCATGTTCATGCAAATGCTCGGTCTCGGAAGCGGGTTGCTTATCGAGTGCTTCCAGGATGACGAACGAATTGCTGGTAAAGACCGTATCGCCGATCGCCATCATATGCGATTTCGGAGCCTGGTAATCCGAGGTGTCGCCCGAACCTTTTTTCTCTAATTCGGCATAGGTGATGTGCGTGTAAATATCGCGCGTCAGGAAATGCTTGGTGGCGGGTTCTGCCACATTTCCCATGCGCTCATTCAACTGGACGAACGGGCGCAATTCGAAAGCCTGTTGCTTCTGACCGGTTTCATCTTGTGTAAAATAGCCGATCTTATAATAAACGTGAATGCCTTCCTGTTCCTTGCCAGTATAGGTGACATAATAAGGCCCCATCGGTAAAGTGTCCAGACCTTGTTCCAGCATGATGTTCTCGCGGTTGGGAAAATCCTTACCGAGGTCGATGTTTTTCAGGTTTTGTGAGATCACCTGCTTCTTTCCGTTCGAGATCAATGCGCCACAGAGGATCAATCCTATGCCGATGTGCGCGATGGAGGCGCCTGCGTTCCGGAATTTCCCCTTCAGCACCCGGATGAAATAATCGAGGTTGGCCGTCACCGCGAAGAGTGAAGCGAACAGAAGTGCATAATAGTGGTAACGGAAGGATCCCAGCGCCAATACGAGCAGGACCGTTAGGATGGAAGCCGTCAAGAGGGAAAGACTGATCTTGTTCAACCAGGTTTTCCAGTCGCTTTGCTTGTAGCGGAAATATTGGGCGACCGCAATCAGCAGACTGAGCAGGATCGCCACAGGTACTTGCCAGCGGTTGTAATGATCGATCGGGTCGGCCGGAGGAGCCAGCTTGGTTCCGAACAATTTATTGATGACCGGTGTCGAGGTGGTAAAGGTGATCTGAAGGGAACCGATGACGAGTACCAGCATGCCGATGAACATCCAGAATTCCCGCGAAGAGAAATGCTCCTCTTCCGGTCCCAAGGGTATTCCTTTGCGGTTTCTGAATAAGAGAAAGGCAGCCAGCACAACGAAGAACAACATGTACACCAAAAGCTGTCCGGACATTCCGAGGTCGGTAAACGCGTGGACGGAGGAATTCCCCAGGATACCGGAACGTGTCAGAAAGGTAGAGTAGAGGATAAAGAAGAATGTAACGACTGCCAGGATGTAGTTCGACCATAAGGCGCGACCACGATGCTTGTAGATCAACATCACATGCCCCAGGCCGGTGAGCGTCATCCAGGGAACCAGGGAGGCGTTTTCAACCGGATCCCAAGCCCAGAAGCCGCCGAAACTAAGCGACTCATAAGCCCACGCAGCACCCATCAGGATACCGGTACCCAGGATCATGATGCTGAAAAAGGTCCACGGCAGCGCAGGACGGATCCATTGATCGTATTGTTTGCGCAAGAGGCCACCGATGGCATAGGCGAACGGGACGATGGTGGTCGCAAAACCGAGGAAAAGGGTAGGAGGATGAATCGTCATCCAGTAATTCTGGAGCAGCGGGTTCAAGCCGCGTCCGTCTTTAAGCCGTTGCAGGTAATCGGGAAACCGAATGAAAGGCAATTCGGCGAAATCCGGGTGCTCTCTTAGCAAGGTGAAAGGATTACTGCCGAGCTTATAGCCAAATACAATAACCCCCAGTATCATTGAAGCAAGGAACACCTGCGCAAGCGATACGATGAACATGACCGAATTCTCCCAAACCCCGCTTCTTCTGATCAGGATCAGGCCCAGCATGACATGCCAGAAGGTCCATAATAGAAAACTGCCTTCCTGCCCTTCCCATAGACAGGAAAGGATGTACCGCATCGGCATTTGGGTATTGCTGTGTTCCCAAACGTAATAGTATTCGAATCGATGTTGTGTGATGAGGAAGAGCAGGAGAACGATGATTCCGATCACCGAGCCTGCGTGCACGAGGAAGGCTCGTCGCCCAAGGCTTTTCCAGCTATCGTCCCCGGATTTGTGACCATACCAATACGCGGTCGCAGCCAACAGCGAAGCGGTAAAGGATAGTATGACGAACAGGTTGCCGATCCAACCCCACCAAAGCTGTTCGCCGATATAAGATATCTCCATAGAAGTTGCGTTCGACGGTCGTGTCTGTCAGCTGATATCAGACACCGTCGGTTTGGGCGCCTTTCATCTCAGGGCTGCCGTTGTTGTATTTCGAAGGACATTTCATCAATACATCGGATGCCGCGAATTCGTCTCCGTTCATCTTTCCGATCACAACGATTTGTTCCGACTTGTCGAAGTCCTGTGGACGTGCTTTATGTAAGATCACTTTTCGCTCTTGCCCGTCGTTATCGACCAGAAAAAAGGTGAACAAGTCGGCATTAGCCTGTGGGTTGTATTCCTGCGGTTTCTCCTTCGCTAACTTCCCGACAACATGGTAGGTCTTGTTGGGATGATCCGCGGCTATACTGAACGAAGCATAGGTGCTCGAGTCCGCTACGGTACTCAGGATAGCGGCAATGGCCACCGCGATAATGACGATGGCGATGATATGGGATTTTTTCATGGGGACAGCCCGAAATCCGCAGCGGGATTCCGAACTGCAAAATTAGCGATAAAAAGGTATAGAGTGTGAGGGCGTAACCTATTGAAAACTAGCTCTTTTTATTCTCCAGGCGGCGTAGTTTCCGGTCTATGCCGATCAGGTAAATGAACAGCCCAAGAAAAATGACTGCCAGTACGGCAATTACGACATTGATTTTTCCATTGGATCGCCAGGTGTCGGCCATGTCGATCTCGGAAGTCGACTGTGCCAGTAAGGTGTAACTGCTTAGCAGGAAAAGTAGCAGGACGGACAGTTGGCGTTTCATCGTGGAAGGTCGGTTGAGCGGGTGGAGACGAAGTTAAGGTTTTTGGATTATCAAGCTGGCTCTGGCAGGTGTTCCATCTGATCCTACCAGCCATACCTGATAGATGCCTGCTGTGAGTGAGGTGAGCGGCAGGGTGGAGTCAATTGAATCGAGTGTTCCTTGAAGGCTGCTTCGCCCTACCTGATCGAAGATGTGATAGCTGCAGGGGAATTTCAAGAGGCCGGGTTCCCGTATGCTGAGTTGTTGAGTAGCCGGCTGTGGATAAAAGGAAAGTGTCTCAAGCGACGTGTTCGTCTGGCTGATGTTGGTGAAAGTGTAGCAAGCCGAATCAGTTGTCCAGTTCGGTTGCACCGCCTTCAATTGGCTGTAGTACGCGGTAGGAACTGTCGTGTTGCTTACAGGTGAAAGGTTGATCGCGATCGGGGTAACGGTAGAATCGTGTTCGTTCAAAGCAGTCTCCAGGCAACCGCTGATGCCGGATGCATCGGTTGCGATCGTCAGGGCATTCCAGGGGTAGGCAGCGGAAATGCGCCGGCTGCCACCCAGTAATACTCCGCCATCGGCTTGTTGCAACATTGACCCGAAGCGCTGATCGCGGCTGGTGCTGAATGCGTATGAATTGAACCACTCGGTGAGCAGGTTGCCGCTGAATTTTACCAGGAACAGCCAGGGATTCAAGGTCCCGGGCCGAAGTACTTCACCACCGATCAGAAATCCTCCATCCGGTGTGCCCGTCATGCCCAGCGCCGTTTCGTTGAGTTGATAGGTCCCGAAACTGAGTTGGTAAATTCGGGCGAAGGAAGGAGTTCCGTTTACATCCGTGCGGAGCAGCAATACATCTTCTCCGGTAGGTCCGCCTTTTCCTGCCAACTGGTAGCTGCCATTGTCAGCCTGGACAAGCGAATAGGCGGCATCGTAGATCCCGGTTGCGTAGCGCGTGAACCAGTAATAATTCCCGGAGGTGTCCAGCTTGCTCAGAAACGCCCCGCTGCTGCCATTGGCGTCTTCCGTAGTTCCGGCAATGGCGTACTGATCGTCGCTCGTTCGGATCATCGAATTGCCTGATTCACGCGCCGAGGAACCGATAGATTGTGACCAGAGCAGATTGCCATCCTCGGTACCGCGAATGACCAACATATCCTCGTAGCGGGCAGTGGAGTCGGTCAACACCGTGCCTCCGGCTATGAAGCCCCCGTCGGCCACGGGTACCAGGCTCGACAAATCACAGCGTAGCCCGATTGAATATCGCCGGTTCCAAAGCATGTTCCCTGCGGTATCCGTACGTATCAATAACAGTTCGGATGTGTT
>ERZ724514.1149-NODE-1149-length-11816-cov-4.791004_pt1 | contig 11816 bp, 11 predicted proteins | sample MGYA00376047_ERZ724514 | MGnify/ENA primary metagenome ERZ724514 (study PRJEB28724, sample SAMN07190883) | activated sludge metagenome | isolation source: activated sludge of sewage treatment plant in Hong Hong | place: Hong Kong | collected 2016-03-17 ...
GCCGTTGACAAAGCGGGACCCTCGCAACGCGAGCAGGGTCATGTTCAACGCGCCTTGATGCTGGCACGCCTGCGCCAGCTCGCAGCGCCGGCGTCCGAGCACCCGATGCGCCAGATCGGCCGGGAACTGATCATGCCCCGCCGGTACCGGAGTGTGCGTCGTAAAGACACATTGCTCCCGCACCTTCTCGATCACTTCGGGCGGCACCTCGCCGTTCACCGGTGCGGTCCCGATAGCGGATTCCATCAGGGCAAGGACCAGCAAAGCCGCATGTCCTTCGTTGAGATGATAACGAAAGATGTCCCCCTGTCCGAGTGCGCGCAACAGGTCAAATCCGCCGAACCCGAGCACCATTTCCTGGCACAGGCGGTAATAGGCGTCGCCCCCATACAGTGCATCGGTAATTGTCCGGTCCCATGAGCTGTTTTCCGGCACATCCGTATCGAGAAGGTAGACAGGAACGGTATGGCCTGACATCCCCGTTACCAGATGGCGCCATGCGCGGACCTGCACGTTGCGACCGTCGATCTCCACGGAGACATGGGCGTCCAGCGGCTCGGCAAAATCAGTCACCGCCCAGGCCACCGGCTCCTCCGACTGTCGTCCCGTCCGGTCGAGGCGTTGATAAAAATAGCCGTGACGGTGCAGCAACGTGACTCCGACCATGGGTACCCCAAGGTCGGCAGCGGATCGGATCGTATCGCCCGCCAACACCCCGAGCCCTCCGGCATAGGTCGGCATCAGAGGATTGAGGCCGATCTCCATCGAAAAGTAGGCCACGCGAGCTTTATCGTTTTGCTGCATCATGATGCGTTGAGCACTTGCTTGATCAGCCGTAGTTCATCACGCACCAGCCGCGGCATCAGAAAATGCCGGCGCACATGTTCACGTCCCGCCCGCCCGAACTCCGCACGCGCACCAGGATGATGCAGGAGATGGCGCACCCGCTCGGCGCACGCCTCGACACTGTCGACAAGGTTCCGTTGAAAAGGCTCAGGGAATTGCATGGGGATCCCGCCGGTATTTCCGGCGACGACCGGCTTTTCTTTCCACAGCGCTTCGGACACCACCAGTCCGAACCCTTCCCGCAACGATTTCTGAATCACGACATCGCAGCCATGTTGGAACGCATTGACTTCCATGCTTCCCACACCGGCCAGATTCGTAAAGACAAAGAGGTCGGGGTCGTTCGCCGCCTCTTCCTCCACGCGATCCAGAATTTCCCAGCCTTCGGGATCGTCGCCCGCCATGGCGCCGATCAGCACTAACTGCACCTCCGGGATCTCTTCTTTGACCAGGCGATATGCGCGGACGACTCCGAGCGGATCCTTCCAGGGATCGAACCGTGACACCTGCAGCAGCAACGGCCTGGCGGGATCCACGCCGGAGTCGGCGATGACGCGGCGGCAGAGATCAATCGGCAACTCCATGTTCTTCGTGGCCAGCGGATCGATTGCCGGGGCGATGAACGCCACTCGTCTCGCCGCCAACTGCGGCAGGACAAATTGGCTCATGGTGAACACTACCGCTTCATACTCTTCCAACAAGGGGCGCAGAAACCGGCTGACCTCCTTGTCCGGCGCCGAACTGTCGATGTGGCAGCGCCAGATCCATTTGGCATCCCGCGATCCCGCAAAGTGACGTATGGCCGCAGGCTGGGGATCATGCACGATGTACAGATCGTAGTCATTGCCCAGCGCCTGCGCACTGCGTTCATTGACCTTCAGATAGGCGTCCTGCTCGGTGGTTCCCAGCCCGTAATGCCCGCCCTGGAGGGCGTTATGAAACGCCTTGGTGATGGCAAAAAACTCCGGCTCACCATGAATCAAACGCCAGTCAGCCTGTACGCCAAGCGCCTGCAGCATGGGGATATACCGCGCCAACAGTTCCGCCACGCCTCCGCCCGCCGCCGTCGAGTTCACGTGGCAAATCTTGATGCCCTGCAAACTTTTGGCTAACGCGGTCAATTCTTCATACTCGTCATCGCTCATGAGGCTGCGGTAGCCGCCGAGATTTGCTTCGATCGCTCCGCACCGGCGGCCAATGCCCACTTTCGGCAATTGCGTCTTTATGTCCATGCTGCACACGTCTCCTTCATGGTCGATCCTCACCCAAACGTCAGCCGTACCCATTCACCAACATAATGTGTCATGGCCACGACACAGAGTCCGATGATCACATGCTCGCCGATGACTTTCCAGGGCGGCACCCGTTGCGCCCGCGCCAGGGCATAACTGAGCAATGCCAAGAGGGTCAGCCCCCACAGCAGGCTGGCCACAATGGCCAGGTCCAGCGGCATGAGCAACACAGGCACCGCAAAGGTGGTGGCAATGACGAACTTCGCCACAAACGTCGCCGCCGTGGACGCCCAGATGTCGTGCGTATTCCCATGGTTTTTGGATTCCTCGGCCACATGGATGCCCAAGGCATCGGACATGGCATCGGCCAGCGCAATGGTGAGAATCCCCCCCAACACTGCAGGCATGGAATGGGTCCCGGCGTGAAGGCCGACCATCAAGCCGAGCGTGGTAATGACCCCGGACGTCAGTCCGAAACTGAATCCGACCTTCAGCGCGGTGCGCATGCCATAGACCATGTCATGTTCGACTGCTCATCCTCGCTCCTCACCGGTCGTTCATGCTCAGCAGGTTTCGCGACCTGATCCTCGCAGGCAGGACGCGATCCATTCATTCATCGTGGCGAGCACGGTTGCCACTGCACGATCTGCGGCCAAGACCCCACCATAGGCATCCTCGCTCGGAGCCGGTTCAAGTGCTTCGAAATTCCTGGCACCCAGGACACGTTGTGCCTTCACATCCACCAAGTGCGCGCGCACCTGCACCCGGCTCCGGCTGGGCTGCTGCAGAAATTCCTGCTGCACGACCAGACCGGACAGATCCAACTGGTAATCGCCTTTGATTCCGGTGGGCATCGGCACCACGGTCCGCCAGAGTCCGGTCGTGTCCAGAGATCGAACCAACAACGGCAATACCATGCGTGAGGGACTATCGGCCCACACATGATTGGCGTAATAGCTCACTTCCGACGGCCGCCGCAGATAGGCGATGCGCGGCTGCTCGAATCCTGGCGCTGCTTGCGGTACCGCGACGACCAAGACGCCGTGCATGCCGGCCGGTGCCCCGGCAGGGGCCGCTTGCCGATCCGTCTCCTCACGCATCAACACAAACGTCCGGACAGCCGAGTCCTCCGACCTTGGCAGTACACAGCCGCTGGCGGTGTATACCGCCAGCACCAATCCCACCCATCCCGTTACGCGACTACGGAGCACGTCTCATCCTCTATTCACCAGGGCCCTTCGGCTGACCCTGTCGGCCAAGCACCAAAACATTCGGCTGACGTTCAACTTGTTGCGCCACTCGAGTCAGCGTCGCCGTGAGTTGTCGCAATTCACTTACCAGGAGCCCGGCATCTGCCAACGTCTGTCGTGAAAATTGTTCAATGCCCGGCTTGCTGGTACCGACCATATCCCCGACTTCACGGCTCGTCCGTGTCACCTCTGCCGTCATGTGCTGCAGCGCCGCTGCGCTTTTACCCATCCGATCCAAGAGCGCCGGCAATTGTACGCCCAGGTGCTCCGTGAGGCGCGCGGTCCGCTCGGCCGCCTCTGCCGCATGCTGCGCGCCGCGGTCGACCTGACTGCTCCTGGCCGCCAGCACCTTCGTGACCTCTCCCAGGTCTTTCAGGATCTGCCGGAACTGCGCACGATTCTGTTCGTCCAAGAACAGAGACGCATTCTGCGCGAGCCCGTTCACATTGGCTACTAGATTCGACAGGCCCTGGTCGGACAAGAGTTTGGCCAAGGTTCCATCCAGGCGGCCGTACAAAGAGGGAACGCTCTGGATAACCGGATACACCTGCCCTGCCACGGACGTCAACGGCGGCGCGTCTTTGCTTCCTCCCGTCAGGTTCAGTGTCACGAGTCCCGTGAGTCCTTGTGTGACCAACACCGCCTGCGTATCCGTTTTGACCGGTGTCCCTCCGACGATGTCCAGCGTCACGCGGACCTCCTCGGAATTGTCCGGGTTGAGAATGACCTCCTTCACTCGCCCGACATCCACACCGCGGTATTTGACGGTCGAATCGACGCTCAATCCGGCGACAGATTCCCTGGTGTAGACATAATAGCGATCGTAGATGCCGCGGTAATCGGTTTTGCCCAGCCAGAGCACCGCACCGAGCACCGTGGCGCCCAGCAGGAGGACGAATGCGCCGACCACGACGTAGTTGACCTTCGGTTCCATTCGTCACCTCTCAATCGCGATGCGACTCTCCCCCGCTGTGATTCAGCTGTACGGCGCGCCCGCGCGGCCCATGAAAATAATTCCGGACGGCTGGATCCTCCGACGCCGCCAGCTGTTCCATGGTCCCCATGCCCAGGACATGCCCTTCTCCCAGCACCACCACGCGATCCGCGATGCGCCACAACGAATCCAGGTCATGGGTCACCATCACGACGGTGAGCCCCAACAATCGCTTCAGATCAAGCACCAGATCGTCAAAGCCGGCGGCGATCATCGGATCCAAGCCAGCGGTGGGTTCGTCGAGGAACAAGAGTTCCGGGTCCATCACAATGGCCCGAGCCAATGCGGCGCGCCGCCTCATGCCCCCGCTGAGTTCGCGGGGAAATTTGACGCCGCTGTCAGGCGGCAAACCGACCAGGGCGATTTTTAATGCTACGATATCCCGAATGAGCCCAACACTGAGCGACGTATGCTCCCGTAAGGGCACCGCCACGTTTTCGGCCAAGGTCATGGAACTGAACAATGCACCGTGTTGGAACATCACGCCGAAGCGGCGATACAAGGAACCGCCGTCGGTCTCTTGGAGGTCCCGGCTGTCAGCTCCCAGCAGGCTGATACGTCCGGCCGTCGGAGTCAGCAGCCCGACGATTTCCCGCAAGAGCGTGGATTTCCCGCAACCATTGCCGCCGGCGATGGCGAATACCTCGCCTTTTCTCACGATGAGGCTCACATCCTGATGCACAATCGCCGGCCCGAATCGCGTCGAGACATGGCTGACCTCGATCACGGGGTTCTCAGTTTGCACAGCTACAGACATGACACCTGGCACTCCCAATTGGGTCGGGCCGGAGAACGGATTTCAAACATCATGGTAGCCCGGATTACTCATGAATGCCGTCGCGAGGCATCCGAGACCGAAGTCCGCCAGGGCGTCTCGCAAGCGAGGCCGACGCAGGCGTATCCGCGATACGTTGAGGAGGCCGAACGAGAAACGCCCTGCCGGACGAAGGTATCGGATGCCGTAGCAGGTATTCATGAGTGGTCCGGGCTACAGGTTCCACCAATTGAGAATGATGCTGCACAGGGCATCAAAAATGATGACCAGAAAGATGCTTTGCACCACGCTCATCGTGGTATGTCGCCCCACATCGTCCACACCGCCTCGAATCTGGAATCCCTGATAACATCCGACCAGCGCAATGATGACGGCAAAAAACGGCGCCTTACCGACGCCAATGAGGAAATGCCGCAAGGCCACCGCTTCCTCGAATCTCGCCAGAAAAGCCGTAAAGCTGACGTTGAGCTGATTCGCGGCGATCAACATCCCGCCGAACACACCCAGCACATCGGCATAGACGGTCAACAACGGCAGGGCCACGATCAGCGCCAGCATCCGGGGCAACACCAGCAACTCGGTGGGCGACAATCCGAATGTGCGCAACGCGTCCAGTTCTTCCGTCACTTTCATGGTGCCGATGTGTGCCGCGTACGCCGATCCCGACCGTCCGGCGATCAAAATGGCGGCGATCAGCGGGGCGATTTCACGCAGCAGTGAGATCCCCACGAGGTCCACGATAAAAATGTTGGTGCCGAACTTTCGCAGTTGTTCGGCGCCCTGATACGCGATCACGACGCCGATGAGAAATGTCAGCAACCCGGTGATCGGGAGCGCATTCACTCCATCGAGCCGGAGGCTGTTCAAGGCGCTGCGCCAGCGCAGGTGAGTGGGCGACGAGCCGACCCGCAGCAGCGCCATCGCACTCTCGCCGATAAACCCCAAGCCGCGCAGGAACCGGTCGAGGAGATTTCTAATAACGGATTGGAGACGCGCCGTGCCCTTCGGTCGCGCCGCCACATGCGCCATCATGGCGTCCCAATGAACCGACACCAGGTTCATGAGCTGCGCATGTTCAGAGCGCAGTCCTTCGACCGTGACGTCACAGCCGCGCCGCTGAGCGTCCCTGACTGCCCGGGACAGGACCACTGCGCCGCCCGTATCGAGAGCGTGTATCCCGCTTCCCTCAAATTGCAACGAACCATCAGCCGGCCAATCCATCACCCTGAGGGCCCGTTCGGCCGGTCCGACATCAGACATCGTCCATGAGCCAAGACAACGCAGGGTTCGACCGTCCAGGAAGGTGACGGCAGCCGATTGCCCCCGCGGCGCCATTGTGTGAGGGCGATTCATAGTCTGCGTCAGGCGGTGCCTGGCACCAGGTCCTGTTCCTGTCTCGCTGTGAGCCTTTGCTTTACGGCGACGAGCAACCCGCCGAATCCAGCCATCACGGTGAACAAAGTCACCAGACCTCCAATGATCGGAACGAGTGTCAGGAGTGAATAGACGAGCAGCCCGACGACAAAGGGCCGGGCAAGTGAGGAGGAATCGTCCTGGCGGCGAACGAAACATTGCCCTGCGTAGGTGATGGCAAAAATTCTTGCCAGATACACCGCCACGCCGTACAACGCGAGAAGCATCACCCCTGCCGGCAACACCACCAGCGTCACCACGAAACTGATCGCAACCAGCGGCGTGACGATTAAGGCGGCAAGCCCCCATCCCACAGAGGGCGCGGGTCGTTCGCGTATCGCCCCGGTGACCTGGCGGACCAATTGCGGCCATACACGCAGCATGATCAGTCCCAGCAGCAACGTCGATAGAAAGCTGGCGATGGCCGCGAAGACTCGCATCCCGACCAGCCCCTGGCGGGCCCGCTCGGTGCTCCACCCCTCCGGCAAGGGGCGACGTGTGATCGGCCCATGCACCACGGCTTCCTCGTCGATCGAGGGCGCTACCTCACCCCAATATCGCAGCCGTCCGCCCACTGAGGCCTTGGATGTCAGACGTACCGATTCAGCCGCCACAATGACATCGCGATTGATCTCATTGGAGAAGGTCGCATGCCATGCGCCGACCCGTGCATCGCGGCCGATGGCTCCCGACAGCTGCACGGAGCCGCCGCCTGCAATGACGTTCTCACGCACAGTCGCCTTCTCCGTCAGATAGACATCGGCACCGGCAAGGGTGGCGTTTCTCCCAATCGTCCCGCTCACGGTGACGTGCGCGCCAGCCACGCGGACATCCTGGGCGATAGTGCCGGACAACACGACCTTGGCTCCCGCCACGATCACATCGCCGTTCACGACGCCATCCACAATCACTTCACCGCCAGCCGCATACAGATCCCCATTCACGATGCCCGAGATTTCGACCTGCGGACCAAACGCGAAATAATCACCCTGCACTACCTGACCCGCTCGCAACACCGCCCGCTCGCCCAGTGGTGAACGGCCATCGGACTTCTCGGCAGAAACGGGCGCCGCGCCGAAAATCACGGCCATCGCTACGACCATGCGAGTGAGGGCGCCGATCATCTTCATCGAGGCAAGACCCCTGCGCCGTAGCGATACACCAATTCGCCGCCATAGTAACTGGCGACAAGCAATAACACCGACCCACCCACACCCAGGAACAGGACGAGGAGAGAACGTTCTCGCATCCAGCCCCAATAGGACAACATTTTCACACCCAGCAGGCCGGCAAACAGCCAAAACACGACGAATGCGAGTTCCTCATGCGTTTCGATCGCCTGCTTGGGAATCGTCCCGCTATGCTCCACGGCCTCTTCCGCGAGATGACCGGTGAGCAAGGCTACCAACGCCGCGAGGACCCCGAGCGCCAGCAAAGACAAACTCGTCGCACGAAATTCTTCCCCACGCCATCGCAGGGCGACCAGATCGAACAACAAGCTTGCCAGCAAGAGGGCGATAGGAAAGTGAACGACCATCGGATGAATCGGATGCATGCCCCTCCTCCATTCGTGACAGAACCGACCTGCGCCTCCCGCATCAACTTCAGGACGAGCTATGCACACGACCATCTCGCTCCACCGCGATGCGGTAATGGGCTTGCGGTTTCACATAGGCAGACCGCCCCCGAAGGGAAGAAGTGCAAGGATGGCGCCCTGCTCTGAGTCTGATACGAGCAAAGCCAAGCGCTTCTCCTACGTAGCAGGACTGGACGGAATGATCGGGAAACGACGTCAGAATCGGGGAGGTCTGCTACAGAGAGAGTCTGCGCCTCTGTGGCAGAATGCGACAGAGGCGCAGAGCAAAACTGACTTCAGCCTTTAGGTTGGACGGACAGCAGATACAGATGCTTGCGGCCTGGTTGCAGGAACTCCTGAAGGGTTTCGACGACCAACCCGGCCTGCTTCTGGAGACTGACCATATGCGATTCCTCGGTAATGACCCGGATGGGGCCCTGTGTTCGCACGGCGTGATGTACGGCGTCCTCATCGGGAAGATCGCGCACGACTGTGTCCCGCTTCAAGTAATACACGGCATCTTCATTTTTTGGCCAACCGGGAATGAAGAGGAACATGGGCGGTCCTGCTTCCTTCGCCACGGATTTGATGTACTCGGTAGCTTTGCGCGGCGAGGCGGCCTCATCAATCGCAGGAAACACATAGTTCACCACCAGGACTACATAGGCCATAGCAAGCACGCCGACCATACGCAAGGCGAGCTGAAGGCGGCTGGTGATCGCGGCATACAAGAGCGCCCCGCCCAGGGAAACCATAATCACGATGAACAGCGGAGACACGACCGGAGCGGAGACCAGCCAACGGCGGCGCAACGGCGCGGCGCCGAAGAACATGCCTCCGATAAACACCAGGGCCAGGACCACCAGAAACAGTCTCAACACCGGCGACATGGTTCGTGAGCCATCCGACGATTGGCTGGACCGATGATAGAAATACCCGATCATCAGTCCGATGCCGGGAACGACGGTCGTCAGATAGGGCTCACGTTTGAGCGTGGCCAGGCTGAATGCCGTGAAGAGGCCCAGCACCCACACCAGCAAGACCAGTTCCGTCTGATGCGCGCGTAACGGTCGTTGCTGCCACAACAACAGGAGGGCGGACGGCAGCAGCGCGCACCAGGGGAAAAAATCCGCCCACATCATGCCCAGGTACCAATAGAGAGGATGCCCGTCTTTGGACGTCCCGGCGGCACCCGACAAGCCACTATTCCACACGGATTTGATCGCACTCCCAAGAAGAAAATGATGCTGATACCCGACGCTCAACAGTTGCGAATACCAGGCCAGCAACGCAATGGCCCCTGCCAGTCCGATCCAGAAGAATCTGTCGCGTACCATGCGGGCGTCGCGCTGAATCACTGCATACAGGGCCATGATGAGAAGAGGAAGAAAAAATCCGTGCATCTCCTTGAGCATGGCTCCCAGCGCCATACTCAGGAAGGTCACCAGATACCACCGTGAGCTCCGGCCCAGGATCTGAACCTGAATCCAGGCGAAGAGGGCGAGGGTGACCAGAAACGTCAATGTCGAATCGAACAACACGCGGCGGCCATACCAGAGAAAGACGTGGCTGGTGGCTACAACCAGCGCGGCCCAGAACCCGGCCCGGGACGACATCAACTGAGTCCCGAGCACATAGGTCAGCAGGATCGTACCCACCGCGGCCAATGAACCGGGCAGGCGCAACGCGATTTCGTGATCTCCCCAGATCGACGTCGAGAGGTTCAGCAACCAAAAAAACAGCGGCGGTTTGTTGAAGTAGGGAATGCCTTGGTAGGTGAGGTCGAAAAACTCGCCCCGCCTGGCCATCTCTCCGGCGATACCCGCATACAACCCTTCGCTGCCTTCCAATAACGAGAGGTGCAGGTTGGCAAAATAGGCCCAGCCGCTCACAAGAGCCAGTACCAGCATCTGGACATACCGATGCGTGTCCGCCTCCCACCAGGAGAGCAGCGGCGCTTCCTGCTCGTGACCTACACTGCCCATTGACACGTGCTCACCACTTCGCGACATGACGAGAGACTCCATTCATCACAGACCTCGCAGCACAACGGCGTGCCGCGTGGGCCACAGTATAGTTTCCCCGCTCGCCGATTGAGAAGCTTTTTTCCTGGGGAGCGGTGTACGTAGGACTTCAAGAAGGGTCTTGTGGAATAGGAGCGGATCGATTGCAGGGAAGGAGAGATATTCCAGGAACGGTTCAGCCAGGCTGATTGCCCACGGCATGTCGTGGCGCTGCCGGGTTATCAGCTTGAGGCAAGGGACAGGCAGAGACAGGTCGGCGCTCGCCGATCCACAGGTAGTACAGCACCGGGATGACAATCAGGGTCAACACTGTCGATGCACCAACCCCGAACAGCAGTGACACCGCCAGGCCTTGAAAGATCGGATCGAGAATGATGACGAAGGCACCGACCATCAGCGCCGCCGCGGTCAGCAGAATCGGACGGGTACGAATCGCTCCTGCACGAATGACGGCCTCCAACAGCGCGATGCCTTCGGCTTCCTGATGCTGAATGAAATCCACCAGGAGAATCGAGTTCCGCACGATGATGCCGGCGAGCGCGATAAATCCGATCATGGAGGTCGCCGTGAAATAGGATCCAGTGAGCCAGTGGCCTGGAAGAATGCCGATCAAGGTCAGCGGGATAGGCGCCATGATGACCACCGGCGTCAGGAACGACTGAAACTGCGCCACGATCAGCAGATAAATCAGCACGAGCGCCGCCGCGAAGGCGAGACCCATATCCCGAAACGTTTCATAGGTAATGTGCCACTCGCCGTCCCACTTCATGGCGAACCGCTGTTCCGACCAGGGCTGCACGGCATACTGTTGTTCCAATCGATACCCTTCCGGCAGCCTGTACTGTTCCAATTTCTTGCCGATACCCATCACGCCATAGACAGGGCTCTCGCCCTTGTCGGGGCCTGTGCTACCGACATCCGCGATAACGTAGACGACCGGCTTCTGATTTTTATGATAGATCGCCTGTTCACGGACGGTCTGTTCAACGCGGATGAGTTCGGAAAGCGGCACCATATGACCCGCGGTCGTTCGCAAGGCGATTTCTCCGAGATGTTCCAGGCCGGTTCGCTCAATGATCGGCAGACGAAGTTTGACCTGCACCGGTCGCCGCTCTTTCGGAATATGCACCAGGCCGATATCGGCACCTTCCAGTGCGAGGCGGAGGGTCCGCACGATTTCCTCTGACGGAATGCCCGCCAAGGCCGCCTTGGCACGGTCGACCGAAAACACGTACTTGACCTGCTCCGCTTCCAAGTAGTCGTCGACATCGACGACACCGGCCGTGGTTTCAAACATCCGGCGCACGTCCCTGGCGATCTCGAGCTGGCGGTCGTATTCAGGGCCATAAATCTCAGCGACGAGGACCGATTGCACCGGTGGACCAGGCGGCACTTCGACCACTTTCACATTCGCCCCATAGAGCCGCCCGATGTCCTGCACCGGCGGGCGAATCCGTTGGGCAATGTCGTGGCTCTGTGCCTGCCGTCGATCCTTCGCCACGAGATTGATCTGTATATCGGCCTCGTGGGGCTGCTCGCGCAGATAATAGTGTCGGACCAACCCGTTGAAGTTAAACGGTGAGGCCGTACCGACATAGGCCTGGTAATCCCGCATTTCGGGAATGGTTCGCACATATTGCGTCAGGGCCTTGGTCGCCCGGGCCGTTTCCTCAAGCGTCGTGCCTCCCGGCACATCGATGACCAGA
>ERZ724514.1152-NODE-1152-length-11811-cov-6.913831_pt1 | contig 11811 bp, 6 predicted proteins | sample MGYA00376047_ERZ724514 | MGnify/ENA primary metagenome ERZ724514 (study PRJEB28724, sample SAMN07190883) | activated sludge metagenome | isolation source: activated sludge of sewage treatment plant in Hong Hong | place: Hong Kong | collected 2016-03-17 ...
CGACGAAGGCATCGCGCTCTTCAATCGCCGTACGCAGCTCGCGCATCTGCTTTTCGTGCAGCAGCGCCGCTTCCGTCGCTTCGCTCTCGTGACGAACGCGCTGACGCTCACGCTCTTCCAGCTCCGAGCGAATCGCTTCCAGCTTCTTCTGCGCTTCTTCGCTGTGACGCAGCTTGGCGAGCAGTGCTTCGCCGTGCGCATCCGCTTCGCGCTTGGCCGCCGTCAGCTTGTCGATCTGCGCTTGGACCTTGTCGATCTGCGCTTGCAGCTTGTCGGCGTGCGCTTGAATCTTGTCGCTGTGCGCTTGCAGGCTGTCCGCGTGCGTCGTCGACTTATCAAGCTGGGTGCGAAGCTCCGTCAGCTTGTCGCGCAGACCATCACGATCTCGCTTGAGCTGTGAAAGCTCCGTCGCAAGCTTGTCGCGATCTGCCACCACTTGTGGATCTGCGACGCGAACTTCCTGCTTTTCGACGCGAACGGACGACTGAAGCGACTTGCGCGGCAGCCGAACGACTTCAAACGGTCGATTCGCCGCGGTGCCACACAGCGCCACGTATTCATCGGGCGACTCGTTTTGCGCCAGGCTGTCGTCGAGAATCAGCGCTGGATCGGTCGCTCCAAACGGGGCCAGGGCTGCCGCGTAAAACGGGCTCTGACCCAGCATCGTCACCGGACCGAGCCGCGCGCCTTCCAGGGCATCCAGCAGCTCGAAGTACCCGACGGCGCTGGCTTGGCTTGGGAATGCTTCACGACTCGTCGTCGCCCAGATCAGCTGTCCGCCCGGCTGAAGCAGCCAGCGCAGTGCCGACAGAAAGCCCGGTGCCGTCAGCCACGAGCGATCGCCCGAGACGAAGATGACATCGAACGTCGAGCCCGCGCACAGCCGAAGCAGGCCGCCTTCCGCAAAGAGCTGCTCTGCGGTGACTGCCCGAAGCTGAAGCCGGTTCGATTGACGAGCCTGACCACGCGCGATCGCTGGCGCGTCCAGATCCACGCCGACCACGCTGGATGCGCCTCGATCGAGCAGCAGCGCAGCGCCTTCACCGTCGGCACAGCCGAGGTCAAGAACACGCTTTGATGCCACCAGATCCGCCGCATACAGGTAACGGGCTAGCCGCCAGTAGGCGGGAGACAAAGAAGAGTTGCCGGGCTCGCCGCCCGACGATGACGCAGTAGTGGGGGAGGTTTTGGACATGCAGGTAACCGTGCGGCCCGCGAATCTAGCACCGTGCCGCGACCAAAGGCGTGAAATAAAGTGGTGCCGGCATCGTTAACACATCTGCGACACCGAGGAAAAGACCGGAAGAGGCTGCTTAGACTTGGTATCGTCCGACGATTTCGGTGAGCCGACTGGAAAGCGCCTTGAGGTTTCCCGACGCCGTTTCGATCTGCTGGATGCCGCGTGCGGTTTCTCGGGCGATCTGATCGAGCCCTTTGGTCGCTTGCCAGATTTGATCGATGCCGACGGACTGTTGCCTGGTCAGCGTCGCGATCTGCATGGCCGCAGCGGATGATGACACGATGGTGTCACCGAGTCGCAGGATCGAGTCTCCGGCGGCGTTCGACAGCTGCATGCCCCGATCGGCGCGTCGGCTGCCTTCATCAATGACCCGCGCAGAGTCTCGACCGGCGAGTCGAATGTCTTGCAGGATCGAGCGAACCTCGGCGGTGGATTCTTTGCTGCGCTCGGCCAGCGAGCGAACTTCGCGGGCGACGATGGCAAAGCCTCGGCCATGCTCTCCGGCGCGAGCCGCTTCGATGCCCGCATTGACCGCCAGCACGTTCGACTGCTCGGCGAGATCGTTTACGACTTCGATGATCGCGTTGATCTGATCGGTGCGCTCGAGCAGCCCTTGAATCGTCTGCGCAATCGCCAGCACTTGGTCGCGCAGGTGCCCCATTCCGTCGATGCTTTCCTTGACTGCAGAGCTTCCGCCCGTCGAAGACTCTTCCGATCGTCGCGCCAAATCGATCACCAGCTCGGCCTTGCTCGTCGCTTCGCTGAAGGTCTGACGCAGCTCTGCGACGGTTGCGCCCATCTGAGTGACGCTCGTTGCTTGCTGGTTCGCGTTCTGCGCTTGCCTCGTCGAAGAATCGAGAAGTTCCGACGCAGAAGCCGCCAACGCTCGTGACGCTTCAACCAGCTCTGCCACGATGTCGCGGGTGCGCTGCGTCATCGCGAGCAGTGCCTGCGCAAGCTGTCCCAGCTCATCGTCGAGCGGATCGTGAAGCTGCTGCTGAAGCTGACCACTCGCCACCGCCTTGGCATAGGCAACCATCGTGTCCATCCGTCGTGTCACCCAGCGCAGATACAGGAGCACCACGACGGTAAACAGACACATTGACGCGGCTGCAACCGACGCGATGGTCTGTGGCAGCACCTTGGCTTGCAGTCGATGCGGTGTCATGCCGAGCACGACGCGACTGACGATTTGTTTGGACGGTTCCGTCGCTGCGCTGGTGCCGCTATTTTTCGTCGGAACGATCTGCGTAAAGCGATGCGTTTCCGTCGCCACCAAGTCATTGATGCTGCTGGCGCCTTGCTCTAGGTGCGCCAAGATCTCTTCTTTGGAAATCGTCGACGGAGAGACTGCGACCACCTCTTGGCCGTGCGTCAGCGCTACGTAGCGAATGTCGTCGTCGCTCTGCGTCAGCCCGCGCAGCACCGGATCCGCGATGAGCGAGTCGTTTTGCTCGATCGCCTGTCGCAGCTCGAAGTCCTTGGCCAGCGTCTTGGCCAGCGTCGCGCCTCTGCGCTCCATCTCTCGCAGCGCAACCCCTTCAAAGCGCGTGTTGAGCAGCGGACCGACGACGGCAGCCGACACCGTCAGCGATCCAATCAGCAGCAGCAGCGTCTGAACCCACAGCGTTCTTGGGTGGTAACGAGCAATCAGCGAGTTCATGAGCAACACACCTGTCGTGCCCGCGTGCGCACGTCTTGGCTGCTTGTCCGCCCGAGTCGACCGCTCGGGACGTTTCCGTCGGAATGTCTCATCGCTTGCTCCACGGCTTCCACTTCAGCCCCGACAGCCTTGCCGCAATCTGCGACAGCGGCAGTACTTCACAGCTTCCGCCCAGCTCCAGCGCTGCGTCGGGCATGCCGCTGACCAGCGCGCTTTTGGGATCTTGCGAAATCGTCCAGCCGCCTGCCTCTCGCAGCCGACGCAGACCGAGCGCTCCGTCGCGACCCATTCCCGTCAGCACGATCCCGAGTCCGTCTTTGCCCGCATACTCTGACAGCGACAGCAGCAGTAGATCGGCGCGTGGCGAAAGCTCTCCTGCTTCGGCGCTGATTGCGCAGACCAGACCGTTTTTCACGACGAGATGATGCGACTTCTTCGCCAGATAGAGCTGACTCGGTTCCAGCGTGGCACACTCGTCGACCACCACCACTGGACGATGCACGCTCTGCTGAAGAAACCGCACGAAGCTATCGAAGAAGTCTGCGTCGAGATGCTGCGCAATGCAGATCGGCGGAAACGTCTCGGGAAGCTGACTGAGCACCGACGACAGCGCGGGCATTCCTCCCGTCGAGGCAGCGATCACAACCAGCGATACCGACGCTGGTAGCGTCTTGGGCTTGCCGGGCGCGGGCCGCTGCTGACGCAGGCTTAACAGCGCACGGGCTCGACGAAGCAGCGCCGAGACATGCTGCGCCGCATCTTTTCCCGTCAGCACCGGCTTTTCACACAGCGCCACCCAATCGGCATCCAGGTCGCCCAGCTGCGCGCGATGATCGGGATAGCGCGCGATGACGCTGGTCAGCACCACTGGCGTCGGACACTGCACGGTCAGTGCGCGCACCGTTTCGACGCCATCCATCTTCGGCATCATCACGTCCATGTATTTAGAATTACGAAAAAATGTAATAATTTAAAGGGCTCCGGTTGCTGTGGGTCTTGGCCTACATCGGAACCACGCGGCGCAGCGACGAAAGACGCGCTTGGCTGTCTGGACCACGGAAGGCGCACACGATGGGCGAGATCATTAAGAAGATGAAAGGGGAGCGGTTCATCGGCTGGTATCTGCGCTTTGTGGATATCGACGGAAAGCGCAAGCAGCGAGCGAGTCGGCAGCCGACGTTTGCGCAAGCGCGACGGATGCTCATCGAAATTGAGGCGCGGATTGCACGCGGCAAGCTGGGCGTTCCCGAGCCGGATGTCGCGATGACGCTGACGATCGCGGAGCTGACCACGCGGTTTTTGTCGGAATATGACTCGCCACGGATTCGCGACGTGACGCGCTGGGCGCACAAGCAGCGGATCATCTTGCGTCCGGTGCTCGATGAGGTGGGAACGGAGCGCGCGGCGTCGTTTGATGCAAGTCATGCGGAGCGCTTGCGGAATCGGCTGATGCGACGGTATGCGGCAAACTCGGCGCGTGGACAGCTGTCTGCCTTGGCGAGCGTCTTTGCGTGGGCGATGAAGAAGCGGCTGCTGGCTAGCAATCCGTTTGTCGACGTGAAAAAGCCCAAAAAGGAGTCGCGGATCGAGTATCTGACGAGCGAAGATGCGCGCAAGCTCCTGACGGTGGCGGATGAGCAGGCGGCTCAGAATCGACGCTGCGCGGTGCTGGCGATTGCGCTGCGACTGGGACTCCTTTCGGGACTGCGAGCGGGAGAGATCTTCGGACTGCGCTGGCAAGATGTCGATTTGCAGCGTGGTGTGCTGACGGTGGCAAAGTCCTATCGCAGCCAGACCAAGTCTGGGATTGCGCGCTCGGTGCCGATTCCTGATGCGCTCCTGTTTGCGCTGCGTGACTGGAAACTACTGTGTCCAGCGACAAAGGAAGGAGTCGTCTGTCCGCTGAGCCTGGACAAGACCGCGCGCAGTGGCTGGCATCAGACCTCACGGCGTCGACCGGAGCTGACTGCTCTGTATCGCGCAGCAGGAATCCCGATTCCGTCGGCACCGTGGCACTGTCTGCGTCATTCCTATGCGTCTCTGTTTGTGCAGAGCGGAGGCTCGATCGTGACGCTTCAGAAGCTGCTTGGACACAGTGACATCAAGACCACGATGGTCTACGCACACATTGACGATTCCTTTGCTGCGCAAGAAGTACGGAAGCTGAAGATCTAGCGTCAGCTCCGTTCGATCCTAGAAGTCGAGATCCCAGATTCCGGCAGCTTGCTCGACGGCGATGAGCTGAAGCGCATGATCCGTAAGCGCCGACGTATAGCTGAGATGCACATCATCGACGGTGCGCTGTGCGCTCAAGACTTCAAGCAAGGTTGCACTGCCGCGCTGATAGCTGTACAGCGTCGCGGCCAGCACGCGCTCTGCATCGGCCATCAGTCCTTCTTTGTACAGCGCAAGCTGCCGAACACTGGCTTGATAGCGCGTCAGGGCTTGCTCGACTTCGACCTCGGCGCGAAGCTGCGATTCCTGCTGCAACAGCCGTGTCTGTGCTTCGCTGTGCTGCGCGGCCTGAAGCTCACCACGATACATGCGCGAAAACGGCATGGGCAGCGACAGCACCGCACTGAGCGCATCATATTGGGGGGACGCAAACGGCTCGCTCTGCAAGCTCCGCTGCCAGCTTACGTTGAGCGATACATCCACCATGCGATTGCGCGCTGCGAGCGTGGTCTTGGCCTGCGCTGCTTCGACGGACAGACGCTGGGCACGGACATCGGCTCGCGCGGTTGCTTGCTGCATCAGGGACTCTCGATCAAAGGCGCGGGGCGTGGATACCAGCTCTCCCTTCACCGTCACCACCAATGAGCGATCGAGCGCTGCCCGTCCCAGCGGAAGACGCAGGGCCTGCTCGGCGGCACGTAGCTCTCCTTCTGCGGCCAGCACTTCGCTTCGGTAGCGCTGACTTTCGACGCGCGACTGAATGAGCGCCACTTCGCCAATGTCTCCGCTCTGAACGCGCCGCGTGTTCACTTCCACCAGTCGTTCCAAGCTCGATAGCGTCTGTTTCTTGCGCTCAAGCACCCGTCGCGCAGCCAGCGCTTGCACAAAGGCCGTGGCAGATTCAGCACGCAGCGTACGGAGCGCATCATCAAGCGCAGCTTCCGCCACCGAGACATCGCGGGTTGCAGCGTTCATGCGCGCACTTCTCTTTCCGCCCAGCTCCAGCGGAAGCGTGATTCCCAGGGTGCTCATCAGCGGCGCGGCTTGTCCCGATACATCGACCTGCGAGATGCCGCCACTGACAACTGGATCAGGAAAGACGCGCGCTTGGGCCAGCTGCGCTTGGGCCATCGGAACCCGATGCTGCGCCGCGAGGAACGAGAGGTTGTGCTCGGTTACTTTCTGGACATAGTCGCGAAACGACAGCGTGGTGTCTGCGCGCTCTTGTCCGATGGCTTGTCCGTGACCGAAAAGCATCGCAAGCACGACAACATAAACGATCTTCATCGTGCATCCTCCGATGCCTGATCTCCCGACGGTTCTGGCTGTTCCAACAGAGTGCTGGGTTGCGAGGGATTTTGATCAGGAATCGGCGCTTCGGACTGTCGCAGCGCACGACGCTCGATCACCAAGTACAGCGCAGGAAGGACAAACAGCGTTAGCAGCGTCGCACTGACCAGGCCTCCCACCACCACGGTTGCCAGCGGTCTTTGCACATCGGATCCGATTCCGCGCGCCATCGCAGCTGGCAGCATTCCCAGCGCCGCCACCGTCGCGGTCAGGAGTACCGCACGCAGTCGCTGCGAGGCTCCTTGCTGTACCGCAGAAAGCAGCGGAACGCCTGAACGTCGCAGCTCATTGAGTCCGGACACCAAGATCACTCCGTTTTGCACCGCAACACCAAACAGCGTGATAAAGCCCACCGCGGAAGACACGTTCAGCGTCATGTTTCGTGACAGCAGCGCCACCATTCCACCGAGCAGCGCGAGCGGTACGTTGGCCAAGATGAGCGCCGCATGACGAACCATTCCGAACGCGCCGTACAGCAGGATAAAGATGAGCGCGAGCACCAGCGGAATGATGAGAAGCAGACGCGCTGCCGCTCTCTGCTGGTTTTCAAACTGACCTCCCCAGCGAATCTCATAGCCTGCGGGAGCCGGTGCTTCCTTCGCAATCTGAGCCTGCGCTTCCGACAGAAAGCTCGACAGATCCCGTCCGCGCAGGTTCAGTCGCACCGTCAAGTGACGACGATTGGTCTCTCGCGTGATCGTGCTTTCGCCGGAACGAAGCTCGAGCTGCGCCACTTGGGACAGCGGAACGCGCGCACCTCCGGGCGCTTGCACCGTCAGATCCGCAATCGATTCCCGCGAGCTACGTACGCGCGGCGTGAAGCGAACGGCGACATCGTAGCGACGCTCTCCCTGAAACACTTCCGCAATCGCGCGACCCCCAATCGCCACTTCGATGAGATCCGCGATGTCGGCCACGTTGATTCCGTAGCGAGCCGCTGCTGCGCGATCAACCTTCACCTGAAGCTGTGGCAGCGGTGGTTCCTGATCAATGGCGACATCACTGCTGCCGCGAACTCTGCGCAGGATTTCAACCATCTTGTCTGCATGCTGTCGCGCTTCGGTTAGGTTCGACGCAAAGATCTTCACCACCAGATCACTGTGCGCACCCGCGATCTTGTCGTTCACTCCGTCGATCATGGGCTGACTGAAGCCGACCACCACACCGGGCAGCGTCTCAAAGCGCGCCGACAGCTTGGCAATCAGATCCGCTTTGGTCATTCCTTTGGGCCAGCGTGCGTACGGAATCAGTCCGACCGAGCTTTCAATGTGCGAAGGAGTCCACGAGTCCGTTCCATCGTCATTTCGCCCAAGCTGCGTCACGATGTAGCTGACCTGCGGAAACTCCAGCGCGACGCTGCGGACTTCCGTTGCCATCTGGTTTGCTTTGTCGAGCGACAGTCCGGGCGGAAGCTGAACTTGCAGCCACAGAGATCCTTCATCCAGCTCTGGAAGGAATCCCTTTCCGACCACGGTTCCCAAAAACACCGCGAGCAGTGCCGCAGCAATTCCTGACCACAGTGCGATCTTCGGACGACGCAAAATGCGTGCAAGGAGTCGATCGTACGCAGACTCCACAAGCGTCAGCACCGGATTGTGCCAAGGCTTCTGCGGCTTACGCAGCGCGGCCAAAGACAGACCCGGAATCAGCGAAAGTCCGACGAGAAGTGCCGCCGCCAGCGCATAGCCAATCGTGTACGCCATCGGTGAAAACAGCTTCTTTTCCACGCGCTGAAACGCAAACAGCGGCAGATACGCGGTGATCACGATGATCTTGGCAAAAAAGATCGGACGCGCAACCGTGGTGGTTGCGGTGATCGCATCGGACGCTGTCATCTCGGAATCGGGTGCAGACTCCCGACGGCGCAGGATCGACTCCATCACCACGATCGCTCCATCTACGATGATTCCGAAGTCAATCGCACCAAGCGACAGCAGGTTTGCCGGAATGTTCGTAAGCCGCATCAAGATGAACGCAAGCAGCAGAGACAGCGGAATCACCGTCGCTACGATCAGCGCGCTGCGCAGGTTTCCCAGAAACAGAATCAGCACGATGATGACCAGTCCGATTCCTTCGAGCATCGTGTGGGAAACGGTCGACAGCGTGGTGTTCACAAGCTCTGTTCGATCCAGATACGGAACCACTTTCACATCCGGTGGCAGCAGTCCTTCGTTGAGCGCTGCCACTCGCTGATGAATTCCTTCCAGCACCACCGAAGGATTCTGGCCTCGCAGCAAGAGCGCAATGCCGCTGACGCCATCGGGGTTTCGATCTTTGCCCAGGACTCCGTTGCGCTGAAGAGCACCCAGTTGAAGGTTCCCAAGCGAGCGCAGAAAGACCGGCGTTCCTTTCTGTTCACTGACCACGATGTTTCCTAAATCATCCAGATCGCGAATCAGTCCGATTCCGCGCACCACAAAGCCTTGATCGCCGCGCACCAGCACGCTGCCACCCGCGTTGCTGTTGTTGTTGCGAATCGCTTCTGTCACGTTCTTAAGTGACAGTCCGTACTGCACAAGCCGCGCTGGATCCAAGATCACCTGAAACTGGGTTGTTTCACCGCCAAAGTTGGTGACATCTGCAACCCCCGGAACCTGTTTCAGCGTCGGAACGACCAGCCAGCGCTGTAGCTCTCGCAGCTCTCGCTGACTGCGCGAAGGACTCTCTAACGTGTAGCGATAGATCTCGCCAATCGGAGAAGTCAGCGGATCAAGCGACGTGTCTGCACCCGGTGGTAGCTCGACTTCTTCCAGTCGTTCGCGAATCCGCTGGCGCGCAAAGTAGTCATCGATTCCGTCTTGAAACACCAGCGTGATGAGCGACAGTCCGAACGTGCTTCGCGAGCGCATCACCATCAGTCCAGGTGTTCCGTTTAGCTCGCGCTCAATCGGTGCGGTGACTTGTTCTTCAACTTCTTCTGCGGCGTGACCGGGATACTGCGTGATCACCTGCGCGGTGGTGTCTGCGATGTCGGGATACGCTTCGATCGCCAGCTCTTGCCAGGACAGATAGCCGAACACACCCAGCAGGACAAACACACCCAGGACCAGCCAGCGACGGTGTAGCGCTGTTTGAACAAACAGATCAATCATGGGATGAACCCTTCCTTACTGGAGCAGCACCGCGTTTTCGACGACAACTCGCTCTCCCGTGCGCAGTCCTTCGCTGATGAGAGACAGTCCGTCAATCTGCGCACCAACGGTGACGCGGCGTCTTTCAAACAGAAACGGCGACACTTCCACAAACAGGAAGCTGGCATCGCCCATCAGCACAATCGCAGCGGGAGGAACCGCCAGCTCTTGCGCGGGCTTTTCTCGAAACAGGACGCTTCCGAACATCCCCGGACGAAGTCTCCGCTCTTCATTTTCGATCGCCACCCGCACCGGAATCGTGCGCGTCTCTGGATGCAGCAGATCACCGACAAACAGCACCTTTCCTGGCCAGGTTTCCCCCGGATACGCGGCGAGCGTCACCATCGCTTCTTCCGCAGGCTGCACGCGCCGAATGTCCTTTTCCTGAACGTTCGCAGTCACCCACACCGTGGACAGATCCGCGATCGTCATCAGTGGATCGGACAGATCACTGCGATGTTCTCCCGGCGCAACTTTGTATTCCACAATCCGTCCAGAGACCGGAGCCCGCACCACCAGCGGCCTTCCCAGCGCACCTGGATCAATCCCCAAGATCTTCAGTCGCAGCGTCGCACGCTCGATCTCACTTTTGGCCAGATCGCGATCGGTCTGGGCTTGCTCGACTTCACGGATGGCACCGATTCCTGCTTGTCGTAGATCTTGCTGTCGCAGCAGCGTTCGCTCGGTCTGGGCCAGCGCACTCTTCGCACGCAGGTAGTCCGTCTGCGCCGCCACCAGATCAGGAGAGTCCATTTCCAGCAGCGGCTGACCACTTTTGACGGTGTCGCCAAAGCGCACAAACAGCTGCACCACACGACCTGGAAGCGGTGCGGTCACTCGTGCGAGTCGCGCTGGATCGGCCTCTACTTCCGCCGGGGCATCCAGCGAGCGCCGAATGCTACGCGGCTGCGTCGCGGTGATGCGCAGCCGCGAGCGGAGCGGTGAGTCTGCGGGCACTTCGATGCGCTCTGCCGTGCGCCGTACAAACAGCGGATGCCGCTCGGGCTCTGGTTGCGGACTGCTGCGCGGACAGCCTGTATCGACGGACACGCACAGTCCAAGAAGGATCAAAAAGCGCTGCGTTCTTTTCCTGGTTCCCAACATGGCGCGCAGCCTAGCAGAGCGCTCATCTGAGCCACCTACTTGTCTGTCAGAATCAAGCAGGCGCATGCTGCGTCTTTCCCTTGTGCGTGCGCTGATGCCGCACAACGCGTCGCTTCCTTGCGTCGGTCGCTATCCTGACCCGATGCGGTCTGACCAGACCCAGCGTACAGAGACTTCCTCCGCGCACTCACTCAGCACGCGGAAGTGAGTCTTCCCTCTTCCGACTCACTGCGAGCTTACGTGGCTTGAGATCCCGGTGCAGGACCCAACAGGGTCCGTTTTCCGTCTGAACCGCAACCGTTAGATTTCCCCAGTTGCGTATTCTTCTCTGGCTTTCAGGGGCAAATGCGCGGTCCGGTGGGCTTGTTCCGGGACTTCAGCTGTGATGGTCGATGAAGGCAGCGCAAATCGATCGCGGTTCTGACAAGGGAAGCGGGTGCAGGGCGGCTCGCCGACATCGAGCATGCGCTGCGGCAACGTGGTGATCACTCCGTCATAGCTGCGCTTCAAGAATGCCAGGACGACCTACATCTCGGTCGGGGTAGCGCTCCGCCAAGCAGAGAGTCCGTGCGATCCCACGATTCCTTGGCGAAATGGGAACGCTGTCACCTGTCGCTCTGGATCGATTGGCTGTTCTATATGAAGCAGAAACGCGTCGAACGCTCGAACAGAGAGGGACGCTCCGTGGTAACTCGTTCCCTTCCCTGTGCTCGGTGTACGCAAGCGATCCGAGCTCGAAGTGCATTCCTAAATGCCGGCGATAGTCGTGCTATGATGCGCACTGGACAGCATCTACCAACGCTCGTCCTCAACACCCTAGACCGCGCACGACATGGAGCAGCCAGCCGAGACAGAATCGCTGATTGGGAAGGAGCTTGGTTCCTACCACATTGAGCGCAAGCTCGGCGCGGGCGGAATGGGCGTGGTGTTTGAGGCAACCCATCGCCAGATAGGTCAGCGCGTCGCGATCAAGCTGCTCCACAATCACATTGCACGCGACGGCAAGACGTTCCAGCGCTTCGAGAATGAAGCCAAGGCGATCGGTCGAATCAAGCATCCGGGGCTCGTCAACATTCATGGGTACGAAAACACCGCCGATGGTGTCGCGTACATCGGGATCACGCGCGCGCAGCCATGCAGCGACGACG
>ERZ724514.1163-NODE-1163-length-11748-cov-5.103053_pt1 | contig 11748 bp, 11 predicted proteins | sample MGYA00376047_ERZ724514 | MGnify/ENA primary metagenome ERZ724514 (study PRJEB28724, sample SAMN07190883) | activated sludge metagenome | isolation source: activated sludge of sewage treatment plant in Hong Hong | place: Hong Kong | collected 2016-03-17 ...
CAAGTCGCACACCGCCGCCTACGCCGTCGTCACCTACCACACCGCCTGGCTCAAGGCGCACCACTGCGCGGCCTTCATGGCTGCGACCCTGTCGTCGGACATGGACAACACCGACTCGGTCAAGATCTTCTACGAGGATACCGTCGCCAACGGGGTCAGGGTGCTCGGGCCCGACATCAATGCCTCGAATTACCGTTTCGAGCCGGTCGACCGCAGCACGATCCGTTATGGGCTCGGCGCGGTCAAGGGCACCGGCGAGCAGGCGGTCACTGTGATCCTCAAGGCGCGCCAGGCCGGCGGGCCGTTCACGGATTTGTTCGACTTCTGCCGGCGCTGCGACAAGCGCCTGGTCAACCGGCGCACGATCGAGGCGCTGATCAAGGCCGGGGCCTTCGATTGCATCGATGGCCACCGCCACCGACTGCTCGCGTCGGTCGGCGTGGCGATGGATTTCGCCGAGCAGGCCGAGCGCAACTCGATGCAGACCAGCCTGTTCGACCTCGGCCCGGCCGCCGACGAACACGCCCCGCAATGCATACCCGTGCCGCCGTGGGGCGAACGGGAGCAGTTGATGCAGGAGAAGACCGCGCTCGGTTTCTTTTTCTCCGGGCACCCGTACAACGCGCGCAAGCGGGAGTTGTCGCACTTCGTGCGGCGTTCGCTCAAGCAACTGGAACCATCCCGGGATCCGACCCTGCTCGCCGGCATCGTCGTCGGCGTGCGCACGCAGATGACCCGCAGCGGCAAGATGCTGTTCGTGCAGATTGACGATGGCACGGCAATGGTTGAAGTCAAAATATTCAACGAACTGTTCGAGGCGGAGCGCGCCAAGATCGTCACCGACGAGGTGCTGATCGTCGAAGGCAAGGTCGCTTCCGACGAGTTTACCGGCGGCATTCGTGTCACCGCCGAGAAGCTGATGACCATCGGCGAGGCGCGCGCCCGCTTCGCCAGGCATCTGTTGCTGCGGCTGAACGGCGGCTCGGACGCGCACAAGCTGAAGTCGCTGCTGGCGCCGTTCGCACCCGGTCAGGCGCAGGTGCGGGTCAACTACCGCAACGAAAAGGCCGAGTGCGAAATCGTTCTCGGCGACGCAGTGCGCGTGCGCCTCGACGATACGCTGCTCGACGCCCTGAACGGCTGGCTACAGTCGGAGAACGTCGAGATCGTTTACCACTGAGCGGTCCCACATTCGAGACGACGCTACTTGACCAGTCCATGAATCGCCAGGATCACCACCAGGAACATCGCCTGCCATTTCACCCACGACAACGAGACCAAACCGAGTGACGTCTTGGCAGCGCTTTCACGCGACGTGACTGCGGCGCGGCCGGTGTCGTCTGCCAGCGTAAGAACACCGAACTGGTGCACTGTGTCATCGCCGAGCGCGATGCCACGCTCGCCGTGCGGGTGAACACGATCAGCAACGAGATCGACCACCGACGATCCGTATGCCGCCAACCAGATTCCGGATACTTGGTGTGGTGAGCGGTGAACTGCGGCGCTGAGGGTTGGAATGACGCGAAAGTCGTCGTCGACCTCCAGTGGCCGGGCAGCGAGGAAGGCGAAGTGACCAAGCGGCGGGTGGTTTTGGGGGAGTCGGGGGGCTGAGTACGGCCAATTGCGGCTATAGAAGCCTTGAAAAACTGGCCAGCACTAACGGCAGGTTACTAATCAGATACCTGCCGCTCGCCATTGCCAGATGCCAGGCTGTTGGTCGGCCGAGGCCGACCTTGGGTCTGCGGTCGGACTCGGGCGGCAATGCGCCGGTTACCCGCCGCTCGCTGCTGATGGACGGGAATTCCTGCAACCTGGCCTGTGCGGCAATCCACCAATTGCAGATTGAGTCCGCTATGGACTGCAATGCAGCCCACTGTATGTCTATAGAACTCTTGGCGATTCAGTTTTTGCCCTTTTTTGGCGAGGACGAGGTTCGGTCAATGGCTTTCCAAACCTGCTCAAGCAAGGCCAGAGTCTCAGGTGAGTTTTCTCCGGCACGAGTTGCGTAAAGAGCGATGACCAGATGTTTGTCAAAATCGATGTACAGACTTGTCCCATGGGCTCCAATCAAAGCTACACGATTCCGAGGTCCGCCCAAATGTACGAAGCCATAGCGCCACTCACTACCCTTGGAAAGTCCCTCGATTTCCGACGAACGCACGCCTGTGGAGGCGACCAGAGTCTCGATAAACCAAGCAGGAATCTTGGCGCGGCTGCGACTGCTGCGAGCCTCGACAAGCAGTTGTCCCAGTCTCGAGAAATCCCTCAAGGACAAACCCAGTCCAGACGCTAATTCGACGCCCAACGAATCACTTGCCCACAGCATAGCGTGCTCTATATGGGTCCGGCTAAACAGTTGTTTGCAGAACAGCTGGGAAAGGGTCATTGCGTTACTCTCTGCCAATGCCCAGGCTAACAAGTCGTCATCCGGTGAGCCGCCGAATACCGGTGCGGCCTTCTCACTCAATGATCGATCCCATCGTCCTGGGTGAGATAGCCAGGCGCGAATATTGTTACCCGTCGGGTTCGTGATCCAGCCGCTGGCCTGGCGCCAAGCGTCAAGTTCTTCCGGTGTCCAAGCCAAGTGCTCCTCGTTTTCCAGCAAACGCTGTATCGACACTTTGCGCAGACCCGTTGAAGCGGCCAAGCGGGGAAGATATCGAATGACGGACTTGTCGGCGGACAGCTTGCCCTGGCTGACACTCATTGCCCCAAGCAAGTTGAGCAAAGGACGAGTTGCATCGCCCAGGAGCCTGGGTTTGTCAGGCGCCAGACCATTGCGATAGCGTTCTGCCACGATCCGGCCGTTACGCAGGACGACGAGGCCGTCTGCATAGAGACGACTATCGAGTAGAAATCCGAGGTTGCGCCGACTGTCATCAAGGGGGTCAACAACCTGGAAATCATCAACTGGGCTCTGCTTCGCAGGCTCGCGTTGACGTTCGCCAGAAGGGGCCAGGCGCCAAGTGGGCATGAATACGTCGCTGGCCTGCAGAGTAACGCGCTGGTTTTCAATGGCCAACCAGTTGCGCTTGTCGATCCAGGCGCCTAGTTTTTGCGCGCCGACCGGGAACTGCTCGAACTGACAGGTCGAATCCGCCGCCAATGCGCCTCTGGCAACAAGTATTGACAGCAAGGCAACCGGCAATAGGCGGATCATCTTCTCTTCTCCGGGGTCGGATTGTTTTTCCCCATTAACCGTTCGCTGGCCTCGCGCACTACATCGTTCAAATTTCCATGTAGCATTTCTCTGGCCCGCAGCCAGGCTGCATCGCCCGCATTCCCGGCAACCCTCTGCTTGAGCGGGTTCAGCCAGTGTGCGCAGCCCAATTCCATGGCATCCATCGAGATCTCTTCCAGCAAGTCCATCAGGGTTTGCTTCAACGGGGTTTGGCTTAAAGCCACCGGATCGCAAACCATCGCCTCCAGACCGTACCGACAGGCCTGGAATTTGTTGTATCGGGCAACGTGGCCTTGCTTGGCGGTATGCAATGGCGGACGGGTACGCAACAACCAGCGGGCAAGGGATTGAGCCAGGGCCGCCAGCGAGGCTGCCTGCTCGATGGTCAGCGGCGTATCGCAGACCCGTATTTCAACGGTGCCGAATTCCGGCTTCGGGCGGACATCCCAATACAGATCCTTGATGCCCTGCGCGATGCCGCAGGCTTGCAAGAAGGCAAAGTGTTCTGTGAACTCCTGCCAACTGCCCAGCGGCGGGCACTGTCCGCTCAGCGGAAAGGCCGAAACTGCATTTAGCCGGGCCGACTGGTAGAAGCTGTCCACCCCGTCGACAAAGGGGGACGAGGCGGACAGGGCAATGAGGACCGGCACATAAATGCCGAGCGCCTGAGTCAGCCAGATGGCCTCGTCGGCCGAGGTGCAGCCGACATGAATGTGCTGGCCGAAGACGGTAAATTGCTTCGCCAGATAACCGTACCGCTGGTAAAGCTCGTTAAAGCGGTCGCCGGGGCAAATGCGCCGCTCCGGCCAATGATGGAAAGGGTGCGTCCCACCACCGCAGACCCCAATGTTGTCGCGCTCGCAATGCTGGCGCAGGGTGTCACGCAGGCCGCCAAGGTCGCCTGCAATGCCATCGACGGTCGACCGCGCCAAGGTGCTGATTTCGATCATGCTTTCGGTGATTTCCAGCTTGATCTCACCGAAACGTTCGTCGTAATCGAGGCTCCCAAGGAGGTCGGTGGCACCCCGCGTCAGGTCGAAGTCGCGCTTCGAGACCAGTTGTAGTTCGAGTTCGACACCCAGAGACAAAGCGGCGCTGTCCTTGAATTCACCCAGTGGTTTGATCGTCATGCAATGCCTCCTCGACTGCTCTCGCCGCTCTCGCACTCGCCCGAACGGTGCAGTGCCAATCGGCATATCGCCGGGCCGACGAGTTCCATCATGGCGGCAGCGAACAGAGGCAACGTCAGCGCTGAACGCCCGACTTCAGGATACAAACTGGCAATTTCGTAGGCCATGAATACGGCCGTGGCCGACAGCGGCTGGATACCCATGCCGACCAGCAGGCGTTTGGGCAAGGGCAGGCTGCCTCCGGACCAGGCCATCGCCCCGGCTTTGGCTGCAGCACGCACCAGCAGCAGACCGAGCGCCTGCAGGCCCGCCAGCCAAGTAAAATCCTGCCATGGCAAGGAAGCGCCGACGATGACAAAAAGGACAATAGCGAGTAGCCAATGACCTTCGGGCAACTCGGTGTATCGCAGGGTCTGTTGACGGTCACGCGAAGCCAGTAGAACGCCCATCAGGAAGAGAGTCAAAAAGACCGGCACAGCGAGCATGCGCGCGATGCCAACGGCCAGCAGGGAACAAGCGATCAATACGAACACCTGAGCCAACGAACCTTTCGGCAAGGTTCTTGCAATGCGCAGCGCCAGCCAAGTGCCGATGCTGCCGACCAGCAGAGCACCGACGACCACCCAAAGTGGATGGACAATGGCATTCAGCCAGTCGTCGCTCAGTTCGGCGTGAACGATGCCGAGCACCAAAGCAAAGGCGAAAAAGGACGCGGCGGAACTGATCGCTGTATGCAGGATGATGCGTTCGGTCACCTGTCCCTGAGCCTTAGCTTCCTCAATGGTCAGCAAGACGACAGCCGGGGCCGAGGCCATGGTCACGGCCGCCGTGGCAGCCGCCCAGGCGGGCGTCAGGCCAACCAGCCATAGGGCGAAAAGGAAGATCAAGGCAATCGACAGCGTAATGTCGGCCAGGGTGCTGCGCAACAGTTCCGGGTTGCGGCGCAGCCAACCCAGGTCGAGACGCCGACCGACCTCCATCATCAGCAAACCGAGGGCCGCATCTGCAATCGGTCGTGCCTGCGCCAAGGCCTCGATGCTGATCCAGCCGAGTGCGGATGGGCCGAACAGGATGCCAGCCAACACATAGCCGATGACCTTGGGCCACCGGGCATGGGAGTGGAGCCATTCGCCGATGAGCAGGCCGACGACCAGCAAGAGGCTGAACAGGGCAAGCGAATCAATGGTTTCCGGGAACGGCGGCAGGAAAAACAGGCGTTCGATCAGGTTTTCCCAAACGGACCGCAACAGAGAAATAATCCTGTCGATCAAGCTGCGCCCTCTGCTGCAGTCAACGGCAGAAATCGATCAAAAATCACCATCGCCATCCTCGCGCCGCACTCAAGAATTCATCAAGAATTGGATTGCAGTCCAGTAAATCTGTGCTTCCTGGTGGGTGAAACTCGGGGTGCCACTGCAGCCCGAGCACATAGGGCTTGCCTTCAAGACGGATCGCTTCGAGCAGGCCATCTTCCGCACTGCGCGCCTCGACGCGCAGCCCCTTGCCCAGAGCCTTGATGGCTTGGTGATGAATCGAAATCACCTTGCTGCTGCCCTGCTCGGGATACAGCTTGCCCAGGCCGCTGCCGGTATTCCACTTGATGTTGTGGGCGTGCTTGTCGTAGCCCGATACTCAAAGGGCGTCTGCTCATGATGTACCTCCATTGTTTTCTGCTGGAACTTCGCATTTGGCCGAGGGGCGTAGTCGAGTCGCTTCGCCAAATCCCTTGATTGCCGTTTGAGTAGCCAGCGGGCCAAGCAATTGCATTAGCAGGATAGTTGCCATCAACATGCCGACCAATTCTGCGTCCATCCCGCCGTAGAGCATCTGGGTGTTGACCAAAAGTACCAGCGCGATGCTCGACATCGGTTGTAATCCGACACTCAGCAAAATGCCCTCTCGGGCTGTCAGGCCAATGCTTTTGCGTGCAAGCAGTATGGGCAGCATCTGCCCGGTCAGCCTTGCTACCGCAATCAGAATCGCGTCCAGCCAGTAGTCACGAAGATGGGCAATATCCAGTGCAGCCCCAGCAAACACGAAAGTGATGACCAGAAATACACGGGCGTCATTGGCAATTCGAAGGGCGACAACTTTACGCTCACGGTCAATGGTACTTACCAGGATGCCAAAGATCAGCATGGGAAGAAATACCGAGACTTCGAGATAAATCGCGGTACCGACGCCCAGCACGATGGTTCCCAGAATCAGAAGGTGCTGGTGTTCAGCTTGCTTTTCCAGCCTGTCGGCCCCCAGTAGTACCAATCCGGCACAGGCCCCACCCAGAACGATCGAGCCGATGATGCTTCCTAACGCACTGCGTACTCGTGCGAACCCACTCGTCGGCTCGCTGTCGATCAAGAACGGGACAAGAAACACTACCGCCGCAAAAGCAATAGCACCGTTGATTGCTACCATCGTGTAAAGCAAGCCGGTACGTTCCCCTTTGGCTCCTATATCGCTACAGGTGGCAATGGTGATGGCAGGGGAAGTGGCAGTACAAAGCGCTGCCGCAAACACCGCGGAACCTGCTGAAAAACCCCAGTACAGTAACAATAGCAATACCAGCAAGCCCGCCGTTAGCGAAAGGGCACAGCCAGCGAGCAATCGTTTGTGTCGGGTCTCCAAGGGGTTGCGCGGAACCAGGTAGCCCAGTTCGAAGAGAATCAACCCAAGCGCCAGATCGATGAAAAGCTGTGCCGATTCAATGTGCAAAAGCGTTACCCAATTCAGTCCGCTCTGGCCGACCAGCAAGCCAAAAAGCACATAGCCGGTCGTTCGTGGCAAGGCACAAAGTCTTCTCGAAACTTCGCCAGCCACTAACCCGCCAAGCAACACCAAGCCTAAGAGTTGAATCGAGTTGAACATATAAAAAGGGGCAAGCCTACACCTAGAAAGCCCTTGTCGAAAGGCATCCAATGAGATCATGAAAGTACATGGATTTGCAATATAATTCACAATCGACTTTTCGTCCGTGAGGTTCCCTTTGTCGAACACCGATGACCGTTCCAGTGCGCTCACGATAGATGTCCTGCGCCAATTTCGTGTGATCTTCGGATCAATGCGCCAATACTTTCGTTTAGTCGAGGAGCGTTGCGGGTTGCCTGCCTCCCAGATGTGGGCCTTGCAGGAGGTGTGCCGCACTGAAGGCATTGGAATCAATGACATTGCCTTACGAATGGGGATTCACCAATCGACCGCCAGTTTATTGGTCGAAAAGCTGGTTTCGGCAGGTATGGTTTCGAAGTTTCGCCTGGACGACGATCAGCGAAGGGTCTGCCTGCGGCTTGAGTCGGCAGGACAGAAAGCGCTCTCCAGCCTTCCGGGACCAGCCGAAGGCACCCTCCCGGCAGCTCTATCGGCGTTGCCAGAGGTCGTCCTAAAAATATTGAACATCAATCTTGATGCCTTGATTTGCGAGTTGCCGTCCGGAGAAAAGAGTTTTGCAGGAACCCCGCTGGCGGAGATGGTAGGCAGGTCCAAGCCATGAATTATCGGATGGCGGAAAAGGTTATGCATCGCTGGTGCGATCAGCCGAGCCGTGAGCCAAACCGATTCTGATCTGGCTTGGTCGAGGAAGGACTGTGATGCAACGCGTTTTCCGGCATATTGGCCTTCTTGCAGTTCTGTCACTTGTCGGGTGTGCAGGCACACCAGAACCCGCGGGACCGGCGAGCAAGCCGACGCCTCCACCGGTAATTGAACCAGAGGCACAGCCCACGAGAACAGAAACACAGATCATCGCGTCGGTGGAGCCGGAGAACAACGTCTTTTTCGAGCAGGGGTCCTGGGACATTGACGAGACAGGAAGAGCAACGCTGCGCCTCCATGCAGAGCGCCTCAAAGCCAACCGGAAAACACGGGTCACTTTGATTGGGCATGCCGAGAGCTTCGGTAGCCGGGCGATGGGCATTGCGATTGCCGACAAGCGGGTAAGCATGGTCTATGCTGAATTACGAGCGTATGGCGTACCGCCACGGCAGTTGCTACGTGCCAATGTGGGTATCGAGAAGATCAGCAAAGCCTGTCAATCTCCGGAGTGCAGGCGCCTGATGCGTCGCGTTGAGCTCAGGTACGCCAAGGGCCGCTGAAGGGGCGCAGCGATTGGGGAGCGAGTACAATGTTGTCACCTGTATTCATGGGAAGTCGCAACTTGAATGTAATCATTGTCGCAGCGGTCGCTGCGCTTTCCTCCTTCGGTGTTGTTGCGTCCGAGCCGGTCGCTGATGAAACGCCGGTAGCGGTGGAGGTTGTGGCGCCCACAACCGATGGCAACATCGTGGTTACCCCCGTCCCCATGCCGCCGTCGGTGATCGAACTGGCGACGACCGCAAAGCCCGTGGTGAAGCTTCGGTCAGCCAAGGGATCGAGGCTGGCCAAGAACAGGCCGCTACCGAAAATGATGCTATCCCGCACGGAACGGCATCAGATGGCCTTGCTGGCACCCAAACCAAAGAACGGTGAGCAGGCGGTTCCCAAGCACTTGGATGGCCAAAACGGTGAGACGGGCTACGACGAACTGGCACTTCATGGTCCATACAGTCGCCCAAGGCTGGTCAGTGAATCAGAAGACGATGAGGACACGCCAGATGCTGTGCAGCTTTCGGGTCCGATAAAGCTTCGCCTCTTCATCGCACGCATGAGGGCAGTCGAGGCGCATGCGTTGGCACAGGTAGCCGACACCGACGATGATCTATCCGACACCATCAAACTTCGCTTGGCCAATGCGCGAATGATCGCGGTTCAGGCGCACCAGAAGAAATTCAGCTGAGCTGCCCAGCGCCTGTTCTGATCAATCACAATGACTGATCTGGCGCTAATCCTAGCTGCCATTTTGCTCGCAGTAACAGGGGGCGAAGCCTTTCTCAAGTCCATCCTCGGTGCGGCACTGCATCTGCGCGTGCTGAAGATGGTCGTCGCGACCACGCTGGCCGCTTTCGCCACCTACGGCCCGGAACTTACCGTCTCCTCCGTCGCCGCGCTCGCGGGGCAACCGGAGATTGGCCTAGGCGACGCGCTAGGCAGCAATGTCGTCAATATCGCGCTGATCTTCGGCTTAGCACTTCTGTATGGTCCGGTACAAACCACGCGTGCGGATTTCGGCCGCGATTTCTATCTCGCCCTCGGCATCCCGCTGGTGACCCTGTTTTTTGTGCTCGACGGGCGCATCGAACGCGGCGAGGCTTCTGCGCTATTGGCGATTTTTTTGCATTTGGCTGGCATCAACCGTACGCAGCGCCCTGCGCCACAGGTATGAGGTTGTCGCCATCGAGACCGGTGAATTGTCGCCCGGCAGGAGCCTTATCCTCGCCGTACTAGGCCTCGGCGCCCTGATTGCCGCCGGTCGGTTATTTGTCAGCGGTGCGATCGGTGTCGCCGCCAACTTCGGAGTGGATACGTATGTGATCGGCGTTGTACTGGTCGCAATTGGGACTTCACTGCCGGAATTGGTCACGGTGATCCTGTCACGGTTGCGCGGACATGACGAGGTCGGTCTTGGAACGTTGATCGGCAGCAATCTATTTAACGGACTGGTCATTGTCGGCGTGGCAGGCACGATCCATCCGATTGCCGCGCCGCCGGGCGAAGTGGCGCTGACGTTATCCGCCGGCATCGTCGCGCTGTTCCTGCTGCTACCGAACCGCAACGGCCGTATCGTGCGCAGCCGCGGCGTGGCGCTGTTGCTCGTCTATGGTGGCTTTATTTGGGCGACACTCAGTTGATCCGATGAATTGATCGTGATCGATCACCCCGAACTTCCGAGTTGCCGGCGACCGCTGCGTAGCATTGAGCAGCCCCTTGGCAACACGCTCGGCAACGGCGGCTGTGGCCGAAGCAGGGTCTGTCAACCGCAAAACTCGACCGGCGGGTTTCGGATCAGAAAGCCGCCAAAGAGCTTGCAAACATCATCAGGCAGTTGTGGGTCGAACTGAGCCATTCCCCTCGCACTTCAACTTCCACTCCCCACGAGCCCCAGCTCCCACTGCTTCACCAGCCCGTAAATTGCCGGGATCACCGCCAGCGTCAGCACCGCCGACGAGATCATGCCGCCGACCATCGGCGCGGCGATGCGGCTCATGACTTCGGCGCCGGTGCCGGTGCCCCAGAGGATGGGCAGCAGGCCGGCCATGATCGCGGTGACGGTCATCATCTTGGGGCGCACGCGCTCGACGGCGCCCTCCATGATGGCGGCGTAAAGATCGGCCGGTTGCGGTCGACGGCCATCAGAGGCGCATTTTGCCTGCACCGCCGTCCACGCGTGGTCGAGGTAGATCAGCATGACGACCCCGGTTTCGGCGGCGACCCCGGCCAGCGCGATGAAGCCGATGGCGGCGGCGACCGACAGGTTGTAACCGAGCCACCACATCAGCCAGATGCCGCCGACCAGCGCGAAGGGCACCGAGAGCATGACGATCAGCGTTTCCGTGATGCGCCGGAAATTCAGATAGAGGAGCAGGAAGATGATGAGCAGGGTGACCGGCACGACGACCTTGAGCTTTTCGATGGCGCGTTCCATGTACTCGAACTGGCCGCTCCAAGTGGCGTAGGCGCCGGGCGTGAATTTGACCTTGTCGCTGACCGCCTTGCGCGCCTCGGCGACGTAGGAACCGATGTCGCGGTCGCGGATGTCGACGTAGATGTAGGTCGAGAGCAGCGCGTTCTCGGTGCGAATGACGGGCGCGCCCTGGCTGATGCGCACTTTCGCCAGTTGCCCGAGCGGCACCATCGACGCATTGCCACCCTGGCCACCCATCTCTCCTCCCGCCGTGGCGTTGATGGGCACCAGCACCTGGCGCGCGATCTTGTCCGGATCATCGCGCAGTTCCCTCGGATAGCGCACCGTGACGCCGAAGCGCTCGCGGCCCTCGACGGTGGTCGTCACCCTCTCGCCGCCGATGGCGGCCGCAACGACATCGAGCAGGTCGCCGGGCGTGATGCCGTAGCGCGCCAGCTGCGCGCGATCCGGTTCGATGTCGAGGTAGTAGCCGCCGGTGATGCGTTCGGCATAGGCGGAACTGGTGCCCGGCACCTGCTTCACCACCGTTTCGATCTGCTTGGCCACCTGCTCCATGCCGGCGAGATCCTTGCCGAACACCTTGATGCCGACCGGCGTGCGGATGCCGGTGGACAGCATGTCGATGCGCGCCTTGATCGGCATCGTCCACGAGTTGGCGATGCCGGGGAATTGCAGCGCCTTGTCGAGTTCGGCGATCAACTTGTCGATGTTCATGCCCGGCCGCCACTCAGACTCGGGCTTGAGATTGATCACCGTCTCGAACATCTCGATCGGCGCCGGGTCGGTCGCCGTGCTGGCGCGGCCGGCCTTGCCGATCACCGAGGCGACTTCGGGGAAGCTGCGGATGATCTTGTCCTGCGTTTGCAGAAGTTCCGCCGCCTTGGTCACCGACATGCTCGGCAGCCCGGTCGGCATGTAGAACA
>ERZ724514.1164-NODE-1164-length-11742-cov-4.451613_pt1 | contig 11742 bp, 8 predicted proteins | sample MGYA00376047_ERZ724514 | MGnify/ENA primary metagenome ERZ724514 (study PRJEB28724, sample SAMN07190883) | activated sludge metagenome | isolation source: activated sludge of sewage treatment plant in Hong Hong | place: Hong Kong | collected 2016-03-17 ...
TATTTCTCTTCGATGACCACGGAAATCTTGATTTCGGAGGTCGAGATCATTTGCAGGTTGATGTTTTCCTTGGCCAGCGCGCCGAACATCTTGCTGGCCACTCCGGGGTGCGAGCGCATGCCGACGCCTACGGCCGAGACCTTGCACATCGTGTCGTCACCGGCAATTTCGCGCGCGCCGATCTTGTCCCGGACCGGCTCAAGAACGGCGAGTGCCTTGGCATAGTCGTTGCGATTGACAGTGAACGAGAAATCCGTCGAACCGTCGCGTCCGATGTTCTGGATGATCATGTCCACGTCGATGTTCGCCTCGGCGATCGGTCCGAGGATCTGATAAGCGATGCCCGGGCGGTCGGGAACGCCCAGTACGGTGAGTTTGGCTTCGTCGCGATTGAACGCGATGCCGGAGATGATCGGTTGTTCCATTTTGCCTTTTTCCTCAACAGTGATCAGCGTGCCTTCGCCTTCGTCCTCGAAGCTGGAAAGCACGCGCAGTTTGACCTTGTACTTGCCGGCGAACTCGACCGAGCGGATTTGCAACACCTTCGATCCGAGGCTGGCCATTTCCAGCATCTCTTCGAAGGTGATGGTGTCGAGCTTGCGCGCTTCCGGCACGAGCCGCGGATCGGTGGTGTAGACGCCGTCCACGTCGGTGTAGATCTGGCACTCGTCAGCCTTCATTGCGGCTGCCAGGGCAACCGCCGATGTGTCCGAGCCGCCGCGGCCAAGGGTCGTGATGTTGCCTTCCTCGTCCGCCCCCTGAAAGCCGGCGACGACGACCACGTTGCCGTCGTTCAGCGCCTTGCGAATCCGGTGCTGGTCGATCTTCAGGATGCGCGCCTTGGTGAAGGTGCTGTCGGTCAGCACGCCAACCTGCGAACCGGTGAAGCTCTTGGCCTTGATTCCTTCTGCATGCATGGCCATGGCCAGCAAGCCGATGGTTACCTGCTCCCCGGTGGAAGCGATCACATCGAGTTCGCGCGGGTCTGGATTCGGTGAAATTTCCTTGGCGAGTGCGATCAGGCGGTTGGTTTCGCCGGCCATGGCCGAGGGAACCAGGATGATCTCGTGCCCCTGCGCCCGCCAGCGAGCGACGCGTCTTGCGACGTGCTTGATGCGATCCGTTGATCCAACCGACGTGCCGCCGAACTTCTGAACGATCAATGCCATGGCCAATCCCACTGGGGAAACACAAAACCACGCATTCTAATGCAGGAAACGTGTCTGGGCAAAACGCCACGCTGGCCAGAGTCGATCCGCATTAACCGTATGTTCTAATTGAATGCCACTTGCAATTCTCGACAAATCGAATATAGTATTCGCGCGTTACCAGGGTCATATCGTGTGGATCTGTGCCCGGAAATTCCCCGGTGGCTGGTTCACTTGAAGAAAACGTAAGAAAGGATCGTCATGAGCACCGTCAAAGTCGTGGAAAGGGTTGATCCCCGCGAAATACGTCGCAGGCTTGGTTTGAATCAGCAGCAGTTCTGGTCGAAAATCGGCGTGACGCAAAGCGGTGGATCTCGCTACGAGAGCGGCCGCAACATGCCCAAGCCGGTTCGCGAATTGCTGCGGCTCGTTCACGTCGAGCAGATCGATATTCAGCGCCTGAAGCGGGAAGACTTCGAGGTGGTGGAATACCTGAAGGCGGAAGACCCGGAACTCTTCAAGACGTTGAGGAAGGCGGCCAGAAGCAAGAACAAGAAGCCCGCATGAGGCGCGCCTCCGGTCCGTGCAGCGCGGCCCGCGCGCGGCAGCACGCCGGAATATGAGTCACGGTTGCGGGTCGTCGGCCGCAACCGTGGAATGAGCGATTATTCCCCGGATATGCGGGGATGCTCTCGCTCCTGCAGTCGGCGCCGGAAATCCCGTTGATCACGACAGGCCGAGCATTTCGCTCGCGTGCTGTCGGGTGATCGCCGTGATCTCCATTCCGCCCAGCATGCGCGCGATTTCTTCGACCCGCGCCGCGCCCTCGAGCGGGGCGACCTGACTGCGCACCTGCCCGCCGTCGGCGACCTTGGTGACCTGCCATTGCCAGTTGCCGCGGGCGGCAACCTGCGGCAGGTGCGTGACGCAGAGGACCTGCCGTCCGGCCCCCAACTCGCGCAGCAGGCGGCCGACGATTTCGGCAACTCCACCACCGATACCAACGTCGACCTCGTCGAAAATCAGGGTCGGGACGAGTGCCGCCTGACTGGTCACTACCTGGATGGCGAGGCTGATGCGCGAGAGTTCGCCGCCGGACGCCACCTTGGCCAGTGCGCGCGGTTCACTGCCCGCCAGTCCGGCGACACGAAATTCGACCTGCTCGAAGCCGGTCGCGCTGCCACCCTCGACCGGCAGCAAAGCGACCGCGAAGTGACCCCCTGCGAGCGCCAGCTGCTGCATGATCTGGCTGACCTCGCGGCCGAGTGCTTCGGCGGCATCGGTGCGTCCGAGGGAGAGACGCCGCGCCAGTTCTTCGTAGCGCGTGCAGCTAGCGAGGACGCGTGCCTCCAGGCCGGCGACGTCGGCAGCCTCACCGAGAAAGCTCAATCTTTCCTGCCAACGCGCAAGCAACTCGGAAAGATCGCCGGGCGAACAACGAAACTTGCGGCAACAAGAGAGTACCGCTTCGATGCGAGTTTCCACTTCTGCCAGGCGCCGCGGGTCCAGCTCGACGCGACCGTTGTAGCGGCGCAGCGCGGAAATCGCTTCGCCAAGCTCCGCTTGCGCCGACTGCAGCAGGGCGACGATTTCGGAAAGCGCGGGGTCGTAGTCGCACAGTCCATCGAGCCGATTGGCCACCGCCGCGACCTGCGCCTGACACGCAGCATCGCCTTCAGCCAGGACCTGCATGGCGTACCCGGCGCCGTCGGCAAGGCTGGCCGCATGCGCCAGGCGCCTGTGCTCTTCGTTCAGCGCCAGCCATTCGTCGTCCGAGAAGCCGAGTGTCTGCAATTCGCGCACCTGCCATGCAAGTTGCTCGCGTTCTGCTGCCAGTGCGTCGATCCCGTCTCTGGCGGCATCGAGCGCCCGCTTCGCCTCGCGCCAATCGCGCCAGGCGGCGCCGACCTCGGCGAGAAGAGAGTCGAGCCGGGCGTGCGAATCGAGCAGCGCACGCTGCGCATCGCCACGCAGCAAGGACTGGTGCGCGTGCTGGCCGTGGATATCGACCAGCGACTCGGCGAACTCGCGCAATTGCTGGAGGGTCACCGGCGAGCCGTTCAGGTAGGCACGCGATCGGCCGTTACCGTCGAGTACGCGACGCAGCAGGAGCGCACCTTCGGCGACGAGATCATGCGCCTGCAGCCAGTCGGAGGCGGCCGCTGCGTCGACGAGGTCGAACTCCGCAGAGACTTCGGTGCGCTCGCAACCCGCCCGGATGAGGCTGCTGTCGGCGCGCTCGCCCAGGGCAAACGCCAGGGCATCGACCAGGATCGACTTGCCGGCGCCGGTTTCTCCGGTCAACGCACCGAATCCCCTCTGAAACTCCAGTTCCAGGCGGTCGACCAGCACAAAATCGCGAATCAGCAAACGACAGAGCATAGTTGACGCCGGGGTCTAATGTTCCTTGGGCCGCTCGCTCCAGTGCAGTTTCTCGCGGAGCATGGCGAAGTAGCTGTACGTCGGCGGGTGCAGCAGGCAGATCGAGTATTCGGAGCGCCGGATGTGCACGGAGTCCTGCGTCCTCAGATCGACCGTTACCTGACCATCGAAGTGTGCGCGCGAATCTGTCGCGTAAACGATGCGGATTTCCATTTCGCTGCGGTCGTCGACCAGGATCGGCCGGTTGGTCAGCGCATGCGGGCAAAGCGGAACGAGAGCGATCGCCGAAACCTGCGGATGCAGGATGGGGCCGTTGGCCGAAAGCGAATAGGCCGTCGAGCCGGTCGAGGTCGCGACGATCAGCCCATCCGATCGCAGGTGGTAGATGAACTCGCCGTCTATGAACAGCTCGAGTTCGATCATCCGACCGATTGCCCCCTTGTCGACGACCACATCGTTGAGTGCCAGGTTGGAAACGATGCTGCGTTCGCCGCGGACGACTTCGGCGTCGAGCAGCATGCGCGTCTCGGAAACGAACTTGCCATCGAGCAGGTCGTCCATGCAGCGCAACATGTCGGTGCGAGCGACGTCGGTCATGAAGCCGAGCCGCCCCTGATTGACACCGACCAGCGGTACGCGATACCGCGCCAGCTGACGCGCGGCATTGAGCATCGTGCCATCGCCGCCGACGACGATGCCGATGTCGGCATGAGCGCCCAGCCACGAGAAGCTGCCACTCGCCCAGCTGCCCAATTCGAGGTGGGAAACGACGTTGCCGGCGGTTTCCTCCTCGATCAGCACGGTGATGCCACGTTCGTGCAGGTACCGGGCGAGCAAGCGAAGTGACTCGGCAATTTCCGGACTATGATACTTCCCGATCAGCGCGATCGTCCGGGGTGGCGGCGCGAAATCCGCCGAATCCGCGGGAAAGGCGTTGTGCATGAGGTGCATTAAACCACAGCTTGCTTCTGCGGCACCCGTGGGTGAAGTAATTTTTGTAGAATCGAAACCATGCTGGACGACCGCGCCAAGACGCTGCTCAAGACCCTGATCGAACGCTACATTGCCGAAGGGCAGCCGGTCGGGTCGCGTGCCTTGTCCAGGTATTCTGGCCTGGACCTGTCGGCGGCCACCGTGCGCAACGTGATGGCTGACCTGGAAGACATCGGCCTGATTGCCAGTCCGCATACCTCGGCCGGGCGTGTTCCCACTTCCCGTGGCTACCGTTTCTTCGTGGACAGCCTGCTCACCGTCCAGCCGCTGGATCAGGAGAAGCTCGAGACGATCGAGGGGCAGCTGTTCAATTCACAGCCGCAAAAGGTGATCAGAAATGCCTCGCATCTGCTCTCCGGACTGACGCATTTCGCCGGTGTCGTCTTGGCGCCGCGACGGGCGACGCCAAAGATTCGCCAGATCGAGTTCGTCAGCCTTTCGGAAACGCGGTTGCTGCTGATTCTGGTCACTACCGACGGCGATGTCCAGAATCGCCTGCTTTTTCCCACGCGATCCTATTCCCCGTCGGAACTGATCACCGCCACCAACTATCTCAATCAGCATTTTGTCGGTCACGATTTCGAGCAGATCCATGGCCGGGTCCGGGAGGAACTGTGCAAGCTGCGGGGCGACCTGCAGGTGCTGATGGCCGCTGCTCTCGCTGCCAGTGACGAGGCGATGAAGCTGCCTGGTGATCGCTATGTCATCTCGGGTGAGCGCAACCTGCTGGAGATCGAGGAATTTTCATCGAACATGAAGCGCTTGCGCGAACTGTTCGACCTCTTCGAGCAGCGCACAGCGTTGATGCAGTTGCTCGATCTTTCGCGGCGTGCCGACGGCGTGCAGATTTTCATCGGCGGCGAGTCGGGACTGGCACCGCTCGATGAATGCAGCGTGGTCACTGCCCCGTACGAAGTCGATGGCGAGGTCGTCGGCTCGGTTGGGGTCATCGGGCCGACGCGCATGGCCTACGAGCGAGTCATCCCGATCGTGGACATTACCGCCAAGCTCTTGTCTTCCGCACTGACTTACCAGGCCGGCCGCTGATGCCACGCTTTGCTGCGGAGCCGGACTACCGCCACGGTTCGCCAGAGCAGACCGGCGTCCTCCTGATCAATCTGGGAACGCCGGCGACGCCAGATGCGCCCGCCGTGCGGCGCTATCTCGGCGAGTTTCTATCAGACCCGCGTGTGGTGGAGATCGCGCGACCGATCTGGTGGCTGATCCTGCACGGCATCATCCTCAATTTCCGGCCACGTCGCTCGGCCGAAAAGTACGCAGCGGTGTGGACTGCCGAAGGCTCGCCGCTCAAGGTCCATGTCGAACGGCAGGCCAAGCTGTTGCGCGGTTTTCTCGGTCAGGCAGGGCATCGTGTGCTGGTCGATTACGCAATGCGTTACGGTGAGCCATCGATTGCGGCGACGCTCACTCGCCTCAAGGCGGCGGGTTGCACGCGGATTTTGCTGCTGCCACTCTATCCGCAGTACTCGGCGAGCACCACGGCGAGTGCCCTCGACGCCGCCTGTGCCTGGTTGCAGGCCGTTCGCAACCAGCCCGAGATGCGCACCGTGCGGGGGTTCTCCGACCATCCCGGCTACCTCGCGGCAGTCGCTGCCAGTGTCCGCGAGCACTGGGCCAGCCATGGCCGGCCAGACAGCTCGTATCGTCTGCTGATGAGTTTCCACGGGCTGCCGCGCCGTGCGCTCGATCAGGGCGATCCCTACCACTGCGAGTGTCAGAAGACCGGTCGCCTGCTTGCCGAGGCCCTGGGCCTGGATCAGGAACGCTACCTGATCTGCTTTCAGTCGCGCTTCGGTCGCGCCGCATGGCTGCAGCCGTATACCGCGCCGACGCTCAGGGCGCTGGCCAAACAGGGGGTGCAGCGAGTCGATGTGATCTGCCCAGGCTTTCCGGCGGACTGCCTGGAGACGCTCGAAGAAATCGCCATCGAGGGCAAGCGGGAGTTCCTGCAGGCGGGCGGCAGGGAATTTCATTATCTTCCCTGCCTCAACGAGCGCGACGACTGGATTCGCGCTCTTGCCGACCTGGCGGTCAACAATCTGCGGGGGTGGCCGACGCAAACCGCTCCGGAATCTGCAGCCCTGGAACTTGCCGCCTTGCGCGCCCGTGCCATGGGTGCTTCGTCCTGACCAGGCGAACACTTCCCGGAGTGTCGTCCAGCCGCTGGCGCATGCCGTTGCCGCGGTAATCGCAAGGTGCCGGCGTGTCCCGGCACCCTTTCCTCGTCTCGTCCGACGCGCCGGCGGCTACTCCATCGCTTCGTAGAGCGGCAGGGTCAGGAACTCGGGGTATTCCGGGGTCAGCGACATCTTGTCGAAGATCACGGCCGCCTGCTCGTAGGTGGCGGTATCTTCCCCTTGTGCGCTGACGGTCGCCTTCACCTTGAGCAGCTCTTCGGTGATCATGCCTCGCACCATGTCGGCGGTAACCTTGCGACCATCGTCGAGAACACCCTTCGGGGAAACCACCCACTGCCAGATCTGCGAGCGCGAGATTTCCGCCGTGGCGGCATCTTCCATCAGGTTGTGGATGGGCACGCAGCCGTTACCGGCCAGCCAGCTACCGAGATAGTGTATGCCGACGTTGATGTTGTTGCGCACGCCGGCTTCGGTAATCGGCTGAGAAGGCTGAAAGTTCAGGAAGTCGGCTGCGGTGAACGTCTCGTCGCGCTGTTTCTCCCATTGATTCGGACGGTCGCCGAGCACTTTCTGAAACTCTTCGGCGGCAATCTCGACCAGCCCGGGGTGGGCAATCCAGCCGCCGTCGAAACCGTCATTGGCGTCGCGCGTCTTGTCGTGCCGGATGCCTGCCAGTGCCTTTTCGTTGGCTACGGGATCGCTCTTGATCGGGATCAGTGCGCTCATGCCGCCCATCGCCGGAGCGCCGCGCTTGTGACAGACCTTCACCAGCTGCAGCGCGTAGCTTCGCATGAATGGCACTTCCATGGTGATCGCGCCACGATTGGCGAGGCAGAAATCCGGGTTCTTCTTGAACTTCTTGATGCACGAGAAGATGTAATCCCAGCGGCCGGCGTTCAGGCCGGCGGAGTGCTCCCGCAATTCGTAGAGGATCTCTTCCATCTCGAAAGTCGCGAGAATCGTCTCGACCAGCACCGTCGCCTTGATCGTTCCTCTCGGCAAACCGATGTGGTCCTGCGCCATGAGGAAAATGTCGTTCCACAGGCGAGCTTCGAGGTGCGATTCCATCTTCGGCAGATAGTAGAAGGGGCCGGCGCCGCGTGCGACCTGTTCCTTTGCGTTGTGGAAGAAAACCAGCCCGAAATCGAAGATGCCGCCGGAAACGCGCTGACCATCGACCGTCACGTGCTTTTCGTCGAGGTGCCAGCCTCGCGGGCGAATTTGCAGAGTGGCGATCCTGTCGTTGAGGGTGTATTTCTTGCCGGCTTCATTGGTGAACGAGAGCTGGCGTCGTATCGCCTGATAGAGGTTGATCTGGCCCTGGATCTGGTTGTCCCACTTCGGGCTGTTCGAGTCCTCGAAGTCGCTCATGTACGAATCGGCGCCCGAATTGTAGGCATTGATGATCATCTTCGCTTCGACCGGGCCGGTGATTTCCGTTCGCCGACGCTCCAGTGCTTTCGGAAGCGGGCTGATCTTCCAGTCCCCGTCGCGAATGTGCCTGGTTTCCGGCAGGAAGTCGGGCAATTCGCCGGCGTCGATGCGCGCCTGGCGGGCGATGCGCGCCTGCAGCAGCTCCTGGCGGCGGCCTTCGAAGGCACGATGCAGTTTGGCGACCAGAGCCAGCGCTTCCGTCGTAAGAATGGTTTCGTAGCCGGCTTGGATTGGGGCATTGATTTGCATTCCGGCGGGTAGGCTTAGGGTCATGCGGTGGCTCCTGTCGATGGGTTATGATGCAGTGGATGCATTCTATTAGATGCCGCAGTGAAAGATAAGCGCGAATGAAATCAAAGTATCTTTTACTTCAGGTATGGAATCGCCTGCATGGACCAGCTCAAGCAAATCGAAGCCTTCGTTAATGCAGCGACGCGCGGCAGCCTTTCGGCAGCAGCACAGCGCGAAGGGGTCAGCCCGGCAGTGATTGGTCGTCGGCTCGATGCGCTGGAATCTCGCCTGGGTGTGAAGCTCTTGCTGCGCACGACGCGCAGGCTGTCCTTGACCTTTGAAGGCGAAGCGTTTCTCGAAGATTGCCAGCGCATCCTCAACGACTTGGCGAACGCCGAAACGGCGGTATCCTTGGGGGGATTCCGTGCGAGTGGTCATCTCAAGGTCTCGGCGCCAGCCGGCTTTGGTCGTCGCCATGTGGCGCCGCAGGTGGCTGCGTTCATGACGGCCAATCCCGACGTCACGGTGCGCCTGGATCTGACCGATCGACTGGTCGATCTGCTCGACGAGGGCGTGGATTGCGCGGTCCGGATTGGCGAGCTGGCCGATTCCAGTCTGGCCAGCAGCAAGCTCGGTGAGATGCGCCGCGTCGTCGTCGCCAGCCCGGTTTACCTGGCGCGACATGGGAGGCCGCGAACGCCGGCAGAACTCGCCGGGCACAATTGCCTTTCGCTCGGCAGGCAGCGCGGCTGGAGCTTGCGCAGGGCGCCGGATGGCGAGGTGGCGAATCACAAGGTTGCGGGAACTTTCGAGTGCAACGACGGTGCGGTGCTGCACGAATGGGCACTTGCCGGCAAGGGCGTCGCCTGGCGATCGATTTGGGAAGTGGGTGACGATCTGCGCAGCGGTGCCCTGGTTTCACTGCTCGACGATCACGCGGCGCCGGCCGTAGGCATCTACGCGGTATTCCCGCAACGCCGGCATCTGCCGCTGCGCGTCCGGCTGTTCATCGATCAGCTCAAAAGTACGTTTGGCGATCCGCGTTACTGGGGGCCGGCCACGTGAATTCTGCTGGCGCGGCTCGCGTCAAATCTGGCGGGGGGTCTCATTCCGTAAGGGCGGCAGCCTTCTTGGCAGCGCGAAGGAGCGCCTTCCTGGCTTTCTCGGCGCGAATATGCGCCAGTGCCTGAGCTTTGTTGCATTCCTTGCAGTACGAATGCAGGCCGTCCGAGCTTCGTGCGTTCCTGTGAAATTCGAGGACGGACTTCTCCTGCTTACACTTGACGCAGATCTTGGTGTCCATGGCGTTAGCGATGATGGGGGGAACATCGACCGGCGATGCAGTTCTTGTTCCGCAAACAAAAAACCAATTAATTGGATTCTCCCGGTCGGTGATCGGGAGCACTATTCAGCCGGTTGGACCTGTTACCCTTCGCGTCCGCGCTTCTCCGCCGGGGAACTCCTCTTGACCACCCCTGGCGATGATTCGAGAGATGCAAGTATCTAAGTTCTTAAGCAATTTATCGATACTGCAGGCGAGGGCGGGCAGTATTGTCGAGTGGCCGACCGGACCAGCTTCCGCAAACGGGAAAACGTTTACCTGGCTTAGTAGTATAAGCAAAAATTATGCCTTGATATAAACCGGGTTTATTCATCAAGGGCTTAGAAGCGACTGTTGTGAGTGGGTCGAGGTCGTTCGCCCGTTTCTGTAAAGAATCCTGACAGTCGCTGGCAGTCGTTCTGCGGCCGATCGTGCTGGCGTTTCCGACATTTCGAAGCCGAACCGGGTCGGTTCTCTCAACGGCTTCGGACGGGGTTGGGCAAAGGGGAATTCAGGTCGTGGCCCCCTTTGCCCACGGCCGGCGATCCATTGCTGACGCGTCTGTGGCAGGCCGGGCCGGGCCGGCGGACACCGGGATTGCCCGCGTTCGCAACGGTACGTGCGGTTCCGGACGACCTCTGCCGTGTCAGCCCGTCAGATCTTCCGGGATGTCGAGCAAGGCCTCAAGCTGCGGCGAGTCGATCTGCTCCGCTTGCAGGAAGCGCTGGGCGTACTCCATGTAAACCCTCGAGCGCAGGAAAAGCGCGAACAGATCAGGGTCGATGTGCTGTTCCCTTTGCATCCGGGACATGATGGCGAGTGCTTCCGACAAGGTCTTGCCCTTCTTGTACGGGCGATCGACTGCGGTCAGCGCCTCGAAGATGTCGGCAATCGCCATCATCCGGGCCAGCGGACTCATCTCCTCGCGCCTCAGCCTGCGCGGATAACCGCTGCCATCCATTTTTTCATGGTGACCCCCGGCGATTTCGGGGACTTGCCGGAGGTGCTTCGGGAACGGCAACTGGGAGAGCATTACCACCGTCTGCACGATGTGCTCATTGATCTTGTAGCGTTCCTCATCGGACAGGGTGCCGCGGGCCACGGTCAGATTGTAGAGTTCGCCACGGTTGTAGAGCAGCGCCGGGACAGGCATGCGAAATCCCCAGCGATTGTCCTTCGGCATCTGATCCTGCGGCCGGCGAGCGAGGAGATGTTCCGGCTTGTCGGCCAGCAGAAGCTCGCTGACCGGCAGCGGCAGCGCCGGGGTGCGTGCCTTGCGCAATTTCTCTTCCTGCGATATGCCCATGCGGTCATCGAGCGTGCGCAACCACGTCCGGCCAGCAATCGCGTGCAGGCGGTCGACTCGTTCCTGCGCCATGAACTCGCCGCCTTCGTTGCACTCGGCGACAAAGGCAAAGTCGTCGTCGATTGCTCGGAGTTCGGCCGTGAGCCGTGCGCGGGCCGCCGCTTCGTCGCCACCTGCGGCAATCGATCGCAGGCAGTTGATCTCTGCGTCGCGCTTGAGCACCTCGAAGCGCATGCGTACTTCGTGGATGCGGTCGTGAATGGTTTCCAGCTTGGTGGCCTTGTCCACCACGTATTCGGGCGTCGTCACCTTGCCGCAATCGTGCAGCCAGGCGGCCACATGCACCGCTTCCCAGTCGTCTTCGCTCAGCTGGAAATCCTTGTAGGGACCACTGCTGGCGGCGCAGGCGGCGCGCGCCAGCATCTTGGTCAGTTCCGGGACGCGCGCGCAATGTCCACCAGTGTAGGGGCTCTTGGCGTCGATCGCTCCGGCAATCAACTGGATGAACGCCGCGAACAGCTCCTTCTGCGCCCTGATCAACGCCATGCTTTCGAGCGACACAGCCGCCGAGCCGGAAAACGCCTGGACAAAACTCAGGCGGCTGCTGTCGGTCGCGCCGTGGCCGAGCAGGAGCATCGCTCCGACCAGCTCCTTCTTGCGGTTGAGCAGAGGTACGGCAATTGCGTGGCTTGCCCCGGCCAAGCCGGCTCGCGCCAGACCCAGGTGCTCGCGATCCTCGGCTTGCAGCGGCGCGGCACGCGCCAAACC
>ERZ724514.1173-NODE-1173-length-11685-cov-5.041617_pt1 | contig 11685 bp, 9 predicted proteins | sample MGYA00376047_ERZ724514 | MGnify/ENA primary metagenome ERZ724514 (study PRJEB28724, sample SAMN07190883) | activated sludge metagenome | isolation source: activated sludge of sewage treatment plant in Hong Hong | place: Hong Kong | collected 2016-03-17 ...
TCATTCCGCTCGATCGGCCAACATGATGTGCCGCGTTTCAATTGATCCATTTTGAAACAGCAGGACTCCCAGCGCGCGCGGGAGACGAAAGCGTTTCGGTCCGGCGGATCCCGGATTGAACAACAAGACCCCGTCTCGCCATTCCGCCTTCGGCTGATGGGTATGCCCATACACACACACCGTTGGACGGATGCGCTCCAGCAGATCTATCCCGTCCCGTGTGAGTCGCCCACCTTCATATAGTCGGTGGTACACCGCGATACGATGGCCCGCCAGTTCAATGGTCTGCTCCACAGGAATGCCGCTGGCATCGAATCCATCCACATTCCCGGACACGGCGGTCACCGGCGCGATCCGCTCCAGTTGCGCCAGGACATCACGGGGACCGATATCCCCAGCGTGCAGAATATGCTCCACCCCTGCAAAATGGCGAGTGATCGAAGGATCAAACAGCCCATGCGTATCTGAGATGACTCCGATGCGCATTCCGCTCCTTGCGTTACTTCTTAGGCTCAGACACTGCCAATGAATCCTGAATGGTTTTCCATTGAAAGGTGAACGGCTCAGGGGTTCGCTTGGGCAATGCGGCCAACTCCGCCTTCAAGAGCGCCGCCCGCGCCGCGCTCATGGGATGCGTGGAAAAGACTTCGACGCGTTCCTTGTCCTTTTCAGACAGCCGTTCAAAAAACCGGATCATCCCGTCCGGTGCAATGCGCGCGTCCGATAAGAGCCGAATGCCGGTGACGTCCGCTTCCGTTTCCTGGGCGCGCCCGAACTTCAACGTCACTAACTCCATGCCCACCTGCTTGGCCAGGCCGGTCAAGCCCTGTTGGTCACCCAGCAGAATCCCCACAACGGCAGACAGTCCCAGCATCTTGACCATGCGTTCCATGCCGTGACGCTGCAAGACATGGTTCAATTCATGACTCAACACGCCGGCCACTTCTTCGCCGCTTTCTGCTTTGGTCATCAACCCGGTGAAGACCACGACATAGCCGCCCGGGAGCGCAAAGGCATTCACCACGGGGCTCTGCACGACGGAGATCTGAAATTTGTAAGGATTATTGGGAATTTTTTCCGTCAACCGCTGCGTCATTTCCTGCACTGCACTGACCGCGGGCCCTTCCTTCAGCACGGTCTCCTTGGACAGAAAATCCTGATACACGGTTTCGCCCAATTTTTGTTCCCACTCGATGGGGATTCTGGCCACCGCCCATTCGACCATCAGGTCCGTCCCGAACCACAACAGCAGCCCCAGGCCGAATACGACCCCCAACACACTGCCCCACAAGAGGCGATGGCTGTGTCGCGCCCGACGAACCTGCTCTGCCGCACGCTCCAGATGGGCCGTCAACTGAGGCGGAGCCGCACGGCGGAAGGCGACGATCAAGGCGGGATCTTTTACATAGAGTGTCCAAACGGATGGGCCGGTGCCCCAGGACACCACCAGCTGATCGTGATCCAATCCGCCGGCTTCAACCGCCATGTCAGCAAAGGTCACGACCTGTTCGGCGAGCGCAGACTCACCCATAGGACTGACACGCAAACCCTCTTCAACCAGCATGACGGTACAGGGCACACCGGCTCCCGGCAGTCCCTCACCGAAACAGAGTGCGTTGGGAGTCGCGTTCATAGGGCTTGGACTTTCCTCATGAAGAACTATCGCCTGTGAAGGGGGCGTTCAAAACGGCGGCCAACGCGGCCGCAGGCGAGAAAAAACCGGAGGCGTACCCTATGGGGTACGTTGAGGATTTTTTCGAACCGAGAACAAAGTTGGCAGGCGTTTTCAGCGCCCGCCATTCAGCCGCTACTCCGAAACGGGAATGAATTGTCTGATCCAGTTCCCGAAACTGCCGGGATTACGGCTCTGGATATAGACGACACCCGGCCCGCGGAAACGGCACACCAAACCTTCGCCCGAGGTCAAGCTGGCAATCCAGCCCGACGAGGCCTTTTCGATGTTGTAGGTCGTCGTTGAGCTCCAGGCGACCAGGTGGCTGTTATCGACAATGTATTCTTCGTTCGGTTTCAATTCGATTTTATGAATGGCCCCGAAGCTGTTGAGAACCAACTGCCCGGTCCCGCCGATCTTCAGAATAAAAAACCCCTCCCCGCCCAGCAATCCACGCGTCAGACTTTGCATCTTGCTTTCAATCTTCACGCCTTCGGCGCCCGCCAAAAACCCGTCCTTCTGCACCATGTACTCATTGACGCCGTCCAACTCCAGCAGCACGATTTCGCCGGGCACCGTCGGCGCCAGCAAAACTTCTCCCGCACCCCGGCTGGCCCGCAACGTCTGGAAGAAAAATTTCTCGCCACTCAACATCTTCCGCGAAAGCGCCCCGAGAAACCCACCTTCCATCTTGCTCTCAATATCAATGGTCGGCGAAGCGGCCACCATGGCGCCCGACTCAGCCTTCACCGTCTCACTGGCGTCCAGATACACCCGCACCATTGGAAAGGCCCCCGGATAAAGAATTTCACACTTCATCGCCCGCTCCCTTCATGAACTGTCAGCCTCATCATGCGATCGATTCTGTGGAATGTCCCCGGTCCTGTCAAGCAGACTGTTGAGACGGACCGTCCCTCCGGCCACACGGCACCTGTTTTCCGCTCAAGATCGATCACGTTTCAGCCGATACAGCCCAAAGAGCTATCCTCAGGTGCTGACGGGCAACCGCTCTTGTCGGCCTTCCCGCTTATGGACTCGAAGAGACACGAGAGCCAGGCATGAAACGCGTCGTGATCGAAGAGCTCACACCGGGAATGATTCTCGCCAAGCCCGTGACCAACAATACGGGCCTAGTCGTCCTTCCTCCCGGCGCCGAACTGGATGAAGCAACCCTCTCTCGACTCCAGCGCCTGGGCCTCACGTCCGTCTATGTCGAGGGCGACGCCGGCGATGCCAGCGGAAAGACCCTTGCCGAGTTGGAAGCCGAGCTCGACCACCGCTTCCGCCTTGTGAGCGATGACCCGATTCAATGCCAGATTCGTGAAGCGATCCGCCAGCAACTCCGGACGACACATGGGGTAGCCGACCACCAGGAGGCACCTCCAGCCACATGAAGCCTTCGGCCAACGTAGATCTCCGGCGACGCATCGAGCAGGTCGGCGAATTGCCGACCCTGCCCCATGTCGTCCAGAAACTGGCGTCGATGATCGGCCGCCCCAATGTCTCAGCCGAGGAAATCGGCGCCCTCATCGAAAAAGACCAGGTGCTGTCCGCCAAGGTATTGCGGTTGGCCAATTCGCCGTTCTACGGATTTCCCTCACGCATCGCCTCAGTCGCCCATGCAGTCGTCGTCCTGGGGTTGAGTGTCGTCAAGGGCCTCACGCTGTGCGCCACCGCGTTCGACATGATGAAAAACGCCGGGATGAATGACCTTTGGCGCCATTCGCTCGGGGTGGCCATTACGGCACATATTCTAGGCGCAAAAGCCGGCATGAAGAATCCCGAAGAGGTGTTTGTCGGCGGACTGCTCCACGATATCGGTAAGGTGGTGCTCTACGTCAAATGGCCGGATGTCGGCCAGCAGATCACGGCCGCCAGGAAAGACGGCTCACGATCGCTCATGGAAACGGAACAGGAACTATTTGCCGTGACCCATGCCGACGTCGGAGGGTGGCTCGCCACCGCCTGGCATCTGCCGACCACTCTGCGCGAGCCGATTCTTCATCACCATATGCCGACGGCAGCCCAAGACGCGAAGCTGCAGACCGCCATCGTGCATGTGGCGGATGTGCTGGTGAAGGGCCTCGCCTGCGGCAACCCCGGCGACGACCTGATCCCTCCACTTTCCCGTCAGGCCTGGGATCTCGTCGGCCTCGATGCGCAAAGTCTCGCGCAGAGCCTCGCCCAAGCCGCGGAAGAATTTCAAACCATCGACGACTATCTATGAGCGGGTCGCCTTCCAACCGACGTATCCTGCTGCTGCACCATGATCCCGTCGAAATCGAGCGGCTGACGGCTGGCCTCAGCCGTGCAGGATTCAGCGTCGTCGTGGCCGATGCCGGACGGCTGGCACTGCATGAATTGGTGCATGATCCCCCCTGCCTGGTGTTGGCGGCGGAAGGGACGAATGGACGGTCCGCGGATACCCTCGCGAAGGAGTTGCGCGCGGATCCCTTTCTCGGCCGGCTGCCGGTGATCATTCTGATTCGGGATAGCCGGGTGAATGATGTGGATTGGGCGGCGCTCGGCGTCGACGACTATATTGCCGTACCCTATCGGCCCGAGGAAGTACCACAACGGGTGCGCCTCTGCCTCAGCCGCCTGGAACGGTCGCTGGATGCCAACCCGCTTACGCGGTTGCCCGGCAACAGCACGATCCTCCACGAAACCACGGCGCGGATTGAAAGCGGCGCTCCGTTCGCCCTCGCCTACCTGGATCTCGACAACTTCAAATCGTTCAACGACCGGTATGGGTATGCGCGAGGCGATGAAGTCCTCGTGGTGACCTGCCGCATCCTCACCACCGTCGTCAGTGAACTGGCGGGCACGGACGGATTCGTCGGTCATGTGGGTGGGGATGATTTTGTCTTTATGAGCGCGCCGGCCACGATCGAAGCCATTTGTCAGACATTGATCAAACGGTTCGATTTGGTGATTCCGGACTTCTACGATCCCGATGATCGCGGCAAGGGGTTTATCGACTCCGTCGACCGGCGCGGCAACCACGAACGGTTTTCTCTCATGAGCCTGTCCATCGCCGTGGTTACCAACGAACATCGAGCCATTACCCATCCGGGCGATGTCAGCAAGATTGCCTCCGAGCTCAAAAAAATCGCCAAGAGCCAGCCCGGCAGCGTCTATGTGAAGGATCATCGAAAAGCCGAGACGACTGACGCCCGTACCACCTGACGCATCACGGCCTACGAACTCGCCGGAAGATTACTGACCGGGGACTCCAGCAGGCGCCTGCCCGCCGCCACTGCCGCCATACTGGCGGCGAAGTTCCCGCCGATAGGCACGACGTTCCTCCGGGGACATTGTCTGAAACTTTTCCCGCAACTCCTTCCGTTGCTCCGGAGGAAGAGACCGGAACCATCGCCTGGCGTCCCGCACCGATTCGCGCCGTTCAGGCGGCAATTGGCGGAACTGTTGATACCGCTCACGCAATTGCTGCCGTTGCTCCGGGGGAAGCGATCGCCATTCCTTGAATCGCTGCTTGGCTTCCTGACGCTCTTCGGGCGTCATCGTGCCCCACTGCCGCGCCCCATTCCGCAACCGTTGCTGTTTGCGCGGGGGGAGCTGATCCCAGTTGTCGCTGAACCGCTGCAACAATTGCTGCTCGCCTGGACTGAGCTGGCTCCATGGGACCCCGGTCTGGTCACCTTGCGCCCAGGCAGGCGACAATGCGATGAACACTGCCATGATTCCTACCAGCAACACATTCATGGGCCGGTTTGCATCCTTATGGGGCTGCGAGGGCGATCCTTCGCAGACGGTGCCGGCTTCTCTGGCGCAGGCTTCTGAGCGTCTGAAGACATTCCGCTGCGATTCGGTTGTGGTTCCACGGAAGACTGCGGCACTTGATCGCTGGTGATGGTAAAGGGATCGACCCACTGTCCATCCTCATCCTGCCAGCTACCCAGGAAATCAAGGAACTCGGGGTCCGGCTCCTCTGCCGGCCGTGCCGGTACCGATGCCGCCCCTGCTATTCCGGTGGCCAAGAAGAACAGGAGCATCAGTCCTGCACTACCCCGTCGTGGCAGTACCATCGGCCAGCCAATCGTAAAATTCGAGGTCCTCGGACAATTCCAGATTTTCCGGCGATTGCATCAGTTCGAGATCTTCCAACAGCAGATGCGAATGGTTGGCGCCATTCGCCTGCCACAGCCACATCGTCACCGCCAGAGCGGCCATCGAGGCCAGCGCCACCCCCCCGGCCCATTGAAGCCAGGGCCGCCGCGCAGAGGACCGGCTTACGGCATTCACCCGCGCACGCTGCAGGGCCAGCACCGTCTTTTGATCGAGCTCCTGCAGGCGGTGATCGAGAAGACGCTTCGCCGCGGCTGATAAAGGATCCGGCTGCTCGTCCGATCGTTCGTTCATGGCCAATGTTCTCCCAATCGCTGCCGCAGTACCTGCAGCGCCCGGAACAAATGGGTCTTTACGCTGCCCTCGGAACACCCCATCGCACGAGCCGTTTGCGCGACATCCAGTTCCTCCCAGATGCGCAGAAGAAACGCCTGTTGCTGACGAAGCGGTAAGGCACGCAACGCCACTTCCAGCTCCGCACAGGCCCGCTTACGCTGCACCTCGCCATCCGGTGCCGGAGTGCTTGAATCGGGAATCTGCTCCAGCGGATCCTCCGCGTCCTCATCATCCTGAGCCCCACGAAAAAATTCGCGCAGGCGGTTTCGAACCCGTTCCCGCCGATACCAATCGCGGATGCGACTTTGGAGAATGCAGTGAAACAGCGCGCCCCATTCTTCTTCAGGCCGCCGGGCATACTTCTCCGCAAGCTTCAACATGGCATCCTGGACAAGATCCAGCGCCTCGTCCGCATTCCCCGTGGCAATATGCGCCATGCGGAATGCGCGCCGCTCAATCCCGGCCAGAAACCGATCCAATGCCTGGGTTTGATCCAGAGATGCCACCCTCTCACCCAGGCACAGGTGGCCTGGCTGTCCAGGAACGGCAATGGGGGAATGGCAGCCGCTCATCCCCATGCTCGTCTTCTATCTGCCCAGTCATCGACCGATGAGGCCCCGTAGGCAGCAGCCGCATGGACCCGGTATCGGTCGAGATCGGCCCGATTTTCGACTTGAAACACGGTGAAATCAAGAGAATCCAAGGAAATCTCCGCTCGCGACGCAACGACGAGTCCTGAAACGGATGCGCCGGACTCGCAGCCACCCTGCCTGCTTCACAGCGAGAGTGCGGCTCTTTCAGGCTATAACGCGAGAAGACAATCCCGGTTGACAGGATGGGGGCAGGACCGCGGCACGGTGATGGGAGCAACACTGCGACGTATTCGGTGAGAGGCGGGGAGAAGAATTGCGGACGGAACTACTTGGCTTTGCCGGTATCGGCCGATTTTTTGCCGCCGGCCCAGGCCACCGAGGGGATCTGAGCCACGAGATCAAGGCGCTCGTGCGCTTCATTGTCCTTGAGGTCCGGTCCGACACTATACAGGACGCCTTTTTTCATATTGACCAGCATGGGCAGCCCGGTAAAAGGATCGTAGAGCCCCTGGCCGGCCTTGGCCAGCCGGGTCAGCAAGTCCTGCTCCGGCGGCGTCCGGCGTAACCAGGCCTGCAACGAGACTAACCGCAACCGCGCATCGGTTTCCAGAACCCGTCCGGCATAGGTTTCCCATGTGGGCATGGAGTCCACCCCGACCAGACCTTCAATCGGATTCATCACCATGTCGCTCACGCTGTACGGAGCCACACGCACAAACTGGGAGAGCTTCGGCAGGTCGGTATACCGTCCGTCGGCTGCCGCTTTTCCAGCCGCATCATAATATTCGGCGTAGGCATTGAACCGGCGTTGCTTCGGCAGCGGCAACGCCGCAGCGATGGCGCCATAGAACGGGCGCGTCTCGGCCCGGTTCTGGCTGACCGCCTCATCCAACGTCTTGGTAGCGAGCACAAATTGGCTCTGCATCGGCCAACGGAGGGACTGTTCGGACGGCTCTAACGGCTTCGCCAATTTCGCCATGCGGCTCACATATCGTTCATCGAGATCCGGCCGCTGCAAGAGCCCGCCCATGATCATCGCATCGTCATTCATCGCCGCACTGGCCAGCATTTTCACCGGCAACGACTTCGCCTGTCCCAAGACCGTCCGCCAGGCCGTGAGATCGGTTTCCAGCCGCGCGAACCCCGTGTCCACATCCTGCGCAAATCCGTCGGCAAGATACAGTCGATGCGTCTGGAGGATGAGCCCGCAGTTCGGACTGATCGACTGGCCGTATCCCACATCTTCAAACGGCTTGTTCAACCATTGGCGGTAGCGGCTGAGGCCGACTTCCGCTTGCGACAGCCACGTTTTGGCGCCGCTCACATCCATTTGCATCTGCAACGCCGGATCGGCAGCTTTCATCCACTTGCCCGCCGCGTCGGCCGAGGCACTCTGCCTTTCGTCGGGCGAATACCCTTCTCCGGTCAAGCAGGTATGTGTGAAGGCACGGTCGGCGCCTTCAACCCGTCGATCCAGGCCAACCTGCACAGGATCCTGACTCGCGGCCGCTCCGAGGCCGAGCAAGAGCAGATAGCCATTTTTACTGGAGTCTTGCAGTGTCTGTTGGGGCACCGACGTCATGGTGCGATAGGCTGCGTTCGGTTGCTCCTCGAGTATCAGCCATGTCAGGGCCACCGCAGCGATGGTACCCCCAACCACAAACAGCACGAGGCCGACCAAAGCCAGAACCAGGACAACGAGCGATCGCGTCGTCGACACCCCTGCTCCGACCAGAGACGCCGCCGCTTCCGCCACCCGGGTCCATACTCCGACCCCGGCCGGTTGGATGCGTGTGGGACGATGGGTCGGCTCTTCCACTACCGCCGCAGGAGCTTGCTCGATGTGTTCATACGGCTGCTCCATCACGACTGCAGCAGGAACGGATTCCTCCACTGCCTGTGAGGCGACCGGCGCGACAGGCTCAGCCGGTACGGGAGTCGCCGGGGGAACGGCGCTGACTTCAGGGGCAACAGGCTCCGCAGGCTTTTTGAGCCAGCGAGTCAGCATATTTCCAGTGGAAGGTTTCGGCGTCGGTGCTGACGAGGCATCTTCCCACAAAATATGTAATCCATCGCTTGCGGGGACATCAGCTGGAGCGGAGACAGCCGGTGCAGGCACCTCTGGCTCCAAAGCGGGAACCGGGGAGGCAGCCATGTCTACAGGCTGGTCTGTCTGCACGGCCTCAAGAGCCTGGGGGATCTGAACAAGCTCGCTCGACTCTTCTGCCGGTACAACGGTCGACAGCTCGTGCGGGGCCACCAGCGGAGCGTCTTCAGCTGAAGCAGTTGGCACCTCCGTCAACTCTGTGAGCGACACCTCGGCGGCAGTCACCACAGAATCAACAACCACATGCTCGTCCGGCTTTGCGGCCGGCTCCAGCGCAAGAACCGGTGCAGGCTCACTCTCCTCGGACGAAGGCTCCGCCGGCGGTTCAACCTGTGCCTCGAGAGCAATCGGTTCAGCCAGGGAAACCGTCTGCTCTTCAACAGAAGACAAGGGAATAGGCTCGACGATCTCGTCTACCGGTGCAGAGCCTGAAGGCATCATCGCCTCCGGCGCACCGACTAACTCCAGCGAGTCCTCCACTTGAGGTGCAGCCTCTAAGGCCGTCTCAATCGATTCAGCAGGCGTTCCGGCGAGAGTGAATTCCGTGATCGGCTCCGCTTTGACAGGAGCGGGTTCAACTACTGTTTGCGAGGGTAGGCTTTCGCGTTCGACCAGACGCAAGGGAATGGCGGCGGGTTCTTCCTTCGCAAGTTCTACCGTCGGCTCAGGATCGGACGGCGTGGGGGACTTCTCCGCAACAGTCGCCTCAGGTGACTCCGCCGACTGATGGAGCGGAGTATCGTACGGCTCATGCCCGTCCGAGGAGAGCAGGCGGAACCCCCGCCCCGATTCTTCGATACTGCCCGTTGAGGTTTCAGCGGCGACAGTGGGCGACTCCACTTGCGCCACTGGCTCCGGCACCGCAGGCACAACGAGGGTGGAATCCAATGCCATTCCACTAGAGTTCCCGGTTTCTTCGACTGCGATGGTGGCCGAACCAAATTCCGGTTCCGGCTCTTGGCGGGGAATGGCGACATCTTCGACTTCGACCTGTTCCCAGGGCATGGGCGCCGACAACGTCGATGAAGCGCTGCCGAGATCCAAAGAGGGTTCGGACGAGGGCGCGTCTGGAGCGACCGCCGTCATCTCCACAGCATCCGAGGGCGCCGTGACTGCAGCAGCCGGCTCTTCCATCACAGTGGGCTCTGCTGCCGGCGTCGGTTCCGCGCTGGGAAGCGACTGGGGCGACGCAGGAGATGATTGCATCGCGGCAACCGCTGCAAGAATTTCGTCCCAGGACAGTCCGGATGACGTGATTTCCGAGGAACTGGAGGCGGAGGGGGCTGCCGTCTGCGCCTCTGCCTGCTGTGCGGGAGGCTCTGTATCGGACTTTCCTGCCTCGATCACTGGCGGCAACGGCGTCTCTTCACATGTTGCCGGCGCAACCTCCTCCACACTGGGCGCGGAAGCCCCTGCCGCCGGAGGAATGAGAATGGGGTGCTCTTCGACCTGATCCCAGGGCATCGACACCGGAGTCGTCGGTGTGGAGACGATCGGGTGACTGCCTGATTGCGACAGCACTTCGATTGCGCGTGGAGCAGGATCACTAGGAGGAGCCGATGACCATTCAGTTTCAGAGGTCGGCATCTGCGCAGACTCTGGCACAGCCGATACCTCACTCGTAGCCGGCGGTATCGCGATGATCTCCTCTGCAACCTGGTTCCCAGACAGAGGAGCAGGCGTCGAAGGCGTTGTGTGGCTGCCGGTCTCTGCCGGCAGTTCCACGGAGGGAAGCACTGCCTCAACGGTGACCGCGGGTCCGACTTCAGATTCAAGGGCAATCGGAGCCACTTCGTCTGAAACCGTCGATTCCTGACTCGGAGATGCGGGAGGAATGACGACGGCGACCTCTTCAACCTGGTCCCACGGCATCGGTGCCGGGCTCGAAGGCGCATGCGCAATCGGATCGGCGCCGACCTCGACCAACGCCACGTTCGTCGGCGGAAGCTCCACAGGAATCGTGGGAGGCGCTGATTCCACCTCGCCGCTCAACGCGGGGAGCGGATCGATAGCAGGCGGTTCGCTTTCAGCTGCGGCCTTCATCGGCTCGTCGGAGGAGCCAACTGCGGGCACAGCAGGAGCAACAGAATCCGCCGACGTCAGAGTCGTACGCACCTCTGATGATTCGAGCGTGGGGCTTTGATCAATCTCGGTCTTTTGTGACTCAACCGCTGCCACAGCCTCGACTGGCAATGCCGCAGACAGCGCCGGCTCGATGACTTCCGCTGTCGGCGGCACGTCCGATGGACTGGACGGGGCTTGAGCGACAGGCACATCAGCCTGCAGGGGCTCCATCTGTTCCCACGGCATGGGTGCGACAGCACTGGCCGGAGCCTCCGCCGCGTCAGCCTGAGGTGCTTCGTGTTCCTGGGTAGGAACCGCAGGCTGAGGGGTAGCCTGCAATACTTGCCCCGTAACAGTATCGAACATGGCGGCAAGGCGGAACGAGACCGGACTCCCGGGAGCGATCGAGCGAATCCGTGCGAAAAGCTCGCTGGGGTGGTTCGGCTTCTCGGTGTCGGGATCCTCCAGCAAGACTTCAACCGCTTTGCCATACTCGGCCACTGCCGCCATGACGTCGCCTTTTTCCTCGTAGACGCGTCCCAGCATTTCCAGGAAGGGCACGTACCGCGGCCCTGCCGTCAGGTATTCCCGCAACAGCGACTCGGCCAGCCAATAATCCTGCCGCTCCATGGCCTCCCGGGCCAGGGATTCGAACGCCGTCCTGGCGCTCATGAGGCTTCCAAGCCGCAGATGGAGGGTGGCGAAGAGGCGCCTGGCTTCAGCGTTGAGGGGGTCGAGCGCCAGCAGGTCTTTGAGGGCGGAGGACGCACGGCCATACTTGCCGGCGTTCATTTGTGTAATGGCGTCCTCGAGCAGCGCCGACT
>ERZ724514.1177-NODE-1177-length-11672-cov-4.695016_pt1 | contig 11672 bp, 7 predicted proteins | sample MGYA00376047_ERZ724514 | MGnify/ENA primary metagenome ERZ724514 (study PRJEB28724, sample SAMN07190883) | activated sludge metagenome | isolation source: activated sludge of sewage treatment plant in Hong Hong | place: Hong Kong | collected 2016-03-17 ...
TACTTGAGCAGTTCGATGAGCAGTACGATCATTATTGGGGCCATCAGCAGGAGTAGCAGGATTGCATAGGCCTGCGGGTGTGCGAAATTCAGGGTGAATCCGGCTGCAGGATTTTTTTTCGGTACCCACACGCGCGGATCTTCGCGGTTGTGATAGCACCAGCCCCATTTCCAGGGATCATGAACCGTTTTGTGCCGTTCGCTCATGTTATGATGTGCAGGATGATGGTCAGCTTCCGCGATAGGTAGAATATCCGTAAGGACTGAGCAGGACGGGAACGTGATAGTGTGAACTATCCCGTAGATCGAATACGACCTCCACCCATGGATAGAAGCCTTGTACATTGGTTCGTTGGAAATAGGTCGCGGTTTCAAAGCGCATCCGATACGTTCCGGGCGGGAGGACACGGTCGGGTAGTACGAATCCCGGGATACGGCCGTCGTTGTCGGTTTCTCCCTGCGCGACGCGTTCCCAATGATCGGGTCCGGTACGTGCCTCGAGCATGACTGGGATGCCGGAAGCCGGCTTGCCGGTCGCGGTATCGAGTACGTGGGTGGTGATCTGACTCATGCGATTAGTTTTTGGAGTCGAAGCAAGGTGATCTTGAGTTGTTCTCCCGCGGCGATGTTCAGTTCGGTTGTTCGGTCGTTCGCTAGCCGTTGCTGCAACAGGTCAAGCATTTCATCAGCACTTTTACCGTTAGCGCAGACGATGAAAATGAAGCCGAACTTCTTTTCGTACTCGTCATTTCCTTTGGCCAGCGCTTGAAGCGTTGACTGTGATGCGTTGCCGACAGCAGCTTGTTCTTTTCCGGCGAGGTGGCTGGTGGATGCGAACTTTTTTGTCAGGCTATCCAGGTCGCCGATTTTCGGATGATGCGAGAACGCTTCCAGCCAGTCGGATGCCGTTGTGGTGGACCATGCCTGCTCCGCAACCTGCAAACAACTGGCTGTGTCGCGAAATGGGCGGGCAGCCAGCATGAGCGACACCCAGCGCTGCGCGCCACAGCAATTGTGCAGCGTCTGGCGGGCTTCATTTTCCGGCAAACTATTGAGGGCTTCGAGCGACATGTGATCAGGGCTTCCCAATAGTTCCGAAGAGTCGCAGACGGCTTACACCTCCGTCCGGATAGATATACAGGCGGACGTGCGAGATCCGCTGGTGCTGTTTAATTTCCGACTTGTAGGTATGTTCGTGATCCGCCTGTAGCTTTTGTCGTGGGAGCAATTCGGTCCACTGGATCTTGTCGTCAGCTAAATCGGGGTCCTTGCCCTCCGGCAGATAGCAGCCTTCCAGCGAACAGCCATCGGGGTAGTTTCCTTTGAAGTGGCAGGTGTCCACCAGAATTTCATCAATCGTTCCGGGATGTGCCAGTCGGATGATGACCCAATCGCGGTTGTTGGGTGTTCGGTTGCGTTTGGTTTCCCATCCGTCTCCCATGTTCACCCCGCGGCCGGGCATGAGGAGGTTGTCCATGTGGGAGAAGAACATGTCGTTGCACAGGATCGCCTTGGCGCCGTTCAGGGCGGAAGCCAGGTCGACGCGATCATTACTGCCGACTTTGCTCCAGTCCTTTTTCACCTCCCCGTACACTTTGAGTCGGGCGACTCCGCCATCGGGATAGATGTGCAACTTGACGTGCGTTACCAACTGTTGGTGATCGCAGGCGTAAAAATTCTGACTGCCCGGTTGAAGCGGGGACTTGGGTAAGATCTCTTTCCATTCCACGGCGGCGGAATCAAGAACAGCGGCATCGGGGAAGTCGGGGCGATAGCAGGCTTCGATGGAAGCGTGTGGTGGATGGTTGCCCAGGAAGTGGTTGGTGTCGATGTCGAAGCCGCGTACGATGCCCGGCGCGCCTAAGCGTACGATGCACCAGTCGTGGCCGGGAACACGTTTCCTGCGCGACTCCCACCCGTCCATCCACTTGCCTCGGTCGGTGTATTTGTCGGGGATGAAGATGCCGCGTCCCGATTTCACCAGATTTTCCTTCTCGGCGAAAAAGTCGTCGGTACACAATAGCGCTTCGGCGCCCAATTGGGCGGCGGCCAGGTTGATCAGTCTGGTAAAGGCTGGTGCGTCGTGCTGGTTCATGCCTGGTGTAGAAGAATTTTTCCGGGTGGCGAAGATACGAACCCGCCACGGTCGTATGCCAGTTCGCCATTAACCCAGGTTTGCTCAACCACGCCGAAAACCATCTCGCCTTCGTAGGGGGTGACTTTGTGACGGAACTGGATGTTGTTCCGGTTGATCTTCATTTTCTTATCCGGGCTCCAGATGACCAGGTCCGCATCGGCTCCGACCTGGATGCGACCTTTTTTAGGCAAGCCTAAAAAATCGGCTACCCGTGTACTCATCCAGGCGGCGACCTCTTCCAGGGTATTCTTGCGTTGTTTGGCCAGCGTCCAAACGACCGGTAAGGAGAACTGGATGGAGGCAATGCCGCCCCAGGCCGCTTTCAGATCGCCGGAGTCGAGCTCTTTGGTTTCCGGAGGAGCGGGTGAGTGATCGGTGACGATGAAGTCGAGTGTGTGATCCGTCAAGGCATCCCACAACAGCTGGTTGTTCGCGGCATCGCGGATCGGTGGCGCGCATTTGAAGCGCGTGTCGGCGTCGGGGATTTTTTCCGAGGAGAAGTAGACGTAGTGCGGACAAGTTTCTGCAGTGAGCGGCAAGCCTTTGGCGCGCGCCTCGCGGATCATCGGTAAAGCCGAGGCGGAAGAAAGGTGGACGATGTGCGTCCGAACATTGTGTTTTTCACATAAGGCGATCAACTGTCGTACCGCTTCATCCTCCCAGGTGTTGGGTCGTGAATGCAAGTAGGCATTATAGGAGTAGTGGTCGTCCTCCAATTCCGCCTGACCCGGATGGGAGTTGTCGAGTTCCGCATGGGCCAACAAGGGCAGGCCGAGTTTAGCCAGGATCGGCGCGACGCGGTCGAGTTCCTTCATCGAGGTTTCCGGAAATTCATCGATCCCGGAATGTGTGAGGAATACCTTGAAACCAAGCACACCGGCCTTGGCGAGTGCTTCAAGTTGATCGGAATTGCCCGGTACAATGCCGCCGTAGCATCCGACGTTCACCATCAGTTTTCCCTGTGCGGCATCGAGCTTGGCTTGTAGCGCTTTGGTGTTGGTGGTGACGGGTGAGGAGTTCAGCGGCATATCCACCAGTGTGGTGATACCGCCGGCTGCAGCGGCTTTGGTCATGGACTCAAAGCCTTCCCAGTCGGTTCGACCCGGCTCGTTGATGTGTACGTGCGAATCGATGAGTCCGGGCATGATGAGGGATTCGCCGGCTTCGATGAACGGGAAGCCTTTCGGTGCGGACCATTTCCCGGGTTCGATCGACAGGATCGTTCCATTCCCGATGAGTAAGGTCACGTCCCGGATACCGTCGGGCAGGAGCACCCGTTTACTGTGAATGGCTTTTTCGGCTTCCATGTTTTCTTATTGTAAGGAGGCTCCCTGGTTGATCCAGTCTCCAATGAGTTGGCGTTCCGCCTCCGTCATGCCGGTCTTATTCGCCTGGGGCATGGTGTGCGTTTGCACGGCACGTACGAGAATCCGGTCGGCCATTTTTTTGATCTGATCCGGGGTGTCGAACATGACGCCATTCGGCGCGATTTTCTGTACGTCGTCGGTCGGCTTCGCGGAATGACAGGATATACAACGCTCTTGAAAGATGGGAGCGACCTGAGAGAAGGATACAGGCTTACCGCCGGTTGTTGAAGGCTTCGGGGCGGTTACGACAATCAGCGCGAATAAGGCGATGGCGGCAAGTGGTAACATGCTGGCTGCATGGATTCCTTTTTCATGCAGATTGATGTAGTGACGAACCGCCACGCTTCCCAGGGTCAGACCCGCAAGGATTGCCCAGTTCCAGGCGCCTCCGTAGGTGACGGGGAAGTGGTTGCTGATCATCACATAGATGACCGGCAAGGTGATGTAGTTGTTATGCAGCGAGCGAAGGCCCGCAAATTTTCCCAGCGTCGGGTCGGGTGTTTGTCCGCGACGCGCCGCGGCTACCAGCGCTTTCTGGGCAGGAATGATCACGAAGAAGACATTGCCGGCCATGATGGTGCCCAGCAGCGCGCCGATGTGCATAAAGGCTGCTCGTCCGCTCAGGTAGCGGGACAAGAGCCAGGCCAGTAAGACCACGATCATGAAGCCGATTACTGCAAACAAGCTCTTTCTTTCCAGTAAAGGTGACTTGCACAGCGCGTCGTAAATGAACCAGCCTGCAAAGAGGGATCCAATTCCTATGCCGATTGCTTGCAGGGGACTGATGTCGCGTACCGCAGGGTCGACCATGAATGCCTTGGCGTTGAAGTAGTACACGATCGTCAGCAGCAGCATACCGGTCAGCCAGGTGAAATAGGCTTCATACTTGAACCAGTGGAGTTTTTCCGGCAGTTTTTGGGGGGCGTTTTTATACTTCTCTACATAGTAGAATCCCCCACCGTGAATGGCCCAGAGGTTGCCGGCGAGTTCATCGCGCAAGTCCTTCGTGCGGTTGAGACTGTTTTCGAGGAAGATGAAATAGAAGCTGGCGCCGATCCAGGCTACTCCGAGTACTACGTGTGCCCAGCGAACGATGAGGTGCAGCCAGTCGAGGAGATGGGGTTGCCAGCCCAGTGTGCCGGCACCTTGCCACAGCAGGTATCCCAGCGGCAGGAGGATGGCTGCTCCGACCAGCACATTTCGCCAGGAGCGGATCGTGTTCAGGTCCTCTTCCAGTTCGTCTTTACGCGGATCGGGTGTTTCGGTCTGTTGCATAATCTGCAGCCGAAAGTTACGCTTCCCGTCTATACGGCTTACCGCCCTGCCGGCCGAAGTTTTTCAATGGAAAGCAGGATAACCTCGTTGGTCGCCGGTAAGCTGAATTCCGGTTCCTGGCGATGATGCCCGACCGACGAGACGGCGTCTTTGATCGCCAGCCAGGTTGCAAAGGCCAGCATGAACGGAGGTTCGGCCACCGCTTTGCTACGTCGGATGGCACGGGGGTTTGGATAGCCTTGCAGCAACTGCACCCGAAAATCTTCCGGCATATCGCCGAACGCCGGGATCTTGTAAGTGTCGGGGGAGTGGTTGAGCAGATTGCCGTTTGCGTCGTGCTTGACTTCCTCCGTCGTACACCAGCCGAGGCCCTGGATGTAGGCGCCTTCCACCTGGCCGATGTCGATGCGCGGGTTGATCGATTCACCGACGTCGTGTAGAATATCAGTACGAAGGTGGCGCACGTATCCAGTCAGGGTATCGACTTCCACTTCGCTGACGGCCATGCCGAAGGCGAAGTAATTGAACGGCTTCCCCCAACCTTTTTGCTTATCCCAACCGATATCCGGGGTGCGGTAGAAACCGGTCGAGGAGAGGCCAACCTGGTGAAGGTGGGCAAGGCCGGTCGTTTCCGAAAAAATCATGCGGTGTTTTTCGGGATAGCGTTCATCGAAAACGATATCCGCCTCGATGCGCACGTTGGCAGCGGAAACGGGCAGGTCCGGGTTTCTGCGGGTAAACTCTTCCGCGGCGAATTTGCAGAGCCGTTGTTTGAGTTGGTCGACCGCGTGCTTTACCGCCATACCGTTCAGGTCGGTGCCGGCCGAGGCGGCGGTAGCCGACGTGTTGGGTACTTTCGATGTGTTTGTCGCGTTAACTTTTACCCGCTCCATGCTCACGCCCAGTTCGGCCGCGGCGATCTGGGCGATCTTGGTGTTGAGGCCCTGGCCCATCTCCGTTCCGCCGTGGTTGACCAACAGGGTGCCGTCGGTGTAGATGTTGACGAGTGCTCCTGCCTGGTTGAGGAAGGTGGTGGTGAACGAGATGCCGAATTTGACCGGGGTCATGGCGATGCCTCGTTTCAGGAACTCGTTGCGTTCGTTGAAGGCATGGATCGACTCCCTTCTTATCTTATAATCCGATGAACGTTCGAGCTGTTCGCAGATGACATGGATACGGTTGAGTTCAACCTGCTGGCCGAAGTGGGTGATGTTGCGGAAGTCCTCCCCGTAAAAATTCTTCTTTCGAACGTCGAGCGGATCCATGCCGAGGTGACGGGCGATGCGGTCGATGATCGCCTCCATGCAGGCCATCCCCTGCGGACCGCCGAATCCCCTGAATGCGGTGTTGGAAGGCAGGTTAGTACGATAGGCGCGTCCGGTTACGCGCATGTCGGGGATGTAATAGGCGTTGTCGGCATGCAGCATCGCACGCTCGAGGATGGCCATGCTCAGGTCGGTCGCGCATCCGGCGTCGGAATGTTGTTCTACATCGAGTGCCAGCAGTTGTCCTTCGGAGTTGAAGCCGACTTTGTAGTGGAAAAGAAATGGGTGCCGCTTGCCGGTGATCTTCTGGTCGTCGTCGCGGAAGAGGCGGATTTTCACCGGGCGTTTGGTGTGATTGGCGAGCAGAGCCGTCCAGGCGGCGGTGTGGTTGGCTTGCGTTTCCTTGCCGCCAAAAGCTCCACCCATCCTGCGCACCTCCACGACCACCTCGTGTTTCGGGAGACCGAGCACTTCCGCTACAACCGCCTGCGTTTCGGAAGGGTGTTGTGTAGAGGAGTAGACCGTCATCTCTTTTCCTTCACCCGGGATGCAGAGCGCGGATTGTGTTTCGAGGTACCAGTGTTCCTGGGCGCCGGTAGTCAGCGATCCTTCCAGCCGCAGTGGCGACTGTTCGAGGCCTTTTTGGACATCGCCGCGGTGCATGATCCGTTCGGGTGCGAGCAGTGTCTTGCGGGCGATGGCGGTAGGCAGGTCAAGGACCGCTTCCAGTGGTTCGTAGTCGATGCGAATGCGTTGTTCGGCTGCCCGGGCGATCGCTTCCGATTCGGCCGCGATGAGCGCGATCGCTTGTCCGATGCAGACCACTTCCCCGTTTGCAAGGCAGGGCTCGTCGTGAATGACAGGACCCATCTGGTTTTCACCGGGAATGTCGTTCCAGGTCAGGACAGCGTGTACGCCCTCCAATTGTCGAGCTTCCGTGGTGTCGATGGAACGGATGCGGGCATGCGCGTAGCGACTGTACACGACACGTCCGTGCAGGACATTTTCCGGAACCGCTATGTCGTCGATGTATACACTCTTTCCTGAGACATGGCGAACGGCGCTATCGTGGTGAACGGAGTTTGGGTTCATTCGGCTGTCGGTGTTCATTGTACAAACTGCGCCGCAGTTTCGGACCAGAATTTCAGGAGGAGGTTACGAGCCGCGAGTCGACGGAATTCAGCGCCTGAGCGCGCGTCGGACAAGGGCGTGAAATGGTGGTAGACGACTTCGGCGGCAGCTTGCGCAATCGTTCTGGACCAGGATTTACCGATCAGCAGATCTTCCGCGGGGAAAACCCGCTGCGTGGATGCGGCCATACCGCCGAAGGCGATGACGGCTTCCTGCACCGTATCGCCGACGATGCGAAGCCGAAAAGCGCCGCTCACTGTAGCAATGTCGAGGTCTTTCCGTTTGGAAACTTTATAGGCACGAACAAGGTCGTCGGGTCCGGGCAAGGGGATGGTGAGTGCAGTGATGAGTTCATCGGGTCGGCGAACGGTTTGCCGGTAACCGGTGATGTAACGGTCCATGGGGATGTCGCGTTCACCCTGTGTGCTGGCCAGGTGAATGGAAGCTCCGTAGGCGAATAACAAGGGTAATGTGTCACCGATGGGCGAAGCAGAACCGAGGTTGCCGCCGATGGTGGCGAGGCTGCGGATCTGGCGAGAGCCGAATACATCGAGGATAGCTGCGAGTGCCGGAAGCTGATCCCGCACGGTCCGGCGAATGGATTCGAGCGAACAGCCCGCGCCGATTCGGATGTTGTCGGGGAGGATTTCGATACGGCGAAGCGCATTGATTCCGGAAAGATCCAGCAAGGCCGGCAACACCTCGTGACGTTTGGTGACACGAAGCGCGAGGTCGGTAGCGCCATTGAACGGAAGGAGCGACGCGTCTTCCGCGATGGATGCCAGCGCCGCTTCGAGGCTCATGGGTCGCAGGTACCGTTGGGTGGACGTCTGGATGAGCAGTGGATTCGCTGAGGCAGCCAGTTCACGCAAGGCCGCGATGGTAGCTGGTTCTTGCGAAGCAATCGTATCGGCTGCCGGTGCGGCACAGGAGCGCGCCGCTGCTTCAGCGATCGGGCGGTATCCGGTACAGCGGCATAGGTTGCCGGTCAGCGCATCGCAGGTTTCCGTACGATCCGGGTTGGCGCCTTGCTTGTACAGCGCAAACAAGGACATGATGAAGCCGGGAGTACAGTAGCCGCATTGGCTTCCGTCTGTATCGACCATGGCTTGCTGCACCGGATGTAAGTCATCCTTCGTCTGCGGATGGTTGGAGAGGCATTCGACGGTGATCAGTTGTTTGCCGTCCAGCATGGGCAGGAAGACCAGGCAGGAGTCGATAGCCGTGTATCGGATCGTATCATCGTCGGACAGTTCGCCGATCACAACGGTACACGCGCCACAGTCACCTTCCGCGCAGCCCTCCTTGGTGCCTTTCGTATCCGGCCTGGAACGGAGCCACTGCAGGACGGTGGTAGTGGGAGACAGGTTTTCCCTGTTCAGATCGATCTCGACCGTGTTGTTTTGAAAAAAGAAGCGAATGATGTTCCTCAATGTTGATGACAGGTATAGGCAGTAAATTTAAGGTATTCGGTCAAACTTTTACTGCTATCCAGGTTGCGCTTAGCGTGCAGTTGTTTTTAAAAAGCGTCTCGCTTGGACATTCAGATGCAGGCGTTTTCAAAATCCACCATCGGAAAATTGTTCGTTACATGAAATGAACAGCTGTTGATACTAATCAGTGCTCCAGTATATCCTTGCAAACGACTGATAGTAGCGAACTTCCGGTATTATCCCTGAATAGTATCATCCATCCTTCTTCTCCTTTCATGGATCATACAAGATTGCGTGTTTCTTTCGTTGACGAATACTGAACGAGAAGGAACGCGACGCGTGATCGGTTTTACTGATCCCGGTCCGGAACAGCTGTAACTGCGACGATTACTGTTCCGGCCGCCACCAACGCGCCGTCATTTTCCACCCCCGAATGGGTTTCTTCCGAGCAGTGGTCATCTCTGCAATTTACCCCCGCGCTGCGCACGACAGGCTGTTTTCCTGTCGCTGAAGTTGTCTTACCCTATACTAACCCATAACACCATCACTATGACAACACGGCGTTTATTGATCGGATTGATCTTCACCTCATTTCTCGGGCTGCTGCTCCTGGATGCCAGCAGGAATGAAGTTCAATCCAAGGAAAATGGCGCACCGGCCGGATATACCGGTTGCGCAAGCGATTACAGTGGTCGGACCTGCGACAACTGCCACAGCGACTATTCGGTTGCATCCGTCAATGGTTGGATCACGTCCACTGTTCCGGCTGCCGGGTACACACCCGGAGCAACCTACACCATTACCGCGACGGCTACCGGAGCAGGATTTCCAGTCTACGGTTTCGAAGTAGCGCCACTTGGCGCCGCAGGAGCGTTGGTCGGAACGCCGCTAATCACCAATACAACCGATACAAAACTCGTAAGCTCGAAGTATGTGACCCATACCAGCGCCAGCATCAGTGGTAGTGGTAGCCGGTCCTGGTCCTTCAACTGGACGGCTCCGGCAGCGGGCACCGGTTCGGTAACATTCTATGGCGGTTTCCTGTTGGGCGATGGAGACGGAGGCGAAGGAGGTGATTATGTCAAGACCAGCACCCTGACGGTGACGGAGGCTAGTTGTACTTCGCCTTCGCAGCCGGGAGCGATTTCCGGCAATGCAGCACCGTGTGCCGGCGCGTCGGTTACGTATAGCGTGGCCAGCGTCAGCGGTGCGACTTCGTACTCCTGGAGCTTGCCGGGCGGCTGGTCGGGTAGTTCAACCACGAACAGCATCACCGTAACCGCAGGCAGCACATCCGGAACGGTGGCGGTGGCTGCGGTGAACGCGTGTGGTACTAGTCCGTCGAGTGCCGTGGGAGTGGTCATCAGCACGGCTACGACGCCCACCATCTCCACCAGCGGATCGACCACCTTTTGCCAGGGCGGTAGTGTGACACTAACTTCTTCAGCGGCGAGCGGCTACAGTTGGAGTCCGGGTGGTCAAACCACGCAAAGTATCACGGTGACATCGGCCGGGACGTACCGTGTGACGGTAACGAATGCCGGTGGTTGCACGGCCTCCTCTTCGGCCACCACCGTGACGGTAAATTCCGCTCCGACAGCCACGATCACCGCGGGCGGACCAACGACCTTTTGTCAGGGAGGAAGCGTTACACTGACTGCTTCAGCAGGCAGCAGCTATCTCTGGAGTCCCGCTGGTCAAACAAGCCAAAGCATCACAGTCAGCGCTGCAGGCAGTTATGCAGTAACCGTTACGAATGCCTCCGGCTGCTCGGCGACCTCTGCGGCGACAACTGTTTCGGTTACCCAGCAGGGAACCGCATCCATCACTGCCAGTGGCCCTACCACCTTCTGTCAGGGAGGATCGGTTACCTTGAACGCGTCTTCCGGCACGTCCTACCTCTGGAGTCCGGGTGGTGAAACCACGCCGAGTATCAGCGTATCCAATGCAGGGTCCTACAGCGTGACCGTGACCGGTACCGGCGGTTGTACAGGCACCTCCAGTCCGACGACCGTAACGGTCAACGCGCTGCCAGTTCCCACGGTGAGTGCCGGTGGTCCGACCACCTTCTGTCAGGGCGACCAGGTCGTACTATCTGCCAGTGGCGGTACCAGTTATGTATGGAGTCCGGGTGGAGCAACTACCAATAGCATTACCGTAACCGCTTCCGGCAATTACTCGGTCACCGCGACGAATGCGTCGGGTTGTACTGCTGTATCCAATGGTACGGCTGTAACGGTAAATGGCGCACCGACAGCCGCAATAACAGCGAATGGTCCAACGACCTTCTGTCAGGGCGGAAGTGTGACGCTGACGGCAAGTGCCGGAACAAGTTATCTCTGGAGTCCGGGTGGTGAAACCACGCAGAGCATTACCGTCGGTTCGGCGGGGTCTTATAGCGTTACGGTTACCAATGCTGCGGGGTGTTCCGCTTCTTCCAGTCCTGAAGTCGTTACCGTTTCCACGACCGGCGTCGCCACGATTACGGCCAGCGGCTCGTTGGCCATTTGTGACGGCGGTTCGGTTGTTTTGACCGCTTCATCGGGTAACTCCTATTCCTGGAGTCCGGGTGGAGAGACCACGCAGAGCATCACCGTGAGTGCTGCAGGCAGTTATGTAGTAAGTGTAACCGGTGGATGCTCGGGTGTGTCTGACCCGGCAGTTGTTACCGTGAATCCGAATCCGGTCGTGACCATCACCGCCAGTGGTGCTACCACGGTGTGCGCCGGCGACCCCCTGAATCTGAGCGCGTCGAGCGGGGCCAGTTATCTGTGGAGTCCGGGCGGGGAGACAACGCAGGATATCCAGCCGGGTTCAAGCGGTAATTATAGTGTCACGGTAACCGATGGAAACGGTTGTTCCGGTACTTCTGATCCTACATCGGTTACCATCAATCCGCTTCCCATCGTTGGTTTAACCGGTCTCGCGCCTGTGTGCGATACGGCCGCTGCATTCGCTTTAAGCGGAGGCTCACCGGTTGGAGGAACTTATAGCGGCCCCGGCGTGAGTAACGGCTCCTTTGATCCGGCAGTGGCCGGGGTTGGGAATTCCGTTATCGCATACAG
>ERZ724514.1186-NODE-1186-length-11609-cov-5.144885_pt1 | contig 11609 bp, 10 predicted proteins | sample MGYA00376047_ERZ724514 | MGnify/ENA primary metagenome ERZ724514 (study PRJEB28724, sample SAMN07190883) | activated sludge metagenome | isolation source: activated sludge of sewage treatment plant in Hong Hong | place: Hong Kong | collected 2016-03-17 ...
CAAGAACACTCTACCTAAGAACTCTGCGCTATCTTCGAAAGGCCCATCCGCGATGCATGCTCCATGGCGTCATTGAATGTTCCTGATTTGCAGAAAGAGAAATAGACAACTCGATCCAATGATCCGAAACTCGCAAAACCCCGACCTCTCCTTCAACCTGATCTGTGCACCGCTTTATAGGATGCGCATATCGACAAAGTGAAGCTTTTCCCGACAAAGAAGGGATGAGAAACCTATTCCCTTCCTGCTGTGAATACACCGGCACGTAGAGATAAAGGTCGTCCTCACCGATCATAAAGGGAAAGAATACCCCGTGCGAATGACGCAGATGAAAGATGTCTAGATTCCCCTGATTCGAAACATCCACATGCCATACGGAAACGCAGCCACCGAGCATGAGCAAACACACCACCGACAGGGGACGAAGTATCTGCATCATTGTAGTGATGGGACGATCGACCATACGCTGCATCTGCGCCAGATTAGCCGAGGGGTGGGACTTCACTGTACGTAACCGTTGCCTCGCATAATAGACCGCGTTGCATAAATACCTGGGCACCGATTCTAACAGGCCACGACTAAGTCTCACGGTAGCGGAAGCACGCTCCTCTTGTAAAACGCCAACTCTTCAGCAAAGCCACCGTCACGACTCACGGCTTCGAAAAGGTTGGAGCAGCCGCTCAAACGGGTTCCAAGCGAGGCCGCAGCAGAGCGAGGAGGCGAGGTGTACCCTTGCGGTACGTTGAGTCTCTGAGCGAGACGAGAACGAAGCTGGGGAGACGTTTCAGCGGCTGCTCTGGCGGATGTTCAAACGGGTCTTGCTGCAAGGCCGCAGTGAGCGAAAAGCTGAGGCGGTACCATTCGAGTACGTCGAAGTTTTGAGCAAAACGAGAACGCAGCAGCCAGCCCGTTTCAACATCCGCTACGCGGCTTGGGCAGGACGCCACCTGAGCCCCACATGCAGCAATTCCTGTAGCAGGTCTTTGTAGGCGAGGTTCGCTTTTTCGGCAGAGTCGGCAAAGTCTTCACCGCTGGCGATCTGAGGATTCGGATTGGCTTCAATCACATAGACCGTCCCCGCTTGGTCCATCCGCATGTCGATGCGCGCGTAGCCGCTCAGTCCTAACGCACGGTAGACGCGTTTGGCCAGATGCTGAATATGATCGATCACTCCGTCCGGCAAATTCCTCGCTTCGCATGAACGGATCCCGTATTTGTCCTGGTACTTGCGGCTCCATTTCACGCGTTGAGTGGCGATGCGCCGTGACTCATCCGGCATCTTATCCATCACCAGTTCCCAGACCGGGAACACTTGCAAGTGCGCGTTACCCATCACGCCGACATACAACTCCCGCCCTTCGATATACCGTTCGACGAGGGCTCCGGTTCCGACATTGTCGTGAATGAAGGCCACCCGCTCGCGCAACTTCTCGTCATCGTCGACAATGGAGGCTTGCGAAATGCCCAGCGACGCTTCTTCGGTGATCGACTTCACGATCAAGGGGAACGGCAGATATTTGGGACGACGCACCATGCGGTGAAGCGGCACGACCATAAACTCCGGATAGGGAATCCGATGGTAGGACATCACTTGTTTGGCTAACGCCTTATCCCTCGCCAGCATGAGTCCGCGCGGGTTGCAGCCGGTGTAAGGAATTCGCATCAATTCGAGATAGGAGACGACATTCTGGTCGTACACCGCCACGCCGTCGAACTCTTCCAGTAGATTGAAGGCAATGTGCGGTTTCCAATCCTCTACCGCCGCGCGAATGACTTCCAGGTCACTTTTCACACCGAGCGCCTGCACGTCATGGCCAAGTTTGCGCAGAGTCGAGACCACGTCATACTCGGTTTTCCACGCGGCAGTGTCTAGATCCTGACCGTTGAGTTGCTCCGGCGGAACCAGATCCTTATGCATGAGCACGAGTACGCGCATTCGTCTCATAACGCCACCTTATGTCTCCCGCTGTGCAGGTAATTCATGGTCTGCACCGTCAGCAGGATCGCAAAGTCGAGTTTGGCCTGCTCCGTCTGTTGCGTCAGATGCAACTTCGACGCATGACACCGTTCGATCATGCCTTCTAAGACTTGATCGATCGTGTATTGGTACTCTCCCGTCCACTCAGCCACCCGGCGGCGGATCTCCTTCCTCGTTCGGCGAAGGAACTCGGCGGCGCTGGGATTTTTGGCATAGGCAACTCCGGCCGAAAACAATTTGTTCAGGTCCGTGTCGTAGGAGGAGGCCCGGCCGATTCCGTAGTGCTTTCGCTTTTCCTCATAATGGTCCCGCAGCGTCTTGTAGATGCGCGGCAGCGGATCGAGTTGTTGTCGACCCGTGACCATGGGCGCCACGCCGGCGAGTTCACCCATGAGCCGTTCCATGAAATCCAGCTTCTTCATGACCGGCCAACCACGGTAGCGCTCCTTCCAGAGCGACCCCGCATCCAGCCACACGGCAAACGTTTCGGCAAAGTCTTCATCCGGATGGCTCTGGGCATACCAGACATCCAGGTGGCGGACGAAACTCCGGCTATAGGGTCTCGGGGTGTAGTATTCGGGATAGGGTTGAGAGGAGCGGCCGAAGAGTTTCTGCCGACGGCGGCGACGGCGCAGCAAGAACGCGTTTTCAATCGCATGCCCGGCCTCATGGCGCAGGATGCGCATGCACCAGTCGTGAGTTCCACCTTCCACTTCCAACATCTGGCTGGCTTCCAGCTTGGCCAACCGCGGGTGCGCAAGGTAAAACGGGACGGCGATACCCGGCACCCCGTCTGGCGTAAACCATTCATCCGAGAGCCAGAAGTGCGGCCTGAAGACCAATCGGCGCGCGTCCAATTCGCGATACAGTTGTTCGATCGGCTCCTGATAGAAGGTGCCGTCGAGGCGCAGATCCAGATCGCACATGCGAAGATCGAGCAGCTGTTCGTCCGTCCACTCTGCCCAGACCGGCACCCGACCGCCCGGTTCAGACCTCTGTCGTCGATGAATCTGTGTCCGCCCCATCGTGCAACCACCAAAAAGCCCCGTCCGGCGCCCTTTTGTTCTGTTTCAACTATAGCAGCTCGCAAGAATTGTGCTGCCCGATCACTGGGCGAGTCACGTCGAGGCTCAGGGAAAACCCTCGGAGCGGTGAACGCCGCCTGGTGATAATGACGGGACGTGATTCACGCCGGCGTCGAAAATTGGGAATCGTCCGCAGGAATCGCTGAATTCCCGCGCCACCCTCGATGAGCATTCGGCCTATCCCATTCGCGCCCCTTCTTGAGCTAGAATGCCTGGCCATGCAGCCGACCAGCACAAAACCCGTTCCAGCCCCTGCGCGCCCAGCCGCACAATCCGAAGAGATCGAACGGGTGGAAACCCGCCTCTGCCGTCTCGTGGGACAAGCCATTGCGGACTACCGCATGATTGAGGATGGCGATAAGGTGATGGTGTGTCTGTCGGGGGGGAAAGACAGTTACGGACTCTTGGAAATTCTGCTGTCGCTACGCAGCCGGGCCCCGATTCACTTCGACATCATTGCCGTCAACCTGGATCAGAAGCAGCCGGGATTTCCTGCCCATGTGCTGCCGGAGTATCTCACTCGCCGCGGCGTTCCTTTTCACATTGAAACGCGCGACACCTATTCCGTCGTCAAACGATTGATTCCGGAAGGGCAGACTACCTGCTCGCTCTGTTCACGCCTGCGGCGCGGCCACCTCTATCGACTGTCCACGGAATTGGGCGCGACCAAAATCGCCTTAGGCCATCATCGTGACGATATTCTCGAAACGCTGCTGTTGAATCTTTTCTTCACCGGCAAGATGAAGGCGATGCCGCCGAAGTTGCGATCCAAGAGCGGCCGTCACGTGGTGATTCGACCGTTGGCCTATGTGAAAGAGGCGGACCTGGCTCGCTATGCGGCCCTGCTTCAGTTTCCGATCATCCCCTGCGACCTCTGCGGCTCGCAGGAGGATTTGAAACGCAAACAGGTCAAGCAGATGCTGCAGGACTGGAATCAGCGTTTTCCCGGTTCCAACGACAGCATGTTCGCCGCTCTGGGGAACATCGCGCCCTCCCTGCTCCTGGATCGTTCACTTTTCAACTTTTCTGACCTGAAAGCGGACGCCGCCTCCCCTGACGCTTCTGTAAGCGATGCCGATGAGGATCTGCTATAGCGGTCGATCTATGACGCGTCACAGGTCCAGCATGGAACCAGCGCTAGGTATATCACTGTCGCAGGCCACGCAACCTTCGCTGGACATGTGAAGGAAAAAACAGGGGCAGAAGGAACGATCAGACGCGCTGGCGAAGATGGGTTCGCCGACCACATCGCAAACAACGGTAGGGATAGTAGCCGATCAGGAAAAAGAAAAAATCCAGCAGCCCCTGACGGCGCGAACGTTTTGTATACCCGGAGCACTTACCGCAGTACGACATATCCCCCACTCACTTGCGCAAAGGCCAGATGGACAACCAAGGGAGAATCCTACTGAAAGACCCTCAGGCGATGCAAGTCAAGTTTCCACGACATGCTCATCGTGGGTAGCCGGACACCTGTGGCAAGTCCGCACACCCTGTCTTCATTTAGAACAAGACGCATCTCCTCGCGGGCATCAGGTGCGGCGGCGCAAGCGGAAGCGGTAGAGACACAGCGTACATCGAAACGGATAGAAGCCGATCACGCGCATCACGAAATCGCGCCAACCATGACGGGTCACTCGCTTGGCGCTACCGGAGCACATTGGACAATACACCATGGAGACTGTCGTCACGCGCCTTTCTCCTTCGCATCGGGTAAGATGACCCCGGTGCGGGGGCGTGAGTGTGAAACAGATTCCACGTGGAAGCAAGTCCTATCGCATGGAGGCCATCCGCGAGTATGAACCCGGTTCAACAGTCCTCCCGGCAGGGAGCCGAGCCCCCGCTGTGGTCCATTGCGGCCGCAGCAGCCGTGATACTGTTGACGCCGATGCTGCTGTTTTTGCTCGCCCCCGACGGACCGATTCGCGATGGCGACACGGTCTTTTCCACCGGGGCTCATAAGGTACCTCTGTTTAAACCGGAGCAACACCGTCAGGCGGGATATGACGCAACCTGTCTGCTTGATCCGAAAGATCCGATGATCGTCCTTCATGCCCCGGCGGAGGGATCGGATGAGGAAGACATCATCGCGCAGGTCCAAGGCAAAAACACGATTGAATGGCCGTTTTGTCCGCCGCAGGCTGAACTCATTATCAAACCGTACCACGTCACCCAGCAGCCCAGCATGATCAAAGATCTTCGAGAGGGCCTCCTGAGGCGCTTCAAGTCTTCCTAGCCAGGCCGCGGGTGCTCAGGCCTTCCGCAACGCCAGAAACCGCTGACGGAATTTCGCGACTTTCGGCCCGACTACATACGTGCAATAGCCTTCGAGAGGATTGCGGGCAAAGTACTCCTGGTGGTAGGCCTCGGCTTCAAACCACCGAGTCGCCGGCACCACCTCGGTGACCACCGGGTTGGGATACAGATGCTCTTGAGTCACGGCCGCGATCATCTCCTGCGCTGCCTGCTGCTGTTCAGGCGTATGGTAGAAGATCGCCGATCGATACTGGGTGCCGACATCGTTTCCTTGCCGATTTCGCGTCGTCGGATCGTGAATCACGAAAAATATCTCGAGCAGATCCCGAAAGCTGACCACGGCGGGATCAAATGTCACGCGTACCGCTTCGGCATGCCCCGTCCGCCCGCCACACACCTGTTCATACGTCGGCTCATCTATCTGCCCGCCGATATATCCGGATTCTACCGATTGCACACCCTTGACCTGATCATAGACTGCTTCCAGACACCAGAAGCAGCCCCCCGCCAGGGTCGCAACCTCCATCGCCGCCTGCGCCATCAACGACCTCGCTTTCGATGTTGATCCACCATCTACGCCTGCCCGCCGTTCCACCACTCACGGCCTTCGCGCCGCAACAGCGCCTCGGCTTCAGGCGGGCCCCAGGTTCCACTCTGATAATTCGGGAAGGCCGCTGATCCGGGCAGAGATTTCCACACATCCAGAACCATCTGGACGACGGACCAGCCTAATTCAATATTGTCCGCCCGTTGAAACAGCGTCGCGTCGCCGGCCATGGCGTCGTGGAGCAGCGTTTCGTAGCCGGTTTGTGGCGCATTCCCGAAATAGTCGGCGTACTGAAAATCCATATTCACCTCCCCGATCCGCACCGTGGGACCAGGGACCTTGGCATCGAAACGCAGGCAAATGCCCTCGTCGGGCTGAATGCGGATGACGAGCACATTCGGCGCCAAACGATCAACTTGGGTCTTGCGAAACAACATGAAGGGCGCTTGCTTGAATTGCACCACAATTTCGGTCAATCGCCGGGTCATTCGTTTTCCCGTCCGCAGGTAAAACGGCACCCCGGCCCAGCGCCAGTTGTCGATGAACAGTTTCATCGCCACAAAGGTCTCCGTCGTCGATTCGGCGCCCACATGCGGCTCTGCGCGATACCCGACTACCGGCTTCCCATCGACCGCACCTTCGCCATACTGGCCAAATGCTACAAAACGCAACACGTCAAGCGAACTGAGCGGCACGACTCCGCGCAGAACTTTGGCTTTCTCGTCGCGCACGGCATCCGCGGCAAAAGAGTTCGGCGGTTCCATCGCCAGGAAGCAGAGCAACTGAAGGAGATGATTCGGCACCATATCCCGCATAGCACCCGCCTGCTCATAATACCGGCCGCGATGTTCGACCCCGAGGCTCTCCGCCACCGTGATTTGCACGTGATCGATATACCGCCGGTTCCATAACGGCTCAAAAATCCCGTTCGCAAACCGGAACACCAGGATGTTCTGCACGGTTTCTTTACCGAGGTAGTGATCGATCCGATAAATCTGCCGTTCCTGCAGCACTCGCTGCAATTCATGATTGAGGGCTTTTGCCGAATCCAGATCATGCCCGAACGGTTTCTCGATAATGACGCGGCGCCAGGTGCCGTCTCGTTCCACGGTCAGGCCGTATTCCCCCAGGTGCGTCACAATCCGACCGAACAGGCCGGGGATAGTCGCCATGTAAAAAATATAATTGCCCTGCGTCCCGGCGGAAGCATCGACTTCTTGAAGCAGGTCGTTCAGCCGGCGGTAGGTCGCCCCTTCCTGGAAATCCCCGGCCATGTAATGCACACGCTGTGAGACGGCCTGCCATACGGCGCGATCGGCGTTTTCCGGCAGATACTCGGGCATGAGTCGATCCAGCTTCGCGCGAAATTCTTCCGTCGTCGTTTCCGAGCGATCCAAACCCACGATGGCGAATTGTTCCGGAAGGAAATGCCCTGCCATCAGGTTGTACAGAGCAGGCAGCAACTTCCGCTTGGCAAGGTCGCCATCGATGCCAAAGATGATCATGACGCAGGGCGTGCGTAGCTGTGCAAGGTCCATGAAAGGATCCTGGTTAGTTCCGAGATTGTTGTGGGGACATACGGTATCCTGCCTGATCCCTCCCCTAACCGCAACCACCGCACAGTCTCGTTGAGATTTTTTTGGTGAGGACGTCGTGGAATCTGACACCTGATCGTGCGGATCCGCTCATGCAGCACGACGTCTTCGCGATAATGAACGCGCATGACGCGGCTGACTGAATGGCCGGCACGCGTGTCAGAGAAGAGTTCGGGCCTTCAACTCAGACAATCGTCACGAGGAGATCGTTGCGGAAGAGAATGTCACGATGGAACGAGTGAGCGTGTTCGCGAAAGACAGGCGCAATTGGCCAACGGCGAGCGACCGCAGCGTTAATTGTTCTGGGTGCGCTTCAACCAGTCGATGAACCGCTGCAAGCGCGCATGCTCTTCGTCATGCACATGCACAAACACCAGGCCGAAGCCCGTGGCATTCGTCCATCGCACCTCCGCGACTTCGACCGTCAGCGGTTCATACGGCGCGGGGAATTGGACATGTAGCGACAAGTTGGCGCGCATGGGAAGCGACTCTTCGCTCGTGACATGGCAGCCATCCTTGGAAAGACTGGTCACAAGCCCGCTGCCGTCGATGGCGTGGCCGGAGAATGTGAGCGGCACCTTTATTTCATAGCGTGGTGTATCGCGGCGCTCCACGGGAACCTTTCATCCGATGCTGCTGTGGTGGTCGATTCGAGAAACGTCCGCTGATGGATACGCTCTTCCGCCCATGAAATCAACCGCCTTTCACGGGAAGGGACCGGATCTGCCTTCTCTGCCTCGCTTGCCAGCCCTACGGTCTACGCGTTCCAGCAAAAAGGCCCTGGCAAGGAGTCCGCGGGGAACCCTCCTGCCATCAGCCGCATACCAAATCCGGCCGGGCGCTCGGCCTTGGCCGGGAAATTGATCGATTGCTCAGTCTTTCTGGCTAAAGTTCGGGAAATACCCTACCGAAAAGGTCTGTACGCCCTCAGGAGTAGAGGGCCCAAGGCAAGGAGGCCTTCACATGGACACGGATCTTCGTTCATCCACTCGCGTCACCGTTACCTATCCCGTCAGGCTTTCCGGCGATTCGATGATCGGACAGGGCACGGTCGTCAATCTCTCCGCCCCCGGTTGCGCCATCGAAACGACACTTCCCGTCCGACCCGGCGATTATCTCGAATTACACGTCATGGCGCCGGACCAGGCCCGACCGCTGAATGTGGGGCTGGCCAAGGTTCGCTGGGCCACTGAGCAAAAGGCAGGCGTCGAATTTATCCGCGTGCGCCGGGACGAACAAAGCCGACTTCAGCGATTGATCGGCCAGGTCCTCGAAGAGTCGGCCATCGGATCTGAGCGGGACAGACAGGAATTGACGGCTGCCTGATCGGCACGGCAAGGCCAGACATGGCCGCCAGACCTTCTCTCGAAAAAGTGACGATGATGTGCGGGAAAGTTGAGAAGGTAGCAGTCCGAATCTAATGCCCGCCGGGATCACCGGCGGGATTCGCCATCCGCTTGATGATGATTTTCCGCCCTACGGTCATGAGGGTGAAGGAAATCGCGAAGGCGATCGGAACGAAAATCGCCGTGGCCACGTTGGCATTCTTCACCCATCCCATCTCGTAACAGGCCTTCAGCACATAGCTGCCCAGCCCCGTGAGATAGTACGTGATGACGATCACGGACAGACTTTCCACTGTGCGCTGCAGGATCGCCTGAGCCCGCGTCGTAGAATCCACGCTGGCCAACAGCTTCATATTCTGATCCTGCAGTTGGATATTCTGCTCCTGCAACCGCAACTCGATATGCGTGCGCAGCACCGCCACGGTCGCTTCAAAATCCTTCTCCATGGCATCGATGCGACGGAGCAGCTGCTGGTAGCCGTCGGTCACCCCGGTGATCTTCCAACTGACGTACTCTGAAATTTGGCGCAGCGGGGGATAAGGCCGCTCCTGCAATGCGACCAGGTTGCTCTGGACGATGCGGTCGTACGGCACCGAGGCGGAGAGGCGGTATCGCATCGACTCTGCCAGCCGGCTCACCTGCAACAGGTCTTGGGTGAGCACCGTCAGCCATTTCTGCATCGTCGGGGGATTCGTCCCGCCCAATTGCTCGATCAACACCGCCCGTTGATAGAGGTGGCGTTGCTCATAGTCATGGATTTGATCGACGGCCCGCGAAAATGCCTTCATCGGCAACATGACTAAGTGGTAATAATTTTCGATGGCGACGATCGTATCGACAATCTTCGCCACCTGTTGCCGAAGCGCCTGCTCCGAGGTAGAGCAAATCAAGTACCGTTCCCGGTCGAACTCATCGGGCGTAAAGCTCGTCACCGCGACGATGTCGTCTCCCAGAATCCGACTCCCGTACACCATGGCGCCGGGAAGCCGCGCCGGCAGTTCGCGATCAAGCGGTAACTCCTGCGGCAGGAACAGAAGATCGAGCGCATTCACGCGCAGCCCGAGGGGACACAACGGCATCTGATAGCCGGGAAACGTGATCGGCCCGAAATCGAGCGGCGTGTTCGAGTCCCCCACCACATGCCAGACCTGGTAACTGTAGTACTCCGTGTGCGCCTCCCACACGACGACGAGACGATCGCCGTTGGGCGCCGTCTTGAACCCGTAACCAAACCGCTCCTCAATGGCTCCTTCCGAAATTTCGAGGGCCTGGAGCAGATGCTGAAATTCCCGCCGGCTATTGGGCCGTTCTACCGGCGGATTCGCCATCCGGTAGGCGACATGATGGATGTGCGCCGGCACGCCGAGCCATTGCGGCAGGTACTGCTTATTCGATTGATGGATCCGGTTCAAAAACCCCGGGGGGCGGGAATGCGTTCCGGTCGACTCGACAGGATCCGTCATATCACCTCTGTCTCCCACTGAACCCGGCGCAGGGCGCTGCCGAGCCTCTCCAATCCGATCGCACCTCGTGACGAGGCCGGCATCGGAGACAGGCGGCAGAGGCGAATGGAACGGACTTCGTCATTACTCGTCTTCCTCTTCGATATCTTCAATGCCTTCGTAACTGACATCGCCCTCGTGGATGGACGACGCCATCTTTTCACAGGCTGATTCAATAATCTCTTCGGCCTCCTCGGGAGAGTCGGCTGAAATCAAAAACTTCACGGTAATCCCAAAGCGCTGGTTCACAATCGTACTCCTTCGGCGAAATAGGCGGCAGAAAGTCTGTCGCCTGCTGTGGCTCAATACCATAAGCTCCCGCGTATTGTCACCCTTCTGTCGCAAGAGGGGAAACCCGCACGTGATTCATGGGCCCTGACAACGGTCAGAAAAGCAGAACTGCGGCTTCGAAAGAGGCGTTAACGGACCATCAGGATGGACAGGCGTTCTCTGAAGGACGGAGAAGGTGCGGTGGGGGAACCTGCTATTGAGCAAAGACCGCTGGAAGGAGCAACTCACCGAAACCTGGCCCCGGCGCCCCGCGGGCGGGCGCCGGAGACTCTCGCCTATTTGCGCAGCAACATATGACCGCGCCGATTCTGCTGATAACACACTTCGTCATGGTCCGCACAGAAGGGGCGATCTTTGCCGTAGGACACGATCGCCACCTGCTTCGCGCTCACGCCCATGTCGATCAAGAAGCTTCTCGCCGCTTTGGCACGTTTTTCACCGAGGACAAGATTGTAATCATGGGTCCCGCGTTCGTCGCAGTGCCCGGAGATCTTGAGGAGGGCCTTAGGATTCTCCTTCAACCAACCGGCATTGACGGTCAGCGACGCGACACCATCATTGTCCGACACGTTATAACGATCATACCCGTAGAACACGTCCTTGAGGCCGGCTTCCAACGCGGCCGCTTCTTCACGCCGAATTTCGGCGGCCCACTTCGCATCCTGCTCATTTGACGTCAACATACTGCCGATCGGGCTCCGGCTCAGGCGTTCTTCACCGGCGATCTGGCCGTTCACGAGAGGAGAAAAGCCGCGCAACTTTCCGCCTTCCGTATCTGATGCGTCGTTCTGCTGGGATGAGCCGTCCTGCCGGCCGAGAGAGGGATACTGTCCGTCTCGCCCCGCCTCCCCGCGTCCATACCCGCCCGACGCACCGGATGACGCAGACAAAGAGGAACCAGAATTGGAGGACTCATCCGAGCCGGACTGAAACCACTTCATGCCGCTACAGCCCGGTGCCGTTAACAGAACCATTGCCATTCCGCCCAACATCAGTTGCGACGCGCCAC
>ERZ724514.1192-NODE-1192-length-11575-cov-3.982465_pt1 | contig 11575 bp, 11 predicted proteins | sample MGYA00376047_ERZ724514 | MGnify/ENA primary metagenome ERZ724514 (study PRJEB28724, sample SAMN07190883) | activated sludge metagenome | isolation source: activated sludge of sewage treatment plant in Hong Hong | place: Hong Kong | collected 2016-03-17 ...
TGAAAGGGGAGGAGCTGTCTTGGCGAATTCAAACTTCACTTGGCCGCATCTATAGAGTGAAAACTTTGCGGAAGCGATGGGTAGCGCTGATCCTGCCGGCGGTGCGGATGCGTAGCTTGGGTGGAGCGACGCGATACCCAACATGCGGCGTTGGTCGTGGCTTGCAGGTTGTGGCGGGTCAGCCCAGCAGAAAGCGGCCGATCCGCGCGGCGGCTGCGGCCGGGTCCTGTTGCATGAAACAGTGACTGCCCGGCACCTGTTCGCTGCCGATCTGCGGGTTGATGCCCTGCCAGCGTTTGACCGATTCGGCAACAAACGGGTAGCTGTGGTCGCCGTAATCGATCTTGACCGGCGTCTGTACCTTGGCCAGCGAGGCCCACAGCCGGCGCGGGAACGAGCCGAAAATCTCGGCCTCGCGGCCGGGGCGGCATTTGAGCTCGACAGCGCCGTCGGCGCTGTCTTTCAATGCATAATCGACGTACGCCTGCAGCGCTGCCGCAGTCCAGCCCTTGAACATGCCGCGCTGGTGCAGGCTGGCGTAAGCAGTGGCACGATCCGGCCAATGGCTGCGGCGGCTGCGCGCCTTTTGCGCCAGGGTGTTGCGCTTGTTCAGGCCGACTACGTCCGACAGCGCCATCACGCCAATCATCACCGGCGAAAACAATACCGGGTCGAGCAGCACTGCACGGCGGAATTCGTCGCGCGCCTGCGCCAGCAGCAACGCGGTCAGCACGCCGCCAAAGCTGTGGCCGACAGCAAAATGCGGTACGGTGCCAAACCGGCCCGCATGGGCGCGCCAGGCTTCCAGTACCAGCTCGGCGCTGCGATTCCAGCCATGAAAGCGGCCACCGTGGTCGGTGTCGCCATGACCTTGCACATCGCTGATGAAAATATCGAAATCGGCCTGCAGCAATGCCAGCATTGGCCAATACACCCGGCCGCAGTAGCCGTTGCCATGCAGGAAATGCAGCACCGGTTTGCCGGACGGGGCGGAGTGTTCGCCGCGCAGGGTGAAACCGGCAGAGCAGGGATGGGACCAGGCAATCATGGGTTTGTGTGATCAAACATCGATGGCAGCAGTATAGCCGCTGGCCTGCGAAGCGCATGGGTACTGGCTTGCAGGCCGGGCTGCAGGCCAATGGGGGCGGGGGCTGCAGGGCAGCGTTTATTTAACGTGCGCCAGCTTCAGGCAGGCCTTGAAATGCGGGCTGGCCTGCTCGTGGCGGCCGTGGCCTTCGAGCATTTCCGCCAGCGCCAGATGCGCGGCGACGCTCGGCTGCACTGCGATGCTGGCTTCGAGGTAACTCTGTGCCTTGCCCCACAGCTCCTGCGCCTGACACAGGCGACCCAGCGCCAGCAATAATTCACCGTCGTTGGGGTGCTGCGGCAGCCAGGTTTCGGCGCGCTGGATCAGCTTCATCAGATTGTCGGTGCAGGGCGTTTCACATTCGGGGAACTGGCCGAACAGGGTAACCAGTTCCTGATCCCAGTTTTTTTCCAGCGTGTCGCTGATGATTTTGCCGGCGAACTCGCAGTTACCCAGTGACAGCAACTTGCGCGCCACAGTGGCTGCCAGCTTGGGCTGAAAGCGCTCGGCAGTGGCGAGTTTGCTCCACCAGTCGCGCAGTTGCCTGGCGGTGCCATTGTGGCTCTCGGCCAGCAGCAGATTGGCGTGCAGGCGCAGCTGTTCGGCCTGCGGTGCGTCGATTGCGTCGCTTTTCTGCAGTTGTTCCAGCAGCTTGAGCATTGGCTCCGCTTCGTTGCGCTTCTGGCGGATGCGCAATTCCAGGCGCAGGCCGGAAGTCAGCTTGGGCGCGATTTTCTTTGCCTGCTCCAGCGTTTCCAGCGCGTCGTCGACGCGGCGCTGATCGAACAGCAGCTCGGCGCGCGTCATCAGCGCGGCAAGATTGGGGCGCTGGTCGAAACTGTCGACCTGTGCCAGATAGTCGTCGCGCTTGGCGAAATCGCGAATCGCGTGCGCCGCACGCGCGCCGAGCAAAGCCGCCAGCACCTTGCTGTCGGCACGCTGTTCCAGCTCCACCGCTTTGGCTGCGGCTTTCTCGCAACGGTTGTAACGGCCTTCCAGATACGCCTGCAGCGCTTCGAGCAGGTTTTCGCGCGCCTGCTGTTCGGCGCGGCGCTGGTGGTAGGCACGCACCCGATTGGGCAGATCGAGCGTGACGAAAACCAGGCGCAGCAGACCGTAGACGACGACGAATGCAACCAGCTGCAGCAGGATCACCGCATTCAGCGACAGATCGATGCGGTATGGCGGCAGGACCAGCAGTGCAAAACCGTCGTTGACCTGCATGAACAGCGTCAGTGTCACCGCGGCGGTGAAAAACGCCAGGAACAGCAGCAGTGCTCTCACGGCTTGACCTTTTCGCGGCTGAGCTTGGCGTCGCGCACGGCAGTCAGGCTGCGCGCCAGTGTCGGCGTCTGCACCGCTATTTCGGTCTGGCTCAGTTCATTCAGGCTGTCGGCAAAGCGCCGGGTTGTCGACGATGAACTGTCGAAATAACGCTCGATGTAGGAGCGTGCGGCGCGGATATCGGCGGCAAACGTGGTGCCGTCGCGCTGGATATTGGCCATGCGCGCATCGAGCAGGCGCAACTTGAGATTTTCGCGCAGGAAGAACGATTGTTCGGGCGACAGCAGCAGCGGCTCTTGCCGCTCCAGCCGGCGCACCCGGATCAGATCCTTGATATCGCGCCAGATATCGCCACCGATGCGTGCCAGCCAGCTCTGTTCCGGCGCCGCTGCGGGCTGTGTGGCTGAACGCGGCTGCGGTTTTTCCACTACCAGCGGCAATTTGTCCACCGCCGCCACCAGCGTATCGATACGCACGCTGATACCGACGGTGTCGACGAATGGCGCCTTTTTCAGCGTTTCGGCATCGGCACTGACTGCCCGGCGGATGGCAATCCACTGCGGCTTGGCATTGCCCTGCAATTTTTGATCGATATTCTGCAGCGCGATCAGCGCCACGCGCACATTACCGGCCAGCTGCAATTGCTGGTCGGCCAGCTCCAGTGCCTGTTCGACGTCGGCGAGCGAGGTTTCCTCGCTGCCGCGCGACAGTTCCTGATACATCGCCTGCAACGCCAGCTGTTGGCTCTGGGTATCGTTGAATTTGCTTTCCAGCACCGCCAGCTTGGTCTGCAGCTGGCGTGTCAGTTCGGTATTGCGCTCGGCAACGCTGCGGCTTTCCTTGTTGAAGCTGCCTGCTTCGAGCTGCAATGCAGCAATCTGCTGGCGCATCTGCTGCCACTGGACGCCAACCGCGAGCAGGGCGCCAGCGGCAACCCAGCTGGCCGGATGGCGCCACCACGCTGGTGCGGCAACCAGCGCAGAGCCGGTTTCGGGCGGTGGCGGAACGGCCGGCAGCGGCTCCTGTACGGGCGGATTGTCCGGCTGCGCCGGGTCGGGGACATTCGTCATGGATTCTTTCTCGTGCGCATACCACTCGCTGACACCATCCAGCAAAGCCTGATCGGCTGCGGCAGTCGTTAACACCCGTGCAAAGCCCAGACTGCGGGCATGATCGGCAATGCGTTGGTGGATGGCGAATATCACTAGCGATTGTAGCGACTGGCGGCGGCTTTCTCCAGCCAGCTGCAGCAGGTTGGACAGCGCTTCCGAGCTGGTTGCGAGCAGCACCGTCGGCCCCGGTTCGAATAACGGCGAGATATCGGTAGCAGGCAACACACGCCGGTAGGCTTCGACGATATCGACGTGGGCACCGCGCTGGCGCAATTGCCCGGCCAGCAATTCGCGGCCGCCGTTGCCACGCAGGATCAATACCCGTTTACCCGAAAGCGCCTGTAATTCCGGCCGGCGCAGCAGCGCTTCGCTATCGCTGCCATCGTGCGGCAGCAGCGGTTCAAGCGCCACCCAGCGGCGCAATGCGTCGGCACTGCCACGCCCGACTACCGCTGGCTGCGCCTGCTCCGGCCAGTTGCGCTTGGCCAGCAACACTGGCATCGCCTGATCGATTGCCGTCGGGCTGACGAATACCACCAGATCGTAAGCGGCAAGGTTGTCCGCCGCATCCAGCAAGGGCTGCCGGTCATCCGGCCGGCGAATTTCAAGCAGCGGCAGCGCCAGGACCACGGCGCCTGCACGCGCGAACAGATCGATTTGTGCGGCAGCCTGCTGCTGCGGCCTGCCGATCGCGACCCGCAGACCGGTCAGCGCTGCCATGGCACCGGCCTCACTGATCCAGTGCGCTGATGATTTCGGCCGCACCCTGCTGCAACAGCGCCTGTGCTACCTGCGCGCCGAGTGCTTCCGGTTGTTCCGGCGCACCGCTGGCGGCGGCGCGGATCAATTGCCGTCCGTCCGGCAGGGCAACGAAGCCGCGCAACGACAACACTCCAGCGTGCAGTTCGGCAAAGCCGCCCAACGGTACCTGGCAGCTGCCATTCAGGCGCCGGCTCATTTCCCGTTCGGCCCGCACGCAGGCGGCGGTATCGGCATCGTTCAGCGGTGCCAGACAGGCAAACAGGTCGGCACGATCGGCACGGATTTCGATGCCCAGCGCACCCTGGCCGACTGCCGGCAGGCTGTCGCCGGTTTCCAGCAGCGCGGTAATGCGCTCGGACAATCCCAGCCGGCGCAATCCGGCAGCGGCGAGAATGATCGCATCGTACTGGCCTTCGTCGAGCTTGCGCAGCCGGGTCTGCACGTTGCCGCGCAGCGGTTCGACAGTCAGATGGGGATAGCGGGCGCGAATCTGGCATTCGCGCCGCAGGCTGGAAGTGCCAACCACCGCGCCCGGCGGCAGCTGTTCCAGACCGGAATAGCGCACCGAAACGAAAGCGTCGCGCGGATCTTCGCGTTCGCCAATTGCTGCCAGCGCAAAGCCTTGCGGCAACACCATCGGCACGTCTTTCATCGAGTGCACGGCGATATCGGCACGCCCCTCTTCCAGCGCGGCTTCCAGCTCTTTGACAAAAAGCCCCTTGCCGCCGATCTTGTTCAGAGTAACATCGAGAATGCGGTCGCCCTGCGTGGTCATGCCGAGAATGCTCACTTCGCTCTGCGGATACAACGCCTGCAAGCGGCTCTGGATGTGTTTGGCCTGCCACATGGCCAACAGGCTTTCGCGCGAGGCGATGACGATCTTGCTGGGCGGAACGATGTTCTGGCTCACGATGGGTTACCGGTTGCGTTGACAGTCCCGAATTCTAGCATGCGGCACCGTGCCGCCACTTGACTCCAGTCATATACCCCACCCCATGCAGGCCTGCTATATTCAGCAATATCAAAAAAACCCGAGGAGAACCAACATGATGAAAGCCGTTTCGCTTGCATTGACTCTGGCAGCAACGCTGGCCGCGCTACCCGCGAGCGCGACACCCAAGGATCAGCCGCGCGAGCGCACCGCCATCGTCGGTGAAGACGGTACACAACGCCAGGATGTGTACGTCGGTAACTATTACTATCGGCCCGACCGGATCACGGTCAAGGTGGGCAAGCCGGTCGAGTTGATGTTCCGCATTCCGGACGGCATCAACAAGCACAAGTTCGTCATCAAGGCAGCCGATGCCGGGATGTCGATCAACACTTTCATTTCACAGCGCAATAATGTCGTCACTTTCACGCCGACCAAAACCGGCACCTACAAATTCTATTGCGATCACCAGGCCAGCTTCCTGCAGCCGCATGTAGATCAGGGAGAAAGCGGCGAACTGATCGTGGTCGAATAAACCCCGGCGGCGGAAAAATCCGACGGCTACACCGGAAAATCCCCGTCTAATCAACGGCTATACAGCATCGGGCTTCTCGGTTAAACTCCGTTGGCATTTTTTCGTATCAGATCGCGATGGTCAAGTCAGACAAAATCAGCCATTTCCTGCCCATCCGCTTCCGCAATGGCGACCGCGTGCAGCAGTTTGCCAAGAAGTGTCCGCACTGCGGCAAAACGGTATCGGCGGCACAGATGCACGGCATTGCCGCCAATATCAATGAGCGGATCCTGCTGGCAGCCAGGGCAGAATGCAGTCAATGCCACTGCCGCTTCCCGGTTACCTGCGTCATCACGGCACAGAAACGCGTGATGCGCGTGGCGCTGCCGCTATGGCTGTATCGCTTTTATATCCGGATGTTGATGCGCTCAACCGATGCCGGTACGCAGCAACCGCTACGTACGCCTGCCGTCTCCGCTCCGCCTGCCGCACAGCCTGCCAATGCAGAGATTCCACTGGATCAGGTCGTTACCGCGCTGGAACTGCTCGGCAGTTATCAGGGCAAGCCGATTTATTCCTGGATCGAACATCGCGGCAAACACTACGATTTCAGCCGCGTCACGCCCAACCCGCAAGCGGAAAAACTGGCATGCGACGAGTGCCTGCTGAATCAGACAATGATTTACAAATTACGCTGCAACAGCTGATCGGTCGGCAAACATAAATGCAAAAAGGCGAATCTCCCGATTCGCCTTTTTTGTTGCCGACGTTTCCGCTCGCGTCAGCGGCCGGCAACCGTGATCGACGAGCCACGCAGATCGATGCCGCGGATCACGATACTGCCCATGCTGTAACCCTCGGTATCGCCCTTGACGCGGATATTACGGAAGCTCAGTTCACCGATCGAGCTCGGCAGACGCAAGGTCACCGACCCGTCGCGGTTGACTACCGCCTTGGCATTTTCCGGATCGTAAATCACATCCTTCATCGAAGTTTCCGAATCGAGCATCTGCAAAACCGGATTCATCAGCTTCGCCACATCCTTGATCACCGCCAGACCGTCGCCATCGGCACTATGCTTGGCCAGGTCGGTCAATCGATCCTGCGTAATACCCTGCGCGGTCACATCACCCAGTTCGTCCTCGCTCATTGCCTGCAAACCGCCGGAACGCGCAGCCGGCTGGCTTGCGGTAGTCTGGGTAACCGGCGCCGGCGCTGCGGCAAATGCCTGAATCGGCCCGAGCAACGCTGTCGCAACCGCCGTCGCCATACGCAAATTACGCTGGCGGCGCAGCACGCCGTTGATCTGGCGTTTGGTGGCAAGATTCCATTCGGTAAGGATTTCACCCAGCTTCTGGCCGGATTGTCTCTGCTGCTCGATTGCCTTGTTCAGCTGGGCTTCGGAAATGATGCCCTTTTCAATCAGCAGCCGGCCGAGGCGGGAGCGTTCGTGTGTACGTTGAATTCTATCCATGGCAGTAAATTATCGTTTGTTAATATACGAGCCAATATTAGGAGAGATGCAACAAAGGCACACGCAAATAATTTCTATCGCATAAATGGATACGATAGGCAGGCCAACTCTAAATTCGTCAGCAAGCCCCGGCTCAAGCCAGATCAGCCATTTGTGCCGGGATAGCGATTGGGCGGGCTTCAGATTTTCAGTGAAACCGTGCTGAGGCTATCGCCGGCACGGCGGTTCTGGCGGCGGCGATCCTGGCCGGAACGGGTATCGAGCCAGACATTTTGCCGCTCTTCCCTGCGGCTTTGCGCGCGCCGGTCACCGCCATGCCGCCGCTCGGTATGTACATCGGCCGGATTTTGCTGCTGCAGTGGTGGCTGGTATGGCTGATTCGAACCGTTCATGACATCCGCGCTGGCAGACGCCGGCCGGGTGCGGGCCGACGCTCCGCTGAGCGGAGCGGAACTGATCTGGGAAACGGATAAACGGGTACTTCGCATGATACAAACTTGCCAAAAAATGCTGCAATGCAAAATAAATCGGCACAGTTTTAGCAAACTTTAGTTTAAAAATGCAAATTGGATAAAAAAATGCCAAGGCATTACCTTGGGAAGCGCTGATTTATTCGGCGAGCGGGATGAAGTGCAAGGAGCCCTGCGCGCAGAGCCCTGCATGGCCATTCCACTAGGCGGTAAACCGCCAAGTGGCTGGTCAAGCGAGACATATCATGAGGATAGGCGAGCTTTCGAGCACAGCGCGACGCAGCAATTTACCCGCGCAGCCAATAAATCAGCGCTTCCCTTGGCATCTTCAGCACCGGCCGCCCGTGCTTACAGTTGCTGCATGACCACGCGCGCCGCATCGACAGTGGCTGCGATATCGGTAGCGGTATGTGCAGCCGAAACAAAGCCGGCCTCGAATGCCGATGGGGCAAGATACACGCCTTGCCCGAGCATGCCGTGGAAGAAACGGTTGAAGCGCTCCTTGTCGGCTGCCATGACCTGATCAAACGTTTGTGGACAACTGGCGGCGAAATACACACCGAACATGCCGCCAACCGATTGCGCAGCAAATGTCTGGCCGGTTTCGGCGGCAACCTGGCACAGGCCTTCAACCATGCTGCCGGTAGATGCGGTCAACGCCTCGTAAAAACCGGGTTGGCGCAGCAACTGCAATGTCGCCAGCCCTGCAGCCACCGCCACCGGGTTGCCGGACAATGTGCCGGCCTGATATACCGGCCCCAGCGGGGCGATTTTGTTCATCACATCGGCACGGCCGCCAAACGCGGCCAGCGGCATGCCACCGCCGACGGTTTTGCCGAGCGTGGTCAGATCCGGCTTGATGCCGAACAGGCCTTGCGCGCACCCCAAGCCGACGCGGAAACCGGTCATCACTTCGTCGAAAATCAGCAATGCTCCATGCTGATCGCACAGTTGGCGCATGGCTTGCAGGAATTCACCAGTCGGTTTGACCAGATTCATATTGCCGGCCACCGGTTCGACGATGATTGCGGCAATCTGCGGCCCGTGAGCCGCGAAAGTCTCAGCCAGTTGCTGCGGATTGTTGTACTGCAACACGATGGTATCCGCGGCAACGGCTGCCGGTACGCCGGCGGAACTGGGGTTACCGAAAGTCAGCAGGCCGGAACCCGCCTTGACCAGCAAGGAATCGGCATGGCCGTGATAGCAGCCTTCGAACTTGATGATCTTGTCGCGCCCGGTAAAGCCGCGCGCCAGACGGATTGCACTCATGGTCGCTTCGGTGCCGGAGCTGACCAGACGGACTTTTTCCACCGAAGGCAGCATTTCACACAGCAGATCGGCCAGATCGATTTCCTGTTCGGTCGGCGCGCCGAAGCTCAAGCCATTATCGGCAGCCCGTTTTACCGCTTCGATCACCACAGGGTGCGCGTGACCGAGAATCAACGGCCCCCAGGAACCGACATAATCGATATAGCGTTTGTCGTCGGCATCCCAGACATAGGCGCCCTGGCCTTTGACAAAAAAACGCGGCGTGCCGCCGACACTGCCGAAAGCGCGTACCGGCGAATTTACTCCGCCCGGAATATGTTGCTGGGCGCGGTCAAACAGGCTTTGATTGTGCGAAGTCATGAATCGATGGTTCCACGGTTGGTGTGATCAGAATGGTTTGACCACGACGAGAATTACTACGGCAAACAGTATCAACACCGGCAGTTCGTTGAAAAAACGATACCAGACATGGCTATGGCGATTGCGGCCGGCAGCGAAATCGCGCAGCAGCTTGCCACAATACAGGTGATAGCCGATCAGCAACGTGACCAGCATCAATTTCGCGTGCAGCCAGCCACCGCTGAAACCGTAGGCCTGCCACAGCCAGATGCCGAAAACCACCGCCAGCATTCCCAGCGGAGTCATGAAGCGATACAGCTTGCGCTCCATCAGTGCCAGCCGTGCGCAGGTTACCGGATCGTCGCTCATGGCATGGTTGACGAACAGGCGCGGCAGATAAAACAGGCCGGCAAACCAGCTGACGACAAAAATGATATGCCAGGCCTTGAGCCACAGATAGGAATTACCCATTGGCGATCAGCGCCCTTTCCGCCTGGCTTGTTCATACAACGGCATGACCAGCGCAATCTTGCTGCGCAGATCGTCCTGCCGTGCCCGATTGGATGGGTGGGTGGACAGCCACGGCGGCGGTTCGCCATTCGATGCAGCCGCCATCTTGCCCCACAGCGCTACCGCGGCATTCGGATCGTAGCCGCCGCGCGCCATCAGCTCCAGGCCAAGCTGATCGGCTTCGGTTTCGTTGTCCCGGCTGTACTTGAGCAGGAACATGCCGCTGCCCTGATTGATCAGGTCCAGTTTTTCGGTGCTGACCTTGCCGCTTATTGCGAGAATGTTCATACCCATTTGTTTGGCCATGTCGCGCGACATGGATTCGCGGCCGTGCTCGCGCAGTGCATGCGCCATTTCGTGACCCATGATCGCGGCGATTTCGTCGTCACTGAGCTTCAACCGGTTGATGATGCCGGTAAAAAACATGATCTTGCCGCCCGGTGCACAATAAGCATTCAGCTCGTCGCGGGTTTCCAGATTGACTTCCCATTTCCAGTTCAGCGCATCGGACCGAAACACCGCGGTGTGCGGAATCAGACGTTTTGCAATCGCATTCAGGCGCTGAAAATTGCGCGAGTCGCTGTTGAGCCGGCCACCCTGGCGCGCCTGGCCGACCGACTGGGCATAACCCTGCGCCGCCATCTGTTCAACCTGCTGCTCCGACAGCATCCACGACGGTGCCATTCTCTGTTCACGGCTAACGCCGATGGCACCGCCAGAAGTCGTACGCACCGACTGGCAACCGCTACCGATCAAGCCAGTTACCAGCATTAAAAATAAAACCGAACGTTTCATGCCTGAATTTTCCTGCTGCTACGATCCGGATCGTCAGATCTGGATCATTTCAAAATCTTCCTTGCGTGCGCCGCAATCCGGACAGGTCCAGTTCATCGGCACCTCGTCCCACCTGGTTCCCGGGGCAATGCCATCTTCCGGACGGCCTTCCTGTTCGTCGTAGATAAATCCACAGATCAGGCACATGTAACGTTTCATACCATCTTCCAATATTGCTGATTCGACTAACGGCTAAAATGCAATTATTCTAACCGATTTGTCGAAAGTAGCCGTCGATGTCGACCAATCCGTACCCGATCGTTCTTACTTTTGCCGCGACCGATCCTTCGGGTGGCGCGGGCCTGCAGGCCGATATCCTGACTCTGGCAAGCCTTGGCTGCCATCCATTGTCGGTAGTGACCGGAATCACCGTACAGGATAGCGCCGGAGTCGAGGATTTCATGCCGGTGGAAGCGGACTGGGTTGCCGATCAGGCACGCATGATTCTCGAGGACATGCCGGTTGCCGCATTCAAGGTCGGCGTGATCGGCAGCGTCGATAACGTTGCGGCAATCGCAGAAATCGCCGCCGATTATCCCGATATCCCGCTGGTGCTCGATCCGGTCCTAGCTTCCGGAGGCGGCGATGAATTCGCGACAGACGAGCTGATCGGCGCAATGCGCGAATTGCTGATTCCGCACACCATGATCATTACCCCGAATTCGATCGAAGCGCGTCGCCTGGTTGACGATGAAGACGAAGAACCGTCGCTGGACGAATGTGCGCGGCGAATTCGCGCACTCGGCTGCGAATATGTGCTGATTACCGGCACCCATGAAAACACCGCTCAGGTGATCAATACCCTGTATAACCGCGGTGGCAAGGTACGTTCGGACAGCTGGCAGCGCTTGCCCGGCAGTTATCACGGCTCCGGTTGCACGCTGGCGTCGGCGGTGGCGGCAATGCTGGCAACCGGAATGGAAATGGCCGACGCAGTGCGCGAAGCACAGGAATATACCTGGCAGACATTGAAAGCCGGTTTCCGCCCG
>ERZ724514.1209-NODE-1209-length-11503-cov-4.999389_pt1 | contig 11503 bp, 6 predicted proteins | sample MGYA00376047_ERZ724514 | MGnify/ENA primary metagenome ERZ724514 (study PRJEB28724, sample SAMN07190883) | activated sludge metagenome | isolation source: activated sludge of sewage treatment plant in Hong Hong | place: Hong Kong | collected 2016-03-17 ...
CCAGTCCTGAATCGTTGAGAAAATTGGCCACCTGATTCGCGGGCACGCCGAATTCGCCGAAGCTATGAAAGAGGTTCGTCCCACCACCGGGACGAGTGCCGCCCGTGATATTAAAAGAATTTCCGCTTGTGGTGACGGTGGTATTCAGGCCCGAGGAGGTGATCGGTGAGGATGGTTGAGCCTGGCACAACCCCGGCATGAACACTTGTGCTAGCACACAAGCAAGCAAGACAGCGAGGTGTGGGAGAGCTACAGGCCTGGCGCGTAATCCTCTCGTCACCATAGAAGCCCTTGTCCCCACACCGACATGGGGCTCGGCCGGAATCTCCAACAGATTACTGGGTGGTTGCAGTTGGTTGAGCCCCAGACTCCGTTGAGTCAGCCTTCTGTTCAAACCCTGTGCTGTGTTTCGGCCATGCCTGAGTTGTTGGCTACCGGTGCATTGGTCTCCTTGAACGTTCCAGTGGGTGCGGTCATCCAGATACGACAGGCTGCGACTAGAAGGACGAGGCCCCCGAGTAGGAGAAAAAAGAGCGCGACCATGATGATCCCTCCTGAAGGTGATGTTGGCTCATCACTGTCAGCCGAAGAGAAGTTGTAATTGGCTACGTGACGCGCAAGGCCTGTGCCATGGACGGCGGTTGTTTGAGCACGGATGTGCGGGCGGGAAGATCTGTAGACATTCTCACGACATCTCGCATCAAGGCTAGCGTGCCGATCCGCTATGCGGGCCTGCGTCGAGTTGAAAGGTGTATCGGATTGGATTCGTGGCGTATCGGATCCGATACGAATGCGCCCGCCATGCGTTTGTGCGAAGGCAGCGCATAGCGGATAGAGTGATGTGCAGACTCAGGAAATTCTGACACGTTCAGATCGATGAGAGCCCCCGCTCGGGAGTGCGGGGAAAGGAGCCGCGTCTCCGTTGAGAACGAAGACGCGGCAGTTGGCGTGGAGATGAAGGCGGTCTACTCAGCGCTGGATGGGCACAATCCAGGAGGCGAGAAATCCGGTCGGTTAACGCAACCGACGATCGGAGACCGGCTCCACGCCACGCCGCTTTGGTCGTATGGAACTGGGCACGTTGCTTCGCTCGTGTTGCTATCGAGATGTGAGTGAAGCAATCACTGTGCCCTTGCGTACTCGAAAGTCGGGGCGACGAGTGGCGTGTCGAGTTGAGAAATGGCTGATTGGTTCAGTAGTTGAATCGCAAGGAGAGCGAGCCGGCGTGAATCAATGTGTCGTAGCGACCGTTGACGGTCGGATTCTGATTGCCCGTGACGGTACGTACTTCATAGAACGCGGCCTGGTATGACAGGTCAATGGCGAAGAGTTTTGGCTTGAGTGGACCGATGCCCAACTCACCGCATCGGATCAAGCCCAGGAAATATCCATGCTCATGACAGGCAAACCCAATGCCGACGGAGGGAATGTGGGTATTGGCTGATGGAACCCCGGGATTGAAGGTTCGATCGGGAACTTGCGTTTGCTGATTCATGTAGCCGGCACGCAGGGCGACATCCCAATCCGGCAGTGAAGCCAGCCGCAGCCATCGATATTCGGTTCCAACCATTGCTGTGTAACCGCTCTGCCAGTTTTGCGGGAAGGGTAGCACGGTGCCGTTCGTCAAATGAATATCGAGCGTTCGGTTTGATTTCCATCCGACATAGTCCACATCGAATTCCAATTTCCATTCACGATCAGGGGTACGTACCGGCCAGACGGCGATGCCACCGGAAAAGACTTGCGGCAGGACAAAGGTCGCTGCCGTACCGGCGATCGAAGTGCCATTCGCCAAGAAGTTGCCGGTGAGATGAAAGGTGGCCTGACTGCGATAGACCATCCCGATGTTGACGAGGGGTTTGCCCTCGCTGTTGCGATAGGGTGTGTAGAGGAGGCTGACGTTGAAGCCCGCGGTGGTATCACTCCCGTTGATTTCAACGAGTGAGCCGGCGGGAATGCCTAATCCTCCGGGCCAGACCGATTTTTGCTCGAGATGCCCTTCACCGAACAGGCCTGAGAAGGTGTAGATGTCTGCACCTAATCCGAACGATAGTTGGTCGTTGAGCTTGTAGGCAATTGTGGGTTTGATATCGAGTAGCGGCAGCGTCGTGAAGGTCAGGGCGCTGCGAAACGGTCCATCGTTGGGATATCGGGTCAACGAGCCGAAGGGGTTATTTAACCCGATACCGGCGCTGAAATCTCCTAAAGCGGCGAAGCCGAGGTCTTTCAGATTGGCAACCAGATACACGTGCCCTGGTGGCGGGTAGGCCAGGCTTCCGTTGCGATCTCCCGTCGCCTGGGCGCCGCTTGGACCGGTGAATTGAGTGGTCCCGCCGATCAGCGAGGTCCCAAAGAGGGTTTGGAATCCATGCAACTGAGTCATACCGGCCGGATTGTAGTGCAGTGCAGAGGGATCATCTGCTTGCGCCACAAATGCATTTCCCATAGCAGCGGCGGATGCCGATTGCCCTTGAAGGCGGGGAGTCTGCGCCTGAACAGGTGTCACACTGAGGGAAAGACTCACGGGAAGCAGAACCAGGGACAGTACCAGGGCGATGCGGAATCTGCGAGAGAAGAGCATAGGGTTATCGTCCACTTGTGGGGTCGGTCTTGCTTGCGCCGGCGAGGAACCAGTGATCGACGATTTGTCGCAAGCGGGCCGCGTCGAATGGTTTCAGGAGATATCCTTGTGCGCCGGCTTCTACCGCGGCCATGGCGCGGTCCAATGCCTCCACGGCGGTCATCATCACCACCGGTAACGCAGGTTGCTGGGGCCGTAGTTGCCGCAACACCTCAAATCCATCCACTTCGGGTAAGGCAATGTCCAGCAAGACGCCATCGACCGGCGTCTCCGCCAGGATGCGGAGGGCCGTCCGGCCGTCGGCTGCCGTGTCGACGTGAAATCCTTCTGATTCCAGACGGTCTCGCAAAAGGTCGCAAATGTCCGCATCATCATCCACCACCAGCAGTCTGCGGCGAGCGGCGGGTACTTGCGCAGCGGGCTCCGGTGCCCGTGAGTCGAGAGGCAGAGTGAATGTAAATTCAGTGCCTTCGTCCACCGTACTGTGCACCATGATGCTGCCGCCATGCAGATCCACCAAATCTTTCACAATCGCCAAACCGAGGCCCAGCCCCTTCGTCTGGCTCCGCTCTTGATGGTGCACGCGGAAAAACGGATCGAAGAGTTTAGGCAGGGCGTCGGCGGGGATGCCTTGACCGGTGTCACGGACCACGACACGGGCCATCTCATGATCACCGACTGAGAGGTCTACGGTAATGTGTCCCCCGTCCGGGGTGTACTTGATAGCATTATCCAGGAGATTCGTCAAAATCTGGCTGACGCGATCCGGATCCGCCCAGACGAGCAGGGCCGGGTCAGGACTCCGGAGTTCGATCTGCAAGTGTTTGGCGATGGCCAACGGGAGAAGTTGCTCGATGACGTCACTGACCACGGTTTGCAGTGCCACGTGGTCGAAGGAGAGCACCAGTTTGCCGGCCTCCACGCGGGAGAGGTCGAGTAAATCCGTGATCATTCGTGCGAGCCTGGTTCCATTGGCTCTGATCCGAGTCAGGTATTGCTCCTGCTTCATGTTGAGCGAACCGACCAGTCCCTCGAGCATATTATCCGCAAACCCGACGATGCTCGTGAGCGGGGTCCGCAATTCGTGCGAGACGTGGGCGAGGAATTTGGATTTGAGCCGATCCATTTGCTTCAGCTGGGTGTTAGCGGCTTCCAATTCGGCGGTTCGTTCACGAACCCGGACTTCCAGGCCGGCGTTGAGGGCTTCGATCTCTCGATAGGCTTGGGCATTATCGAGGGCAATGGCGACCTGGCTGGCCAGGGTGACCAACATATCAAGATCGTCCTGAGTCAGCGCTTGGTTGTGCGTGCGATCGACGGAGAGTGAACCGATCACGGCGTCGTGGGTTTTGAGCGGGACGGTAATGAAGGATTTTACATTGACCATGGCGATCAATTTCTGATCGAACGGGTGTAACCGATCCCAGATCTCATGCACGTTATTCGTCAGCACCGGTTCGCCACGCAAGAACACGGCGCCCTCCACCGTCTCGGGGTCGGTGACCGACACTTCTTGCGTGCGTAAAAAATCTGCCACTTCCTGAGGCATGCCTCGCACTCGAAAATCGTGTGAGACCTGACGCGTTCGATCGAATTGCGTAATCATGGCGCGATCGTAGTGCAAATCGCGGACGATCGTATCCAGGACATCGGTCAGAAGTTCTTCCCGATCGAATGTCGAGCTGAACAATAATCCCGCGCGGTGAAGCGTCGTGAGGTCGTTCACTTTTCGACGTAACATCACGGCCGTACTTTGCTGCTCGAGGTAGGCCTCGCGCAGCTCCTCGTGTCTCGCATCAACGACCTGTTCCTGGTCCTTAATCAGGCGTTGAAGGGGCTTGGTGGCCTGCCGCATGTGGCTGGTAATCATCCACCACAAGAGCGAGGCGGGAACGGCGGCAAGGCCCAGCGCTTCGAATGTGGGAACATCGGGCCAGCGCACATGGAGATAGGTAAACGTGCCGCCTGCAACCAGCGTCCACATGGCCACCGGGATGGAACTCCGGACTTGCGGTGTCCAGGTAAACTCCCACTCACAGTACGCATCGCCGTGGGCCGTGCACGAAAGATCTTTGACCGTAGCGGCCGGGGTGCCGTGCAACTGGGTTTGTACGCGGGCGATACTGCTCTTGCAGGAGAGACAAATGACGTCGACACAGCGTTTTCGATATGGCCCAAATTGGACCAACGCTCGTTCTGTAAACGTCATGCGGAGAACCGCCGAGCGTCTCGTCACCCGGCCCACCTCGAATTCCAACACATCGCGGACATATTTCCGTCCGAAGTAGGGCCACATTTTATAGAGCTGTTGGGTCGAAAACGGGCGGCAGAGGATCTGAATCAAAGGTGGAACCTTGCGGTCCGTTCCGACATTGATGTGGAACTGAGGGTCTCCGGATAGCTGTTCGCAGAATTCCCTCAAATAACAGACGAATTCATACGAGTAACTATTCCAGATGTTCCGAAGGAAATCGGGTGTGACGTGGTACGTGCGGTCGGGAAGCCGCGCATTCAGGAGGCGACAGAGTTCATCCACCGCTGCTGCCGCTGCCTGGGAACCGGCGGTGCGACTGAGATAATCGCACATGTAGTCCACGTTCGATTGGACGACGACGCCGCTGATATCAGAGATCTTCTCGCCCTTGTCGTTCAAGCCGAAAGGGCGAAACTCCATGAACGGACGCTCGAGAATCGAGTGGTCACTGGAGAGAAGGTCGGTCATGCGTCGGTGGCCTCCTTCGATGCATCTCCGTCATGTACGAGCGGCACCGGATGGTTTCACGTCCTCTGCTAGTCGAAATTCGGACAGGCCGGCGCGTTCGGTAAAATCAAGCGGTCGAGATCACAGGTCTTGAGGTATTCGATGACGGCCAGGCGATCATTCACCGGCAACTCACATCCCAAAACTCCATTGCTCTTTGCGCTGTCGCAATCCGGCGTGTTTGCAAACTCGTGCCCCCGGTTGCTGTTCCCCGGTAACGCTGTTCGGAATTCGAGGCGTGGGGACAAGGTTGGTGATTGAGAGGGACCGGCACAGTCTCCTGTGACAAAGCCCACCTTTTCAGGATCAAATTCCATGTTCGGATCGAGCACGAAGCAAGCGCGACGCTCCCGTGCTGGGGATAATAGTTCATAGAGAGTCGGGATAGAGCCATTATGAAGGTAGGGGGCGGTGGCCCAGATGCCAAAGTGGGGACGAGCGATGTATTGGGCCTTATCCCGCCAGATGTTCGGCCGGTCGCGATAGCTGCTTAGGTCGCCGGTCTTGTCCAGGGTCATCAATTCGGTCGTGACATATTCCGAGGCTTCCCGCGCGGAAATGCGTCCGCGTCCTAAGAAGCTCGTGTCCACGGTTCGCTGAGAAAAATTCTCCAGATAGAGGGAGTCGGTGCCGATTTCCTGTAGGGGAACCATCGTGATCTGCAGACTTGGGCTATTGGCCGAGGAGTGAGACACTTTTGAAGGGACGTGGCAATGGGCACACAGGTTCGGAATTCCCTTAGCCTTGTTGCCGTGGTACAGGTCTTTGCCGCGGGCTGCTAGTTCCTGATTGATGGCGGGGAAGACGGACGGCCACTGCGGCGGAGGCAGGCGGCGTGCGAGATTTTCGAGGGTGGTGAGCGAAGTCACATCGATAGACGAGTGGAACACCTTGTTCTTGTCCGAGGGGGCGGGAACGCCGGGACGTGCCCAACTAAAAAGCCCTGCATTGACGCCGATCACCTGTCCGATATTCCTCGCCAACGGATGTTGAATCGAGCCGGCCCACTGCACCCAGTCAAACTCCCACACCCCCCACAGAGCAGGAATACTTACGGGGGCATTGGCAGGTCTGAGATTATCGGGATTGAGCGGTGCAAAGACGGTATTCCCACCGCGACCCAGCGCATCGAATCGACCTGGCCCCCATTGCTGGGGCGAGATGTCTTTCCCACTGCGGGACACGAGCGCCTGGGTAAGGACCCGCACATCCTGGGCGAGCTTCGTTAGCGTATAAGCCGTCACGGCTTCTCCGCGGCTGGCAAGCACGCGATTGGCAAAGGTCTTAAAGGGGTCAGGAGGAGCCTCTGCTTTCAGGCTGTTGAGAAATGCGGACACATCGGGAGGCGTCAGGGCTCCGAGCCGTTGGATCAAGGCGTTCACCAAGGCCGCATTATTTTGGAGCGAGGGGCCACCCTCGACCCTGATTGAGTGCCCCTTGTAGCGAAATTGGGTCGTGTGACAAAACGAACAGGTGAAGCCGACCAGAGGCACCGGGACGTTCGGCCCTTCCGTTTTGGCAAAGCCGACCGGAAGTTTGTCGGGATGCCGAGGATCTTCGACAAGCCCCGTCACCGCGAAGGTTTTTGCCAGCGACTCATCAAGTAGTGCTACCAGCCAATCGTAAGGAATGAGCTGGGTCCCGGCCGACAGATGGTACCACTGCTGCAGGTCCTGATCAGACAAGCTCTGATTTAACGACTCGGCAGAGATCTGATTGGGAGATGGGTCGATCGCCCGGCAGTGCAGTGGAGACAATGTCAGTAGAAGTGCGGTAAGAGCGAAGGAGCGGTACAGGCGGGTGCGCATGATTCATCTCCTCATGAAGGACGAGAGCAATGAGTCGGGATAGGCATAGTCACTCCGATGCTCAAGTAACCGAGACGACCGTATGTTCCTTGTAGGAGCGAGGGCGGCAATGGTGGAGCGATGAAACTCGCGGCCCTCTCCGTAGCAGAAAGCAACTCACATGCCATAGGCGCGGACGAAGGGTACCTGGATCGCCCTCTGATTGCCAATAGATTTTGAAAGTCGAGTTATGAGGTATGAACCTTTGAGACTATTCCGGCCCGGCGGCCGGGCAGCATGCCGACGGTCGAGATTCGTTGTCCGGAGGGTCGAGGAAAGGACTATTGGTGCAGGTGCTTCATGGCGGCGGCGCAGAGGATGATGAAGAAGCCCATCCAGAGGGCGGCGCGTTGAAAGGGAATCGACTCGTAGTTTTCGCCTTCCTCTTCTTCGTCCTGATCCGTTTTGAAGATCACGGTATAGAGGAAGAGCGTGAGGAGGCAGAGGACCAGAATCAGCTTAATGCAGAAAATCCAGAGATACTTGGGATGGTGCTGCATGCCCTGACCAGTCTGAGACACAAAGATCTGGTTGACGTAGTGGAGGTTGATGCCGCCGGTAAACAGGAGGACCACCAACAGGACTCCGGCCACCCGCTTGTAATGCTTGTAAAAGGCATCGGTGATGGGGCGGACATATTCCTTGGGTAGGGCGGCTTCAGCGAGGCCCGGCTTGACGGCCATCACAATGAAGGCGAGTCCACCGATCCAGATCACCGCCGAGAGGAGATGGAACCAGTGATTCACGATGGGGATGAGCTGGTTCAGGTCAAGGAAGATGCTTTGTACGGAATCCATGATAGATGGGCTAGGGCGGATAGCAAAGGTAGGGGAGTCTACCGAAGGCCTGTCTCGCGCCGGCTCCTAGTCCTTCCCTCTCATATCGAAATTGAAGACAGGCGCATCGTTGCCGAAACGCTTCTTCCGCAGCTCTTCCATCAATTCGATGGTCACGAGGGCGATGCCGTTTTCACGAGCATGACGTTCGACGCCCTTTTTCACCATCGCGCGGAGAAAATAGGGAATCCGGCTGAGCCGAAGCTCAGAGGCTTCGTCCCATGCAACTTCGCTTTCTTCAGGTGTGTTGAAGGCGACTTTGATCTTGTCGCCGCCTTTCGGTGTATAGAGGCACCACTGATCCTCATCCAGCCAGTCGCCATGATCCACGTAAGGACGAGCCCGACAACCACCACAGATGTCGGTGTATTCGCAGTCACCGCATTTGCCTTTGAGTTGAGGGTAGCGGAAGGAGTTAAACACATCCGACCGTTCCCACAAATCGGCAAAACTCGTCTCCCGAACATTGCCGGCCGACAGCGGCATATAAGGACAGGGGGTCAGTTCTCCGTTTGGCGTGACACGGGCATAGTTGGTACCGGCAAGGCAACCTCCGCCCATGTACCCGGTGGCCTTGGTTAGCGGGGAATTGGGATCTTTCTCGTAAGCCAGCCGTTTGAAATGCGGAGCACAACGTGCCCGAACCAGCATGTCTTTATATTGGTCCTGGCAGTCCACCAGATATCCCAGCACTTCTTCGTACTGCTGTGGCGTGATATCGGTCAGCTCTTCGCCGCGTCCGGTACAGACCATGAAGAAGACGTTCAGGACTCGTGCGCCCAGGGTATGGGCCCATTCGACTACCGCGGGCAGCTCCTGATAATTCATGGGCTGGGCACTGAAATGCACCTGGAACTGAAGGCCATTACGCTTGCAGGCTTCAATGCCGGCCAATGCACTGGCAAAGGCGCCGGGCACTCCGCGAAAGTGGTCGTGTTTCTCAGGATTGAGCGAATCTATGCTGATGCCCACGCCCATCACGCCGATTTCAACCAGCGTCTTGGCCATGCGATCATTGATCAGCATCCCGTTGGTCCCGAACACAACGATAAAGCCCAGCCCTACTGCGTGGCGGGCAATGTCGAGAATATCCGGACGGACAAGCGGTTCACCGCCGGTGATGACCAGCAGGCATCCCTTATTTACTTCGGCAATCTGATCGATGAGGCGGAAGCATTCTTCCGTGCTGAGTTCATCCGATCCGCCGCCGGCTTTCGTCGTGGCGTCCAGATAGCAATGGTCGCACTTGAGATTGCATCGCTTGGTGAGGTTCAGGGCGACGAGATAGGGCTTGAAGTCATCGACCGTCCGGCCATCATTCGGCGCTGTGCCCGGTGAAGTCGGAGAGATGAACTTCGAGATCTGTTGCTGAAGTGACTCCAGCTTGTCTCCGAGAAAGGGAATATTGAGAACCGGCAACGACTTTCCCATCACCGGTTCGCCCCGGTCTTGGACGAGCCCGTCAGGTTGGCAATCATGTCCTTCAGATTGCCGGTTTTCATGGCATCGGCCATATAGCCCTTGGCTTGCTCAATTCCCTCGGTTGCCACTTCCAGGGTGATGACCGTCGTGCCGATCTTGTCGGCATGTTTCTCGATCAACGCCTTGGTGCATTCCCGCATGAATCCTTCAGGGGCCCGATCTAAACGGCCTTGCGCATCCGGGGTCCAGGTGTAAGGCGAAGATGGTGCTTGAGAAGCCTGAGGTTGTTCAGTTCCGTTGCCGTTCGCCGTAGCGGATTCAGTGCCATTGGCGGTCGGTACTTCCGCCGAAGGTTGGCCTGCGGTTCCGGTGCCCTTGTTCGCAAAGATCGGGGTGTAGTCCTCGGACGCCGCTTCTTGAATCATGGGATTAGCGTATTCGAGGGTGATCGTCGTCATGCCGAGCTTGCGGGCGCTTTTCTCGATCTTGGCTTTAGCCCGGCGGCGTTGGAATCCCGCCGGTACTGCGCGGATCGCTTCCTTCGCGTCCTTCGTCCACTGCATCGGAATGTCGTCATAGGCGACGTCGGTCTCGAGGCCGCCCTCCGCTTTAGCCGCCGCTTCAAAGATCGACTTGTCGACCTGCTTGAATCGATCCCCTTCGGCGCTGCACACGGGGCATTTCACGGGGGTATCGCCTTTGCCGATATATCCGCAGCCGTCACAGACAAAGTAATTCTGGCTCATGCGATCCAGATACGCCTGAGTTCCAGGGCTATGGGCCGGCTTTTCTTCCACGACCTGCGTCATCATGCCGCTCAGCGTCGAGCCCATCAGATCCTGCGCAACGGAATCGTCGGCTTGCATCTTGTCGCGATCAATGCCGGCCGCATCCAGGTTCCCGCCCAACGCACGCATGGCGTCCATCGCGCCCTTCGGAAGGATATGTCCGACGGCGGAATCCACGACCGTATTGCTGATGATCGTGTGTCCCTTCTCAATGGCGTAGCGGTGAATGGCGGTTTTGGCTACTCCGCGAGCAAACACCGGGATGCGTTCCATCCGACGCAAGGCCTCTTCCGTCCAGGCAATGGTGTATTCCGCCTGTGTATCGATCGGCGGAACGTATTTCCGGTTGGAAACCAGGATATTGCAGGAGGCAGAGCGGAGCAGGTTTTCCGTGTTGCTGCCGATGTCCATGTCTTCATCGCTGTGGACGCCGATTCGGCCCACGATGAGCAGCCAGGGATTCTCTTTCCGCACGTATTGAATGATTTTTTCGAAGGCCTTGCCGTCCAGCAGGGTCGTTTTCACATCGGTCTGTTCGGCTTGGGCAATTTCGCGGGAAATATCGAGGTGCGATTGGTAGATCTTTGCCAGACCACTGTCGATGACTTCCTCGTGCAACTTTTCCTGCTCTTTGAAGCGGAACACCTTGCCGGCTTCTTCATTGAGCACGCCGGAGATGCTGTGAAAGGCCGCATAATGGAAGTAAGGATCGAAAGCGGAAATGACTTCAACCGGGACATTGAAGGCTTTGCCAAGTGCCAAACCGGTCATGAGTCCGCCGAAGGAGTAGGGGCTGCCGTCGACAGCGACGACGATTTTCCCCGTGCCAACAGGCGTCGGCTGCTTGATGATCAGCATGTCGGAGTTGCGCACGCGCCGCAGGACTCGCTCGGTATTACTGCCGATGACGCTGTCTTTGACGGCTCCGACTCCCAACGCGCCCATGATCACGAGATCGTAGGCGTTCGTATTGATATCCTCAGCCAGCACTTTCCAGTTGCGTCCTTCGAGTGAGCGACGTTCCACCGGCAGGTTGGCCTCATTACATTTCTTGTCGACGTAATCGAGGTACGAATCCGTGATGATCTGCAGTCCGCGGGTGATCAGCGAGTCATGGATTTGGCGCTGCCGGTCGAGTTCTTTCTCGTCGTGATATTCTTCCGGAAGGCCAGCCTCCATCTGCTTAAATCGCTTATCGTGCATCTTCGCCGCGTAGACATGGCTACCCACGATCTTTGAGCCATAGGTTTTCGCCAGCTCAACTCCGA
>ERZ724514.1212-NODE-1212-length-11487-cov-17.750087_pt1 | contig 11487 bp, 14 predicted proteins | sample MGYA00376047_ERZ724514 | MGnify/ENA primary metagenome ERZ724514 (study PRJEB28724, sample SAMN07190883) | activated sludge metagenome | isolation source: activated sludge of sewage treatment plant in Hong Hong | place: Hong Kong | collected 2016-03-17 ...
GCAGCGCCGCGCCATAACTCTCTTCCGGCACCACGCGTAGATCCACCTGCAGCCGGCTTCGAAGGCGGACGCTGGCTTTCGTCTCGCCCTGCGCCAACACCTCCAGCACGTCGGGGTACCGTACAAACCGGTCCGTCATGGCCCGACCGGCACGCGCTGTCACGAGGATATCCAGATCGCCGATAGTGTCCCTGCCGCGTCGATAACTCCCGGCCACCGTGACGCGGCCCACGCCGGGCGACTGCCGCAGATACGCCACCAACGCATCGGCATAGGGCATGGCCAAGGCCAGCTGTATACGCGCCTCCTCTCCGGTCCGCGCAGCCAACGTGTCGAGGATGTGCTGCTCAGTCTTCTTCCCAAACCCCGGCAGGCGACTCACACGCCCCTCCTGAGCCGCCAGCTGCACATCCGACAAGCCGCGTATGTGGAGATGGCGGGCAAGCGCCTGCACGCGTTTGGGGCCAAGCCCGGGAATACGCAGTAGCTCCGTCAGCGTGGCTGGGATTTTTTTGCGCTGCGCCTCCAGGGCAGCTGCCGTGCCGGTCCTGACGATTTCCTGGATTTTTCCGGACAAATCGTCCCCGATGCCGGGGAGGCTGGTAAGGTCTTCGCCCCGCATGACCATCTCCGCGACCTCGCCGGAAAGATCGCGGATCGTTCTGGCGGCAAACCGGTACGCCCGCACACGGAACGGATTCGCCCCTTCGATTTCGAGCAAGTCGGCCATCTCCTCAAAGACGGCTGCGACCTCGGCGTTATGCACCGTCATGATCACTCCGCCACTGGTGAAACCCTCGCCGGGCACGAGCCTGGCCTGCGCGTTGATCCTTTCCCCTCACCCGCCCGCATGGTCGAGGCCCACCCGGCCACCCGGATAGACGGCATGTCACACACGATGCATGGTGAGGGGAGCAGCTATTCCTGAATGACTGGGAGAAAGCAATGCGCAGGCCAACCGCGCGGAACGGATCCAGGCGGCCTCGGCACTCCCGCGCCCGCTTGCAGAATGACCACCTGGTACAAGCGTCGCCTTCTTCCCCAACCACCGGAATGTGGCTGTCGCAGAACGCCTCCATGAGACGACACCCCCCGGCTTCCCTGAGAGCGACGATTCAGCAGTACGAGACCAGGACCGGCCCGAGACGCACTCCACGCTAGACACGGCCTTTGCTCGTCGAAATGGAGCCTATCGACCGGAACAAATCATGGAGGCAAGACAGAATGGCTGGAGGGATCAACCATTGGCGAACAGCGACCATCACCCTGGTTTGTATACAGGCAGCAGCGACCCACTCATGTGGGGGACAAGTGTCGCGAACATCGGGCTTCGCCGTGGCCGGTACCGGCCTGCTCTTTGCTCTTCACGCGTGGCGCAGCGCCGGTCGTCGAGATCCCGCTTCAACTCAGCAACGCCGGCCGACGTTGCTGGTGCCCGCATCCGGATCGATCCCTGGATCTCGCCTGCTTCCCGCTGCCATTGCACCTACGAACACCACCATCTGGCAGCCCCTCTGCCATCGCCTGGATGGACATCGCCACGACCGCAGATTTGTATGACGGTGCGCCGATGATGGTATGGTGCTGGGATATCCCGCGGCTTCCGGGCACCATGGATCGGGAAGGTCACCGAGCCGAGGAAGGCAACGTCGCCCTCCTCGGCATCGTGACCCAGGCCAGAATTCAGCGCTTACCGTTGATGGCCGGCGGCAAACCAGTCGATCTAGTGGTGCAAAGGAATCAGGCGTCTGAGCCGCTGCTGACGCCGAGCTCTATCGCACCAAGGATGAAGTGAACGAGTGGAAACAGCGCGACCCAATCGCCACCTTTCAACAGACCTTGCGCACCGCCAAACTGCTGCACGATGAGGATTGGAAACAGCTGGACACTTCGATCGCCGCCGAAGTCACTGATGCCGTGGCCTTTGCGGAAGCCGGACCCTGGGAATCGGTCGAAGAGCTCACCACCGATGTGTACAGCCGAATTGTCGGCGATCAGGAGCGAGCCGGCAGCTGAATGCTGATCGCTGAATGGGAGGTGTTCGGAGTTGGACGCCATGACTATCAGCTATAGGAAAGCGGTACGAATCGGCATGCGGACGGCCTTGCAGCGCGATCCTCGCGTATTCCTCATGGGGGAAGACGTCGGCAAGTACGGCGGCACCTATGCCTGCAGCAAAGGGTTTCTCGATGAGTTCGGCCCTGAACGGATTCGAGACACGCCGCTGTCAGAGAGCACCTTCGTCGGCGCTGGCATCGGCGCGGCGCTCGGCGGCATGCGGCCGATCGTGGAGGTCATGACCGTCAACTTCAGCCTCCTGGCGCTGGACCAGATCATGAACAATGCCGCGACCATCACCGTCACCAGCCTGGGCGAACAAGGAGTGGAAACCGTCTTCGGAGTCATTTATCCTCCGCAAGTGGCCTTGGTGGGATTCGGCAAGGTGGTCGAACGGCCTTGGGTGACCGACGGGCAGGTCGTCCCGCGTCCGGTCGTGACCACATCCTTGGCCGCGGATCATCGCGTCAGCGACGGCCACCGGGGGGGATTATTTCTGGCTGACCTTGATCGCCGCTTACAGGAGCCTCAATCCCTATGACGACCACGCCGCTCGAAGCCGACACCCGCGCGCAGGTGCTCCGACTCCTGGGCGACATTGCCCCCGAAGCGGATCTCGCCACGCTCAACCCCGCTGTCAGCTTTCGAGACCAGCTCGACCTCGACTCCATGGACTTCCTGAATTTCGTGGTGGCCATCCACAAAGCATTCCACATCGAGATCCCTGAATCCGACTATCCCAAATACATGACTTTGAACGGCTGCCTCGCCCAACTGGCCGCATCACGAACATGACCACCGCCAACCAGCCGCCGACCGACACCTGCATTCTGAAAGTCGTCGTCGGCTCACATGCACACGGCCTGGCCGGACCGGACAGCGACAAGGATTTCCGCAGCGTCTTCGTGCTACCCACTGCCGAATTGTTCCGTGTCGGTTTCAAATACCAGGGCACGAGGATGATGAAGGAAGAGGACGACGAAACCGCCTGGGAGATCGGACACTTTCTCCAACTCGCGCTGCAAGGACATCCGCTGGTGCTGGAGACACTGGTCGCCCCGGTCGTGACCATGGATGACTGGGGCACGGAGCTGCGGCAACTTTTTCCCCGCCTCTGGTCCGCACAAACCGCCTATGAGTCGTTTCTGAACTACTGCGACAACCAGCGCAAGAAGATGCTGGAGAAAAAGGATGGCCGACCGGCCAAATACGCCGCCGCCTACGTGCGGGTGCTATTCAATCTCTGCGAACTGCTGGAACGCGGAAGTTTCAGCATCAGGATCTCCGAAACGCCTGTTGGCGAAGTCGTACGTCGGATCAAGGCGGGACAGTATCGGCCCGGTGAAGTCATCGATCTGGGAGAGTATTGGACTGAAGAAGCCACACGCCGCCTTCGCACCTGCACACAACACGCACGCCCGGACCTCGCCGATGCGTTCCTCTTGAAACTCCGCAAGGGCTTTCTCCAGTAGCACCCATCGGCGTTTACGTTCCGGTAGCGAAACGGTCGCCCACGACCGTTTCACAAAAAAGAGCCCGCTTCCGTGTGGAGATCAGACCTGCCGACCGAGCGAAGTCCATCCGGACATCCCGGCACAACGCTCCCACCGGATGTCCCGCGCCTCCCGTTCATCGGGCTCTCATGGGAGCCGTGCCTCATACTGGCACCGAGATGGAAGCGCGTCCCTTCAGAACTGACCCCGAAACCGGCACAGGCGCAACCTCCGAACCAACTCTTCGCTGCACGGAAGCGGGGATCTCGATCTTATCCTGGCTCCACCTCCCTTCATTTCTGAATGTAAGCACGGTCCGCCTGAAATCAATGAGGTAATTGGCACCATTGCCGTAACCTGCCGATGTCCCGTATCGCCCCACCCCCACCAGCGCCCGGCCCGACACCCACCGCAGCAAGCGCCCTAAGCGAGTGAACTTCCGCCATTCCTGAATGGAGCGATGCCCTCACGTCTTCCTGGCATTGAGCCTGCAATACCATTCGACACAGTTGCGCATGACGACTCACATCGAAATGGTCATGTGCAGAATGAACCATCCACGGAGACACACAAAGGAGACGGATCATGAGTGGACTCACCCGATGGGAACCGTTTCGCACACAGTGGAACCCCTGGAAGGAACTGGAGGATGTGGAGAAGCGCCTCTCGGCGCTCTGGGGCCGTCCCCAGGGTAAGGTGGACGGACAGAAGGAAGCGATCTCGGTTGCGGAATGGTCGCCGCTCGTCGACATCACGGAGGACGAAAAAGAATACCTCATCAAAGCCGAGCTCCCGGAGGTCAAACGGGAAGACGTCAAACTGACCGTTCAGGACAATGTCCTCGCCATCTCCGGTGAACGGCGATACGAGAAGGAAGAAAAGAACAAAAAATATCACCGGGTGGAGCGTGCATACGGCAACTTTTTGCGCAGCTTCACGTTGCCGGAGGATGCCGACGGGAGCAAAGTTTCTGCGGAATACAAGGACGGCGTCCTGAAGGTCCATTTGCCGAAATCAGAGAAGGCCACCCCCAAATCCATCGAAGTCAAGGTTTCCTGAGCGAAAGGAGCAGGCCATGTTCAAGCATCCTCGCTATCTGGACATTCCCTGGGAAATGCATTGGCATCCCGAAGGGTCGTCTCATCGCCACCGGTGGTTGGTCCTGCTCGTGATTCTTACGGCTCTCTTTCTGGTCGGCGTGGGCGTCACCAGCGGACTCTGGTAACGGCGGACGGTCGCGCGACAGAGGGAGATCGACATGTTCAAGAACCGTGAAGAAGCCGGCGAACTGCTCGTGCAGGAATTGGCCGCATTTCGAAACGATTCCTCGGCCATTCTCCTGGCCCTTCCGCGCGGAGGCGTCGTCGTGGCCTTCCAACTGAGCCTGGCCCTGCATCTGCCCCTTGACGTGTTGATCACACGCAAAATCGGCGCGCCCGGCAATCCGGAATATGCGCTGGGCGCGGTCAGTGAGACGGGGGCGGTGTACTGGAACCGCGAAGCACTCTCCGGTCTTGCGCTGACGGATCGAGACCTGACGGCGGCCGTGCACGCGCAACAACAGGAAGTCGCTCGGCGTGTAGCCCTCTATCGGCAAGGGCGTCCGTTTCCCCCGCTCAAGGATCGAACCGTGATTCTGGTGGATGACGGACTGGCCACCGGCGCGACTTTCTTTGCGTCTGTGGCAACCGCTCGCCAGGCGCATCCGCGCCGCGTGATCGGTGCCGTCCCGGTCGGCCCGCGCAGCACGGTGGAACACGCCCGCGCGATCGTGGATCAACTCGTGGTCCTGCGGGTTCCGGATCCCTTTTATGCTGTCGGCAACTTCTACCGGGATTTCGAACAAGTCGAAGATCGTGAGGTTTTGCAGTATCTGAACCTCGCAGAAGAAGCATTTGTGACCAAGTCATGAGCGGCCGGGGTGCACGGATGACCGGCGCTCCGACCAGGAAAGGGGCCGGCGGCAATGAACAAACAGACGGAAGGCGGCCACGGCGCACGCCATGATCGATTTGTGCAGGAATACCAACACGACTCGTACAAGATGTCGGGCAAGCTCAAGGAACCGACGGCCTGCAAAGCGTGCGGGGCCGTCTTTCACAAAGGTCGCTGGACGTGGGACTCAAAGCCGGCCGGCGCGAGCGAGATCGTCTGCCCGGCCTGCTTGCGCATCCAGGACAATTACCCGAAGGGGTTCGTCACATTGAAGGGGGCCTACAAGGATCAGCATCGTGATCAAGTGATGGGGGTCATTCACAATACGGAGGCCGCGGAAAAGAAAGAACACCCGCTGGCCCGTATCATGACCATCCGAGACCAGCCCGAGGGCTTGGTCATCTCGACCACCGACAGCCATTTGCCGCGACGAATCGGGGAAGCGCTCAAGCACTCACATCACGGCGCATTGGACGTTCAATACGACAAAGACGAGGAGTTCGTGCGCGTCACGTGGACCAGCTAGGTCACGAAGCGGCAGAGTACGTGGGCTAGAGAGAGGAACAGACAGACCCAGGCTGCGGGGCAAGGGAACGCCTCGCCAGGGAGCTGTAATGGGGAAACGAACATTCATGCGCTGGAGCCGCATCCCGGTCGTGAGCCTGTGGCTCATCTCCACGCTCACTCCGGCAACAGCGGAGATGCAGCTGATGCCGGGAGCGGCGGCGGATCTGGATCACGCGACGGCGGAGGCGGTGATGACGACCTTCCGCAGGGCTGATGACGCGATCCGTACGCGTGACCTGAATGTCGTGATGGCCCTCTATTCCGAGCAATACGACTACCACGGACTCAAAAAATCCGACATGCGAAAGGTGTGGGCCAATCTGTTCGATGAATTCCAAGACCTCGCCGATACCCATCACTTTTCCCGACTGACCAAGGTGGGCAGCGGCTCCAAGACCATCATCGAAGTGACCTGCACAGGCAGCTTGTCCGGCCTCTCCAAGACCGGCGGCCTGCGCGTCCCGATCGACAGTTGGTATGAGGAAATCCACTATATGACGTTCGAAGACGGGCAGTGGCGTATTCGCGGTAACGTCGGCGATTCTCCGCGGTTGATGCCCTTCGGCACGTCACCGCATCCTTTATTCTGAAAGGAGGCCTATGCGCGTTCTGATCGCACTCGACTGGTCGGAGCAGGCCTTTGCAGCCGTTCGAGAAGCCTCATATCTCTACGATCTGCACGACGTCACGCTGGTGCATGGGATCGATTTGGGGATGTTTCAATATCCGATCGTCGCGGAAGTCAGCAGCATGCAAGGGTATGACGACTTCCGCGACGCCATGAAGAAAGCCGGTGAGCAACTGCTGGATCACACCACCACGCTCCTGCCGTCCGAAGGCGTGTCGGTTGCGCGCGTCTGTGAATTCGCCAAGCCGGCCTCGCTGATTTTGGACAAGGCGCGGGACCTGCGGCCTGAGCTGATCGTGCTCGGCGCGCGCGGGCGCGGGCGTGTCGGCGAATTCGTCCTGGGAAGCGTCTCCCACCGCGTGGCGATGCATGCGGATTGCACGACCTTAATCGTGAAAGAACGGGAAGCTCCGGTCAAACGCGTCACGGTCGCCGTGGAAGGACATGAAGACGGGGCGCGCATCAAAGCCTGGCTGCTCGCCCATCCGTTCAAGAATCCGGTCGATCTCACCATCGTCAGCGTCGTGCAGCCGATCCCCGCCACCGATCCCTTCAGCCTCTTCCCGCTACAGGATTGGACCGGCATCGCCGTCCGTTCGGCGGAAGACCTGATCAAGAATCTCGCCGCCTCGCTGATGAACAGCCGGTATACGGTCGGTACGCAGGTGAGCATCGGCGATCCAGCAGATATTCTCACGGAACGCGCCAAGTCGGCGGACCTGTTGATCATCGGCTCGCACGGACGAAAAGGGTTGGAGCGGTTTCTCCTGGGGAGTATTTCCCACGCACTGCTCCACCAGGTCCCCTGTCCCGTATTGATTGTGCGATGAACAGAGCGACAATCTTTTGGCAGACATCGAATCATAAAGGAGCCCGCGCATGAAAACCTTCAGCATCCTCTGTGCCCTCTGCCTCGTCATCCTGGGAAGCTCCTGGGCCGCCGGACAAACCCACCGTGGCAACCCTCGCGACGGCCAGGCGATTTACGAAAAGACCTGTCTTCGCTGCCACGGGGAGAAGCTGGACGGGAACGGGCCGGAGGGACAGTATCTGATCGTGCGGCCGGCAAATTTTCAGTCGGTCAACTCGCGGGCCAAGACCGATTGGGAGTTGCTGATTACGATTGCGAACGGCGCCCTGTTCAGCCCTATGCACGGCTATCGCGGCAAATTGACGGATCAGCAAATGCTGGACGTGTTGGCCTACATCCGGTCCGTGGCTACACCTGATTTCGTGAGTTAGCGACCTGGCTTCCGCGGTTCCGCGTGCAAGGCTTCAGGCTGAGACATCGCACCGTCGTACGGATCCTGGCGCGAGGCCAGGATCCGTCACCCAGCCAACGAGCGACAGGTCAGCGGTTGCAACCCACTCGCAACCCGTTCATGATCCCCGCAGGGAGTTCGCCCGTCGCGAGTCTCCATCTGATCAGAGCACTTTCCCATGCAACGTATCCGCCCCCGCCACATGCCGCCGCTTCGAGATGATGGGCCCGACGCGGGACACACCATCCTGAGCGATGGAACCACGGCCCTGTTGCGGATCGCGCAACCCGGCGACGCCGACGAGTTACAACGCTTCGTCGAACGCCTGTCTCCGGCAGCCACACGCCATCGCTTCTTTTCAGAAACGGCGCCGCCCGCCGAGGTGATCCGTGCGCTCTGTGATGCGTCGCAACCGCAACGGTGCCTGACGGTGCTCGTCCTCCGCCGCCAGGACGATGCGCTGCACATCATCGCCTCCGGCTCCTACCATGCACGAGGCCCGCATGAAGCAGAAGTGGCGATGGCCGTGGACGACCGGCTCCATGGGCATGGACTCGGCACCATCCTTCTCGAACGCCTGGCTCTGTTGGCCATTCGGCACGGATTCACCAAGCTCTGGGCCATCACCCATGCGGACAACCTGGCGATGCGCGAAGTGTTCGCCACGTCAGGCTTTACCATAGAAGAACATCTGGAGGGCGGCGACATGGAGGTCGAGTTGTCGCTGACACCGACCGATCAAAGCGTGCGGCAGTCGGAATGGCGCGAACGAGTTGCCACAACCGCTTCGCTGCGCCCCCTGTTCCATCCTCGCACCGTCGCCGTGGTCGGCGCCTCACGCTCCCCCCAGAGTATCGGCTACCGCATACTTGATGCGCTGCACAGCAACGGGTTTCGCGGGCACTGCTACGCGGTCAATCCGCATGCGTCGAAGATTGCCGATGTCGAAGCCTTTCCCTCACTCCGCGCCCTGCCTGAACCGGCCGATCTCGTCGTCATTGCCGTGCCGAAAGAAGCCGTTCTTTCCGTGGTAGACGACTGCGCCGCGACCGGAGTCCGCGCGTTGGTGGTCATCACCGCCGGATTCGCCGAAGTCGGAGAGGAAGGACGTCGCCTGCAAGCACAGCTGTTGGAGAAGGTACGGCAGCATGGTATGCGGATGGTCGGGCCGAACTGCTTCGGCATCCTGAATACCGACCCGGCGGTCAGGCTCAACGCCACCTTCACCTCCACATTTCCCCTCGCCGGCTCGATTGCGATGTCCTCTCAAAGCGGCGCCTTGGGGCTGGCCCTGCTCGCCGCTTCTGGGCGATTGCACCTCGGGCTTTCGACCTTCGTCAGCGTCGGCAACAAAGCTGATGTCTCCGTGAACGACCTCCTGCAATATTGGGAGAGCGATTGCGCCACAACCGTCATCCTGTTGTACGTGGAATCGTTCGGCAACCCCAGACGGTTCGCCCACATCGCGCGGCGAGTCAGCCGCAACAAACCCATCGTCGCGCTCAAAGCGGGGCGGACAGCATCCGGCAAACGTGCCGCGGGCTCGCACACGGCCGCGCTGGCCGCCAATGACGTCGCCGTTGAGGCGTTGTTTCGGCAAACTGGCATCCTACGCGCCGACACGCTGGAAGATATGTTCGCACTCGCGGGAGCCCTGTCGGAGCAACCCTTACCGAAAGGCAACCGCGTCGGCATCCTGACCAATGCCGGCGGGCCCGCCATTCTCTGCGCGGATGCCTGTGAAGCGGCGGGGCTCGAGGTGCCGGAATTGTCTCAGGCCACAGTGACCAGACTCTCGCCTTTTCTTCCCGCCTCCGCCTCGTTGCACAATCCGGTCGATTTGATCGCCTCGGCAACCCCCGAGCAATATGAGCACGCCATCGTCACGCTGCTGAGCTCGGACGATATCGACGCCTTGATCATTCTGTATATCGCGGTCACCAGCACGGATGTCGCCCCTATTGCGGAAGGTATTACTCGCGGCATTGCCGCCGTGCGGGCGGCTCAACCGATGAGGAAGCCGGTCTATATCGGATGGATGGTAGAATCCGACCGCGAACGTCGTTTCGCCCTGCCGACTGAAACCATTCCGACGTTCAGCCTCCCTGAACTTCCTGCACGCGTCTTGGGAACCATCACCGACTATGTGCAATGGCGCGATCGCCCACTGGGGATGGTCCCCGATTTCGACGATCTGAACCTGCCGGCCGTGCAAACCATCTGCCGCGACGTGCTGGCCACGAGGGGAGGCGGCTGGTTGACGGTCTCGGAAACACGTGCGGTCTTGTCCGCGATGGCAATTGCACTGCCGCCCGGCGGAGTGGCGACAAGCGCCGAGGAAGCGGCTACGCTCGCTGCCCAGATCGGCTTTCCGGTCGCCGTGAAACTGGCTTCGCACACCCTCGTGCACAAAACCGAGATCGGCGGCGTCCAGCTGAATCTCGCCAACAAGGCCGAGGTCCGACGCGCCTACGACGACATCGCCGCACGACTGGCCGAAGGCCGGCATCTGGAGTCGATGGAAGGGGTGCTCGTCCAGCCGATGGTAAAGGATGGCGTCGAGGTGATGGCCGGCATGGTCCAAGATCCCTCCTTCGGCCCTTTGATTGGATTCGGGCTGGGAGGGATACACGTCGAAATTCTCGGGGACGTGCGCTTCCGGATCACACCGTTGACGGAGCTGGACGCGGCGGACCTGATTCGGAGCATCAAGGGCTATCGTCTGCTGCAAGGGTATCGCGGCCATCCGCCCGCAGACGTCGATGCCATCCAGGAACTGCTCCTGAGACTCTCGCGGTTGGTCGAAGAGGTGCCCGAAATCGTGGAACTCGATCTCAACCCCATCTTCGCCCTCGCACCGGGAGAAGGATACCGCATCGTCGATGCGAGGATCAGGGTAGGGGGAAAGAACCCCTAACACTCCGCATCACTCGGTGCTCGAAATCGATTCAGGCTGCTCCCGGAGCTCCGTCACCTGCGCCGCGCAGTCGCCCGTGGGGGAGCCGCGATCGACAGACTCCTTCTCCCACACCAGACGGCGCGCGCCGACATGCCTCAACAAACATTCAGCCGTCGCTAAGAGCTCCTGCACCTGACGAGCGGCCCCATCGGCGTAGTACGTCAAATCGAAAATGGGAATCTGGAGACAGACCTCCGCGCGATTCTTGCGTTCCGGTGAAAATACGATGCGGTGGGCAGGCGGCTGCGGATGTTCGCAAGGCTTGAGCAGGTCGAGTGTCTGAAAGAACACCCGGCACAGGCGCTGTAAATCGCCGAGAATCGCCCGATGTTCCTCGTCGTCATTCAGCGGAAATTGGGCGGAATCTCTAAAGGCCCCGTACAGATTGAGCTGAAACCCGATCTGGACGATCCGTCCGTCGCCCATCTTGACAAAAAACGGGTCATGGTCGAAGCAGACCTTGCGCTGCGCACTCATGTCACGGAGCGACTGCTCACTCGAAAAGGCCTGCTCAAGATGCAACTGCATGCACCTCTGCTTACCTCCGGTCACGGCCCGCCTCCGCCATGACAGGAGAGGCAGTCC
>ERZ724514.1215-NODE-1215-length-11482-cov-4.295178_pt1 | contig 11482 bp, 11 predicted proteins | sample MGYA00376047_ERZ724514 | MGnify/ENA primary metagenome ERZ724514 (study PRJEB28724, sample SAMN07190883) | activated sludge metagenome | isolation source: activated sludge of sewage treatment plant in Hong Hong | place: Hong Kong | collected 2016-03-17 ...
ATGAAGGTAGCGGTCTTGCCGTACTGGTGAGCAACGTTCTGTACCACGTATTTCAGGATCTGGGTCCAGTCAGCACGCTGCACCAGAGTCGAGAACTTGGTACCGATTTCGCACTGGCCGGCGGTTGCCACTTCATGGTGGTGAACTTCGACCGGTACGCCCAGTTCTTCCAGCGCATTACACATTGCGGCGCGGATGTCCTGGTAGCTATCGACCGGCGGAACCGGGAAGTAGCCGCCCTTGACGCCCGGACGGTGGCCGGTGTTGCCGCCTTCGAAATCGTCAGCCGACGACCATGCAGCTTCTTCCGACTTGATCTTCACCGAGCAACCGGACATGTCGGCATGCCAGGTGATGCTGTCGAAAATGAAGAATTCAGGCTCCGGACCAAAGTAGGCGGTATCGCCCAGACCGGAAGCTTTCAGGTAGGCTTCAGCGCGCTTGGCGATCGAGCGCGGGTCGCGGTCGTAGCCTTTGCCGTCAACCGGATCGATTACGTCGCAGCTCAGAATCAGGGTCGGCTCGTCGAAGAACGGGTCGATGTTGGCGGTTGCCGGATCCGGCATCAGCAGCATGTCGGAAGCCTGAATGCCTTTCCAGCCGGCAATCGAAGAACCATCGAAGGCATGGCCGCGCTCGAACCACTCTTCGTCAACAACGTGCGCCGGAACAGTTACGTGCTGTTCTTTACCACGGGTATCGGTAAAACGCAGATCGACGTAACGAACTTCGTTTTCCTGGATCATTTTCAATACATTGGCGACCGCCATTTAATTCTCCTATCTGCTAGCTTGGGTGGTACTGGATAGAAATCGTCCGGATCAACGGCAATAAAGCATGACGATGATAGCGTGCCAATAAAGCATGAATCATGCCAAGCAAATAACGCAAAAAAGCTATTGTGCCACAAGACACTTATGACAAGCCAGCGCCAGCCCGATGCACCACACGAGTGCGCACACAGAAAAAATGCACCAAATTAGAGCATGGAGCTTGATTTGGCTTCGCCGCCCGCCATTTGCGATAATGAAAGTCGAATCATCGAGCAGGAGCACGACATGAGCCAGACCAACAATATCCTGATGGCCGCCAAACAGCGTGCCGAATCCATGCAGCTCCCCTATTCCGGTGCAGTGACGCCGGAAGAAGCGCTGCATCTGCTGCAGAACCTGCCGTCGGCGAAACTGGTCGATGTCCGCAGCAACGCCGAGTGGAATTTCGTCGGCATCATTCCCGGTGCGATCAATATCGAGTGGAAGACGTTTCCCGGCATGATCGACAACCCGAATTTCCTCGCCCAGCTGAAACATCAGGTCGATCCGGAATCGCTGGTCCTGTTCATCTGCCGCACCGGTGCACGCTCGGATCAGGCCGCACGGGCTGCCGCAGCGCACGGCTTCAGCGATTGCTTCAACGTGCTGGAAGGCTTCGAAGGCGATAAGGACGGCAATCACCAGCGCGGCAAGCTCAACGGCTGGAAAGCGAAAAACCTGCCGTGGGCACAAAGCTGATGCGACTGTTGCTTGCCGTGATCGTGGCGGCCGGCGCCGCGGTGTTGTGGCTCAAGCCCGCACTGCTGCAGCAGGCAGGCCTGACAAAGCCGCCGGGCTCATCCGCCAAGGTAGTCAAATGGCGCGATGCCAACGGCCAGACGGTATTCGGCGATGCCGGCACAGCGCCGGCAGGAGCCAAGACCGAAACAGTGACACTGGCTGCGCCCAACGTCGTCAGCCTGCCCAAGGCAGCCCCCGCTTCGCCGGCGCACACGCCTCGGCTGGGTACCGCCTCCGGCAGCAGCGATGAGGTGATTGCACCGCCGCCCCAGCCGCGCAATCTGGCGCTGGAACGCATCGAGGCCACCTTCTCCGGAGCAAAGAACAAGCCATGATTGAAGACCGTTACGCCGTCATCGGCAACCCCGTCGAGCACAGCAAATCGCCGCAGATTCATGCCGCATTTGCCGCACAGACTGCGCAGCACATGCGCTACGACCGGCTGCTGGCGCCACTGGACGGGTTTCGCGCCCAGGTTCAGGCATTTTACGCAGCCGGCGGCAAGGGGCTGAACGTGACCGTGCCATTCAAGCAGGACGCCTGGCGTCTGGCAATGCGCCTGTCGAAGCGCGCGCAACTGGCCGAAGCGGTGAATACCCTGCGCTTCGACGGCCCCACCATCTATGGCGACAACACCGATGGCATCGGCTTGTGCACCGACATTTGCGACAATCTGGGCGTGGCGCTGCAGGGCAAACGCATTCTGCTGCTGGGTGCCGGCGGTGCCGTGCGCGGTGTGCTGCTGCCGCTGCTGGAGCGGCATCCGGCGAGCCTGACCGTCGCCAATCGCACCGCTGCCAAAGCACAGCAACTGGCCGAGCAATTCGCCAGCCACGGCCCGGTCAGCGGCGGCGGCTATGCCGATCTCGCCGGCCAGAGCTTCGACGTCATCATCAACGGCACCTCGGCCAGCCTTACGGATGAGCTACCGCCACTGCCGTCCGGCTGTTTCGCCAGCGGCAGCCTGGCTTACGACATGATGTACGGCAAGGGTCTGACACCGTTTCTGCAATTCGCCCAGCAACAAGGTGCGGCGCGTCAGGCGGATGGGCTGGGCATGCTGGTGGAACAGGCGGCAGAGTCGTTTTTACTGTGGCGCGGGGTCAAGCCGCGCACCCAGCCGGTAATCGCGCAGTTGCGGGCAGGCTTATGTTGAAATGGGTTGGCCGCAGTCTGCTGGCCTTGTTAGTCGTGGTGCTGTTGTATCAGTTGTGGCTGTTTACTCATGTCTGGTGGTGGGTGGGTCACAATCCGTCCGCCAGCGCGTTCATGGAACAGCAGCTGGCCAAGCTGCAGCAAGAAGACCCGGAAGCCGCGCTCAGCCATAAATGGGTGGCTTACGACAGGATTTCGCCCAATCTGAAAAGCGCGCTGATCGCATCCGAAGACGCCAAGTTTCTCGACCATGACGGCTTCGACTGGGAAGGCATCCAGACCGCCTGGGAGAAAAACCTGAAAAAAGGCCGCATCGTCGCCGGCGGCTCGACCATCAGTCAGCAGCTGGCGAAAAACCTGTTCCTGTCGTCGAAGAAAACCCCGTGGCGCAAGGCGGAAGAAGCCGTCATCACCGTAATGCTGGAACAGATGATGAGCAAGGAACGGATTTTCGAGATTTACCTGAACGTGATCGAATGGGGCAACGGCGTATTCGGTGCCGAGGCGGCGGCACGCCATTATTACAAAACCGGCGCCGCCAGCCTGTCGGCGGGGCAAGCGGCAAAACTGGCGGCAATGGTACCGAACCCGCGCTATTTCGACGATCACCGCAACGACCGCAAGCTGGTACGCAAGGCAGCAATCATCCAGCGCCGCATGTGGGCGGCGGATTACCCGTGAAATACCGGCCGTGGCGCGGCAATAAACAATTTTACCGCAAACCGGCAAACTGACTTAACATCGTTAAATCCATCGTTGTGCCGGACTCCGCAATCGCTGCCGGAGCCGCATCCGGAAAGGAATTGCGCGTGACAACCTCCCCCTACCGCCCGGTTTCCCAGCAGGGCTGGCACCAGCTGCGTGGCGCCGTGGCGCTGACTGGCACCGGCTTCCAGCGCGTGACCCACCGTGTGCAACAGATGCATGAACGCATTGCCGAAGTATCGTTCCGCAACCTGTCGCGTGCACCGCTGGTCAATGTCGGCAGCGCTGCGGTCAAACCGCTGCACGATGGCATCACCAGCGGCGTGTACGGCGCTGTGCGCGGCATTGGCGGCGTGGCGTTCCGGCTGCTGGATGGATTGCTGCAGCGGGCCGAGCAAAGCCACCTGCGGCAGCTGCGCCCGGCCAACATGCCGGCACCGCTGCTGAGCGCAGTGAACGGTGCTTTCGGCGACTACCTGCTGCGCCAGCGCAACCCGCTGGCGTTACGCATGGGCTTCTACCATCACGGCAAACCGCTGCAAATGACGCAAGCTGCGCTGCACGCCCTGTATCCGCAGGCCAGTGGCAATGTCGTCGTCTTCATCCATGGGCTATGCTGCGACGAGAGCTCATGGCAATTCTTCAGCAGTGGCGAGCACGCCGGCAATCACCCCTATGCCGAACTGCTGGCACAGCAGGGTTACACGCCGTTCTTCCTGCGCTACAACACCGGAATCAGCATTGAACAGAACGGCCGCCTGCTGGCGCAGATGCTGAACAAGTTGTATGCCGCCTATCCGCAACCGCTGGCCAGGCTGGTATTGATCGGCCACAGCATGGGCGGACTGGTGGCGCGCGCAGCCTGCAGCCACGGCGTGGCCAGCGCTGCCGCATGGAGCGACAGGATCAGCCATGTATTCTGTCTCGGCTCGCCGCACCTCGGCGCACCGCTGGAAAAAGTGGCGCATCTCGGCACCCGGCTGATGCAGGCGTTCGACGTGACCCAGCCGCTGGCGGAAATGATCGACGACCGTAGCACCGGCATCAAGGATCTGCGCCACGGCAAATCCGCACGCAAACGCCCGCCGCTGCCGGCCCACGTCCCGATGCGTCCGCCACAGGCACATTTTCACTTCATCGGCAGCACCATGGGGCTGCGCCGCGGCAACCCGCTGACCAAATGGCTGGGCGACGGACTGGTGCGGCTCGACAGCGCCACCGCCGATCATCTGGCCGACGATGTCAGCGTGCTGGAGGGGCTGAACCATATGCAGCTGCTCAATCATCCACGTGTTTATGCGATCCTGGCACAGCGACTCGGGCTGACCGAAGCGACAGCGCAGTAATTCACATTTCTTTAAGCTGCATCGGCTTTCGAGCATGTATAATCCAACCAGTTTGCCGCGCCGTAGCGCGGTTTTTACGGATCTCCAAGCAATGGACTCTAGTAGTAGTTCGCCACACCCTGTGCAGCGAAACCACGATTAACCCCGCGGGCGTCTTAGCCGTTGCCCGCGTTCGACGGGTAACAAGACGCCATGAACGTCAGCGAACAGAAACCGCAGGAAAGCCTGCAGGATAGCCTGCATCTGGTGCAACGCCTGTTGCACCGCCACAAGCTGGTCGAAGACCTGGTCCACAAGCAGGACATGCCCAAGCATGACCTGGTGGAAACGCTGGTACACCGGCAAAACCTCACCGAACTCCAGGCCAAGCTGCAACAACTGCACCCGGCCGACGTAGCCCACATCCTCGAAGCATTGCCACCGGAAGACCGCCTGACGGTTTGGGAACTGGTCAGCCCGGACGACGAAGGCGACATCCTGCTGGAAGTCGCGGATGCCGTGCGCGAATCGCTGCTGGCAACGATGGACAGCGACGAGATCATCGCCGCCACCGAGCAGCTGGATGCCGACGAAATCGCCGATCTGGCGCCGGATCTGCCGCGCGAGGTAGTGCACGAGCTGATGGATTCGCTCGAACAGGAAGAGCGTGAGCAACTGCAATCGGCGCTGTCCTACGACGAAGACCAGGTCGGCTCGGTGATGGACTTCGAGATGGTAACGATCCGCGAAGATGTGACGCTGGAAGTGGTGTTGCGTTACCTGCGCCGCTTCGACGAACTACCCGGCCATACCGACAAGCTGTTCGTGGTCGACAAGAACGAGACGCTGAAAGGCGTGCTGCACCTGAAAACGCTGCTGGTATCCGACCCCGAGAGTAGTGTATCGGCGTTGATGGCAACCGATGTGGTCACCTTTCGCGGCACCGACGATACCGGCGAAGCGGCACAGGCATTCGAACGCTACGATCTGGTCTCGGCACCGGTGATCGACATGCACAACAAGCTGATCGGCCGCCTGACCGTGGACATGATGGTGGACGTAATCCGCGAAGAATCCGAATCCGAAGTACTGAGTCTGGCCGGCCTGCGCGAAGAAGAAGACATGTTCTCGTCGGTGTGGAAATCGGCGCAGAACCGCTGGCCATGGGTTGCGCTGAACCTGTGCACCGCATTCATCGCCTCGCGCGTCATCGGCGCGTTTGAAGGCACCATCGCCCAGATCGTCGCGCTGGCGACATTGATGCCGATCGTCTCCGGCATCGGCGGCAATACCGGCACCCAGACATCGACACTGATCATCCGCGCCATCGCACTGGGTCAGATCACCAGCGGCACCACGCGCCGGCTGATGCTGAAGGAATCGGGCATTGCGCTGCTCAACGGCGTGGTGTGGGGCAGCGTACTCGGCGTGGTGGCATGGATGCTGTACAAGAAATGGACCATCGGCCTGCTGATGATGGCGGCGATGACGCTGAACCTGCAGGTCGCCGCACTGGTCGGCATTCTGGTGCCGATCAGCATGCACAAGCTGGGTCGCGATCCCGCTTTCGGTTCCAGCGTGCTACTGACATTCAGCACCGACAGTATGGGATTTTTCATTTTCCTCGGACTGGCGACGCTGTTCCTGCTGTAAAAACAAAAATCCCCGGCGAGCCGGGGATTGTTCATTCGTAGGCACCGAGGCGGCGTTGTTCCAGCTCGGAAAAGCGCTGCTGGCGCAATTGTGCCACCGCGGTCTGCCGATCCGCTTCTGCCAACTGGGTATTGGCCAGCAATCTGGCCCGTTCTGCCAGATAGGCGCTGATGCGCTGGCGCCAATCCGCCTCCTCGCGATCAAGCGCCGCCAGCCGCTGCGCCGCCGCCTCGCCGGCAGTCTCGACGCGCAGCTGCTGAATCTGCGCCTCGCTCGCCCCCTGCGCCTTGGCGGCATCCACCTTGGCGGCAAGCAACAGGTGCTGTACCGGCGCTTCGCGCTCGCGCCGCTGTTCCGGCGTCAGGCGTGCGTCCAGCTGTGCCAGACTGGCGGCTTTCTGTTCCGCACTGAGTGCAGCATTCTGCTGGATCGCCAGCCGCTCCAGAGCCTGGCTGGCTTGCGCATCGGCTGGGCCGAACAGCGCCTCCATCTCCAGCGGCGTGAAATAGCGGCTGCGCACCGCCTTGATTGCCGCCAACCGCTCGCGAATCGCCTCCAGCGACTGGCCGTTGATTCCCGGCGTACGCTCCAGCTGCACCAGCGCCTGTTTGAAATCGAGATAGCGGGCCAGTATCTGCTTCGCACGTGCCGCCGCTTCCGGTTTCAGTTCGCGCTGCAGATCGCGTTCGATCTCGGCACGGATGTCCGCCACACTGCGCTCGCCTACCGCGGCCAGATAATAGTCAAAGCGTTGCAGCAGCTCCGGATTCAGCTGCAGTTCGCCGTTGCCGGCGGCAACCGCACCATCCGGCTGCGTGCCGGCGAACGAACGGGCAAACGGCGCCGAACCGGACGGCACGCCGCTGGTCGCAGCCGCACCGGGCAAGGACTCATCCGGCACGATGCTGGAGTTGACATACCAGACCGACGCAGCAGCCAGCGCCAGAACGATGGCTGCCGCCGTGCCGGCGATACGACGATCCATGCTTACAGTCCGGCGTTCTTCAGACGGTTGGCCTGCTGGCGATACAGACTGACCGGGCTGGTTTCGAACAGATTGACGATGCCGAACAGTTGATTCACCTCGTCCAGATGATTCATCGAATAGTTATCGCGAATCACTTGCCCCAGATGGCTGGAGCAAGTGCCCACCAGACCGTCGTTGGCAGCACCGAGGAATGCCAGCGAAGTCAGCCCCAGCGCGGCATCGCTCAGATCGAACACATTGGTCAGCTGGCTGCCGCCGCTCCACGAGTAATAACGCACACCACGCGCCGAATAGGCGCCCTCGCCACACGCCGTGGTCGGCACGCCCTCCGGATATTTGGCATTGAATCTGGTGGCACCGGCGGTGGTCAGCGAATCCAGCGCAGCGGTCGACTGCTGTGGCAGGCTGCCGCCACCCGAGGCAAGGCTGATCACAGTTGCCAGGCCGTTGGCGATGGATTTGGCAACGGTTTCGCTGAACGAGCCAGCCGGTGCGACACCGCGAATCACGTCGGCAACTTTCGACCCCTTGTTGACACCGCCGACGCTGGTCACCGACGCTACCAGATCCGGCCGCACCGATGCCACATAACGCGTGGTCGGGCCGCCATGGCTATGGCCGATCAGATTCACCTTGGCGGCACCGGTCAGCGCCAGAATCTGCTTCACCTGCGCCAGCAACTGCTCGCCACGCACTTCCGAGCTGTTGGCCGCTGAAACCTGGGCGACGAACACCTGGGCACCGTCGGCACGCAGCGCGGACGGCACACCGTAAAAATAATCGATGCCGAGCGCGGTATCGAAACCGAACAGGCCGTGCACCAGCACGATCGGATATTTGGTCTGGGTATAGCCGGCAGCGGCGGCCGGCTGGGACAAGGTAAATGCGCTGGCAAGCGCAAGGGTACAAACACCCAACATGCGTTTCATTTGAATTCTCCTCGTAGTGTTATCTTTCGGTCATTTATTGGTTGACCGTGAGATAAGCCTATGACATGGCAGGAGAACTGTAAAGAGCAAATGCTCTAGAAAATCATCGGATTTTGCTAACAGCCCAGCGAATCCGATAGATATTTTCGACAATCGTAATATGCCATTTATCTGAACATCCGTTGTCTGGCGCATCGCAGCACCAGCTCCGCCAGCACATTACCAATTTCGGATAAACAAAAATCGAACCGGCAGTTTCGAAAAACATCGGAATCGACTGGAAACGCAAGTAACCTTCAATCGCCGCGGGCAAATAATAAAGGCTTCCGATTACGGAAGCCTTTTACTGTGGCACCTTGCGGCACAGACGGAGGAATCAGGGTAATTCGTCGAGCGCCGCTTCGAGATGAGCCTGATCCGCCCATTGCAGCAATTGCCAGTTGCCTGCGCTATGACTGAGCCAGTTCAGCGCCGCATTGGGGATGCCGAAATCGCGCGGCGCCGCCATATCCAGCCCGGTGGCAAGGCGATAGACGATGTCCAGCACGCCGCCGTGGGTAACGATCAGCACCGTCTGGCCGGGATGGTCCGCGGCGATTTGCAACAGGCAAGCCTGCACCCGCTCGCGGTGCTGCAGCAGCGACTCGCCGTCGTCCAGAATGGCATAGCCCGGATCGCGTACCTTGAAACGCGCATAGTCGGCAGGAAAATGGTGCTCGGCCTCGCCGTAGGTCAACCCCTGGAAAGCGCCGAAATGGCGTTCGCGCAAGGCGCTGCGTAAATGGATCGGCAAATCCAGCAGTTGGGCGGCATAGCGTGCCGTTTGCAGGGTGCGGATCAGATCGCTGCAATACAGCGCATCGAAACGATGCCCGCGCAATCCATGTGCCGTGGCCTCTGCCTGCGCCAGCCCGATCTGGTTCAGCGGCGTGTCGATATGCCCCTGCAGGCGACGCTGCACATTCCAGTCGGTCTCACCATGGCGAACGAAACAGAAACGGGTAGACATATGCGAGATCAGATCAAATTTGGAGGCGTGCAGATTGTAGCGGTTTATTGCATCGCAGCAAACAAAATCGTTGCCGGGACAGCCACTTGAGCGAAGGCTGCCCCATGCAAGAATACGGCGGCACAATCGGTGCCGCCGCGAGCCACCAAGGCCGGACTTCCGTCAGGCTGCCTTGCGACGTTTCGATGCGGCCAAGCCCAGCGCGCCAATGCCCAGCAAAGCCAGCAGGCCCGGCTCCGGAACGCGGTTATCGGCGCCATCGGTGAAAGTGGCAGTGAACGCGAAATCGCCGGGGAACCATTTTTCCCAGTTCTGGCTGGTCAGTGCGGCGAAATTGCCGCCGTCGTTGAACCAGTAGAAATCGCCATCGGCATAGCTAGCGGCATCCACGCTGGCAAAAACACCCGTGCCAGCGCCATTGTTGGCCGCGTAAAGCTCCGAGATGCTCAGGAACAGGACATAATCCTGACCATTGGTAACAGCGGCGCCACCGGTGCTGAAAGCCACACTGTTGAAGCCACTGCCATTATCGCTGGTGACGCCGCTGGTAAACAGGGCCGGGCCGGTCGCCTTGACGCCATCCCATGCGTAGGCATAGGCCTTGAACTGCAATGTGTCCGGCAGATCGACGATGAACGAGAACGAATCGAGCTGCGAGCCGCTAGCCTTGACCACCTGACCATAGGTAGAGGTGTTCGGCGAGCCGAAAGGCTGCAGCGCGTCGCTGCCATTCCAGGCAGCAGTGGTATCGACTACCGCAGCCGAAGCAGCAGCGGCGCTGGCAAACAATGCGGCAGAAACAAGCGTTTTGCGAATCATGATTTATATGCTTTCTTGTCTGAATTATTCAGTCCGGGAACACCCGTATCACATATCCGCATCAAGCAATACATATGCCAGCAATATAAATGCATGATATTGCTGACGATTCAACCATCGCATGCCTACAGCATGTAAAATATCCCGACAAATTGCCATCTGAATACATCTGCCTTGGATACTTACCGCTCTCTGTTGCGCCAATCCGGACTGGACCCCATCGACGCCCGCCTGCTGCTGCTGCATGTGTTGCAGCGCGATCATGCGTGGCTGATCAGCCATCGCGACGACAGCGCCGACAGCGCACACGCCGCTGCATTCCGCCAATTGCAGGCCCGGCGCCTGGCCGGAGAGCCGGTTGCGTACCTGCTGGGCGAACGCGAGTTCTACAGCCGCATGTTCAGGATTACGCCGGACGTGCTGATTCCACGCCCGGAAACCGAATTGCTGGTGGAACTGGCATTGGCGCATGCGCCGCAATCCGGCACCGTGCGCGCGCTCGATCTGGGCACCGGCAGCGGCATCGTCGCACTGACGCTGGCGCTGGAACAGCCGGCATGGCAGGTGGATGCAGTCGATTACTCGCCAGCCGCGCTGACCGTAGCCAGCGACAATGCCCAACGCCTCGGCGCGGCCAATGTGCGCCTGCGCCACAGCGACTGGTATGGCTCGCTGGCGAGCGACGAGCGCTTTCACCTGATCGTATCCAACCCGCCGTACATCCACGCCAGCGATCCGCATCTTGCTCAGGGCGATCTGCGCTTCGAGCCGGCCGGAGCGCTTACCGACCATGCCGACGGCCTCAGCTGCATTCGCGCCATCATCGACGGCGCCCGGCGCCATTTGTTGCCGCAAGGCTGGCTGCTGTTCGAACACGGTTACGATCAGGCGACCGAATGCCGCAGATTGCTGGCGCAGGCGGGTTTCGGACAAGTGGCGTCGGTCAGCGATCTGGCCGGAATCGAACGGGTGACGCTGGGCCGGTTGCCAGCCGGGTGATTCGGACTTAAAATTCCCGAACGTTTTTGTCAACTTTAGACAGGTCGCACCATGGACATCCAGGCAGTCATCAAGCAACAAGTTACCGAAAATCCGGTCGTGCTGTACATGAAAGGCACACCGACCTTCCCGCAGTGCGGTTTTTCCTCCACCGCGGCACAGATTCTCAAAGCCTGTGGCGTGACCGGCTATCTGGCGGTCAACGTGCTGGAAAACGCGGAAATCCGTCAGGGCATCAAGGAATTCTCCAACTGGCCGACCATTCCGCAACTGTACGTGAACGGCGAATTCGTCGGCGGCTCGGACATCATGCGCGAAATGTACGAATCGGGCGAACTGCAGCAGAT
>ERZ724514.1216-NODE-1216-length-11481-cov-6.784877_pt1 | contig 11481 bp, 9 predicted proteins | sample MGYA00376047_ERZ724514 | MGnify/ENA primary metagenome ERZ724514 (study PRJEB28724, sample SAMN07190883) | activated sludge metagenome | isolation source: activated sludge of sewage treatment plant in Hong Hong | place: Hong Kong | collected 2016-03-17 ...
ATACCGCAACCAGGAGATCGTCCGCGACGTCTTCAACCAAGTCGACGCGATCGTCGTCCCCTCGATCTGGTACGAGAACTCGCCCCTCGTCATCCACGAGGCTCAGCAGGCGCGCGTCCCCGTGATCACCGCCGACGTCGGCGGCATGGCCGAGTACGTCCACCACGAGGTCAACGGCCTCCTCTTCCGCCACCGCGACCCCGCCGCCCTCGCCTCCGCGATGCAGCGCTTCGTCGACGATCCCGGCCTCGCGCGCCGCCTCGGCGAACGCGGCTACCCCTTCTCCGAGACCGGCGACATCCCCAGCGTCGACGAGCACGTCGCCGACATCGAGTCGATCTACAACGAGCTCCTCCGCCGCCGCGACAGCGCCCGCGTCCGGCACGCCTCCGGCCCCTGGCGGATCACCTTCGACACCAACCCCGACACCTGCAACCTCCACTGCATCATGTGCGAGGAGCACTCGCCGCACAGCCCGCTCCAGATCCGCCGCAAGAAGGAGGACCTCCCGCGCCGCCTGATGCCGATCGAGATGATCGAGCGCGTGATCGCCGAAGCTGCCCCGCGCGGCCTCCGCGAGGTCATCCCCTCGACCATGGGCGAGCCGCTCCTCTACCAGGACTTCGACCGGATCCTCGAGCTCTGCCGTGAGCACCGGGTCAAGCTCAACCTCACCACCAACGGCACCTTCCCCGGCCGTGGCGCCCGCGCCTGGGCCGAGGCGATCGTCCCCGTCACCTCCGACGTCAAGATCTCGTGGAACGGCGCCACCGCGGCCACCCACGAGGCGATCATGCTCGGCGCCCGCTGGGAGAAGGTCCTCGCCAACGTCCGCGAGTTCATCGCCGTCCGCGACGCCCACGCCACTGGCGGCGGCAACCGCTGCCGCGTCACCTTCCAGCTCACCTTCCTCGAGAGCAACGTCGCCGAGCTCGCCGACATCGTCCGTCTGGCGATCGACCTCGGCGTCGACCGCGTCAAGGGCCACCACCTCTGGGCCCACTTCCGCGAGATCGAGGACCTCTCGATGCGCCGCAGCCGCGACGCGATCCTCCGATGGAACGAAGCCGTCGCCGCCGCCCAGGCCGTCGCCGCCGAGCACACCCTCCCCCATGGCGCCCGGATCCTCCTCGAGAACATCTTCCCCCTCGACCCCAACGCCGCTCACCACGACCTCGCCCCCGGCGGCCCGTGCCCCTTCCTCGGCCAGGAGGCGTGGGTCAGCGCCCAGGGCCGCTTCGACCCCTGCTGCGCCCCCGACGCCCAGCGCCGCACCCTCGGCGACTTCGGCGACCTCCACCGCCAGGGCCTCCTCGAGATCTGGCAGAGCGACGCCTACCGCGGCCTCGTCGCCGGCTACCGGACCCGCGCCCTCTGCATGGGCTGCAACATGCGCAAACCCGCCGAGGTCGTCCCATGAGCCGCTGGCGACACGCGCGCGTCAGCGCCGACAACACCCACCACGAGCTCGACGGCGCCCCCCTCTACGCCGAGCGCTTCGACGAGGCTCTCAGCTTCCACGAGCCCGGCCTCGCCGCCGTCCGCCGCGGCACCGACGCCTGGCACATCACCGACCTCGGCGAGCCCGCCTACGCGCCCCGCTTCCGCCGCACTTTCGGCTTCTACGAGGGCCTCGCCGCCGTCATCGACGACTCCGGCTGGGCCTTCATCCACCCCGACGGCCGCTTCGCCAGCGACGCCCGCCTCACCTGGTGCGGTAACTTCCAGGACGGCCGCGTGGCCGTCCGCCACCGCGACGGCTCCTACCAACACCTCACCCCCGACCTCACCCCCGCCTACGCCGCCCGCTGGCGCTACGCCGGCGACTTCCGCCACGGGATCGCCGTCGTCCAAGGCGACCACGGCCGCTCCACCCACATCGACCGCGACGGCCACCTCCTCCACGGCCGCTGGTTCGACGACCTCGACGTCTTCCACAAGGGCTTCGCCCGCGCCCGCGACAGCCAAGGCTGGATGCACATCGACCTCCGCGGCGAGCCCATCTACAGCCGCCGCTTCGCCGCCGTCGAACCCTTCTACAATGGCCAGGCCCGCGTCGAGCGCCACGACGGCGGCCTCGAGATTATGGATGAACACGGCCTGACGGTCCTCATGCTCCGCCTAGAGTAGGTAGACACTCCACGACAAGCTTCCTCTCGCGGTGTTCGACACCCAGAACTCCCATCCAACCCGCGGTAGTGAGGTTGCGCGCTACCAAACAGCGGCTCTAAGCGGTCTTGGCGTCCCTTCAGTTCCGCCGAGACATCGGGCGTATGGAGAAATTGGAGATGGGCTGGCCCGCAGCGGCGCGAGCCCGGCCGGGGTCGCCTAAGACTTGATCAGGTACCAACCCTCCGCACGCCGCGCGGCTGCGCAGGTCCTCCCGAGCGGACGATGTTGCTGGCGCGGTCATGGATCGGCGTCAGCGCGGGGCAGGCGAAGCCGCTCTCCTCGGCGTACGAGCGACAGGCGGCGGCGACTCGCAGTCCACGCGACCTCGTCCTTGCCGGCCCACAGCGGGCTGCCCGGGTGCACCAGTAGGGCCTCGCAGTCGTGCGCCCAGGCGCGGCACTCTGCCCTCGGAGCCGCAGCCCGTGGCCAGATCTTCCACCACGGCTTGCGAGGCGCGGCCGGGTCAAGACCCGGACGGGCCGTGACGTCCCGCGCAGCGGGTGCTATCGTTGCCGCCCGATGGCCCTGCGCGCGATCACCGTCGAGAACTACCGCTGCTTCCGGGAGCCCTTTCGCCTCGCGCTGCGCCCGCTCACACTGCTCTACGGCTGGAATAACGCCGGCAAGAGCACTGCGGCCCGGCTCGTCCGTGCGCTCGGCCGCTCGGTCGACGAGCATGCTCGTGTCCCGCTTGACACCGGTGATGGCCTCGGCTACCGCGATCTCGTTTGGAAGCCGGCCGTCACCAAGCCCGGCGCCCTACGTTTGGGCCTCGAATGGCGCGAGGGCTCGGCTGATATCACCGCCTGTTGGCGCCTCGATCTCGACCGAGACACGAACCGCATGATTGTCCGAGAGCTCGAGCTAACGGGCGCCGAGACCGTGCACCTGCGCGCTGACCGTGCCGCGGGTCCCGAACGCTACTCGACTGGCGACGCCGTGCTCCATGTTCCCTTCACAGGCCTCGTCCCCGCCCACCCCGCCGAGGAGCTCCGATCCCTCTGTAAGCGTCTCACGGCCCTACGCGGTCGCTGCGCCTGGCTCCGCGGTGATCGAGCCCGCCCGCCTCGTACAGTCGCTAGCGACGCACCGCCTCCCGCCGTCGTCGGAGAGGACGGATCTGGTGCTTTCGGCCTGCTCGTAGACCCTGCAGGCGAAGCCCTCCTGGCCGCTGTGGCCAGGTGGTACGCGCGGCCGGCGATAGCTCGCGTGCTTCGGGCCTCCGAGCACCTGGCCACGCGACGCCTTTTCCTCAACCCCACCGACGCGAGCTTCGACGTCGACCTCATCGACACGGGCGCGGGCATGAGTCAGGTCCTGCCAGTCCTTGTCGCTGCCGCGACCGCCCAGGCGCGTGCGCAGACGGGAGAGCCGGCGCTCCTCGCAGTCGAGGAGCCCGAGAGCCAACTCCACCCCAACGCCCAGCGGGCCCTCGGCGAGTGGCTGTGCGAGATCGCAGGGCAGGAGCCCGCGCCTCAGCTCGTCATCGAGACCCACTCCCGGGTGCTCATCCTCTCCGTCCAGCTTGCGATCGCGCGCGGCCTCGATCCTCGCCGTGTCGCCCTCTACTGGCTCGAGCAGCGACCTGACGGTTCCTCCGTCGCACATGAAGTCAAGCTCGATGTATACGGGCGTCCCGATGGCCAATGGCCGCGCGATGTCTTCGCCGACGAGCTCGAGCTCGCCGACCTCCTCGCCGAGGAGCAGTTCTCTCGCGGGGTTTGGGGCGCATGAACGTTGTCTTCGACCGTGCCGTCTGGTCCGATCCGCAGCTCGATCCCCTGGCGCTCGTCTCGATCCTAGCCGCGTGCTCGCCTTCGAGACACACGCTGATCCTCGATCCTCGCGATCGGTTGACGATCGACCAGTGGCTGCTCACCCACATCGGTGAGAGAGGCGAGCTCCGGCGCCGGCTCGCGCAGATCCTCGAGAACTCCCGGCGTGCAGCCCCCCACTCGCGCTCCGCCAGTCCTACGATCACCGTCTCGATCGGCCCCAGCGACTGGACCCAAGCGCGCCTCTCACCTGCGCACGCGGCCCGGCTCCTTCAGCGTCCGCTCAAGCTCCTGGTCGAGAACAGCCGCAACGACCGCGCGTTTCTCCTACGTCTCGCAGAGCCGGCCGCCCGACGTGCCCTCGAGCACGCTCTACGCGAAGGCTGGATCGAGTTCGAAATGGGAGGTGGCCTCCAGGAGATCCACCATCGCGTGAAAGAACTCGCCGCGAACTCCGAACCCGAGGCGATGATCGCCCGGGCACGGCTGTGGGTGATGTTCGACCGTGACGCCCACGACGCCGACCGCGCTCGTGAGAGCGACGCATCTCGCCGCTTGCGCGAGTTGGCCGCGACCGTGATCGTCCCCTGGCCGCTCAGCGCGCATCAGCTCGAGCGCCGGGCGATCGAGAACTACGTCCCGCTGGCCGCGCTCCTGCGGTGGTGGTGTGCACAATGCTCGGCAGCGGAGATGAGCCGCCGAGTGGAGCGCGCTCAGGCCTTCGCCGACCTCGCCCCCAAAATTCGCCACAACTTCAACATGAAGCGGGGCCTCCTCGGGGATATCCGACGAGAACGCCGCGAAGCGTTGCAAGCCAACGGCCGTCCGCCTGACGACGCGGACCTCGACCCGCTCTTCCGCGCGATCGACCCCGCGCTCCGCGGGCCCCTGAGCCGCGGTTTTGACCGCCTCGCGGACGCCTTTTCGGCGCCTGGAGAGGTCCGCGATAACGACCTTCACGACGAGGTCTCCCCGCGGGAGCGGCGACGCCTCGTCGAGTCGATCCTCGACAGGATGTGACAATGGCGGCGAGCAATCTCTTCGATGTTCCGACGATCGTGCGCCTGCAGCAGGTCGTCGCCAACTTCCGGGGCGGCGGCCTCCTCCTCCCCGACTTCCAGCGCCCCTTCGTATGGGACGACGATCGACGCCGGCAGCTCTTCGACAGCATCCTCAAGGGCCTGCCGATCGGCAGCCTATTGATCTGGCGTACGACGGCGAAGATCGCTACAAAGCGCGAGCTGGAGGGCTTCCGCCTGCCCGCGCCCACCAAGTCCGAGCAGGCGAGGAACTACCTCCTCGATGGTCAGCAGCGAGTTTTCACCCTCTTCGCGGCGCTCTCAGGGGAAGTCAGCGCCGGCGAGAGCGAGCGTCGCTGGCCGATCTACCTCGACCTCGAGGCCGATCGCTCGAGCGCTAACGGCGAGGCGCGGTTCCGCCTCGCCCGGCGCGACAAGTCCCCGCCAGTGACCTGGCTCCCGCTCTCGGTCGCCTTCGACACGCGGCGGCTCTTCGCCCACCAACGCGCGCTCGAGCAGGCGGGTAAGGCCGACCTCGTCGATCGCATCGAGGAGGTCGCCAACATTCTTCGTGATTACCCCCTCGCGCTGGTCCCGATCCTCACGGACGACCTCGACCTGGCGACTGAGAGTTTCCAGCGGGTCAACAGCGCGGGCAGCTCCATGAGCGAGGCTCACATGTTGCGCGCGCTGACCTACAGCGACACCTTCGACTTCAGTGAACGCTTCGCGGCAATCGCCGCGGAACTGCCGGGCGCCTGGGCGCAGCTCGACGAGCAGGTCTTCGTGAACACCCTCAAGGCGCTCCTCGGGCTCAGCATCTACCGCACGGAGATGTCCGAGCTCAAGGAGGCGCTCGCCAAGTCACCCGAGCTCCTCGACTCGGCAGGCGCGGGCATTCAGCGTGCTGCGCGCTTCGCCTGCGACCGGCTCAAGGTCCTGGGCCCGGCCGCGCTCCCCTACGCCTACCAGTTCGTCGCGCTCGCCTTCGCGGCGACACGCGGCGCCGACCTCGATGCGCGCGCCGAGCCCCTTGTGCAGTGGTTCTGGGCGACCGCCTACGCTGAGCAATTCACTGGCATGACGGCTGGCCAGCTACGCGGCGCTTTTGATCACGTCCTTGCGATCTGTGCCGGCGGCCCCGCGTTGCCGGCAGAACTCCCGCGGACCTGCCCCCCGCTCGAAAAGTTCAGGCTTCCATCCGTGCGCTCGCTCTTGCTGATGCACCGCCTGGCGGCCCAGCTCGGCGACGAGGGTCCGCTTCTGGTCGCCCGCGGCAGCGAGGCCTTCGGTCAGCTCAGGCGTGGCCACGCCGACGACCCCGCGAACCGGATCCTCGTTGCTCCCGAGCGCCTCGCCGAGACCCGCCGCGACCTCTTCCAGGACACGGATCCTCGTGGCGACGAGCTCCGCGACCGGCACCTGTTCCCGCCGCACAGTGACCCGGCGTGGCTGACGACGACCGGTTCCGCGGCGCGCGGCGACAGGAGCCCCGATCTCTCCAAGGTCCTCGACTGGCGACGCCACCAACTGCGTCGCCTCGATAGCGACTTCATTCATTACCTCGGTTTCGACGATGAGGCCTGAACGCACACCTGCGCGAGGGGGGGCGCTCCGAGGCATCTGCGGCGTGATGGCCCGGAGCCGGCCTACCGGATCGGATATCCTCGCCATGCCACGCGGGACGTCGCCGGCCCAGGTGGTCAGGCCCATGTTCGGGCGGTCGGCGTCGGCGCGGGCGGCGATGATCTCGGCGGCGGTGTGGCCGTGGGCGGCCCAGTGCATCTTGTTCTGGACGGTGACGAAGAACCGCTGCGAGGCCTCGATGCGCGGGTCGTAGTCGACGCTGGTGGCGTAGATGTCGAGGACCTTGCGGTAAAAGACCTTCTCGGAGGCGCGGATGTCCCGGATCCGCGCGAGGAGCTCGTCGAAGTAGTCGGGGGCGCCGGGGCCGGGCGGGTTCTTGAGGCGCTGGTCGTCGAGGATGAAGCCCTTGACGATGAACTCGCTGAGGTGGGCGGTCGCCCACTGGCGGAACTGGACGCCGCGCGGGGAGCGCACGCGGTAGCCGACGGCGAGGATCATCGGCAGGCTGTAGTGCTTGAGGACGCGCTGGACCCGCCGGGCGCCCTCCTGGCGAACTTGTAAGTAATCCTTACAAGTTGCGGCCTCGTCGAGCTCGGCGAGCGCGGCCTGGGTCAGCCAGACGGTGTCGCCGTCAAGGCGCACGGGATCCGCGCCCAGCCGTCCTCGGTCTGGTAGAGGAGGAACTCGGAGGCTCCCTCGGGGAGGGTCATGCGAGGGCGACAGGAGGAACTCGGAGGCTCCCTCGGGGAGGGTCATGCGAGGGCGACCGTAGCAGGTGCGCGACGCGGTTGCGCGGTCCTGGGAGTCCTGCGCGATGCGCGCTCGGCCGGCGATGCTACCAGCAGGCGATGATGTCCTGGTTCGGGAGGATGATCGAGCGTTGGCTGTCCGCCTCGGGGGTGGCGAGGCGGGCGACGGTGCAGAAGCGCATTTCGTGGAGGACGGCGTACCGGTGGTTGCCGATGTCGAACTTCCAGAACTCGGCGGGATCGACGACGCCGCGGCCGCTCGGGTGGCCGACCGTTACCTCGGCGAATTCGAAGCCGCGGTGGTGGGCGATCTGCTCGATCGTCGCTCGTCGGATCAAGATCCCATGATGGACTCCCCGGGCCTCGGCGGCACTCGCGTAGGAGTTCAACCAGGTCTCGTCGGCGACGAGGAAGTTGATGGTCGGGCGCTCGGGCCTCGACACACCGTGCCATTGCGTCGCCTTGAGCAGCCAGCCTTCGCCAAGCAGGTACGCGCTTCGGCTGGTCTCGAAGAAATGCTCACGATTGGGCCAGTACAGGTGGGCGAGCAGCCCGCTCTCGGATGCGCAGATCCGGCGAAGACGCTCGTATCGGCCATCTGGCGGGATGGACGGCGGCGGTGGCGGCGGCCCTTGCTGCACTGCAGGAGGCCGCGGCTCTCTCGGCACATGGGGGCAGTTGCGCCGATCGTGTCCGCGCTTGTGGCAGACGCTGCAGCGCCGCACGGAAGGACAGGTCTGGATGTTGTGGTTTGCGCCTCCGCAGTGCGAGCACGCCATGGTCCGTCTCCAGTCAATTACAGACCCAGCAGCTTCCGTTTCTGTTCGGGGGTTCCGAGCTTGATCTTCCAGCGGTCCTCCATGAAGGCGAGCATCTCGAGGCCACGCTCGAGCACGGTCTGCGGAGTCCAGTCGGGGAGCTTGGCGACCTCGATCTCGCTGTGCGAGCCGTTCTGGTAGCCGATCACGCCGGCGTCGTCGATGCGCTTCTTGGCGAACGGGCGGTTCGAGAATTTCGAGTTGCGGCTGACGGAGAGGGCGAGCAGGTTGCCGAGGGAGTGGCAGAGGCGGCGGCGCTCGTCCTCGGGTCTGGCGTCGAACGCGGGCCAGTCTCCTGGCCTGGGGTTCTGAGGGTAGATGTGCTCGATGCTGACGTGATCTGCCTTGGACGCGACGAAGCTGTCCCAGTGGATCTTCTCGGCGTGCATCTTCGCGCGGCTACGCAGATGCTGCTCGTACTCGAAGAGGAAATAGCGGATGCCGCGCCAGCTGAAGAAGCCCGCGTTCTCGTCGCGGATCTCGAGGGCGATGCGGTCGAGGGAGAAGTGCCAGCCGGACTTTTCGCGGATCGCCTCCGCTGCCTGGGCGAGCGAGTGGTCGCCGCGAAAGACCTTGCCGGCGAGGCGGGAGAAGCGGTTGTTGCCGGTGTCGGAGCGGAGCTGGCACAGGCAGCCGATGACGAAGACGAACCGCTCGGCGGCGGCAAGGAGGTCCGTGAGCTGCTCGACGGGGGCGTCCTGCTGAAGGGCCGCCATCAGGAGCGGGCTGAAGGCGTGGTGACCGAGCCGGATGAGTCGCTCCAGCCACCTCCGCACCTCCTCCGGGCGCGCATTGGCGTCGGCGGGGAAGTGGATCTCGTGCCAGACCCGCACCGAGCGCTGAACGCTGGTCACGTAGTCGTGGACGTCCTTGACGGTCAGCTGCCCGGAGAGGACGCGCTCGGCGGTGAAGTACTGGTCCAGCAGGAAGTCGCGCAGTTGCTCGCCGTCGGGCGAGAAGTACATGATCCAGTGGGCGCGGAGGAACTCGTCGTCGTCGAGGACGTGGTCTCTGGTGCGACCGAGGTGGTGATACACGTCCTTCCAGGCGCTGTTGATGTCGCGGCGGAGGGCCTGGCGCTCGGCCTCGCTGCCGGGCATCAGGGTAGCGAGGTAGATCAGGCGGTTCTTGAGCAGCTCCAGCTTCGAGAGCGGCTTGCCGCGGTTGTTCATCGTCTCGAAGGCGACGAAGACGTCGACGTCGCCCTCGAGCTCGTGGACGTGGAAGAGGAAGCGCTGCGTCAGGGCCTTGAACCAGCGGTCGCGGTCGGCGTGGGGGGCGCCCTTGATGTGTTCGTCGAAGAACGTGCGGGCGGCGGCGAGGTTGGCCGTGTAAGTCGTCTCGGTGCCCTCGTACTGGAGAGACGGCTGGCCGAAGATCCGGGTCTTGAGGTACTCGTAGCTCGGGTTGTCCTTGGCGTACCCGAACAGGTACGCGCGCATGATGCCGCTGGTCTGGACGATGTACTTTTTGGTGAGCTCGGCCTTGTCGGCGAAGGCGAGGGTCTCGCCGTCGCCGAGGCTGTCGAGCAGGCACTTGATCAGGACGAGCGCGGTGGTCAAGCGCTGTTGCCCGTCGACGACGTAGAAGGGGCGGAAGTTGCGGCCCTCGATCAGCCAGGCGTCCTCGTCCCAGTGCTTCCAGGCGAGGTCGGTGACCTTCTCGAGGGTGAGCTGGCCGGTGTAGTGGTTGCGGCCGTCCGTGAGCCGTGTGAGGTCCTGCCAGAAGTCCGCGAGCTGCCGCGGGCCCCACGCATAGCCTCGCTGATAGTCAGGGATCCGGAAGATCCTGCTATTGAAGATCGTATCGAGGGTCTGAAGTTGGCTCGACATGTCGTTCCAGCTCGCGTTATGGACGGGAGGTCGTGGAGTCCGTCGACTCCGGGGGTGGAGGCGGCACGGAGGCGGTCCAGCGCCGCGCCTGCGGGCCATTGAAGGAGAGCAGCACGAAGGTGCCGACGGCGAAGTTGAGGGCGGCGTCGGTCAGCGCGAGGATCGCCGCGTCGATCATCGAGGTGGTCGCCATCAAGAGTGGGATTGCAAGGAGCCGCGGGAGGTTCCCCAGCACGGCGAACACCCCGAGCAGGAGCGCGGCGATCCGGGCGACGTCGCTGCGATGGAGGAGGCCCACGACGATGAGCACGTGGCAACCGGAGGCGAGCGCGCTGGCCAGCTCCGGAGGCGGGAGGAGGGCCCGCGCGACGAGTTCGAGGACCACGAGGGCGACGTAGACACGGATGGCCGTGGGCATGGCCGGCGAGACGCGGTCGGCGGGCTCCATCGACCCGGCAGTGTATCACCGCGACACGGTGCGACGCGCGGGGGTGAAACGTTCGTTGCCGGAGGTGCGCGGAATCGCGCGAGTTCAAGAGCGCCGGTGCGCCGCGCTTGTGCGAGCGATTGGGGGCCTGGCACCTCTGGCCGACTTCAACGAGACGAGTGAGAGCGAGGAGGACGCGGTCTGGGCGCGCTCGTCGAGGGACGTCGCGGCCTTGAGCTTCTGAAAGGTGGTGATGCCCTCGTAGTCGTGGACGTCAAGCACACGTTCCTGCAGGAGGGCGCCGAGCTCGCGCTCGGTGGTGCCGACCTTGCGGTCGAGGGCGGTGAGCACGAGGTCTTCGGCTCGCTCGGTATAGCGGAAATAGTGACAGCGCACGACAGGCGCGTCTTGGCCGGTGCGGTCGATGCGGCCGGTGCGGTCGATGCGGCCGGTGCGCTGCTCCATGCGCGCGGGGTTCAACGGGATGTCGAAGTGGAAGACGTCGGCGTAGGGCCCTGCAGGTTGACGCCCTCGTGGGCGACGTCGGTGGCGAGCAGGACGCGAACGGGGTGGTCGGAGAATGGGCCGTTGAAGGCGCGCTGGACGTCCTTTCACCGAATCCGTCGACACCAAGCGTCGGTGGCGCGGAATGCCGTGTCGAGCATCTGCCGGAGATAGCCCCGCCCGCCTCGTCGACGTCGCCCGTCTCTTCGGCGTCCCCGGCGACCTCAAGACCCCCCGTGCGCGCCTGCTCGACCTACTCGCCACCGTCACGCGAACCACCCTCGGCGGGTGAGGACGTGGAGCGCGGTGCGTTCGGTCGGCCGGGCCATGACGGACGGGGGGACGCGACGGGTACCACAATCGCGCGGCGCGCGGTCGGCACTTGTCGATGGGGACCGCGGGAGTTGCGTCAGGCGCGCTCTCCTGCTCTTGCCGGGCTTATGGTGGAGGTCTTGGGGCGCTGTCCTCGGCGGCTTGCAGCTCGGCCGCCTCGGACAGGCGCGCGAGCAGGCCGGGCGCATCGAGCCGGTGCGATGGGTCGGGGTGGAGCGCGGCGAGCAGCGTGTGGGCGAGCTCGTTGGAGCACGACACCCATGTG
>ERZ724514.1226-NODE-1226-length-11431-cov-2.777426_pt1 | contig 11431 bp, 8 predicted proteins | sample MGYA00376047_ERZ724514 | MGnify/ENA primary metagenome ERZ724514 (study PRJEB28724, sample SAMN07190883) | activated sludge metagenome | isolation source: activated sludge of sewage treatment plant in Hong Hong | place: Hong Kong | collected 2016-03-17 ...
CTCTTCTTCTCGCTCCGGGTCGAGCACGACGAGGATGTCATCGCCTTCTTCGAAAACCGTCGAGGCGTTGGGAACCACCCCGCGGCCTTCGCGAATGATCGCGATGACCAGTGAGTTGTCCGGCGTGCCCACCTCGCCGACCGAGCGGCCGACCACCGGCGACTTGCTGCCGAGGCGGATCTCGATGATCTCGATCTCCTCTTCCTCGAGGTCAAGCAGATGGACCAGGTTGTGGTGCGGAACCTCGTGCTCGAGCAGGCGCAGGATCAGTTCGGTCGCCGAAACCACAGGCTTGATCCCGAGCAGGTCGAAATGGGCCCGGTTGCTGGGGTTGTTCACACGGGCGATGATCCGGCCGATTCCGTACTTCTCCTTGGCGACCTGGCAGATCAGGATGTTGTCCTCGTCATCGCCGGTGACCGCGATCACCATCTCGGCGCGCTCGATACCGGCCCTTTCAAGCACCCAGAGCTCGGAGGCATCGCCGTAAAGGATGTTGTGCTCGAGCAGCTGCTCGACGCCCAGGTAACGCTGGCGACGGTTTTCGATCAGCGTGACTTCATGGCCCTGGCCGAGCAGCTCCCGGGTCAGGTTCACACCGACCTTGCCGGCCCCGGCGACGATCACGTACATCTACTCGTCCCCTCCGGTCGCGGGTCCCGCGGGCGGCGCCGGCGGCGAATCGGCGAATTCGGCGCTGCCGGCGTCGAGCGAGGTCGGGTTCGCCGCGCTCAGCAGCTTGTCCTCGAGCATCTCGACCGCCACCTTGGTCGGGCAGATCGTCCGCAGCCCCTGCTCGCGGTACCACTCGGCCCGCAGCGGATCGAGGATCCGGGCGATCACCGTTTCAACCTCATAACGCTTCTGTGCGATCTGGGCGATCACGATGTTCGTGTTGTCGCCATTTGTAGCGGCCACGAAGGCGTCGGCCTCGATGATCCCCGCCCCTTCGAGGGCCTGGGTTTCCAGCGCGGTGCCAACCGTGAACTGGCCGCCCGCTTCCTCCCATGAGGTATCGAGGCCGACTTCCAGCCGGGCGTGCGATTCGGGGTCCTCGTCCAGGCAGGAAACCGAATGCCCCTTGGACAGCATCGAGCGGGCGACGGTGGAACCGACCCTCCCGCATCCAACGATCAAGACGAACATGGGGGCATCCTACGCTCAGGCGGTTCTGGGCGCGGTCAACAGAACGCGGCAGGGGGCCCGTTTGAGGACGTAGGCGGTGATCGGTCCGATTTCCTCGGGCCGGTAGTCGCCGATCCCGCCCAGTTGGGCGCCGCCCTTGATCGGGCTCGGCGGCTCGTCGCCCATCACGATCGCATCGACATCGAGCCGCCGGGCCGCAAAGATGATGCCGGTTCCCTTGCGCCGGACCCGCTCGATCTCGACCCTGATCTCGACCCCCTCGTACTCGTCGGCGACCTCCTTGGCCCGTTTGGTCGCGCGCTGGGCTTCCTCGGCCACTTCCTCCGGCAGGGGATCCCTGATCGCCCGCGTCAGGGGAATCTCGATCAGATAGAGGATTGTCATGACCGCCTTGGTGTGCTCCTCCTCCGGGTCACCTTCGGCTGCCATCCGGCCGGCCGTCGAGACGATGTCGTCATCGATGCGGGTGCCGAAGATCGGCACGAGGATGTTGTGAAAGTCGATTGACACCCGGGGCCGGGTCAGGGCCCGCGGTTCAACCGCTACCTGCTTGGTCAGGCTGATCTGCTCGACCACCCGTCGATAGATCACATAGCCGACCAGCCCGACCGCCAGCCAGCCGAGGCCGACCCAGCGGGCGGAATCGTGGAAAAGCAGGACCGAGACCAGGGCGAGGCTGCTGAGAACCGCGCCGATCACGGCGCTGAGGGGCCGGTCGACCGAGCCGATCTTCAGGTTGAAGGGCGCCCTGAAGGGACGCTCGGCGTCCGGCATCGACCGCCTCAACCGAAGAACGGAAAGGTTGGCGATGGTGATCGCCAGGGTGGCGCCAAAGGCGTAGATCCCCGCCAGGGCTTCAACGTCACCGATCACCGCCAGCCCGAAGACGGCCAGGGCGCAGAGGATGATCGCCTTGTAAGGGACCTCGTAGCGGCGGCCGAGCTGGCCCAGCCAGCTGGGGATCTGCCGGTTTACCGCGAGCGTGTAAGTGTGGCGGGACACCCCGAGCATCGCCGTGTTTGCGGCCCAGACCAGGGTTGCGGCGGCGACCAGCCCGACCAGCCACTGCAGGCCCATGGAGAGCCACTCCGGGTGGAATGCCTCGACCACCCCCAGCACCGGCGCCTCGATGTAGATCGTGCCCAGCTTCGTGACCGGCCCGTCGGGGCCGATGTAAACCGGCACCGCCATCAGCGCCACCGCGGCCATCAGCGCGTAGAGCAAAGGCACGATCCAGACCGCCCGGGTCACGACCCGGGTGAACTGCCTCGGATTCAGGTCGAGATCGGGAACGAGATTGGACATCGCCTCGATCCCGGCATAGGCGAGCATCGCCAGCACCGCGGCATAGATCACGTCGCGAATCCCCGGGCTGGTGAAAAGCTCGACGTGGCGGGTCAGGGTCTCCGGCTCCATGACCACGAACAGCCCGACCACGATCACCAGAACCTGCGTGAACAGGTCGACCGCCGCCAGGCCGAGCAGGAACCGTGGTCGCCTCCGGGCCGGGATGTCGAGCAGGTTGAGGACGGTGATGTAGCCGACGACCGCCGCGATGATTATCGGCACCCAGACGGTGTGGTGGATGTCGCCGGTGATCGGCCGCAGGTAATGCGGCACCGACAGCACCGCCAGGGCGATCACGATCAGGTAGTCGAGCAGGATCACCCAGCCTGCGACGAAGGCGATCAGTTCGTTGAAGGCATGCCTTGCAAACGACGAGGAACCGCCCCGTTCGCGCAGCATCGCGCTGCCTTCGAAGTAGGTGAAGATCGTGAGCACGAAGAGCACCCCGGTCGCAACGAAGATCAGCGGGGTCAGCCCCAGGCCCTTCTTCGCGACCACGCCCAGCGAGAAGTAGATCGAGAAGCCGACCGAGGCGTAGGTGACGATCAGGAGCCAGAGTGCCCCCGACTGCGGCGCCTTCTCGGGGATTTTCACGTCCCGCATCTTCACTCGGAACCCTCTCCCGTGACCTTGCGCTGGATCAGGTACCGGCCGGCCCCGACCCCGATGAAGGCGAGGCCGATCAGGAAGCCGATCGAGGCCGGGCCCCCGCCCCGGATCAGGGTCAAGGCCAGGATCACGACGCCGATCAACGCGTAGACGACCGAGAACGCCCGGATCGAGCGATCGTAGGCTCCGCCCTTCTTCATGCCGGGACCGCCGGCCGGCTCAGGCTGGCCACGCCCGAATCCGGATCCTCGGAAACGACGATCACCCGGCAGGGCCGCTCGCGCAGGATGGTTTCCAGCGTCTTGCCGTACTGCGGCACCCCGCGACGCGAGCGGAGCCCGATCACGATCGCCGCCGCCTTCGAGGTGCGGGCCTGACGGGCGAGGAAGTAGCCCTCCTGGCCCGGGCGGACCCTTTCCACCCGGCCGGAAACCCTCAGGCCGGCGATCAGCTTGGCCCGTTCGATCTTGCTCTGCGCTTCCTTTTCTTCCTTCGCCATCGAGCTCTCCAGCGGCAGGTGGGTCGGAACGGTGAGCAGTGCGGTGATGTGGATTCCCCGCCGGCGGTCCGAAGTGAGCTTGGCCGCGGTGGCCATCACCTCCTCCGAAAACGGCTGGTCGGCCGGGAAGGCGACGATCACCGACTTGTACTCGATCTCCTCGACCCCGAGCGGTTCCGGCAGCAGCACCTTGACCGTCCCGGTGAAGGGCAGTTCCTGATGTCGCCGGTAGACCACGTACCCGACCAGACCGAGGGCCAGCCAGACGGTCCCGACCGCCAGGGTCACCGGGTTCAGGGCCATCACGACCAGCCATGCGGCGAAGGTGCCGAAACCGCCGAAGACGGCGGTCAGCGGGATCAGCGCGCCACGGAAACGGATGTTCCCCCGCGGCTGCCAGGCCCGTTCGGCATCCGGCTGTTTCTGCCGTAATCGGATCACCGCGGCATGGGCGATCGTGAACGACAGCATCGCGCCGAAGGAGTACATGGTGGCGAGGAAGGAAGCCTGGCCCGGAATCAGGGTGATGATCGCCAGAACCGCGAAGAAGATGATCGCGATGTAGGGGGTCCTGTAGGTCAGGTGGATCTGCCGGATCACCTCCGGCAGCTGCCGGTACTGGCCCATCGAATAGCTGAGGCGGGAAACCCCGATCAGGCCCGCGTTGGTGGCGATCACCAGGATCACCGCGGCCAGCACGCCGACGTACACCTTGAGCAGGTCGGTCAGACCGCTCGATAACTTGAGGTTCTCGACGATGCCGAGGATCGGATCGTCGGCGAAGGTCGTGCCGAGCTCGGTCACGTAGTTGCCGGATGAATCCATGTGGACCGGCATCGCCGAAAGCGCCACGATCGGGATGAACAGATAGAGCGCCAGCACCGCGATCACGACCAGGGCGACGCCCTGGGGGACCGAACGGGCCGCATCCTTGGCCTCCTCGGACATGTTCGAGATCGTTTCGATGCCCGTGTAGGCGATCATCCCGACCGCGATGCCGAGGGCGAAATCGGGCCAGGTCGGCGCGATTCCGAGGTGGACGTTCTCGATCAGAACGCTGGTGTTGAAGACCAGGAACATGCCGATCGCGACCAGGATCACCTGGGTCGCGAGGTCGGCCACGGCGAGGATGATGTTCAGCCGCGCCGACTCCTGCCCGCCCCGCACGTTCAGCCAGGCGAGAAAGACGATCACGATGGCGCCACCGACGATGTCACCGGGGGCGTGGCCAAGGGCCGGCCAGAACACGGCGAGGTAATGAGGCACGAAGTAGGCCGAGATCGCGACCGTGATCGTGTAGTTCAGCATCTGCGCCCAGGCGGCGATGAAGCTGACGAGTTCGTTGAAGGCGTGACGGCCGAACGAGGAGGAACCGCCGGCCTCCGGGTACATCACCGTCGCCTCCGCATAGGTGGCGGCGGTGCAGATGAAGATCAGCCCGGCGATCATGAAGGCGACCGGGGTAAGGCCCAGCGCGAAGGCGGCGGTTACGCCGAGCGCATAATAGATCGACGATCCGACGTTGCCGTAGGCGGCGGCAAACAGGGCGCCTGAACCGTAGATCCGACTCAGGCTCTGGTCACGCGGAATTCGTTCAGCCAAGGCGCATCAGCTCAGCCTGCGCTGGTGGCAGACCTTCCCCAGGCCCATTCCAGCACCACCTTCAGCGATCCGTCCGGGGCCGTGTCCACGGTGATCGGGACCGGCATCGCGCGGCGCATCTCCGAGATCAGATCCCCCTTTTCCTCGACCTCGAGCACAAAGGTGGCCTGGTCGTTGGACCGCTCGACCGACACTACCTTGCGAACCGCGCCAAGCCCGCGCAGGGCCGTTTCGGCAACCGCCGCCATCGCGAGTTCGGGCAACGGGGAGACACTGACCACGATTTCGTCCTTCTCCGGGGAAGCCGAAGGGATCGGAACTTCAGCGGACGGCTGGGGTGGCGCCAGCGATTCAACCGCGGTTACGAGCTCCTGCACCCGGTCGGCGAGAGCCTGAATCTCAAGGCTGACCCGGCCTACCGAAGCCCGGAGGTCATCGACGGCGGCTGCATCAGTTTGTCCGGGTCCTGAACCCACCCTGCCATGTTATCTCCACCAGAGCCCGCCCATCAAACAGTTCAACCTGTGGGCGGGCGGGTTTCTGTTGCCGTCCGGCGAAGACGGGACGCCGTCTAGGGTGAATAAACCTGGGCGGAAACGACGCACCAGTTGTTCGAGGCAACCGGGTCGTTTACCTTCCACCGGGAGGAAACCAGGATGCGGTCCCCGTTGTCCATCTGGATGAAGAGCATGCCGTTGTTGGGCAGCCGCATGATCAGCGGGCCGGGGTTCTGGTTGACCTTGTAGTCATCCGAGCCTTCGCGGGTGTAGACGCTGCCACCGATCGCGGAATCGACGATCAGGCGCCGGTAGCCGTTCGGCCCGGCCTGGCAGATCGCCTGGACGTTGCCGAGGTCGGGGAAGTCGATGTCGCTCGAAGTGTTGGCCGGTGTCGCGTTGGCCTCGCCGCGCCAGACGATCTGGACCGAACGGGCCATCGGATCGGTGATCTGGTCGGTCTGGGTGCGGAAGGTGGCCTTGACATGGCAGTAGGAATTGCCGGCCTGGTTGAAGTCCCAGACCCAGTCGAGGTCGAATGTGGTCGGCCCGGCAAGCTTTGCGCCGCCCGGCCCGTCGATCGGGCCGCGATCGGAAATGATCCCCTGGAAGGTGCCGGTCGAGTGCTTCTCGGTCGGACCGAACTTGTTCATGCCCTCACGGAAGTCGGGGCCGGTTCCTTCGGTGAACTTGGCTTCCCGGACGGACTTCTCCCAGCCCTTGCCGAAGTCCCAGTTCTTGTAGGTCCAGGTCATCATGGCGCTTTCCCGGCTGGTGTCGGAAGGATAGAAGCGCACCCACTGCTGGTACGGGCTGCAGACGACTTCGCCGTAACCGATGCCCGGGGCGATGAATCCCCCGACCTGGCGGCCATCCCACTGTCCGTTGGTCCAGTCGACCGCGACCTTCTGGGTCAGCTGGCCGGTGGTCGGGACCGGCTTGGCACCGCCGCCGCCCTTGCCGAAGCGCCAGGTCTGGCTCGAGGCACGGAAGATCCCGGAGGCCAGATCCTGTCCGGTCAGGCGAACCCGGTACCGGGCCGGCTTCAGCTTGCCCTGGATCGGGAGTTCGGCCAGAACCTGCTTGCTGCCGATCGACTTGATCACCTGCTGGCTGACCACGCCGCCGCCGGGGCCGATCAGGGAGACCCTGGTCCAGCCGACCTTGGTGCGGCGAACCGGCCGCAGGGCGAACCGGACCACGCCGACGTTGTCACCGATCCTGGTGCTGACCGGGATCGCCTTGAGTCCGAGGGTCGGTCGGTGAAACTTCCAGACCTTGGTCTTGGTGACCCGCCTGCTGCACCGACCCGGCTTGCCGGCGGTCACCTTGACCCGGTACTTGCCGGCGGTCATGCGGCGGCCGACATGCATCCTGACCAGGGTCGTGCGACCCGGTTCCAGGCTGCCGACGATGCGGCCCCGGGCATAGGTCCTGTTGCCCTGCACCACCCGGACCACCGGAGTCCGGACCGCACCCTTGGGATTCAGGTAGATCCAGGCGTAGCCGTCCTCGAGCAATCCGGTCGGGTCATGGCTGCTCAGCTTGATGTTGATTGGCAGGCTCGAGCAGGGACCGACTCGCTTCTTCTTCGACGCAGCGCCGGAGGCAGCCGGCATCGCGGCCATGCAAACACCCAGACCGAGCATCAAAAGAGTTGTGGTTATGCGCCGAAACACTGGAATCATGATCTCACTTCGCCTTAAACCGGCGTTCAAGGCCAAGTAGCGGCGCAACCGCAGCGAAAACCGGAGAAATCCGGCTACCCGCCACTGGTCGAATCGGCCTGCTGCTGGGTTCCAACCTCGGGTGCGGTACCGGACTGGTAGAAGATGATGTCCGGCTCGGAGGTCCCGTTCAGCCAGGCGAGTTCGGTGGCCTGCGTCTCATCCGGGAGCGGCACCAGGGCGGCGGCCTCGGCCAGATCCTGCGAGCGCGAGAGGCTCTGGACCAGGAACTCGTTGATGTCAGAGTCATTCATGTTCTTGTAGTTGATGGTCAGAAGCAGCTGACGCGCCAGCGGGTAGGTGGCGTTGGTGACCGTGGCCTGCGAGGGGAAGATGCATTCCGGATGGGCGAAGTCATTCGAGGCACTGACTTCCATCGGCCGCAGCTGCTCCTCGAAGGCCTCGTAATAGGAGAAGCGGAAGAGCCCGAGGGTTCCGCGGACCTCGGCCAGGCGACGGAGCGCCGCCCGGTTCTGGTTCACGTAGCGGCGGGCCGCGGGCAGCGACTTCTCGAGGTTGTCGAGGTTGGCCTGGGCCTTGGCCAGCTTGCGGCGGTCGCGGGCCTGATCCTCCGGCGGGCGCTGGTCGGCGATTCCCTTCGCCACTTCCGCTTTCGCGTCACGTACGGCCCGGCGGTTCTCGGCCAGCGAGTCGAGGATGCCCTGGTAGACCTGCTGCGAGCGCTGGAACTGGGCGGCGGCCTTGAAATCCCGGTTACTGCCGACCACCGCGCGGCGCACGCCGGCGTCGGTCGGATAGGCCTGGTAGTCGCTGCGGAAGGCGAGCATGGTCGGCTCGGGGTCGCCCAGCACGTACTGGCCGAAGAAGCCGAAGACATTTGAATCCTCGTCCGGACCGGCGACCTTCATCCGCGGTTCGTTGGCATCGCCGCCGAGGTCATGGCCGTAACCGACCTGGCTCCAGCTGTTGATGTCAGAACCGGCGCGGAAGATGTTCCGGACCTCGTCGAAGCTGAGGCAGTCGGTGCCGACGTCGGTTTCGTTCTTGATCGCCAGGACGACCGCGTCCGAGGCGACCTGGAACTGGACCGGCTGGATGCCGTTGGCGATGCACTTGCGGTACTCGGCCTCGGAAATGGGCCGGGCCGAATCAACCACGTCGGCGTTGCCGGCGCAGAACTGCTGGAAGGCCTGGTTTTCACCCTCCTCGTCAACCGTGACCGTCGCGGTGCCGCCGGCGGCGTTGTAGGTCCTGACCAGATCGGGAGTTAGCGAACCCTGGGCCTTGCCGGCGATGCGGATCGTGCCGGCCTCGCGCGGGGTCGCCTTGGTCGGCCGGTTCGAGGACTTGCCCGACTCGGGGGGTTGGTAGATCGCGTTGGAACCCGATGCTCCGGCCGATTCGGGAGCGTCGTCCGGGTTCACTCCGCAACCGGTCACCAGCAGGGCCAGCAGCGCCGCCCCGCAGGCCAGACCGGCGCCCTTCTTCACGAATACACGGCTCACAGGCCACCTCCGAGCGTATTGCCGGCCGCGCTGCCGGACTGGACCTGTTCGTTTATTCCACCGGTCTCCGGACCTTCAAGCCCGACCTGGCTGAGCGGCGGGTCCTTGTAGATCTGGGGCAGCGAGATCACTTCGAAATCGCTGAGGTTGAGCCAGTCGAGCTCGTCGCCGCGAAGGATCTTGTTCGAAGTGCCGAGCGGTGCGTAGAGGCTCGGCACCGCGGCGCGGTCCACGACTACGTCGGCTGGCCGTGGCACCGCCGAAGGTACGCAGCGCGGTGAGGATCGCGTCGGCAGACCGGCGGCGCTGGCCCTTCAGGCTGCGCAGCTTCTTCTCGTTGATCGTGACGTCGGCGCGCAGGCGGATCCTGGCTCCGGCCGGAAGCGACTTGCGGTTGCCGACGCCATCGGTAACCGAGGCCGGCTGGACGAAATTGCGGCGAGCCAGCCCAGGAACCGAGATCGCCAGGGCGTGGCTGATTTCGCCGCGCTCGAGTTCCTGCGGACCGATCACTCCGGCGAACAGCGGCAGGCCCGAACCGCGAGCTCCGACGGCACGCTCGGGATCGATGCTGACCGGCTTGCTGAAGCCCGGGCCGTCCAGGGTCCAGGCCTTGCCGAACTGGTAGGAGATGGTGCCGTCACCTTCACGGCGGGCGCGCCAGAAGTCATATCCCATGCCGTTTTCACGGTCGATCACGCTGAGCCAGCCGTCGTAGCGCGGGTCGGGAGTCGTGTTTGCGGGGATGTTCAGGCTGTCCGGGACGCTGGGGTCGGCCGAGCCGCACTTTGACTGGCGGCAGGTGAATTTGGTGGTGACCGAATCGTTGGTGTTGGCGGCGACGATCAGTGGCGCCCAGACATGGGAATTGATGAAGACACCGTCGTTGACGATCTTTCGGGAGAAGGTGACCACTCCTTCCTTGCCGGGTACTTCCGTGGCGGCACGGCGAAAAGTGGCCTCCTCGAGCATGCGGTCCGAGTTGTCGGCCACCGGCAGGCCTTCGGCGGTCGTGTTCCAGGGGCTGTCGGCCGAAAACAGGCGGCCCTCGGCAACCGGATCGGTGCCGGCGGTCACGGCCGTGCCGGTACCCGGGGTCGTTTCACCGGTGGTCTCGTTGGCAGTCGCCGCTCCCGTGGCGCCGGTTTCACCGGTCGTCGACTTGGCCGAATTGTCGCCCGAGTCACCGTTGCCGGAATCGTTTGATCCGCAGGCGGCAACCAGCAGGCCGAGCAGGGCCGTGAACGCGATCACGAGAATCCAGCGCTGCATCCCGCCCTTCAGCACTACTCACCCTCCAGGGTCGGCGCCGAGGAAGTGCCGTTATTCGGCTCGACCGTGCTGCCGTTGTTCGAGGGCGAGGGCGATACCGGGGTGACGTCGGTTTGCGTCTCCGACGGCGTGGTCAGTTCCGGGCCGTTCGGGTTGAGTGGCGAGGTCGGAGTCACCGGGTTGGGGCTGGTCCGGGGCTCGTTCGAGTTCTGCTGGTCGCCTTCGTCGGGCGGCTTGGTCTCGGAAATCTCGACCAGCACGTAGCGGTCGGTGCGGAAGATCGGTCGCAGCCCGGCTTCGCCACCCTCGACCGCGGTCGGCCACTTCTTGGCGATCTGGTCACCGGCCCGGCTGGTGGTGATCAGCATGTAGCGAACCTGGTCATCCGGATTTTCCTGGTTCCACTTCCACGGATCGTCGATCGCGGACTGCCAGTCATCCTCGCCGCGGTCCACCCGGTCAAAGAAGTTCTGGGGCCGGCCCGAAGTCAGCATGACCCCGTAACTGAAGTTCTGGTCCACCAGGATCGAGGTCTTCTCCTGCGGGATCTCGTTGTTCAGGTATCGGGCCATGGCCAGTTCGGGATCGATGCCGACCGTGTAATCCCCGAGTGACTTGGTGCCCTCCTGGGAATCCCCGGTGTCGACCCAGCGGGTGAACGCCTCGGCCTGGTTCTGGAAGCGGTAATCCTGCATCGCGTTCCAGCTCAGCGGGATCGCCACGATCAGCCCGACCGCGATGACCACCGCCGCGACCACCCCCCAGCCATCCTTTCCGAACCAGGCGACGGCGGCGATCGCAAAGACGGCCAGCGGCAACCCGACGAAAAGGTTCAGCAGATCGGCCTCGTCGGCGGCCACCGCCCTGATCACCGGGAAGGCGGCGATGCAGAGACCGACGGCGAGAAGCCCCCAGCCGGTCGCGTCCTTCTTCAGGAAGGCGCCGATGATAAGGATGAATCCCGCTATCAGAGCCAAAGGAGCGACCCCGAGGGTGACCTCGAACAGATCACCGAGGCTGCCGCCCACGTCGGTCGTGACGGCCTGCAGGGCACCGGACGTGTTGACCTGGATCACGCCGTTCTGGGCGGTGACCCACTCGAACGGGTTCCCGAGCAGAACCCAGTTCATCAGGCACCAGAAGAGCAGCGAGTAGGTGACCGGGGTGAGGAAGAGCAGCAGAGTCGAGCGCGCCTTGAGGCCGTCGTCCTTTTTGGTGGCACTGATGACCATGAAGGCCACCATGAAGCCCAATGCGACCAGGATG
>ERZ724514.1227-NODE-1227-length-11430-cov-4.300923_pt1 | contig 11430 bp, 7 predicted proteins | sample MGYA00376047_ERZ724514 | MGnify/ENA primary metagenome ERZ724514 (study PRJEB28724, sample SAMN07190883) | activated sludge metagenome | isolation source: activated sludge of sewage treatment plant in Hong Hong | place: Hong Kong | collected 2016-03-17 ...
ATTAAAAAAATATGGTATGCCTGTTCAAGAGGGCGTACTTGCCACCACTCCAGAAGTAGAGGATATAGCCGCCCAACAGGCCGCCGAGGGCGGAAATGGTCAAGGCCAACATGCCCAGGAGCAACAGTTTCAGGACGGTCGGTTCGAGCAGCGTGTTGGCTTCGCACAGCACCCCCAGCGTCAGTCCGAGGAAGAACGTGGCAGCGTAGAGGAAGACGTCGCCGAGCAGCTTGGTGAAGGAGTCGATGCCGCTCTCACGTACCGCGACGCCGACGAACAGCGAGAAAAATAACGGGGCGGCTACCGGAAACAGCAGGCAGAGCAGCGTACAGGCTACCACTGCGAAGATGAGTTTCTGCGAACGACTGATCTTCGATCCGCGATCGGCGACCATGTTGATCCCGCGGATGTGCTCCGGTACCAACCACTTGATCAGGTACGGGTACGCACCATAGGTCAGACCGAGATACAGATAGCCGACAACGGTGATGGGGACGAACAGATGCTTTGCCAGCACCAGCGACGTGAACAGGACCATGGGTCCGTCGGCGCCGCCGATGGTTGCCACGGCGGCCGCCTCGCGTTCGCTGAGGCCCAAAGCAACGGCAATCGGGAAGACAGCAATCGTCCCCAGTTCGGCGAACAGCGCGATGAACATGCTCTGGAAGGGGCGCGCCATCACGTAGCCAACGTCCAGGAGGACCCCAATACCCATGAACACCAGACAGGCGATCAAACCGTTGCTGAATGTCAGCGTATAAATCGGTTGCAGCCAGTCGATCTGCATGATGTTCATCAGTTCGATCGGATCGGAGATCAGCGGATCCACGAACAGCGTCCCCATCTTGCCATTTTCGATGAACATGACGCCAGCGTTGACCGACGACATGCCGAGGCCCATCGGGATCATCAGCAATGGCTCGAGAACGTTCTTCGAGCCCAGATAGATCAGAAAAAAACCGAGCAACATCAGAAAGATGCGCCCGAAGGTGACCTTCGAGTCCGCGGCGACCAGGGTTGCGACGCCCTGAAACAGATCGAGAAAATGGATGCCTTCCATACGCTTCGGTTCCCGCGCACGGCGGCATCGCTGCACCGCCGACGCATAGAGTTGCTGATCGCAGGAAAGTGCTCCTGCCGGCCAATCCAGCTCAGCTGATCGTTACCAGTGGCTGTCCCCCCTCGACCGCATCCCCCGGCTTTACCAGCACACGCGTAACCTGGCCGGCACGACTCGCGGTAACGGGGGTCTTCATTTTCATTGCCTCGAGCACCAGCAGACGGTCGCCAGCGGCAACCGTCTGGCCGACCGTGACGTCGACCTCGACGACCACGCCTCCCATTCCGGCCAGTTCGTCCCCTGCTCCGGCGGCGGCTGGAGGCGGTGCGGACGTTACCGGCGCAGCCGTTGTGCTCGCGACCGTACCAGCTACCGTCGCCGCAACGGAGGCGGCATTCGGCGCCGGTGCTTGCGCGGCCTGACCGACAGTAAGTTCAAGAACGCTCACCTCGTACTCGCGTCCGTTTACGGTAACCTTGAATTGCCTCGGCATTTCTTGCTCCTGTTATCTGGCACCGCGGCCCGTGGCGGGCCCTGGCGTATGGGAATGCTGACTGGCGCGCGCGCCGGCGGCCCAGCCATGACTGGTTGGTGCGATGTGCAATATCCGGTGTGCTCCGATGGCCACGTAGATTGCCGCAGACAAGGCGGCCACGTCTTCATCGGGAACGCCGAGCCCTATCGGACAGACGGTTCCGGTTGGAATCTCGGGTTGAATGGTCTTTTCCATGCGGCCGGTGACGGATACCAGCACCTTGATCAATACGGCAACGAGCGCCGAGATCACGATGGAAATGCCGTAGACCTGGAGTCCCTGGAGAATGGCAGCAGTCACCATGAGTGATATTCCTTGTTGCTGACCGTCACATGGGGATGTTGCCGTGTTTCTTGGCCGGCCGCAGTTCTCGCTTGTCGAGGATCTTGCGCAATGCGAGCGCGACCATCCAGCGCGTGTCCTGCGGTTCGATCACGTCCGTGATATAGAAATTGCCGGCCGAAACGTACGGTGAGGCGAATTCGTCGCGGTACTCCTGAGCCAGTTCTGCTGCCCTCGCCAGGCGATCCTCGGCTTCCGCAAGCTCCTTGCGGTAGAGAATCTTCACCGCTGCCTCTGCACCCATGACGGCAATTTCGGCGGTAGGCCAGGCGAAGACCATGTCCGCTCCCAGTTCCTGGCTGCACATAGCGAGATACGATCCGCCGTAGGCCTTGCGCAGAATCACCGTGATCTTCGGAGCGGTGCACGAACCGTAGGCCGAGAGCATTTTTGCCCCGTGGCGGATGATGCCGCCCCGCTCCTGTTCGACCCCCGGCAGGAAGCCGGGAACGTCGACCAGGGTCACGATCGGTACGTTGAAGATGTTGCAGGTGCGGACAAAGCGAGCGACCTTGTCCGCCGCGTTGAGATCGAGGGCACCGGCCATCACCATGGGCTGATTGGCCACGATGCCAACGACGACGCCGCTGATCCGGGCGAAACCGACGATCACGTTGCGCGCAAAGCCCGCGTGCACTTCGAGCAACTCGCCGTGGTCCACCACCCGGCGGATCACGGCGTGCATGTCCAGCGGATCGGACGGGCTGTCCGGGATGCAGTCATTGATCTCCGGGTCTTCCATTTCCTCGATCGGTACCGTCAGATCATGCGGCGGATCCTCGGTGTTGTTGGCAGGGAGGTACGAAAGCAGTTGCTTGACCAGCGCAATCGCGTGCTGATCGTCTTCGGCGATGAAATGGGCGTTGCCACTGACCGTCGCGTGCATTTCGGCGCCGCCGACTTCCGACATGGTCGTCACGCGACCGGTGACCGCCTTGATCACTTCCGGTCCAGTGAGGAACATGTGCGCGTTGTGACGCGTCATGATCACGAAGTCCATCAGCGCAGGTGAATACGCCGCACCGCCAGCGCAGGGGCCGCAGATCACCGCAATCTGTGGCACTACGCCGGAGAGCAGAACGTTGGCGTAGAAGACGTCGCCATAGCCGGAAAGCGCATCCACACCCTCCTGAATGCGCGCGCCGCCCGAATCCTTGAACGCCACCACGGGCACGCCGATTTTCAGTGCGTGGCGCATGATGCGCGTGATCTTGCGGGCTTGCATCTTGCCCAGGGTGCCGGCGACGACGCTGAAGTCCTGACTGAATGCTGCGACCTGGATGTTTCCTACGTAGCCGCTGCCGGCAAGTACGCCGTCGGCGGGCAGATCTCGTCCGGCCATGCCGAAGTGGGTCGCGCTGTGCACTGCGTGCAAGCCAAGTTCCTGGAACGTTCCCTCCACGAAGAGGGCGTCGAGGCGCTCCCGGGCGGACAACAGGCCCTTGGCATGCAACGCCTCCAGCTTTTCGGGACTGATGTTTTCAGTGAGCTTGGCACGCCTCGTGCGGAGCTTTTCTATCAACTCGGGTCGTATCGTCATGGGAAGTCCTGACAGGTGGCTAGGTTGGAACTAATTCTCATTATCGATTCTGCAAATTACTGGCGACCTTCCGGCACGATAGTATCCATATTTTCGCGAGTGTTGGCTAGTGCAAAACAATTTTTTCGGATGGGCTGCAGCGCGGCGCAGTGACTTTGGTGATACCGGCCCCGTCTGACTTGGGCATGCACGCTTCGGCTTGCGTTTCGAAAAGGACGTACGATCAGCGAACATCGAGAAGCGAACGCTGCGGCGGGGTCGGGCAGAAGCGGCTGTCGGCAGATGTCGTGGGGGAAGTTGCCCGATCGCGTACAATAGCGAGCAGGCGTCGCCTTGTGGCGTGGCTAATCGGATCTGCTTCGCGCTCGGCGAATCCGATGCGCTCGCGGCGCAGACGGCCACCACAAAAAAGCCCCGAGAGATCGGGGCCTGTGTGATTGGTGCCCAAGAGAGGAATCGAACCTCCACGGTGTTGCCACCACTAGGACCTGAACCTAGCGCGTCTACCAATTTCGCCACCTGGGCATTTCCAGCGAAGGCCGAATTCTAAAGGAACATCAGGAAATGTCAATAATCGAACTGTCGCCAGTCCGCCGGCGCGATCCGTTTCTGGAGCGCGAGCGCAAGCGCTACGAGAAGCCGCTGCCGTCGCGCGAATACGTGCTGCAGATGCTCGAGGCGCAGGGAAAACCGGTCAGTTTCGAAGACCTATGCGAGCTCCTGGAAATTCGCCAAGAGGAGCTGGATACGTTCCAGCGCCGCTTGCGGGCGATGGAAGGGGAAGCGCAGCTGCTGCGCAACCGCAAGGGGTCATTCATCCTGCCGGAGCGCGCCAGTCTCATCGCAGGGCGTGTCGAGGGACATCCCGATGGCTATGGTTTTCTGATTCCCGACGACGGAAGCGAGGATCTTTCTCTCGAAGCCCGCCAGATGCAGAAGGTGCTTCATCGCGACCGTGCGCTCGTACGCGTCGTCGGCGTCGACCGTCGCGGGCGACGCGAGGGGGTGATCGTCGAGGTTCTCGAACGGGCCAATAGCCGGGTCGTCGGCCGCGTCGTGATCGAGCATGGCATCACCTTCGTCGTACCCGAAAACCGGCGCATCAACCAGGATATCCTGATCGCGCCGGATGGTGGCAGCATGGTCGGGGCAGGCGAGGTGGTCACCGTCGAGATCATCGAGCAGCCGAATCGGCACTCGAAGCCGATTGGGCGCATCGTCGAGGTGCTCGGCAACTACGCCGACCCCGGAATGGAAATCGAAATCGCGCTGCGCAAGCATGAACTGCCCTTCGAGTTCTCCGCCAGCGCTCTCGCGGAAGCGGCGGCCTTGCCCGAGGCGCTCGATCCGAGACATTGGCAGGGACGAGCCGACCTGCGTGCGTTGCCACTGGTGACGATCGACGGCGAAACGGCGCGCGACTTCGACGACGCAGTCTTTGCCGAGCAGGCGGACGCCGGTTGGCGGCTCGTGGTGGCGATCGCCGACGTCAGTCACTACGTAGCGCCGGGGACGGCGCTCGATCGGGAGGCCAGGGCGCGCGGCAACTCCGTGTATTTTCCACGCCGGGTCATCCCGATGTTGCCGGAGAAACTTTCGAACGGGCTGTGTTCGCTGAATCCCGGCGTCGATCGTCTGGCGATGGTTTGCGACATGGAAATAGATTCGCATGGCGAGATCACCGCTTACCGTTTCTATCCGGCAGTTTTTTGTTCGCACGCGCGACTGACCTATGACCAGGTCTGGAGCTGGCTTGCCGGAACGGCGCAAGTGACGAACGAGGCCGAGCGCGCGCTGCTGCCGCGGCTGCAGGCGCTCTATGCGCTGTTCAAGGTACTCTGCGAGGCGCGCAGCAAGCGCGGAGCGATCGATTTTGAGACGATCGAAACGGTGATGCTGTTCAACGAGCACGGCAAGATCGAGAACATCGTTCCGCTGCGCCGTAACGATGCTCATCGTCTGATCGAAGAGTGCATGCTGGCTGCCAATGTCTGCGCTTCCGACTTTCTCCAGAGAAGACGGCATCCATGCCTCTATCGCATCCATGAAGGCCCGACGCCAGAGAGGCTCGAAGCACTGCGCAACTTCCTCAGGGAGTTCGGAATCGGCCTTGGCGGTGGGGACGATCCGAAGGCCAAGGACTACGCCAGGCTGCTGGACAGTATCAGGGACAGGCCCGATGCGCAGTTGCTGCAGACGGTGATGCTGCGTTCCTTGCGCCAGGCGCTGTACAGCCCGGACAACGTGGGCCACTTCGGGCTGTCGTACGAGCACTACACGCATTTCACTTCGCCGATCCGCCGCTACCCGGACTTGCTGGTTCACCGTTCGATCAAGGCCGCGCTGGGCGGGACGCACTACACTCCCGGCGATTGGGAGGAGATCGGCCTGCATTGCTCGATGACCGAGCGGCGTGCCGACGAGGCAACGCGCGACGTCGGCAACTGGCTAAAATGCTATTACATGCGAGACCGAATCGGCGAGGTTTTTGCTGGGACGATCGCGGCGGTGGTGCCCTTTGGCATCTTCGTGGCGCTCGATCAGGTGTATGTCGAGGGTCTGGTGCATGTATCGGAGCTCGGCGAGGAGTACTTTCAGTACGACCAGGTCAAGCACCAGATGCTGGGCGAGCGCACCGGTCGACGCTATCGCCTCGGCGACCGATTGCAGGTGAAGCTCGTGAGGGCGGATCTGGAGACGGGGCGGATCGACTTCGTGCTTCCGGATGCGTCGTGATGCCGGATCGATCTGCTTCGGTTACCCGTGCGGGTTGGTGTCGAAGAGCGCGCAGAGGATAGTGTGGCGCCGCGCCGCGGTGCCGTTCGCGGAGTCGCGGCAGGCAACGGAAAGGTGAAGTGGTGAACGCAGAGATTCGGGAAGTGCCATCGCACGAGGCGTCGGCGGATACCTCGGCGAGGCTGCTGCGCGTGGTGTCGGCGATGGTCGAGGAGACTCGTCCGGGACGGGTCGGGCGCGTGGGCATGCACAGCCATCTCGAGCGGGATCTCGGTCTGGACAGTCTGGCGCGCGTCGAACTGCTGCTGCGCGTCGGTAGCGAGTTCGGCAAGTCACTGCCCGAGGCGGCGCTCGCCGAGGCCGAAACCACACAGGACCTTCTACGTTTCATCGACCGGGCGAGTGCCGAGCGCCCTGCGGCGGAGCGCGTCGAGTTTGCCGGCCGCGTCGGCCAGATCAGCATTCCCAGGCACGCCGAGACGCTGGTCGAAGTCCTCGAGTGGTACGTGAAACACGAGGCGCAACGCCCGCACGTGCTGCTCTACGGGGATGCCGGCAGCGACCACGGTGCATCCGGCGCGCAGGTAATCACCTACGGCGATCTGTTGCTGCAGGCGCGTCGCGTGGCGACCGGGTTGGTGTCGCGCGGCCTGCTGCCACGACAGGCGGTTGCGCTGATGCTGCCCACCGGACGGGACTATCTGACGAGCTTTTTCGGGGTGATGCTCGCCGGTGGCATTCCCGTGCCGATCTATCCCCCGGCGCGCCTGGGGCAGATCGAGGATCACCTGCGGCGACACGCGCGCATCCTGGCCAACGCCGAGGCAGTGTTCATCATCACCGTGCCCGCGGCAAAGGGTGTGGCTGCGCTGCTGCGTGCAGAGGCGCCGACGCTGACCGACATCCTGACCCCGGCGGAACTAGACAGCGAGCCGATCAGCTTGCTCTACCGGGCCGGGCCGGACGACATTGCCTTTCTGCAATACACTTCCGGCAGTACCGGCGACCCGAAGGGGGTCGTCCTCAGCCATGCCAACCTGCTCGCCAATCTGCACGCCATTGGCGATGCCGTCGGGGTGTCAGGCGACGACGTTTTCGTTTCGTGGTTGCCTCTATACCACGACATGGGTTTGATCGGCGCCTGGTTCGGTTCGCTCTATTTCGGCATGCGCCTGGTGCTGATGTCGCCGCTGGCGTTCCTGGCGCAACCGGTGCGCTGGCTGCGGGCCATTTCGCAGCATCGCGCAACGGTTTCCGCTGCGCCCAATTTCGCCTACGACTTGTGTGCGCGCAGGCTCGCCGACGCCGATCTCGCCGGGCTCGATCTCTCCAGCTGGCGCCTCGCCCTGAACGGTGCCGAACCAGTGAGCCCGGCAACGCTGCAGGCCTTTGCCACCCGCTTCGCTCCCTATGGCCTGAGTGGCAAGGCGATCACCCCCGTCTATGGTCTGGCCGAGAATTCGGTCGGGCTGGCATTCCCGCCGCTGGATCGTGGACCACGCATCGACCGGATCGAGCGGGAGGCGCTGGTCCATCGCAAGTGTGCGCTGCCGGTGGCCAGAGAAGACGGCGACGCGATGTGCGTGCCGGCATGCGGCCACGTCTTGCCGCGGCACGAAATCCGCGTGGTCGACGAGCATGGCGCCGAACTGCCCGATCGGCGTGTCGGGCGTCTGCAATTTCGAGGGCCGTCTGCGACGCGCGGCTACTATCGCAATCCGGCGGCGACAGAAACACTGTTTCGCGACGGTTGGCTGGACTCCGGTGATTTCGCCTATACCGTGGAGGGCGAGATTTACCTGACCGGTCGGGTCAAGGATCTGATCATCCGTGGCGGTCGCAACCTCTATCCGTACGAACTCGAGCAGGCGGTCGGCAACCTCGCAGGTGTGCGCAGGGGATGCGTCGCGGTTTTTGCCAGCAACGACCCGGTCACTGCCAGCGAGCGGCTGGTCGTCCTTGCAGAAACGCGCGAGGACGATGCCGGGCGGCGCGACGCGTTGCAGCGGCAGATCAACGAAACGGCGATCGAGGTCATCGGCATGCCGGCGGACGAGGTCGTTCTCGCTCCGCCGAACTCGGTGCTCAAGACTTCGAGCGGCAAGATCCGGCGCAACGCCTCGCGTGAAGCCTTCGAACAGGGCTTGATCGGTGCCCGCAGTGCTCCTCCGCGAATCCAGCTCTGGCGGCTTGCCATGGCGTCGCTGCGCGCCCGCCTTGCCGAGTCGACCGATCATCTCGTGACCAGGGCGTACGGTGCGTGGTGCTGGTGTGTCTTTCTGCTCCTCGCCCTGCCGGTGATCCCGCTGGTGGTCGCCTTCCGTAGGCCGGCGATCGGCCGTCACGTCGTACACCGTGCGGCACGCGTCTTCCTGCGGTTGGTCGGCATGGCGATTCCGTCTGCTCGCGCCGGCGACCTGCCCAAGCTACCGCACCTGCTGCTGGTCAACCACTGCAGTTATCTTGACTCCCTGGTGCTCGGTGCCGTCCTGCCGCCCGGCTGCGCCTACGCTTTCGTTGCCAAGCGCGAGTTCGTCGAACAGCCGCTCGTGCACGCTTTCCTGCGCGCGCTGGGTACGCTTTTCGTCGAGCGTTTCGATGCGGCCAGGAGTCAGGAAGACGTGGAAGCAATCGTCGCTGCGCTGGCCCGAGGTCGCAAGGTGGTGGTCTTCCCGGAAGGCACTTTCTCCCGGGAGGCCGGGCTCAAGCCGTTCCGCATGGGCGCTTTCGTCGCCGCGGCGCGGGCCGGTGTGCCGGTGCTGGTCGGCGGATTGCGCGGAACGCGCGCAGTGCTGCGTGATCAGACCTGGATGCCGCGCCGCGGCCAGGTGGCGTTCGAGATCGGACCTCTGCTTGCTCCCGATGGCGACGACTGGGGCGCAGCGGTGCGCCTGCGTGACGCAACGCGCCGGGCGATGCTGCAGTTCTGCGGCGAGCACGACCTCGAGCGCTGAGAGCTTGTGTGCGAAGCAGGCGATCGGATCGGTGGAAAGGCGCGCGGCGTCAGCGTTTACCTGCTTGCTGTGCTCTCCGCTCTCCCGGTGGTGATTGCACGCCCAGCCGCAGGCAGGCGCGCAATCTCGTGGTTATGCTTTGATCACTTCAGGCCGAGGATCCATTTCACCAGTTTGTTGGCTTCCTCAGGCGTAACCGAAGGGTTCGGCGGCATCGGCACCGGACCCCAGACGCCCTTGCTCCCCTTGATCACCTTCTCGGCGAGCATCGCTTCGTCTGCGGCGGTGTATTTCTTCGCCACTTCCTTGTAGGCGGGGCCGACGAGCTTCTTGTCGACCGCGTGGCAGGACAGGCAATTCTTGGACTTCGCCAGGGCTTCGGCGTCGTCGGCTGCTTGGGTAGTGCCGGTGGCGATCATGCCGGCAGCCGCCAGCAGGCACAGGTGGATAGTCTTCATCTTTGCTCCGTTTGCAATCAGGGATTCGTAATCATCCGGCTTGGGCAGCAGGCCTGGTCATACCATCTCGTTCGTCGACCGACGGCCGGGCAGGTCGTGAGCGAACCTGCCCGGTCGGCAGCGGCTTAGTAGACGTCGTTCTGCGTGTTATAGACGTTGAACTTGCCGGTCGGTGTCACGATGCGAGGATCCTTGATCACCGCCTTCAGCTTGCGCGTCTTGTCGTCCACGATGACGAGTGCAGATTCCTCGCTGCCGGAACTCCACACGGAGAACCAGACTTCGTCCCCAGCACGGTTGTACTCGGGCTGAACGACGCGCTTCGAACCCGGTTTGACACCGGCCCACTCGCCGATCGGAAGCAGGTCGAAGCCCTTGTCGAGGTTGTTGATGTCGAACACCGCCACCGATTGCGAGATGCTCGGATCGGGATTGAGCGGTGCGTCGACCCACAGATTCTTTGACTTCGGATGGGTCTTGATGAACAGGGAGCCGCCGCCCGAGCCCTTCAGCGTTTGCACCACTTTCCACGCGTACTGCGCGTGCTTGACGGGGTCGGTACCGATCAGCGTGATGCTGTCGTCTCCGAGATGGCTGGTCGCCCAGACCGGGCCGAACTTCGGATGCACGAAGTTTGCGCCCCTTCCCGGATGTGGCGTCTTGCCGACCGACACTACGGCTGCCAGCTTGCCGTCCTTGGTATCGATCACGGCGATCTTGTCGGAAGCGTTCGCTGCATCCATGAAGTAGCGTCCGGTCGATTCGAATCCGCCGTCATGCAGGAAGCGCGGCGTCTTGATCATCGTCACCTTGAGGTTGTCGATGTCGCTGTAGTTGACCATATGGACGACACCGGTTTCCTTGGCGTTGACCAGAAACTCCGGATGGAAATGCGACGCGACGATCGCCGCGACGCGTGGCTCGGGGTGATACTCGTTGGCATCCGAGGTCATGCCGCGCGTGCCGATGATCTTTAGCGGCTTCAGCGTGTCGCCATCCATGAGCACATACTGTGGCGGCCAGTAGCTGCCGGCGATCGCGTAGCGGTCCTCGTAACCCTTGAATTTCGACGTCTCGATCGAACGGGCCTCGAGACCAACGCGGATCTCGGCAACCGCCGTCGGCTTCTCCATCCACAGGTCGATCAGCACGACCTTGGCATCCCGACCGATGACATAGAGATAGCGGCCTGATTTCGACAGGCGCGAGATATGCACCGCGTAACCGGTGTCGATCACTTCGACGATCTTCTTGCTGGCGCCGTCGATCAGGGCAATCTTGCCGGCGTCGCGCAGCGTCACGGAGAACAGGTTGGGCACGTCGAGGTTGTTCATCTTGGTCTTCGGGCGCTGTGACGGAGGAACGATCACTTTCCAGGTCGCGTTCATATCCTTCAGGCCGAATTCCGGTGGTGTCGGCGGCTCATGCTGGATGTAGCGCGTCATGATGTCCACTTCCTTGTCGGTCAGTGTCCCCGAGCTACCCCAGTTGGGCATTCCCTGCGGCGAGCCGTAGAAGATGAAGGTCTTCAGATAGTCCGATCCCCGCTCCAGGGTGATGTCGGTCGTCAGCGGCTTGCTGGTCGCTCCCTTGCGAAGTACACCGTGGCATCCTGCGCAACGCTCGAAGTAGATTTTCTTGCCTACTTCGAAATCTGCCTTGGTCATCGGCGGCGACTTCGGGTTCAGCGTCTGGACCATTTCGACTCCGCCAACCGGCGACGAGCCGCCGATCTGCATCGGCCCTTCCTCAAGTGGTTTCTTGGCTTCCTCGGCACCGAGGTGACCGATTCCGAGCGCGACGCT
>ERZ724514.1229-NODE-1229-length-11425-cov-3.322691_pt1 | contig 11425 bp, 6 predicted proteins | sample MGYA00376047_ERZ724514 | MGnify/ENA primary metagenome ERZ724514 (study PRJEB28724, sample SAMN07190883) | activated sludge metagenome | isolation source: activated sludge of sewage treatment plant in Hong Hong | place: Hong Kong | collected 2016-03-17 ...
GATCGACGGATTGCGGGTAGGCACCAGCTGGGAATCCAGTGTCAAAGCCATTGCAACCTCCGTACAATCGCCAAAACCTTCACCTGTAAGCGCCATTTCGGTCAACCCGAATCCTGTAAGACACATTGCACAAATTGAATATTATATTCAGCAACGGGGGGATGTATCCATACAGATTATCAACGCATCAGGCGAAGTGATATCCGAAACACGATGTGGATCTGAAGCTGCCGGCAAACACAATTTTATTTTAACTCCAATCAATTACTCACCGGGGTTATACTTCTGCAAGATCACTACCGAAACTGAGAAATATATTCAAAGATTTATTCTGGTAAATTAGTGATCCAATAATTTCTATTGCAAAAAGGCCTCTGGTAATGAGAGGCCTTTTTGATTAAATTCAATAGTTTATAGTCTAAAAATCTTCTTACTCAATAATATATTCTTAATTTATATTTCAAATTCCTGCCTCAGTTGAGGCATTTCGATATTTTTGAATCCGTAAGATTCAAGATACTTCTTATAAATGGGCCTGACAACTTCTTCGCCGTGGACGAGAAATACTTTCTGTGCGGTATTACGTTGATTACTTAGAAAATCCAACATTTCCTTTTGGTCCCCATGTGCAGAGAACGAATCCAATATTTCAATTTTTGCCCTGACCTGTTTGACCTCGCCGAAAAATTTCATTTCGGTGGCACCTCCACGCAGAGCACCACCCGGTGTTCCCGGAGAGCAATAGCCTACAAATAATATGGTATTTCTTTCGTCTTCCAGATTATTGGCCACGTGATGCAAGATCCTTCCTGCATTGACCATTCCAGCTGAAGAAATAATGATACAGGGCTCCTTGTTGGTGTTCAGCGCCTTTGATTCTGCCACATCATGAATATAATGAAGGCTATTGAATCCAAACGGGTCGGCATCTTTGAGAAGATACTGATGTAACTCGAAATCAAAACACTCCGGATGAGATCGGAATACTTCAGTCGCATTGACAGATAGCGGGCTGTCAACATAAACCTGGATCTGTGGCAAACGCTTTTGATTCACCAGCTGATCCAGTTTGTAGACGAGCTCCTGTGTACGTCCTACACTGAATGCCGGAATGATGACCTTGCCTTTACGCCCGACACAGGTATCCTGAATGATACGAAGGAATTGCTCCAGCTCATGTGGCTTGTCTTCATGCAATTTATCGCCGTAAGTGGATTCACTGATAATAATGTCAGAAGGCAGCATTGGATGCGGATCCTGCAGGATAGGTCTGTCCGGTCTGCCAATATCACCGGTAAATCCCAACGTCAGATCATCTCCCGCACGACGTATACGCAGATTGACACTTGCCGAACCCAGAATATGTCCGGCATCGGTAAATAGCAGATGAATTCCTTCATCTATGGTCATGAGCTGATCATATGACATGGCCACAAAAAGATTCATTGTATTGGCAACATCTGCTGCATTATACAATGGTTCAACCTTGACACCTTTATAATTTGGATTCTTCTTCTTACGGTCAGACAGTTTTTCGTTGTGGTACTCCGCATCTTTTTGCAGAATATGGGCCGTATCCATGAGCATAATGGACGCCAGATCTCTGGTGGCATGCGTACTAAAGATTTTGCCCTTAAACCCTTTTTTGACAAGCAGCGGAATTTTTCCACAATGGTCAATATGGGCATGGGAAAGGATCAACAAATCTATTTCTTCCGGATTAAAAAAGAAAGTGCTATTGAGTTCATCAATATTCTCCACTCCCCCCTGAAACAAACCACAGTCGAGCAGGACCTTAAATCCATCGTTGAAGATTAACAGATGTGAACTTCCTGTCACCTCACCAGCGGCACCGCAAAATTTTATTTTCATACTGATTTATTCATTTGAAGTAGAAATCGGTTCATCCGTTCAAGACAAACAGACTGTCCCAGTGCCTCCATCATGGCATAGATATCCGGTCCCATAGGAACACCAGAAAACATCACCCGCAGGCAGGGAAGTACTTCGCCCATTTTTAACTGGTAATCCTGCATAAATTGTTTGATCTCAGGCTCCATGTCTTCTTTATTCCAGTGTTGACATTGACTGAATCGCATCTGCAGGAATTCATAAGCCGGCTTCCAGGAAGGTTGCCACTTCTTGACAAGAAATTCCTGTTGGTATTCAATGTGATCTTCAACAAGATATCGTCCCTGTGAATAAAAATCATTGATCAGCTGCACCCGGTCTTTATACAGTGTATAAATCTGTTCTGCCCTTTCATCACTCAGCTCAATGCCTCTGGACTGAAAATACGATTGAATGATAGTCGACATCTGACCTGCATCAGCCTTTTGAATATACTGTGCATTAAACCATTTCGCTTTGTCAAAATCAAATCGTGCACCTGACTTGCCAATCTGTTCTAACGAGAATAAGCCAATCATCTCCTCAATCGAAAAGATTTCTTGTTCTGTGCCCGGATTCCATCCAAGCAGGGCCAGAAAATTGAGTACCGCCTCAGGCATAAATCCCCATTCTCTGAATCCCGGAAGAAAATCTTCTCCTTGATTCCAATCCAGCGGAAAGACAGGAAATCCAAATTGCGCGCCGTCGCGCTTTGATAACTTGCCTTGTCCGTTGGGCTTAAGAATTAGGGGAAGGTGAGCAAATACCGGCATTTCAGATTCCCACCCAAAGTAACGATAGAGCAGGACGTGATGCGCTGTGCTGGAGAGCCATTCTTCGCCCCTGACGACATGACTGATTCGCATGAGCCGGTCATCGATCACATTCGCCAGATGATACGTTGGTAGTCCGTCTGATTTGATCAGCACTTTATCATCGAGTTCTTCCGTGCGGAAGGTCACCTGTCCGCGAATAACATCCTGGATTCCCACCTGTTCGTCCTGAGGCACACGAAGTCGAATCACAAAATCAGTTCCTTTTTCGAGCAGCTGCCTCACTTCTTCCGGTGGCAATGTCAGACTGTTACGCATGTGCATCCGTGTATGAAAATCATACTTCGGCATTTTGTTCTGCTCGGTAGCAAAGCGTTGTCTCATTTGCTCCAGTTCTTCTGCTGTATCAAAAGCGTAATATGCGTGCCCCTGATCAATTAATTTTTGCACTTCGGTCTGATAGATTGCACTTCTTTCCGACTGACGATAAGGGCCAACATCTCCGCCAAAACCGACACCCTCATCAGGAATCAGTCCGGACCATTTCAGACAGTTGATGATGTACTCTTCAGCACCGGGAACAAAACGCGTCTGGTCAGTATCCTCAATTCTCAGGATGAACTGTCCACCCATCTTCTTCGCCAGAAGATAATTGTATAAAGCCGTCCTTAGCCCTCCGATGTGGAGCGCTCCGGTAGGGCTTGGTGCAAATCTCAATCTAACTTCGCGCATCGGATTGCTAAAGATTCGTTAAAACCGGCAAAGCAGCTTAAATCTGCTGATTTACAGGTACTTTTAGGTCGCAAATGTACCAATCTTCGCTCAATCGGCAACGTTATGTACTTCAGTTTCACGCCTAAATTTGTACAACACCTGATGCCACAACTTCAGTGGCGGGTGGAGGATGCCGGTAATACATTGTATCTGACATTTGACGATGGACCAATACCAGAAGTTACGCCCTGGGTATTGGATATTCTCGCAAAATGGAACGCGAAAGCGACCTTCTTCTGTGTCGGTGAAAACATTATCAAACATCCAGAAATTTTCGAACAAGTCAAAACCGAAGGGCACAGCATCGGGAGTCATACCCATAACCACCTGTCTGGCTGGAGCAGTTCCAACAGGGATTACCTCAGAAACGTTACACAAGCCGCCACATTGGCCAATAGTTGTTTATTTCGCCCGCCTTACGGACGCATTACGCCGATGCAGGTGCGATTGTTGAAAAACCGTTACAAAATTGTGATGTGGGATGTGCTGAGTGGTGATTTTGATCCGGCCATCGAACCGCAGGATTGTCTGGATAACGTCATTCGCAATTCACAGTCAGGATCCATTATTGTCTTTCATGACAGTATCAAGGCCAGGAAGAATCTGGAGTATGCCCTTCCTAAAATGCTCGAATACTTCAGTGCCGAAGGCTATATTTTTGAACCTCTTGAAAAGGTTCTTGCAGGACATGAGAATTCAACACTACATGTTGGAACCCTTCATTGAGTACTTTTTGTTGAGACAAAATATTACTCTTCCAGAACGCCAAATTTGCCATCCTGAAAATCTTCAAATGCCTGTATTAATTCAGCACGCGTATTCATCACAAAGGGACCGTGCGCCGCGATCGGTTCTCTGAGCGGCGCAGCACTCAACAAGAGTACCACGGAATTCTCCCGTGCTAATAATTCAAAGGAATCTCCGTCATTCTTCATCAGAATAAGCTGATTCGCGATCGCCTTGTGTGTATCATTAACGGCGATCTCTCCTTCGATGATCAGCAGACAGGTAGTAAAAGTCGAAGGATATTCAAGGGTTAACCGCGCGCCAGCATCCATCATCACATTGGCCATATTGATCTCACTGCGAGTTCTGGCAGGACCGGTCCATTCGCGAAATCTTCCCGCGATCAATTCAATACGTGCACTATCCAATTTTATCTGGCAAATGTTGTCACGCGTGATGGACTGGTAGCCAGGTGTATCCATTTTGTTGGCAGCCGGAAGGTTGACCCATAGCTGTACCATCTGGAAATCACCTCCCAGCTTGCTGAATTCACGTTCGTGATATTCTTTGTGCAGCACCCCACCCGCAGCAGTCATCCATTGTACTTCGCCTTCTCCAATAGTCCCTGCATGTCCGTGACTGTCGTGGTGTGAAATGCGACCATGGTATGCAATCGTCACTGTTTCAAATCCCCTGTGAGGATGAACACCAACACCCCGGGGTTGGTCCGTCGGAGGAAAATAATACCGGCTATTATAATCCAGCATGATAAAAGGATCCATGCGCTGCATGCTGAGTTGCGGGATTCCCGGAATAAAATTGTGTACCCTGAAACCATCGCCAACCATGTGTACCGGCGGCGGGTTAAAAATATTTTCTACGCTTTTAACTGTTGTATTCATTTCAATTTTATTTATGAAAGAAATCAATCGGTCGATTTAAAATACTCCGATACGCCGCAATCATGATAACGTCTTAATCATAGATGCAATGTTGACTCCAGGGGTTTTTTTGAGATCATCCACGCTGTCAAATTATTTGATTCAAGTAACAAAAAAGTCAGGCCAATGTTGAATGTCGATATAAGATTAAATGTTGCATTCACGGGTAAAAGCAGACAGTAAGGTGTAAATTTTTTTTCGTTGAAATTTTATTGGGAAAATTTCCTTGCAGAATCAACTGCATTTTTATTCCAAAATAAAAGTGGCCGTGAAAAATCAGCAGTAAAATAAATAAAGAATTTAAAATTCAGTTATTATAAGAACGCTATGGAGTATCAATTTATGAGCGTTACAAGGAAGCTTATTTTACTATCTATTAGTTATTATTTACTATTGTTTCTGACGGCATTTTTACCCGTAGCTTGCAAAATGATGACAATTATGTTTAATGGAAAGTCAGCATTCTACACACCCGTGAATCAAGGAAAAATTTTCTTCGCTTCACTAACGTAACGGGTCGAATTCCTGTATAATTATTTTAAAAATTTGCCCTGATGCTCGCGCGGCCGGTCTGTATGGCATCGCTGCCCGAGGGCTTGCGCAAGGAATATGAAAACTGCGATGAGATCAGTTTGGTAAACCGGTAATCCAAAATAAACTCTGCAGTATAGTTTGAACCGTTTTTCAATCCTTCAAGCATGACATATTCAACAGCAGTGCCTGATGTGCCGCTGTAATCAATGCGGATGTATTTGAATTCTATCCGCAGCGAAGCCTTGCGCTGAAAGCTCAGTTGTGACACCGTGTACAGGTCATGCACCAGCGCCTTTTCGTGGAGGTTATCCTGCTCTGCGGATTGCCTCCATTTCCATCCCCACTGCGTTCGCATATCGCGGTTAATTCTCCATGTTGCGGAAAGATCGGAAGTACGCGAGGCAATGCGGTAATTTTGCTGGGAGTAGCTATTTGTCAGCCGCTGATCCTGTTGAATCCCCAGCGTCGCCAGACAGTCGATCTTCGATCTCAGACTCCATCTTGTCTTCAGGTTAAGGTCGCGGCGATCACTGGTCTCAATCCCCGACAACAAGAGTATTTTGCTGGCCTGGTTAAGATAATTGAGGCCCAGCTCATAATTCGGGTTCGCGCGGTTGAAGAAGAGCTGCTCATTGATACTCTTCTGATAGCTGATCAGTCGTCCGGTCTGGTCTCTGAATCCTACAGGATCAAAGCGCGCGGCCAGCGGCGCATCCTCGTTGATTTTGCTGATAAATCGCAACAGCGATTCAAACGAAAATTTCTTCAGTGTTGTGAAGTTCTTTTTGTCGGCCAAAACCCTACCCATGTCCACACCGAGGACCGAACTCCAAGTACTCTGATAAGCCTGTACATACGTTGAATTAAAAAGTTGTATTCTGACATAGCGCGCCGTATCAATTTCAGGTGCATATACATATTCCTGAATCTGACGTATCCCATCGTGATTGAAGTCAATGTAGATGTAGTCGCCATCGCCAGGTCTGCGCTCTTCATAGACAAATTCCGTCCTTGGCTCAGCACCGGATTGCAATGCGTAGATGTTCTTGATCCGTAGTCCGTTGCGAAACCGGCTTAACGAATGATCGAGTTGTCCGATAAAACTGATTCTCCCCAGACTGTCATTAATTTCCGAACGGGTAAACTGTAAGTGGCGTGCCGTCATCTGCAAATCCCACAATCCTGTTCGAATCGAATTTATAGCACTCGCCAACGTCCATTCATCAGACGTACTCCAATCTGAGAATGTTTTACCACTCGCAGCATCATCTGTCCTGCGCTTCCATTCCATCCGCAAATTTTGTCTGTCCCCTGTTGTATACTGCAGCGAGGCAGCAGTGGTCCTAAAAGAAAAACTGCTTGCCAAAAGACTGTCCGTAACCGGAGCAAAACGTTCATTTTTTTCTACTTCCCAACGGGCAGCTAAAGTCCATTTTTTATAAATCTGGCGCGCAATGACAATGCCCGGACGGAGATACTTTGATCGTTGGTTTGTCCAGTCTGACTGTAACAGATCGTATCTCGCAGTATAATTTTGAACACTGTCTTTCCAGCCTGCTTCCAGCTGATACCGGTCCCCAATATTCTGCTGATCCCTGTTGAAGCGTTGTATCGTGAATGAAGTCCTGGCATTTGCACCATAGCCCAATGTACTTGATAACCTGAGCAGTCGGTCACTGTAACCGGTCTGAGCATCGATATTCCAGTCCCGGTTAAATTCAGGATTGCGGTAAGGATTCAATGATGTCCACTGTCGGTCATTTAGTTCGGCCGATGCGCTGTTTTGCCAATTCCATTTACCTTTTTCAATGATCGGCGCCCTGATCTGCGCCATCATGGCAAAGCCCAGATTATCAGAGTCCCCAAGGCTGGAAAGACGATTTTTATCAAGGTAGCTCAGTGCTGTTTCCAGATTCATTTCAAGTCCTTTTTCATTTTTAGGGGTAATCCTGAACCCTGCAGTCATCAGCTGTTGATTGCGTGGAGCAATCAGAATCTTATAGGGCGCATATGAACCCAGCGGCAGACTAGTACCCGGTGCAAGCCCAACATATTGGTATATTCTTCCGTTGGCATTGCTCTGCACAAGCTGGTATTCTCCCTTACCTGGTCCGAGCTCGGAAAAGACCACCTGCAGGGCATTGGAATCCGGGTGCTCTTCATAGCGTAATATTCTGATCAACTCGCTGACGCCATTGCGGATGACCACCGTATCAACATATCGGTAATACACCCGATCTGGCCTGAAACTGCTGCCGGCCCTGCCGACCCGAAGGCTTAACGCGCCGGTAGGATCGTCACCACTTGCGGCAAGTGCAAGTTGGTCCAAAGAGTCCAGATCGCTTGATACGGAAGGTCTCTTACTATCGTTTTCGCGGTAGTAATTAAGATAGGCTGCCAATCCTTTTCGCTCTGCGCTGACATTCGTGGTGATCAGCGAGCGCAGATAGTTCTGATCAGTATATTCAAATTCAATGATCAGCCTCATCTGTGCAGTCACCAATCTTCTCGGGGTGAACCGAATCTCTCCGAGATTATAATCCATCACATAATCTGCATCGTCACCTCTTACCATCTGGACTCCGTCCAGAAAAACTTTTTCGCTGGCTGCCAGAATAATGATAAAATTCTCACCGTCGCGGCCACGGAGACGGTAGGGGCCCTGATTGCCGTCTGCGACAGGTATGGTGAGTCGGTTAAATTTGCCCTTGGAAATACCGATGGAAGCCGATTCTTTGATCTTCCATTGTCCCAGCTGATGCTGATGCTGAAGACGTCCTCCCTGGGATTTCTTAAAATAATTCATGAAATATCCCTGGGGCCTGCTGAGGTCAAAATCACCCGCGATGAGTGAACTGTTGTTTTTCTTGAGTTCGATATAAAGCCTGTCAAACTCCTGTATCTGCCGTGTATTACCTTCCGCCTGCACCGGCAGCTGGTTATCCGAGATCGCCCCGGTGATACGTATTCCATCACCCAGGTCACCGGCAAGTTGAAGGTTGAGCGCTGAATTGAGGATCAGCGACTGGTTACTTCCAATGCTCAGTCCACGATTATAAGACCCAGAATAGGCTATTCCCGGGCTACTCCACCATTCGGAAGAGCCTTGAGCTGTTCCTGATTTGCCCGGGAGCGAATAGTCAGGAGGCAATGGCTCGTGATGATCACTGCTGTCATACAAAAAATAGTAGCGATTGACCGGATATGGAAAAGACCTGAATTCAATCCACACTGAATCTAAGGGTAATTTCATTGTCAATAGAATACTGTCTCCGCGATAGACGAAGTCGTCCTGCGATAGCCATTGTGAATTATGCAGTGGTCTGATGCGTAATGACGGAGGATAAATCCACAGGCTGTCTCCGAGGTGGATGGTTTTTGTTGCAGGCCTTGCAATCTGATGCAGCACGGCATTTTGGGCTCCCAAAGTTAAGGAGAGAAGCGTACCCAAAACCAGCCAAATTAACTTCATACTGTGCTTAAAATCAGAAAATTATACATTATAAGGGCAAACATAACAAAGAATACATATTAATTTAAAAATTAATATGTTAAATGCCATAAAATTAATAGCCTGATTTTTATCTTTGTCCGTAATACCATAACGGATGCTTATGCGGAAATTTTTACTTGGAGTAGTTTTAATGATGGCATTGGTGCAGGGGATTAACGGACAAGCCAAGCGTTATATTTTCCTTGAGCACGTAACCAATTCCAATTGCGGTGTGTGCGGAGCAAGCAACCCCGGTTTCTATTCAGTCCTCAGTGGTTATCAGGGCAGTTATCACCATCTATCCATACATCCTTCGTTTCCTTATACGAGTTGTGTTTTCTATCAGGCAAATAAGACGGAAAACAATGAAAGAGCTGCATTCTATAATGTCAATAGCACGCCAACCGTTGTAATCAATGGCTTGACCAAGAAAGCTGCATCACAGGTAACGGCTTCCGTGATGAATGCAGAACTCGGAAAGACTTCTCCGATTGAAATTATTGTAAAAGAGACCAGCGGAAGTAACCGCACAGTCAATGTAGAGGTTCGCACAGTTGGCAACAAGCCCGTCGGAACCTATAAGATTTATGCGGCCATCGCAGAAAAAACGCGCAACCAGACGACCGGCAACGGCGAAAAAGTGCACTACGATGTTTTCCGCAAATTCATCACAGCTTCTTCAGGTGATAATATCTCCCTCGCAGACAACGGTTCTTCCGTCAATCTAAGTTATAACTACAGCGTCACATCCGCCTGGGTTGAATCCGAGACTTACGTCATGGTGTGGATACAGGATGTCAATACCAAAGAAGTTCTGAATTCAGGCAACCGCTTTGATGTAGCCAGCTCAACAGGAGATATTACAGCTTCAGACATTAAGATCCTGACCAACCCGGTCAGATCTGATCTCAGCGTTCAGCTGACAAGACCTCTTGACGGCAATTACTACATTTTAAATATCATGGGACAGGTGATTGAAAAAGGTAATCTCGAGCAAATGGGAAGCCGATTCGACATTGCCGTAGCACAATACAAGAGTGGAATGTATTTCCTCAGAATTGAAAGTTCGTCCGGCAAAGTGACCAAACGCTGGATCAAAGAATCTTTCAATCCGTAATATTCTTTTGTTCTTCTCATTATTGTACTGACTCTTTTATTTACTTGGGCAATGACCTGATGTCAACATTGCGATGGATTGATATTTTGGCCCAAGGGATCAATATTCCGGTTATATATTTGTTGGTACAGCTATTCATTACTTAAGAATGAGCTAATCCTATGTTGTTTAATTCATTAGAATTTCTCATCTTTTTTCCGGTTGTCACCCTGATCTATTATTTCTTACCACACCATGTTCGATGGATACATCTCCTGTTGTCGAGTTGTATATTTTATATGTTCTTCATTCCTCTGTATATACTGATTTTGTTGCTCACCATCCTTGTGGATTATTATGCAGGAATTTGGATTGAGCGATCAGATGACAAAAGAAAGAAAAAGTATCTAGTACTTAGCATCATCTCCACCTGTCTCATTTTGTTTATTTTTAAATACACCGATTTTTTTTATTCGAATGTACAATCGCTGAGCCATCTGCTCGGATTCAATTACCCGCAGAAGACCATGCATATTATTCTGCCGATAGGATTATCCTTCCATACTTTTCAAAGCCTGAGCTATGTAATAGAAGTTTACAAAGGTAGGCAACGTGCAGAACGTCATTTTGGCTTTTATGCACTTTATGTCATGTTCTATCCTCAATTGGTATCAGGACCAATCGAGCGGCCCCAGAATCTGTTACTACAGCTCAAACAAGTTAAATCATTTGAACTTTCCAATTTGATCAGGGGAATGCGGCTCATTTTGTTTGGTCTGTTTGTCAAAATGGCCGTCGCCGATAACCTCGGATACTATGTTGATCAGATCTATGATAACCCGGACAGGTACAATAGTGAAAGTGTAATTACTGGCCTTTTGTTTTATTCTTTTCAGATCTATGGTGATTTCTTTGGTTATTCCACCATTGCATTGGGCTGTGCATTGTGTATGGGGTTTACGCTGATGGACAATTTTAAAAATCCTTACTTTTCCAAAAGCTTCACTGAATTCTGGCAGCGATGGCACATTTCACTGTCAACCTGGTTCAGAGATTATGTTTATATTCCATTGGGAGGAAATAAAGTCAGCTGGAAATTTTGGTTGCTGAATATTCTTATTGTATTTGCTTTAAGCGGTTTCTGGCATGGCGCCAGCTGGACTTTTGTAATCTGGGGACTCCTACATGGTATTGTCTA
>ERZ724514.1230-NODE-1230-length-11422-cov-8.034662_pt1 | contig 11422 bp, 11 predicted proteins | sample MGYA00376047_ERZ724514 | MGnify/ENA primary metagenome ERZ724514 (study PRJEB28724, sample SAMN07190883) | activated sludge metagenome | isolation source: activated sludge of sewage treatment plant in Hong Hong | place: Hong Kong | collected 2016-03-17 ...
TACAGCGGCTCGCCGGCGGCGCCCGGCTCCTTGCAGCGGTCGAGGACGGCAATCGCCCGGGTCGTCGCCGGCAGGGCGGTGAGCAACGCCGCCGGCGCCCACGGCCGGAACAGGCGCACCTTCAAGAGACCAACCTTCTGGCCGTGACGGTTCAGGTGCTCGACGGTCTCCTGCACCGTCTCGGCACCCGAACCCATCAGGACGATGACGTGCTCGGCGTCGGGCGCGCCAAAGTAGTCAAACAATTTGTATGGGCGCCCGGTCAGCTTGGCGAACTTGTCCATATTCTGCTGCACGATGCCAGGGAAAGCATCGAACCACGGATTCTGCGCCTCGCGGGCCTGGAAGAAGACATCGGGATTCTGCGAGGTGCCGCGCAACACCGGGTGCTCCGGCGACAGGGCGCGGGTCCGGTGGGCGCCGATCAGTTCCTGCGGCAGCATTTTGTGCAAGACATGATCGTTGACCGCGACAATCTTGGCGACTTCATGGGAAGTCCGGAAACCGTCGAAGAAATGCAGGACCGGAATGCGCCCGGCCAGTGTCGCGGCCGTCGCGATGACCGCCATGTCGTGGGCTTCCTGCACCGAATTGGACGACAGCAGCGCGAAGCCGGTGCCGCGCGTGGACATCACGTCGGAATGATCGCCGAAGATCGACAGCGCGTGCGTCGCGACCGCACGGGCGGCGACGTGGAAGACCGTCGGCGTCAGTTCGCCGGCGATCTTGTACATGTTGGGAATCATCAGCAGCAGACCCTGCGATGCCGTAAACGTCGTCGCCAGCACCCCCGCCTGCAGGGCGCCATGGACGGTGCCGGCAGCGCCGCCTTCAGATTGCAGTTCGACAACCTTGGGAACGCTGCCCCAGATGTTGGCCTTGCCCTGTGCCGCCCACTCGTCGGACAGTTCGCCCATGCCGGACGACGGAGTGATCGGGTAAATCGCGATCACTTCGGAAACGCGAAAGGCAATCGAGGCAACGGCCTCATTGCCGTCGATGGTCAGCATCTTGTTCATGGAAGTTCCTGGATACATATGAAGCAGCAAGCAAAATCCCGGACGACGACAAAGCCGCGGCGGATGCTGCAATGCAACATGATATTTTACGGCAACGGACACCAGAAGTTGTCAGGCGATGCCGCGGGGAGAAGGATGCGAAGCGGAAAGCGGCCCTGGCATCGATGGCGCTTGCCGCGGATTCCACGCCCTTTGCGTCACGGTGTTCAGCTTTGGCGCTCTCTTTCGAACGCAAGGCCCCGATGCAGCTAAACTACCGGCAACGATCACCCGCCAAACCCTTCCCGACCCCTGACGTACCGTCCCCGAGAATGAAATCCGCCCTCGCTGCCCTGCTGCTGATCCTGCATTGCCTCCCGGATGGCGCAAGCGCCGCTCTGTTCGACAAGGAAATTGTCTTCACCGAAGCTGAGATCCAGACCGCGATCGACCGGAATGCACCCCGGCAAAGGCGCGTCGGAACCTTGCTGGCCGTCACACTGCGCGAGCCGCCCAAAATCCGCTTGGGCATCCCCGAAGGCCGGGTCGGAATCGCCGCCCGGATGGAAATCGCCTTGCCCGGAAACCCGCCGATCCCGGTCGAAGTCACGGGGAACTCCGGCATCCGTTACGACGACCAGGCCAAGGCATTCTTTCTCGACAGCCCGGTAGCCGACTCCGTCGAATCGGTCGCCCTCCCTCGCGAATTCCAGGCGCAGGTCCGGCATGCGGTCAGCCAAGTAATGGCCGCCTATTTCCGTGACAAGCCTGTCTACGTGCTGCGCGAAGACGGCAGCGCAGAGGAAAGGGCCGCACGTTGGCTGCTGCGCAGGATCAGGATCGAGACGGGCAAGGTGGTGGCAACCCTGTCCCCCTTCTGAGGCGGACAACTATCGCAGTGGCCGAGCCCGGCAGGTAGACAGGGGGCGAAACCAGGTCACGCTTGGGCGCAACGGAATGTACGGTATAGCGTCGTCGACGCTGTGCACAAAGCGAAGGCGAGCCGCCATGGCTCGCCTTCCTTGGAACAAAGCGATTACTGAACGCGGATTTCGACGCGACGTCCCTCTTCCGGGCTGCCGCTGCCGACAGTCGATTCAGGCTTGCGCAACTTGCAACGGTCGGCGGGGACGCCACCGGCGACCAACGCATCGCGTACGGAAAGCGCGCGTGCCCGAGCAAGTTCGGCGTTCTGCCTGGCGTCGCCGGAAGGATCGTGAAAGCCGGACAACAGGACAATGGCGCGCGAATTGGCAGCCAGCGCCTGCAAGGTCAACGCCACGACGGCCATGTCGGCGTCAGTCAGCCTGGCTTCGCTCATTGCGAAATAGACCTTGGCCAGCGGCTCACCCTGCGGGGCAATCTCGACCACTTCAACGGCGGGCGCCTTGGGTGCCACTGGCGCCTTGGTTGCCTTGCCAGCATAAACCACCGCCACGACCGCCAGCGCGATCCCCGCAAGAACTCCGACGATTACCGCCGTGGATTCGTCATCATCATTTGCCGCCATGCTTGCCTCGCTCAAGGTAATTGGCCGGGCTCCCCCCGGAACAGCTTTGGATTTTACTATTTCTCGTTGGGAAACAGAACCCTTGGCATGATTTCGACATGCCGATCCTCACTGTCCAGCCAGATTATGCCGTCCTGAATCGTACATTGCAGGCGCATGTTGCGACGCGCCAGGCCAGTCAGCGCCAGGCATTCGCCAGGACTGAGCGCGAGAACCCGCAGGTTCTTCTGGCCAGCAACCTTGCCTGCGGTCTCTTGCCACCAGTTGTCGGCACCCCGCCCGCCGTAGCTGACGACGACCACGTGGCGCGAACGGGCGCAGGCGCGGCGGAGGGCCTTTTCGTCGGGCAGGCCGACGTCGATCCAGCGTTCAATGCTGCCGGTGGCGTCGATATCCTGCAGGTCGGCCTCATCTTCGGTCGACAGCCCGCGCCCGAAAGCCAGCATCGGCGAAGCGCAGAGCGCAAAGGCCAGCAGGCGGATCATCATGCGCTCGTCGGTTTCCGACGGGTGGCGAGCGATGGTCAGCGCATAGTCGCCAAAGTGGGCGCGGTCGAGGTCGGCGATTTGCAGTTCCGCCTTGTGGATCGTCGCTTTCAGTGCCATGCCCACCCCCGTCAAGAAGGAGCATTATCACATGACGATTGCGGCAAACAGGGATAGGATAGAGCGCACCGCCGCCAGGGAGCCCGATTCATGACTACCGCTCGCATCAGCCTCACCCTTCTAGCCGCACTGCTGGCAGCCACTGCCAGTGCAGCGGATGTCCCCAGACGCAAATCCGGGCTCTGGGAGATCAGGACCCAGATGGCCGGCATGCCCTCGCAAGGACCGATGCAGATGTGCGTCGATCAGGCCAGCGACAACGTGATGCAGGAACGCGCCAGGGAGAAGACCAATTGCCCGGTAATGGACGTCAGTCGCGGCACCGGCAAGGTGACCATCCATTCGGTGTGCAAGCTCGACGCCACGACGGCAACCACCGACGCTGTCATCACCGGCGACTTCGACAGCAGCTACCGCAACGACATGCAGGTCCGTTACAACCCGCCGCAGCACGGCATGAGCGAAATGAAGATGACGCAGGAAGCGCGCTGGCTCGGCCCCTGCAAGCCGGGCCAGAAGCCGGGCGACATCATGATGCCGGGAATGCCACCGGTGAACGCTGGCAACATGCAGGAAATGATGAAGGATCCGCAAATGCGCGAAATGATGAAACGCCAGCAACAGGGACGACAATAGATTGGATCGCAACCGGTATAATAAGAAATCGCTTATCCTTGAGAACCGCCATGCGTAGATTCCTTCTTTTCGGTTGCCTGGCGCTGTCCGTCGTGCTGGCCCGTGCCGAAGTCATCGACATCGACAATGCCGAACTGGCACAACTGATCAAGAGCGGGGTGACGGTAATCGACATCCGCACCCAGCCCGAATGGGAAGAAACCGGCATTGTCCCCGGCAGCAGACTGCTGACCTACTTCGACGAGCGCGGGCGCGCCGACCCGGCATGGCTCGATAAACTCAAGCCGATGGCCAGACCGGGCGACCCGATCGCCGTCATCTGCCGTTCCGGCAACCGGACCAGGCCGGTCAGCCAGTTGCTTTCGCAGCAGGCGGGGTATCCCACGGTCTATAACGTGAAGAAAGGCATCAAGGGCTGGATCGGCAGCGGCGGCGCCGTTGTGCCGGCCGCCGAGAGCATTGCTGCCTGTCGCGCCGCAAAGACTTGCTGATCCAGACCGTGGACCAAAAACGCTGCGCCACCTGCGAACGCTGTTGCGGCGAACGGCAACCGGGTGAGCAGCCGGGCACCGTGGCCGTTGCCGGCGAGACCGTCACCGGCCTGTGCATCGGGGGCGGCTGGGACCACTCGGAGCGGCGCGCCCGCTCGACCTGCGGCCACTGGCGAATCTGGGTGGCGCTCGAACCGACAGGCGCCACGGCACTCCGGTAGAATCCGGCCCTGCGGCATTTCCGGGGGACATGGTCCCCAGTGGTCGCCCCACATCGCCGGGAGAGCATCATGCAAGACCACGCACTGACCGACCTTCTGCAGACCGCCTTCGCCGCCCGCCAGCCTCTGATCGCGCGCCTGCACGGCGAGGACACCAATGCCTACCGCCTGTTCAACGGCAGCAGCGAAAAACGGCCTGGTTTGACCGTCGACCGCTACGGTGACCTGCTGCTGATCCAGACCTTCCACGATGCCCTCGACAACGCTGAACGGGTCGCCATCGAGGATTTCTACGCCGCCACCCTGCCCGGCCTGACCGCGATCTACAACGATCGCAGCCGCCCCAACTCACGCGTCGCCAACCCGTTGCCGGCCGAGCTGCTGCGCGCGGCGCAGAGGCCGCGCGAGATTCACGAAATGGGTGTGCGCTATCTCGTCCAGGCGCGGCACGGTGGCCAGGACCCCTGGCTCTTTCTCGACATGCGCGCCGGTCGGCGCCGGATCATGCAGGAAGCCTCGGGCAAGTCGCTGCTCAACCTGTTCGCGTACACCTGCGGCATCGGCGTCGCCGCCGCCAGGGCCGGCGCGGCGCATGTCGTCAACATCGACTTCGCCGAATCCAACCTCAAGGTGGGCAAGGAAAATGCCCGTCTCAACGACCTGCCGATCCGCCTGCGCTTCATCCACAGCGACGCCTTTGCCGCCATGCGCCAGCTCGCCGGGGTCGGCCAGCCGGCGGTGGTCCGGGGCAAGCGCATGCCCGCCTTTCCCAGGCTCGACCAGCGCAGCTTCGACCTCGTCTTCGTCGACCCGCCGCGCTATGCCAAGAGTCCGTTCGGCGTCGTCGATATCGTCAACGATTACGCCGCCCTGATGAAGCTGGCGCTGCAGTGCACGACCGAGGGCGGAACCCTGATCTGTTGCAACAATGCGGCGGAAATTTCGCGCGAGGTCTGGGCCGACCAGCTTGAACGTTGCGCCGCGAAGATCGGCCGGAAGATCCGGGAAGTGGAATGGATCATGCCGGAGGACGATTTCCCCAGCCACGACGGCCAGCCACCGCTTAAAATTGCGCTGCTGCGAGTGTAAAAATACGTTCTCGCCGCCGATACGGAGACCACCGCATGCCCCCGCGTCAGATTCACACGCTCCACCGCCCCGCCACGATGCCGACGGATGCGCCCGACCTGCTGTTCGTCCATGGCGCCTACATGGACTCCCGTTGCTGGGACATCCATTTTCTGCCCTACTTCGCCGCGCTCGGTTACAACTGCCACGCGCTCGACCTCTCCGCCCACGGTCTGAGCGAGGGCAGGGACGAAGCCGACCGCTTCGGCATCGACGACTACGCCGCCGATCTCCGCCAGGTCATCGCCAGCCTGCCCGGCGATACCGTGCTGATCGGCCATTCGATGGGCTGCAGCGTGATCGAGCGTGCGCTCGAGCGGACCACAGCCCGCGCCGTGGTGCTCATGGCGCCGGTACCGCCGACGGGTACCTGGGGCTCGATCATGCGGCTTGCCCTGAGGCACCCCGAGATGTTCTCCGAGATCACCCGGCTCAGCCACCATGGCGAACTCAGCCCGACCAGCCTGTCGCTGATGCGCGACATCTATTTCTCGCCGGTGACCATGCCCGAAGAACTTCTCGACTTCGCGCACCTGATCCAGCCGGAGCCCGCCCGTGCCATCTCCGACATGCTGGTCGTCGGCCTCAGGCACCATCGTCCGCAGCCGCAAGTTCGGGTCATGGTGATCGGCGGCGAGTGCGACGCCGTCTTTCCACCCTTCGCCACGAGTTACACCGCATTGCGCTGGCGCGCCCGGGAAACCTACATTCCGGATTGCGGCCACATGCTGATGCTGGAACATCAGTGGCGGGCGGCCGCCGATGCGCTGGCGCACTGGCTGGAAACGACAGTCCGCCGGCACTCCCCAGCAAGGTCATCGAGCAGCGTCACGCCAGCCTGAAATCGTGGCCCGTCCCGGTCGCCGCCCGACCGGGACCGGGTTTATTTCCTGATCGGCTGGTTGCGCCCCGAAAACTCGTCGCTCAGGCGGAACGCCGCGTCACTGAACTGGCCGTTGGGATTCTGGGTGCAGTAGCGATTGACGAAATTCTCGATCGTGGCGCTGGAAACGCTCGAAACCTGCTGGCGCTGCTCGCCGTAGTTGTGCCCGGTCAGGAATCCGCGGATCCACACGACGTAGCTGCTTCTCCGGTCTGCGTCCTCCCGCGAAGCCACCCAGGCAACGCACGACATGTCGTCGAAGCCGAGAATGTTGAGCGGCGCGGCGACGGTCGTACCCAAAACGACCCCTGAGCAGAGGACGCCAACCCATTGCCAAGGTCTGGCCATACGCAGTTTCCTTTCCCGTCGATCTCCAGGCACCGGCGATGCGCCTCGCCTGGTGGCTGGTCGTGAGGACCAGACACGGTTCCACGGCGCCATTATCTCACTGCCGTTGCCGCTGGCGGCAAACAGCGAATTCAGAAACAGCGGCGTTCACGGGCATCTGCCGTCCGGCGCCACCTGAAAATATTCGTGCATGCTTGTTCCCGCGGGGTGAAATCGGCGAAAATTCAGGGTTTTACGCAGTCGACCGCAGCAGACTCCATTTTCCGAGGATCCTTCATGTCCAACGCCGAACAGCCTGTCCAGCAAGACGAGAATCAGCTCATCGCCGAGCGCCGCGCCAAGCTCGCCGAATGGCGCAAGACCGGCAAAGCCTTCCCCAACGACTTCCAGCGCGAGAACACGGCGTTCAAGTTGCTCGAAGGCTACGACGACAAGACATCCGAAGAACTGCTGGGCATGCCGGTCGAAGTCAGGGTCGCCGGGCGCATGATGCTGAAGCGCGTCATGGGCAAGGCCTCGTTCGCCACGCTGCAGGATCTCTCCGGCCGCATCCAGATCTACGTCACCCGCGACACTCTCGGCGAGGATATCTACGCTGACTTCAAGACTTGGGACCTCGGGGACATCCTCGGCGTGGTCGGCACGCTGATGAAGACCCGGACCGGCGAACTGACCATCCATGCGACCGAGATCCGCCTGCTGACCAAGTCGCTGCGCCCGCTGCCGGACAAGTTCCACGGCCTCGCCGACCAGGAAATGAAGTATCGCCAGCGCTACGTCGACCTGATCATGAACGAGGAAACGCGCTTCACCTTCCTCGCCCGCAGCCGCATCGTCGCCTCGATCCGCAACTACATGAGCGGGCACGGCTTTTTGGAGGTTGAAACGCCGATGATGCACCCGATCCCAGGCGGCGCCTCGGCCAAGCCCTTCGTCACGCACCACAACGCGCTCGACATGCAGCAGTTCCTGCGCATCGCCCCCGAGCTGTACCTCAAGCGCCTGGTCGTCGGCGGCTTCGAGAAGGTCTTCGAAATCAACCGCAATTTCCGCAACGAAGGCCTCTCGCCGCGCCACAACCCGGAATTCACGATGATGGAATTCTACGAGGCCTACGCCGACTACCGCAGCCTCATGGACTTCACCGAGGGCCTGCTGCGCCACACGGCGCGTGAGGCGCTCGGGCGCGAGGTGTTCCACTATCAGGGCCGCGAACTCGATCTGTCAAAGCCGTTCCAGCGCATGACCATGGTCGAGGCGGTGAAGCATCACTGCCCGCAATACAACGACGCCCAACTCACCGATGCCAACTGGCTGCGCGAGCAGCTAGCCGCGCGCAAGGTGGAAACGAAGGGCGAGCCCGGCCTCGGCACGCTGCAATTGATGTTCTTCGAGGAAACCGCCGAACCCCAGTTGTGGGATCCCACCTTCATCGTCGACTACCCGGTCGAGGTCTCGCCGCTGGCCCGCGCCTCGGACAGCAACCCGGAGATCACCGAGCGCTTCGAACTGTTCATCGTCGCCCGCGAAATCGCCAACGGCTTCTCCGAGCTCAACGACGCCGAAGACCAGGCAGCGCGCTTCATGGAACAGGCGAAAGCCAAGGAAGCCGGCGACGAGGAAGCGATGTATTACGACGCCGACTTCATCCGCGCCCTCGAATACGGCCTGCCGCCGACCGGCGGCTGCGGCATCGGCATCGACCGCCTGGTCATGCTGCTGACCGATGCCCCGGCGATTCGCGACGTCATCCTTTTCCCCCAGATGCGTCCCGAATGAAGGGCGGCGGCACCTCGCGGGCTGGTCTCGCCGGCGCTCGCCCGGGCATCCGGCGCGCGTGAGCGAAAATCCGGTCTCGCTGGAATCCGCCGCGCGCGCGGCCTTGGCGACGGATTCGAGCCGCACGCACGTTTTCGAGCATGACGGCCGGCGTTACGTCGTCAAGCGCCTTGCCGCAAGGTCGCGCAAGCTGATCCAGACGCTGTTCATGCGCTGGCTGGTCAAGCGCCTCAGCGGACAGCACCTCCCGCTGCAGACGCTGGCGCTCTCCGGGGCAACCAGCAGCATGGACTTCGAGGCGACCCGGCTGAACGATCTGGCGGCTGCCGGCATTCGCGTGCCGCGGGTCGCCCTGGTGACCACGGAGTTCTTCGTCCTTGAATACTGCGGCGCGGTCGTGCAGGTGCAACTCAAGCGCTGGACGCCGGAAACCTGGCGCAGCGAACTGCCGCGCCTGGCGACCGAACTCGGCGAGTTCCACCGGGCTGGCCACTGGCACGGCGGCGCCCAGATCAGGAACGTCACGCTGCAGGATGGCATCAGCTACCGCATCGACTTCGAGGAAGACTTCGGCCAGATCATGCCGCTGGAGATGACGCAGGCCGCCGATCTCGTCCTTTTCCTCAACTCGATTCCGCTGAGCGGCCCGATTGACGAAAGTGAAGCGCGGCAATTGTTGCCGCGACTGATCGATCGCTACTGCGCCGCGAATCCCGATCCGGAGATCATGAATATCATCCGCCGGGGCCTGCCGCTGCTGAAGCGACTCGCGGCGCTGGCCCGCCCTTTCAGGCGCTGGTCGAAGCGAGGGATACCCCGCGTACTGATCATGGTCGACGTCTTTTCGGCGCGGGAATAGATGCGGATCAGCCAGCAGGCAGCGCGGAATCCGAGGCCCGATGACGCGCACCCGTCTCTGCCGGCGGCATCCGACAGGGGTCGCAGTTACTCAGCTGACCCGGGGGGATGGGCAACCACGATACGGTCGCGACCTGTCTCCTTGGCCATGTACAGCGCACGGTCGGCGGCGCGCACCAGGACTTCGGCGCTGTCACCGTGTTCGGGAACGGTGGCGACACCGGCCGAGAAGGTGATGGCCTCGATTTCGCGCCCCATCACCCGCGCACCCACACTGCGCGCCTGCGCGGCAATCGCGGTGATCCGCCGGACCGCCTCGTCGGCATCCGCGCCGGGCATGACGACGAGCAATTCCTCGCCACCGTAGCGGCAGGCAATGTCCGATGCCCGCAATCCGTCGAGCAGTGCCTCGGCGACCCCGAGCAGCACGATGTCGCCGGCCTCGTGTCCCCACTGGTCATTGAAGCGCTTGAAATGATCAAGGTCGATCATCACCACCGCCAGCGATTCTTCCTCGCGCAGGGCGCGATGGATTTCCCGCGGCAACGTCTCGTCGAGGTAACGCCGGTTGAACAGGCTGGTCAGCGGATCACGAATCGCCTGCTGGAGCAATTCCTCGGTGCGCTGGCGCACCTTGTCCTCGAGCCGGCGGTTCAGCGTGCGCAGACTCTCGGCCATGGCATCACGCCGTTGATTCGCTCGCGCCAGGACGAAGGCACCGGCGAGAAGCGCGCCCATGAACAGCAGCGTGATCAGTATCCAGCCGCCGAGACTGCGATTTGCCATCCGCATCAACATGTCCGGGGGAATCCGCGACACCACCTTCCAGACGTACTGGTCGGCCCCGATCGACGCCGACCCGCCGGAATCCGCCAGCGGCGAACCGGCTGCCGAGGCCATTCCGGCCCCCAGCGGACGCACGGTGATGAACGACCACAATCCGTCGCCATCCTCGAACTGCCCGCGCCCGCCCGCTGATATCCGCGCCCAGGCCTCGGGGAAACGCGTCCCGAAGTGCTCCTTGCGCCCGAACATGAAACCCCACTCGTCTCCCGCCTGCGGTGCAACTAGCCAGTATCCATCGCGGTTGAGCAGGTTCACCCGAACGCCGCCCTCCTTGGCCTCGGTGACGTCGGAAAACTTGTCGAGCAGGAAACGCCCGAAATAGTTCACCATCACGATCCCGCGCGGACGCCCCGCCCGATCGACAACCGGCATGCCGAGCCGGAGCGTCGGTTTGAACGGTGTTTCGACACGGCCCTGCTCGATGTTGAGGTCAAACGGCGAGACATAGATTTCGCCCGGCGCCAGTTTCATCGTGTCGACGAAGAAGTAGCGTTGTGCCTTGTTCTGCAGCCGCTCCACGGGAACGACGAACGGCTGGTTCTGGACGTAGTCGACGCGGACACGCTCCATTCCGCTCTCGTCAATCCAGCGCAACTGGTCATAGAGCCGGCGACTCGCGGAAAGCGCCACCAGATCGGCCGTGAAGGCGGCAAGCGACGGCGCATCGCCCTTGTCGAGCGCCCGGGCGAGGCTGGGCAAGCTGGCCATCAGCCGGGTATCGCCGGCAATCATCTCGATGTCGCCGATCAGCGAGCGCGCTCCGGCAACCAGGCGCAGTTCCTCTGCCGCTTCCAGACTCTCCCTGACCCTGACCTGGTCCTCGTGGTGCAACGAAGAGACAAAGATCAGGCAAAGCAGTCCGGACGGGAGGATCAGTGTCAGCAGGTAACGAGCCAGTCTCGAGCGCATTTTGTTTTCCCAGGTTCCTGAGAATTATGAACCTGTCGTTGCCAGTTGCAAACCGGGATCGCTCGCCGCGTCCTGCGCGGCGCCATGCCCGTGCATCCGCCAAGTAGAATTACATCCATGCCCCTGCAGCCCGCCCGCCTCGAATTCACGCCCGTTGGCACCCCCTTCTCGCCCGCCTTCGGCGACGTCTACCATTCGACCCACGGCGGG
>ERZ724514.1237-NODE-1237-length-11389-cov-5.440445_pt1 | contig 11389 bp, 9 predicted proteins | sample MGYA00376047_ERZ724514 | MGnify/ENA primary metagenome ERZ724514 (study PRJEB28724, sample SAMN07190883) | activated sludge metagenome | isolation source: activated sludge of sewage treatment plant in Hong Hong | place: Hong Kong | collected 2016-03-17 ...
GTGTATGGATCTTAACTTGCATTTCTTCATTTTTGAAAATAAGTTTTTAAGTTTCAGGGTTACGCCATCAGGAGTCGTTCTAACACCTGTTGTAAGTACTACAGGTGTAACACCCAATGGCAATATGGGTTGTGGCACAATGAAATCAAATGTAGCCGGTAACAAGTTGAGCGTAGTATATTATGATGATTGTGTTCAAACCTATTCTTTTGATAACTCAACAGGAATTGTTTCGTTTGATCCTGCAAACGATATTTTATATTATAGTTCATGGTTGTATTCAAGCGCCTTTTCCCCATCCGGGCAATATCTTTATGTTTCATATTATCATCCCGGTATTCTTTATCAGTTTGATATGACACAGAATACTTTACCTCCGGTTGTAGTTGGCCAGACACCAATGTATATGTGCGATTTAGCTTTAGCTCCTGATAACAAAATTTATGTTGTTGAATTATGGAGCACCTATTTAGGTGCAATCAATTATCCCGATGCTCAGGGGCCGATGTGTGGCTATGATACCAATGCTGTTTCTTTAGATAGTAATTATATTTCTGTCGGGTTGCCTAACTTCCCAAACGATTTGAATTTTTTGACTTCAACCAAGGAAGTAGAAAAAGATAACTTACACGTATCTCCAAATCCTGTAACCAATACTTTAAGAATTAATTTTCCTGAAGCCGAAGGAGAAGTGTTGCTGACAGTAACAGATATTTATGGAAAGCTAAACGAACAAGTTAAATTTAAAAGGCTTAATTATCAACTTGACTGGAGTCAAAAATCAGAAGGATTGTACTTTTTAAAATTGCAAAGTGGTAATAAAATTCGTGTAATAAAGGTACTCAAACAAAACTCATATCATGAATGATGCAACTATACAACTGTCATGATACAAATTGAAAATGCAGAACGTTTCTAATTACCTCCAATTACATCAGTTGCGAGAGCAACCTAACCGGAGTAAGGTGAGTTAACCCCCACTCATCCTCGTCTGACGGGTAGCGTTGTGTGCAACATTAACTTTGGTGTGTAAGAAGAAAGTGGTTACGAAAGACTTTAAAATTTAGAAATCATTGGTTCAGTAGATTTGAAATTTTATCAGAATAAAAAAGGTGAGTAAAAAAATTACTCACCTTATTTGATATGCCTTGAATCAAATTATTGTTTCAGGTATTTATCGAGCCAGCCAAAAAACACACGCTGCCACATCACACTGTTTTGTGGTTTGTTAACCCAATGTCCTTCGTCCGGAAAATAAAGAAAACGGGCAGGGATATTTTGTAGTCTTGCCGCGGTATAGGCTTCCATACCTTGACCTAAAGGCACTCTAAAATCTTTTTCGTTATGAATGACAAGAATTGGAGTATCCCAGTTCTGCACAAAGTCAACAGGAGAAAACTGTGTGTATGATTTTGGCTTAGGTGTCTGCCAGAAGGAGCCTCCCAGATCAAAATCAGGAAACCACACTTCCTCTGTTGTGCCATACATACTTTCTAGATTATAAACACCGCAATGCGAAATAAATGTTTTAAAACGTTTTTGATGATGTCCTGCAAGCCAGTAAACACTGTAGCCGCCAAAGCTGGCACCAACAGCACCTAAACGGTCTTTGTTTACAAAAGGCTCTTTGCTTACTTCGTCAATGGCAGACAGGTAGTCGCGCATACACTGCCCACCCCAGTCACCGGATATTTCGCGGTTCCATGCTGTACCGAATGATGGTAGCCCTCTTCGGTTTGGTGCAACCACAATATAGCCATTGGCAGCCATCAACTGAAAATTCCAGCGGTAGCTAAAAAACTGTGATACGGTACTTTGTGGCCCACCCTGACAGTAAAGTAAAGTCGGATATTTTTTTGATGCATCAAAATCGGGAGGATAAATTACCCAGGTCAGAATTTCTTTTCCGTCAGTGGCTTTTATCATTCGTTTTTCTACCTTACCCATCTTTACAGTACTCAACACATTTTTATTGGTGTATGTAATTTGTTTTGAAGTTCCTGTCTTTACATCAACACGAAATATTTCAGTTGGTGCAGAAATAGACATCATGGTTGCAATAATTGTTGGGTCGCTCTTATTGTCTGAAACAGAAAACGAAGTGTAATCACCAATGTCAGAAGTTATTTGTCTGATAGGAGGGTAGCTGCGTAAACGACCATCATACACCCACAGCTGATCTGTTGCATTGATACCACTGATAAAATAAATTCTATGTCCATCCGGTGCCCATTTTGCTCCGTCAACCGTATAGTCAAATCCGGCAGTGGCCTCCATCGTTTTTTTAGTTGCAAAATCATAGATCATGATTCTGTTGCGATCGGCTTCATACGTTGGTGTTTGCATGCTAAGCCACATCATTCTGCTGCCATCAGGCGAAAATGCAGGCGACTTATCATAACCTTCATTTGACGCAGAAATATTTTCTGTTTTTCCTGTAGCTACATCATAAAGATAAATGTCAGAGTTTGTGCTTACGGCATAATCTTTTCCTGCCAATTTTTTGCATGTGTAGGCAATCTTATTTCCGTCTGCACTCCAGGCAATCTGTTCACCACCGTCATTAGGTTTCATAGGAGTATCAAAGCGTTCGCCTTTTTGTATGTCTTTCAGTTCACCAACTGCATCATTTTCAAAATCGGCAATAAATACGTGCGAGTAAGAACCATCTTCCCATTCTGTCCAGTGGCGATACATCAAATCATCATAAATTTTTCCGGTGGCTTTAGGTAAATCGGGATAAAGATCCTGAGTAGTTTTATCAACCTTTACTTCTTTAGCCATCCATATTCTGTTTCCTGCTTTTGAAATACCAAAACAAGAAATATCGTCAGCAGTTGTAGTGATTTGTTTTTCTCCTGTGCCATCAGCATTGATACACCACAAGTTATTTGCACCACCTTTATCGTTTAGGAAATATATTTTTTTGCTGTCTGCACTCCATGCCGGTGATGATTCGTTGTCAGCACTGCCAGCAATAAGCTTAGGCTCACCACCTGTAACAGCAACAGTGTACATATCCGTATTGCCGTTGTTTCCCGACAGATTAAAATTTCTGACAGTGTAAACAACAGTTTTGCCGTCAGGTGAAAGAACAGCATCACCCACACGACCTAATTTCCAAAGTAGCTCCGGAGTAAGTTTGTTTTGTGCAAACCCTGCTGATGCTAAAGTCAGAAAGCCTGCTAACAAGATTGATTTTCTCATTGTATTATATGATTATAAATTTCAGTGTACTAAAGTAGCGTATTGAAAAAACATTCAGTTTGTTTTTCTTTCAAGATAATTTTCTGCTTTAATCAAATCGGCTGGAGTGTCCACAGCAATAGTTTCTGTGTCAGTAACTATTGTTCTTATGGTATATCCGTTCTGTAACCAGCGAAGTTGTTCAAGTTGTTCTGCTTCTTCCAGCACTGATACAGGTAAAATTGCAATTTTTTTTATAATGGATGTGCGATAAGCATACATGCCCAAATGTTTGTATGCTGTGTCACAAATTTTTTTCTCGTTCTTTTCTTTTCTGAAAAAAGGTATTGGCCAGCGACTAAAATAAAGAGCATTACCATTTTCGGCAATTACAACTTTTACTACATCAGGGCTTTCATATTCCTGCATACCTGAAACAGGTTTTATCATGGTGGCAATATCAATACTGTTGTCGCTGAAAACTTCTGCAAGTTGATTTATTTGTTTAGGCTGAATAAAAGGTTCATCACCCTGTATATTTACAATGACATCAAATGTTGTTGTCAGCCTACTGACAACTTCGGCAATGCGGTCAGTGCCGGATGCATGATCTTGTCTTGTCATCATCACCTCTGCACCAAACTGTCTGGCATGATTGGCAATATCATCATGGTCTGTAGCAATGATAATCTGATTAACAGCAGTTGCTTTTTTTGCTTGTTCATACACACGCTGCAACATGGTTTTGCTTTTTATCAATGCAAGTGGCTTACCCGGAAAACGGGTAGATGCAAAACGTGCAGGAATAACTGCCAAAACTTTCAATGTCATTGTTGCTGGGTTTGTGAGGCAAGAAATGCAATACAGTATGCAAAAAACTGTAATTGTGGTTGCTGGTTTTCAGTATCGTCTAACAGGCTGGCATTAAATTTCCGCCATAATGCAGCATCGGCATCATCTGTAGGAATGCAATAATATTGAGGAGTATTTCGCAGTTTGGTATAAATCATAATAATGGCGCAAGGTTTGTTTTCACCTTTACGATAAACACCTTTAAATTCTACCTGTCTGTTTTCTTCAACTACGGGTTTAAAATCACGTAGTGTATAACCTTCTTTTACCGGCAGCTTGTTATTGAGTTGTATTTTATATCCAACAGAACCATATAAATATTCGGCTTCTGTTGTTGGGTTTATTTTTTGTGATAATGCCTGAATACTTATAAAAGTAAACAAGGCAATAAAATAGTATGTATTTTTCATCACCTCAAAAGTAAAGTTTCATTTTTAAAATAACACAAGTGTATAAAAAACGAAAGGGAACTCCGTTGAGTTCCCTGTTCGTAACCTAAAACTAACCCTATGAAAAAAATATCTTTATGTTACTCGTTTCTAAATTACAGTGCTAAAGTACAACATTTATATTAAAAAACAATGAATTCAATTATTTTTTCACCTTTTGAAAGGTTTTGACTAAAATTGACTGTTTCTATGTTAACTAAGCACATATAAGTATAACCACGAATTGCTAAAATTGTTTTAACCAGATGCAATTTTTTTTACTTTCTTCTCTTATAAGGCTCAAGACATTAAAAATCAACAGCTAAATTATGATAAACAGCAATGAAAACAAGTTTGATGGATTTAACAAATCATTAAGAAATAAAAATAGCTGCTAATTGTGTGCTGTAAGAAATGGAATAAAAAGTTTAATTGTCATCATCGAAATGAAAGTGATGCATAAAACGATGAATTACAGGTGCAAGAAAAACAGCAATAACAGTTAAAAATGCCACACCACTGTACAAAGCGTAAATGGTTGCAAAAATTTTAGCATAGTCGTTTGTAAGTACGTGAATAGGTCCCATACCCGTCAGAATCATTGCAGCATCAAGTAATGAATCTATCCATGAAAGACCTTCAAGATAGTGGTAACCAATCATTCCCATAACCAATGAAAACAACAGTATCAGACATGACCAAAAGAAGTTTTTTAAAAGTCTGTTTCGGAATTTCCTGAACGGAAGAATGGGCTGTGAAAAATTTTCGTACATAGTTTTTGTTTCACTCGAGGGAGTAAAAATAGTTATTTCCTTGAGCAGATAAATTAATTTCAGGTGTAAGGTTTTGTCAGTTATGTTCTCAACCCGGAGAATGAAAAATCGTATCATTATTAATTCGGATGAGAAGTTTTTTATTATTCCTTATTGGTTTTGTTTGGACTTGCTGCTGTACGGCACAAAACAACTTATCGGGTATGCCTGAGCAGGATTGTTTTGGAGCTATTCCTATTTGTCAGACAACTTATTCTACTACGGCATCCTATACGGGATCGGGAAATATTCCCAATGAAATCAATACTGCCTATTCCTGTCTTTCATCTGGCGAAAAAAATGATGTCTGGTATTTGTTCAGAACACATTCTGCTGGAACAATCAGTTTTACTATCACTCCTGTAAATACTGCTGATGATTATGACTGGGCAGTGTTTAACATCACACAAAAATCTTGCAGCAACATTTACAACGATTCTTCAATGGAAGTAAGTTGTAACTATGATGCCAATATAGGATGTAATGGTGTTACAGGGGCTAATGGAAATTTTGGTCCTTGTGGTCAGACAGAAAATGTCATTACGGTTCTTGCAAATGAATCATATCTCATCAACATAAGCAACTACTCCTCATCACAAAGCGGCTACACTATTGACTTCTCCGCATCAACAGCATTAATTTTTGATGTTACACCACCACATGTGGTTAACGATACATTGGCTTGTACGCAAACATCTTTAAGAGTAAAATTTAATGAGCCTGTGCTTTGCAATACCATTACCACATCCGGTAACGATATGATTCTTGTTGACGACAGTGGAAATTTACAATTCCCTGTAAGTATAACTTTTGTGGGTTGCGATTCTGCACATCCTTACATTACGGAAGCCGAGTTATTTTTTGCTCAGCCTTTTGCCGGAAGCAATAACTTTTATCTGCTTGCCGCAAATGGCAGTGATGGCAATACCATTTCCGACTTATGTGGCAACTTTGTGAATGTTAGTGATACAATTGGAAAGTTTTACAGTTATAATAACATGACTGTTGATTTAGGAAGCGATTTGTGGACATGCAGCTATGATACATTACCTGTTTTGTATTCGGCTTCAACACCGGCAGCAAATTACAACTGGTACTACAATAATATTCTGTTGAATCAACACCTTTCGTATTTGCAACCAACAGATACCGGACAATATATTTTACAGGCATACTTAGGAGCAATTTGTCAAGCAACAGACACCATTGTTATAAACCGAAAATCCACAGTAACAGTAAGTCTGGGTAATGATATCAATATTTGCAAAGAGTCTTCTTTCCCGGAAATAAGTTGTACTGCCAACAGTTCGCACTTGATGTGGTATTTAAATAATATACCTTCTTTATCCGATACCAGTATTTTTATACCAACCGACACCGGTAATGTTGTTGTGCAGGCATGGTCAGAAGGATATTGTATGGCGTTTGATACACTACATGTTGGCTATTTCAACATGCCTTTATCACTATTGCCAGATAGTGTTGCACGATGTGTAAACAGCCGGATAATGTTGTCCAGCGGAATCAATGATGATGGCACTTTCCTCTGGATATTTAATGACGATACACTTCAGAATAATCAATCGTGGCTTGATGTTTCAAAAGAAGGATTTTGCAAAATGTTGTTTACAACAACTGATGGTTGTATGGTTTCTGATTCAACGCTTGTCATCAATAGCATAGAACCTGATGCACCACAATTAAACTGCCCTATACTTACTGCACAAGGTAATAAATTTACCTGGCAGCCTTACGAAGGTGCAGTATTATTTTATATTAGTACTGATGGAATAAACTACGACAGTTTACCGCACGACATTACCTCATATATTGCAGCATCAGGCATAAATACTGTCTCACTTTATGTTTATGACGGTAGTTGTAATTCAAAAGTTGCAGTGACAGAAAATTGTAAACCTCAGATTTCAACTTTATGGGATAAAGACAATGGCTTTGTAGTTTCCGGGATGAGCAATCCAATAATTTTAACTGTTTATGATGCACAAGGCCGTGAAGTTTATACTACAAAAGATTATCGCAACAACTGGTCAGGTCAAGGTCTTGAAAATGGTATTTATTTCTTTGCGCTCAAATCGGCAAAAGCAGTTTATTTCTACGGAAAATTTTTAATGGTGCGATAAGGAGGATACTTATTTGCAATCACATTCATGTTCCTTGCCAATGTCAATAGTTGTGACTACGCGTGTATTTGTTTTGCAGGCTGCAAAAACAATGCGCACTTTCTGGCCATCGTTTGTATTCCCTTCAATGGCATAAGTAGGGCATGGTTTATCGTTCAGATTACTTTTTTTGTAGTTGATGGTTCCGCTTCTTAGTATTTCAGAAACCTCTGCTTCACTGATTTGTCGGCATTGCATACGACATTTGGCATGTGCAGTGTATTCCAAAGGCTGATAGCGCCATTCGCTGCGTTTGTTGCGGCCATCATCTTTCCATTGTGGCACAGCAGGCGTTTCTGTTTTATCATTGGTGGAACGGCAACTTTTTATGCCTTTGATTGTTAATACAGCAAGCACTAACAAGATAATGATGGCAATAGAACCTTTAGAAGATTTAATCATAAACAAGGCATTGAATTGCTTAATTTTGCAGGCTAAAATTACATTTCAAAAGCAAATAAAAAACAGTTTTATATGAAAGAAACATTGGTTGAAAAAGATTTTGGCATTGCACAGGTGCTAAAACAATTAGGTATTGCAGAAAACAACAAGGGCGCAGCTACAGGCAGTAAATGGTTGACCACCAAAGGGAAGGTGATTGATTCCTACTCACCGGTTGATGGTCAGAAGATAGGCAGTGTGCAAACAGCTACTGCTGATGATTATGCTGCCGTAATGCAAACTGCCGAAGAGGCATTTAAAGTATGGCGATTAATGCCTGCACCTAAGCGTGGAGAAATAGTGCGACAGATTGGTGATGAACTTCGTAAGTACAAAGAGCCTTTAGGAAAATTGGTTTCTTTTGAAATGGGCAAAAGCCTTCAGGAAGGACTGGGCGAAGTACAGGAAATGATTGATATCTGCGATTTTGCCGTGGGTTTATCACGTCAGCTTTATGGACTTACCATGCACAGCGAGCGACCCATGCACCGTATGTACGAACAATGGCATCCCTTGGGTGTGGTAGGTATAATCTCAGCCTTTAACTTTCCTGTGGCTGTATGGAGCTGGAACTCCATGCTGGCATGGGTTTGTGGTGATGTGTGTATTTGGAAACCCAGCTCAAAAGTTCCTATGTGTGCCATTGCCTGCCAGAATATTGTGTCAGAAGTTTTGAAAAGAAACAACATTCCGGAGGGGGTAAGCTGCTTGGTGATAGGTAATGAATCGGGCGACTTAATCAATAATGACAAACGCATACCATTAGTTTCTTTTACAGGTTCCACACGCATTGGGCGACATGTTTCTAAAACTGTTGCCGAACGTTTTGGACGTACCATTCTTGAACTGGGAGGAAACAATGCAATTATAGTTTCTGAAAATGCAGATTTGAATATGGTTCTTATAGGTTCTGTTTTTGGTGCTGTGGGTACTGCAGGGCAACGTTGCACTTCAACACGAAGATTGATCATTCACGAAAGCGTTTACAACAAAACCCTTGATGTGATAAAGAATGCTTATGCACAATTAAAGATTGGCAACCCATTAGATGCGACCAATCACGTAGGACCATTGATTGATAAAGGTGCTGTGCAGGATTATTTGAATGCTATTGAAAAAGCAAAAGCCGAAGGCGGAAAAGTTTTGGTTGAAGGCGGTGTGCTTTCAGGTGAAGGCTATGAGTCGGGATGTTATGTAAAACCTTGTGTGATTGAAGCACTAAACAACTTTAAGATTGTACAGGAAGAAACCTTTGCGCCCATATTGTATGTGATGAAATACAAAACCATTGAAGAAGCTATTGCCATGCAGAATGATGTGCCGCAAGGGTTGTCGTCTTCCATATTCACCGGCAATATGAGAGAGATGGAATTGTTCTTGTCAGCTGCCGGCTCTGATTGTGGCATTGCCAATGTCAATATCGGAACTTCTGGAGCAGAAATAGGAGGAGCATTTGGTGGCGAAAAAGAAACCGGTGGAGGAAGAGAGTCAGGCTCTGATGCCTGGAAAGCTTATATGCGCAGACAGACCAACACCATCAACTTTGGTACCAGCCTGCCATTGGCACAAGGTATCCGTTTTGATGTTTAACATAATGGTGTGATGAGTAGCTTGACAAAAACCGCAACAGTTACCTTTGATGCAGAGAGCATCAGAAAAGATTTTCCTGTGCTGTCGCAAAGTGTTTATGGTAAACCTCTGGTATATCTGGATAATGCGGCAACTTCGCAAAAGCCTCAACCGGTGATTGATGCTCTGGTCAAGTATTATTCTCAGTACAATGCCAACATACACCGCGGGGTGCATTATCTGTCGCAAGCGGCATCGCAGGCCTATGATAATGTACGGATAAAAGTTAAAGATTTTATCAATGCTGCAAGTGAAGAAGAGGTGGTTTTTACCTCAGGCACTACCGATGCCATTAACCTGGTTGCTGCCACATGGGGTCGTCAACAAATAAGCGAAGGTGACGAAATTATTATTTCTGCAATGGAGCACCACAGCAACATTGTTCCGTGGCAGATGCTTTGCTTGGATAAAAAGGCAGTACTCAAGGTCATTCCCATGAACGATGACGGAGAGTTAGTGATGCCTGAATTTGAAAAGTTGCTTTCCGGCAAAACAAAAATTGTAGCAGTGGTTCATACCTCCAACTCATTAGGTACGGTCAATCCTGTTGAAGCCATTATTCATGCCGTTCGCCAGCACGAGAAGAAAACCGGGAAAACAGTTCCTGTACTGATAGATGCTGCACAGGCTGTGGTGCACGAGCCGGTAGATGTACAAAAGCTGGATTGTGATTTTCTTTGTTTTTCTGCACATAAAATGCTGGGACCAACAGGTGTAGGAGTGCTTTATGGTAAAACAAATTTACTGAACAGCATGCCGCCCTATCGCGGTGGTGGCGACATGATTAAAAGTGTGAGTTTTGAGAAAACAACCTACAACGATATTCCTTTTCGTTTTGAAGCCGGCACACCCAATATTGCAGATGTTATTGCATTTGGTGCTGCCATAGATTACCTGAATAACTTAGACCGCATTGGCGCAGTAAACCATGAAATTATGCTTGCAGAAAAGGCTGCAAATGCGCTTTCCGAAATGGATGGCGTGCAGCTTATTGGCACAGCCCATCAAAAAACCAGTGTGGTTTCTTTTATCATCGAAGGCGTTAACGCTATGGATGCAGGCATGTATTTAGATACATTGGGTATTGCAGTACGCACCGGGCACCATTGTACAGAGCCTGTGATGCAGCGTTTTCATATTCCCGGTACTATACGCGCTTCCTTTTTATTTTACAACACCCTTGCCGAGACGGAAACATTGGTGCAGGGAGTGAAAAAGGCAGTTGATAAGTTGAGAAGATAGTAGATTCTTAAGTTTAACAAATCTCGCCTGAAAGGCATAATTGTGTGAGTGGGACTAGCATGCAAGTTATATCGTAGGTATAAGCCACGCCACAAACGCACCTTCTGATATTTTTTAGTACGCATCTTATGTACATACCAGCACTTGTCTGCCATCAACATGCAGCCGTGTAAGCACACTTTTGTAGCGGTTTTTCAAAAAGTATTTTTATTGTTATTATTTCCATCAAGGGAAAAAGTAAAAAGAAAAACATCTTCGTTTATTACCCACAAGCTTTAGCTTCAGAAAAGGACAAGAGGGAGTAAACTTCTAGTAAAAAGAAATTTCTGAAAAATTTGATAATTTGAATTGAATTGTTTTACTTTTACAATTCTGTAAATTAAACTAAACTACCATGATTACAACAGAAACACTTGCACGTTTCGCGCGCTTTAAGCGTAGGCTGCGCTTTTCTACATACACAGCCGCCTTCGCCATACCACATCGTTTACGTTTTGCAAATGTGAATTAGAAGTAAACGGCACCATAACCACCAAACAACTCATCATAGCAAACGAAAACCAAAAGCAAGATGTAACAGCCATGCTCAACGAATTAAAAAATGAAATAGCCCAACTAA
>ERZ724514.1243-NODE-1243-length-11359-cov-4.052282_pt1 | contig 11359 bp, 8 predicted proteins | sample MGYA00376047_ERZ724514 | MGnify/ENA primary metagenome ERZ724514 (study PRJEB28724, sample SAMN07190883) | activated sludge metagenome | isolation source: activated sludge of sewage treatment plant in Hong Hong | place: Hong Kong | collected 2016-03-17 ...
AGCTTCCGCAAGGGGCTGTGGGGCTGGCTGTTGGCGGCCACCGGTGTCCTGCTAGCGGCGCAGGGCCTGATCCTGCGCTGGAGCTTGAAACCGTTGCGACGAGTCGCCACCGAGGTCAAGGACATTGAAACCGGCCAGCGGGCCGAACTCGGCGGCGGCTATCCCGAGGAACTGTTTCCACTAACCGCGAATTTAAACGCCCTGCTCGGGCAGAGTCGCGCTCATCTGGAGCGTTACCGCAACGCCTTGGCCGATCTGGCTCACAGTCTGAAAACACCGTTGGCGGTACTACGGGGGGCTTTGGATAACGATGCACGCCCCGAGGAACTGCGGCAAACGCTCAACGAGCAACTGGAGCGGATGAACCGGACGGTGGACTATCAGTTGCAGCGCGCCGCCGCCGCTGGGCGAATCGCGCTCAGCGCGCCGCTACCGGTCGCGCCCATCGCCCGTAAGATCCAGGATTCACTGGCTAAAGTCTACGCTAGCCGCCGCCTCCGCCTGAGCAGTGAAGTGGCTCCCTCAACGATGTTTTACGGTGACGAGGGCGATCTACTGGAAATTCTCGGCAACTTGGCCGATAACGCTTGTAAGTGGTGCCAGTGGCAAGTGATCCTACGCGCTTATCCCACCGATCGCGACGGACGGGCCGAATTGGTGGTGGAGGTCGAGGACGATGGGCCCGGTATCCCAGCGGAGCAAGCGCCTTTGTTACTCGGCCGGGGCCAACGCGCCGACCCCACGGTTGCCGGTCACGGGATCGGGCTAGCAGTGGTGCGGGATTTAGTTGAAGAAGTCTATTATGGTCGGTTGGATATTGGACGCGGCCTGCTTGGTGGCGCGCTCGTCCGGGCGCGGCTGCGTTTCCAGGCCAATGGCAGCTGACCCGATCGCCATCCCCGACCCGTGCGATCGGGAGCAACCGGCACGGTTTCGCGCTCGACCAGGCCATCGCCCTTACGAGGTACGCCATTGTTGACCATCGCCACTTTCAACCTCTGTAATCTGGGAGCGAGTGCTTCGCCTTCGCGCTTCAAGCGCCTCGGCGCCATTATCGCGAACGATTTGGCAGGGCCGGCCATCGTGGCCTTGCAAGAAATCGCAGCGGAGCAACGATGGCCGCTAGGGACGCGAGTTCCGGCCGATCCAGCCTACCAAGCCCTGATCGCCACCGCGACCGACGTCGGCGGACCCGCCTACGCCTACCGGGAGATCGCACCACTGGCCGATCAGGAAGGCGGGATGATCGGTGCCAATATCCGCGTCGGCTTATTGTTCGATCCGGCGCGGGTACGTTTCCCTGGCCGGGGCGATGCCGGCCCAGAGGACAACACCGGCATCCACTTCAGCAGTGACGGTCCTCGTCTAACCCTCAATCCTGGCCGCATCGCGCCGACGCATCCTGCCTTCACGGGAGACCGGCAGCGCCATTGGGCTCCCAGCCGCAAGGCACTGGTAGCAGAGTTCGAGGTGGAGGGACGGTCACTGTTCGTCATCGTTTGCCATCTCAAATCCATGCGTTCGACGACTCGCCGCGCGGAGGATTACGCTAAGAAACAGCGCCACGCCCAAGCCGAGGTCGTTTATCAATTTGCTGCGGATCTGCTGGCCTGCGATCCCCAGGCAGCCATTGTGCTGTTGGGCGATCTCAACGACGTACCGGGCTCCAAGACGCTAAAGCTGCTCAAGGGCGAGTGGTTTCACAATCTGCTGGAGGATCAACCACGCGGACAATGCTACACTCGACGGCATGGCGGCCAACCGCAAGCTCTTGATCATATTCTCATCAGCCCCGCCCTGCGGCACGGCGCAACGGCGCGCATCCCCCACGTCAACAGCGACGCTTCCCCCAGCCAGGCGGAACCCGCAAGCGATCATGACCCGGTGTTGGCGCTGCTGCCCGCTCTCGTAGCAAGGACTTAATCAGACCTGCTCACGCCAGTAACCCGCTACTGGCAAACGCCAACACCGGTTCAATGGCGCGGACAGGGTCGAATTCCCTTGGATCGTTAAATTCGCACCGCCAACACGTCACAGGGCGCACCGTGCAGCACGGCGTTGGCGGTCGAACCCAATAGCAACGCCAACCCATGGCGCCCGTGACTGCCCACGACGATCAAATCCGCGCCATGCTCCTTGGCGGCGCCCAAAATGCCTTCCTTGGTGGAAGGCGCATTGACCACCCACAGATTGATCGCTGTCCTTCCCAGCTTTTCCGCTAATGCGCCCAGCGCCTCTCGCGATTCTCGCAGCAGGGTTTCGTCGGGTAACTCCGGTAACACCGGCAACAATTCATACCCACCCCCCAAGCTGATGCTCATATCCTCGACCACATGAATGATGCTAAATCGCGCCCCGCATTTCTCGGCGATGTCCTTGGCTCGTTCGCCAACCTTTAAGGCTTCGTCGGAAAAATCGGCCGCGAAAAGAACGTGTTGATAGCTCATGTCGGCCCCTCCAAAACCGCCTCACCGGCGATAGTCAATGGCACCACGCGCTTCCTCGAAGCACGGTCAACTCAAGAATTTCCACAAGAATTATACCATTTTTACGGGTATCGGCTTTCCAGGGAAATCGATTATCGCAGCGCCTCGAACACGCCAGCCGCCCCCATGCCGGTACCGATGCACATGGTCACCATACCGTATCTGCCCCCACGCCGACAGAGGCCATGCACCAAAGTGGCGACACGTATCGCCCCGGTCGCTCCCAGCGGATGACCGAGCGCAATGGCACTGCCCAGCGGGTTGACCTTGGCCGGATCGAGGCCCAGATCGCGGATCACCGCCAAGCTCTGGGCGGCGAACGCTTCGTTTAACTCGATCCAATCCATATCGTCTTGCTGTAGTCCGGCTAATTCCAAGGCGCGGGGAATCGCAGCGATCGGGCCGATCCCCATGATTCGCGGCGATACACCGGCCACCGCGTAACTGACGAAGCGTGCCAGCGGTTTCAAACCGAGTTGCTTGATCAGGCGCTCGCTCATCAGCAGCACCGCGCCGGCACCGTCGCTCATCTGCGAGCTGTTGCCGGCGGTGACACTACCCCGGACGGCGAACGCCGGCTTGAGCTTGGCCAATGCCTGCAAATTGCAGTCGAATCGTGGCCCTTCATCGTTTTCCACCAACCGCTCGCGGACTTTCACCTGCATCGTCTGGCTGTCTGGAAAACGGTCGATCACGGTATATGGCAGAATTTCCGGTTTGAACTCGCCATTCGCCATCGCAGCGGAAGCCCGACGATGACTTTCGACCGCGAACGCATCCTGATCCTCGCGGGAAACTTCCCACTGCTTGGCCACATTCTCCGCCGTCAGGCCCATGCCATAAGCGATGCCAATGTTCTCATCCTTCGCGAACACCGCAGGGTTGAGGGCGATCTTGTTGCCACCCATCGGGATCATGGTCATGGTTTCCGTGCCAGCAGCCAGCATCACATCGGCTTCGCCCAGCCGGATGCGGTCGGCGGCCTGCGCTACCGCCTGCACCCCAGACGCGCAGAAGCGATTGATGGTCAGGCCGGGCACACTGTCTGGCAATCCGGCCAGTAATAAGCCGATGCGCGCCACGTTCATGCCCTGCTCGCCTTCCGGCATGGCGCAACCGACGATCACATCGCCAATCTGCTTCGGGTCCAGCTCTGGACACTGGTTCACCACACCCCGCAGGACGTGGGCCAATAGATCGTCGGGACGAGTGTTGCGGAACGCGCCGCGCACCTTGCCGACCGGCGTGCGCACCGCAGCCACGATGTACGCATCCTGGATTTGCTTGCTCATGATGGAGTCTCCCACCCTCAGTTACGCAGCGGCTTGCCGGTCTTGAGCATCTGCTCGATCCGGGCTTGGGTGAGCGGATTCCTGGCCAGCTCCACGAACGCCTTGCGTTCTAGTCCCAGCAGCCATGCTTCGTCGACAAGGGTATCGGGGTCCACGTCGCCACCACACAGCGCCTGGGCGATACTCAAACCCAAGCGGTAGTCATGGGACGAGATGAAGCCGCCGTCGCGCAGGTTGACCAGCGCCATCTGACAAGCAGCGATGCCGGTTCGGCCCGCCACTCGAATCCGGCGCGGTTGCGGGGGTCGATAACCGGTTTCGACCAGCGCCCGCACCTGGATTTTGGCGACGTACAGTAATTCATTGGGGTTAAACACGATCACGTCGGATAGCTTGAGATGACCGAGTTGCTTGGCTTCCTCGGCGCTGCGCGACACCTTGGCCATCGCCATCGCTTCAAAGTAGGGCCGCAGGAACGGTAGCAAATCGCCGCCCTTGGCTTCATCCATCGCCCGCAAGGCGAATTCCTTGCAACCACCGCCCGCCGGAATCACCCCGACGCCGACCTCTACCAGGCCGATGTAGCTTTCCAGCGCGGCCACCACCCGATCACAATGCATCAAGAACTCGCAACCGCCCCCGAGCGCCAATCCTTGCGTGGCGGCCACCACTGGAATCGCCGAATAACGCAACGCGGCAGTAGCGCGCTGAAATTTGGCAACAAAGTTCTCCAAGGCCGCGAAATCACCCGCCAAGACCACCGACATGGCCTGGGCCAGATTGGCACCTGCGCTGAACGGTGCTTCGGTCTGCCACAGCACCAGCCCATCGAGCTGTCGTTCGGCGATTTTCAGGCTTTCCAGCACCCCGTCCAGCACGTCGTCGCCAATGACGTGCATCTTGCTCTTGAAGCTCAGCACGCCGATGTCGTCGCCGGTGGTCCACAGCCGCACGCCGCCATTCTCGAACACCGTTTCACCATAGCGATGTGGCGCTCCGCCCCACACCTGCTCGGGATACAGTTGCCGTCGATAAACCGGCAAGGTGGAACACGGCTTATAGGCATTCTCGGCTGCGGAGTAGGAGCCTTCTGGCCGGTGAACGCCATCCACTTGATCGACCCATGCCGGCAGCGGTGCCGTCGTCATCGCCTTACCGGCGGCGATATCGTCCTCGATCCAGGTCGTCACTTGTTTCCAGCCGGCTGCCTGCCAGATCTCGAACGGTCCCATACTCCAGCCAAAACCCCAGCGGATGGCAAAATCCACGTCACGGGCGGTATCGGCAATTTCCGTCAGTAACACCGCCGCATAATGGAATATGTCGCGGTGGATCGCCCACAAAAATTGCGCTTGAGGATGCTCGCTGGCGCGAAGGGCGGCGAATTTCTCGGCGGGGTTACGAATCTTCAGAATGGCATGCACCGCTTCATCTGGCTTGGCACCAGCCGCTTGATAGGTGCCGGTCGCGGGATCGAGCACTTGCTTGCCCTTGTCGGTGTAAATGCCGGCGCCAGTTTTTTGGCCGAGTGCGCCTTTCTCGATCAACGCTTTCAACCAGGCGGGCGAATTGAAATAGTGCCGCCACGGATCGTTGCGCAAGGCCAGCGCCGAACCCTCGAACACATGGCTCATGGTATCCAGGCCCACGATGTCGGCAGTGCGATACGTGGCGCTCTTGGCGCGACCAATCGCCGGACCGGTCAGCGCGTCCACCAAATCCAGCCTTAACCCGAATGCGGCCGTGTAGTGGATTGCCACCGCCATGGAAAACACACCGATGCGGTTGGCGACGAAATTGGGAGTGTCCTTGGCCCGGACCACGCCCTTGCCCAAGGTGCTCACCAGGAATGTTTCCAGCAGGTCGAGAATAGCCGGATTGGTGTTCGGGCCGGGAATCAGCTCCACCAGCGCCATGTAGCGTGGCGGGTTGAAGAAATGGATACCACAGAAGCGCGGGCGCAGGCTCTCTGGCACCGACTCGGCCAGCGAACCAAGCGACAGGCCGGAGGTGTTGGTGGCTAGGATCGCCCGGTCGCCAATATACGGCGTGACGCGCTCATAAAGCGCTGCTTTCCAGTCCGGGCGCTCGGCGATGGCTTCGATCAGCAAATCGCAACTCCGCAACTCTTCCAAGTGCTGATCGTAGTTGGCGGGCTGGATTAGCGCGGCCCGCTCCCGCATCGCCAGCGGCGCCGGATTCAGCTTGGCCAGCTGAGCGATCGCCTTGGTCGCGATCCCGTTCGGATCACCGTCCCTGGCCGGCAGGTCGAACAACACCACCGGCACGTCGGCGTTGGCCAGATGGGCGGCGATTTGCGCGCCCATCACCCCCGCGCCCAGAATCGCCACCCGGCGAATGGATGCCGCGATCATCATATTCGTCAATATCCTCTTTTCAGACTGACGGAATGCATGGCAAATACCGCCGGCATCCCTTTTCATAACAAAAATAAAGCCGGGGACCGGACCCCGGCTTTTCCGATTTGGCTAATGATCGATTTTTAGCGCTTAGAACTTATAACTGGCTTGCAAGCCAATCAGGTTGCCGTGGCTGTTGTAATCGAGTAGTAGCGTATCGGTCACCAAACCGGCGGGCACTGGCGCGGGCAGCAGATCGATCGTGTTATTGACGCGAGAATCGTCGAATAAAAGATACATATAACCAAAATCCAGCGACAATCGCGGGTTGGGACGATAGCTAAAACCGACCGCAAACGCATTACGGTCGCTGTCGGGAATCCGCGGCGTGCGATACTCGGCGAGTCGCACTGGCGTCTGGTCATATTGATAACCGGCCCGGAAAGTCCATGCCGGGTTGTAGTCATAGCTGACGCCGATATTGAACGTCCATGTGTCGTCCCATTTTTCCTCGGTCAAGGTTTCCGAACCATCGGCATACTGGATCCGCAATTCCTGGAATAGACTCCAGTCGGTCCAGCGTACGCCGCCCATCACCGCCCATTGGTCGTTGAGTCGCCGATAGGCGGTCAGCAGCAACCAGTCTGGCGCCGTCCAGTCTACCCGGGCTGGGGTCTCGCCGTTGCGCCCCGAAATCCAGTGGGTGATGGTACGATCACCCTCAAGGGTATATTCCACCCGCGAGCGGTAACTCAGACCCACTCGGGTATCGGCATCGAATTCGTAGGTTGCCCCCACATTGAAGCCGAATCCCCAGTCATCGCCTTTGAGCTTGCCGTAGCCGTCCGTAGTAGGGCTAAACGGATTGAACAGGGCCTGTGTCAGTTTGGCCTCGGTATATTGAGCACTGACACCGCCACCGACTGAGAAATGATCGTTAACCCGATAAGCGAGGGAAGGATTGATATCCACGGTGAACAATTCGGAATCGAGGGCATGATACCGACCGACCCAGCCCTGGCCGTAGCCGGTGCTGACCGCGAACGGCGTGGTGAGACTCAAGCCAAACCGCATTCGGTCATCGATATCCATCGTATAATATCCATTGGGCACGAAGTTGTCGGTACCGCCGTCGTCGTTAGACCCCCGACTCGACACGGTGACGAACACCGGCACCACGGTACCCGACGGCTGGGTGAGTACATCCGTTAGATTGGCCGGCAGGCGAATCTTCGAACCCGCATTATCAGCCTTCGCAGTGATGCCGATAATGGTCATACCCACTTGCGCCTGGATCCCGTTTCCCAGCATCATGTCGGCAGGATTGAAGTAGGCGGCCGACGCATCATCGTTTGGCAAGCTGCCACCGGCAAAGGCACGGCCAAGCCCGGTGACGCTCTGTTCGGTCAACTGCACACCCGAAGCGAGCGCATAGCCAGTCAAGGTCGATAATCCGGCCATGCCAAGAACAACAATGGATCCTCGCAGGGATTGCTCTCTCATTACGTTGTGCTCTTTAACCGGTTAGATCGAGATGAGGATTCATCGTCATGCCGGCGTACTTGAACCGAGCATGGATACACTGACCCCAGCTCATCGCCAGCAACGATGCAGCGATCCGTCAGTGACCATGCTCGAAAACAACCCTTCTCCCCGGTTGTCGGAAAAACCACCGAATCTGACCTTCCTCACGAAACCGGCCTCGTTTTGATTATGGTATCGGATATGTGTTAGCGCAATATAAAATCCGTCTGGCTGCAACAGCTTAGACCGCCAACAATCGATCGACCGCCGGCCCGTCGAACGGCCAATCGAGTTCCTGGTGGGTATCGACTCGACACAGTACTGGAATGCGAACGCCATATCGTTCTAGCAATGCCGCATCGTCAGCGATTTCCACCAATTCGAGGGACGCATCCATCCGTCGTTGGATGAGAGCCTCCGCTCGCTCGCACAGATGGCAGCCGCTCGTTGTGTAGAGCAGCAATCGCACCGGTTTGCCCGGCTGGTGATTCACACAAGTTTCTCCTCAGCCTACCGCCCGACAAGAAAAACCGGATCGGATTCATCTGTCTGTTCCGTCCCGTCCGGAAGGGCTATCATTCGATTAGCCTCGCATAACAATTCAATACAATACAATGCTCCGAAACCACCATGGTCAGACTGTTGCATGAACTCATTCTAGAACAGGTGAATCGCCGCTCCGACGCTGCTGCCATCGTCCATCGGCAAACGGTGCTGGATTATGCCGGACTGGCTCAAGGGATTCAGGCGGTGGCCCACGGGCTACTGATGTTCGGCCTCAAACGAGCGGAACGGATCGCCGTCTATCTGCCCAAACGCCTGGAAACGGTCTTGGCGCTTTTCGGCACGGCCTCAGCCGGGGGGGTATTCGTACCCATCAATCCCCTGCTGAAGCCGGAACAGGTCACCTATATTTTGCGCGATTGCAATGTGAGAATTCTGGTCACGGCCCGCGACCGAGCAGACCTGCTCAATCCCTATTTTGCCGAATGTTCCGATCTGCATACCCTGGTGTTGGTGGATGAGGCCACTCCCCCGCCGAACCGCTATCCCGTGCGGGCCATTGGTTGGCAGACCCTGCTGACTGCCTCCGACAGTCGCCAGCCCCCGCGCGTCATCGACGTGGACATGGCGGCGATTCTCTACACCTCAGGCAGCACCGGCAAACCCAAGGGAGTGGTCCTCTCACATCGCAATATGCTGACCGGCGCCCAAAGCGTCGTCGAATATCTCAACAACCGGCCCGATGACCGGATCCTCGCGGTGCTACCGTTCAGCTTCGATTATGGCCTTAGCCAACTGACCACCGCTTTTACAGCCGGCGCCTGTGCCGTTCTGATGGATTATCTCTTGCCCCGTGACGTGATCGCCACCGTTGTCCGCGAAAACATCACCGGCTTGGCGGCGGTACCGCCAATGTGGGTGCAGTTGGCACAACTGGACTGGCCAGCGGCGGCGGTCGCAAGTTTGCGTTACATCACCAACTCGGGCGGTGCGATGCCGCGCGCCACCCTGGCGGCCTTACGCCGGCGCTTACCCAACACCACGCCGTTTCTGATGTACGGTCTTACCGAAGCGTTTCGATCCACCTATCTGCCTCCCGAAGAAATCGACCGCCGGCCGGATTCCATCGGCAAAGCCATCCCCAGCGCCGAAATCCTGGTCGTGCGCGAGGACGGTACTCCCTGCGCGCCCGGCGAACCGGGTGAACTGGTGCATCGCGGTTCGCTGGTCTCACAAGGCTATTGGAACGATCCGGCCAAGACTGCCGAACGCTTTCGTCCCGTGCCCGGACAGAGCCCTGGCTTGCCGCTGGTTGAAATGGCGGTTTGGTCAGGTGACACGGTGCGCGCCGACGAGGAGGGTTTTCTGTACTTCATCGGCCGCAAGGACGACATGATCAAAACTTCCGGCTATCGGGTCAGTCCCACCGAAATCGAAGAGGTGCTGTACGGTAGCGGTCAAATCGCCGAAGCGGCGGCGCTAGGCGTTCCGCACTCGGTTTTGGGCCAAGCGGTTATCGCCATGATCAAACCGCTGCGGGACGATTTCAACGCGAACGAGCTGATCGCCCACTGCAAGCAACATTTGCCCAATTTCATGATTCCACTGCAAATCATGACCCGTCAGACCGACCTACCGCGCAACGCCAACGGCAAGATCGATCGCAAGGCTCTGTCCGAGGAACTGAGCCACCTTTTTCCCGAGAGCGCTCCATGAAGGCGGGACGGCCTGTCCACTCACCGATGTCACAATTTCCGGTAATCGACGATTGTTTGTGGATCGGCGGCATCCCATTGACTCAACTGGCGGCGCGAGTGGGCGGAACGCCGTTCTACGCCTACGAACGCCGTCTACTGGACAAGCGAGTGGCGCTGCTGCGGGATGCGCTGCCGTCCGCGATCCAACTGCATTACGCCATCAAGGCCAACCCGATGCCGGCGTTGGTTCAACACATGACCACCCGAGTCGATGGCTTCGATGTCGCTTCGCTGGGCGAGATGAAAGTGGCCCTGGACGCAGGGATGGCGCCGGATGCGATCAGCTTCGCGGGTCCCGGCAAGCGACCGGTGGAACTGGCCGCTGCGCTGGCGGCTGGCATCACTGTCAATCTGGAATCGGCCCGTGAACTGGAAACCATCGCTCGCTTGGGACGGGAGCAAGGCCGAACTCCTCGCGTCGCGGTACGGGTCAATCCAGATTTCGAACTCAAGACCGCTGGCATGAAGATGAGCGGCGGCCCCAAGCCGTTCGGTGTGGACGCCGAACAAGTTCCGGCACTGCTGCGGCGCATCGGCGAACTGGGACTCGACTTCCAAGGGTTCCACATCTTCTCCGGATCGCAGAACCTGCGCGCCGAGGCCATCGTCGAGGCGCACGACCGAATCTTCGAACTGGCGCTACGGTTGGCAGCCGCAGCTCGTTCACCTGTACGGTGGCTGAATATCGGCGGCGGTTTCGGCATTCCCTACTTTCCGGGCGACACACCGCTGGATCTGACACCTATCGCCGCTAACCTAGCGCGTTGGTTGCCGATCATTCAGAAACAGCTGCCGGAAGCACGCACGGTCCTGGAACTTGGCCGCTATCTGGTCGGCGAGGCCGGCATTTACGTCGCGGAGGTGGTGGATAAGAAGGTTTCGCACGGCCACACGTTTCTGATCACCAACGGCGGATTGCACCACCATTTGGCTGCTTCTGGCAATTTTGGCCAGGTGGTGCGCAAAAACTACCCGGTCGTGGTCGGCAATCGGGTGATCGGCACCGAGCGGGAGATCGTGACGGTGGTCGGCCCGCTATGCACACCGCTTGACATCCTCGCCGACCGGATGGAACTCGCCAAGGCCGAGATTGGCGATCTCATCGTGGTCTTTCAGTCCGGCGCCTACGGGCTAACCGCCAGCCCGACAGCGTTTCTCAGCCACCCGCCCTGCCGGGAGGTCTTGGTATAGGACGAGGCAGCGGCCGGGGTTATTCTTCGACGATCCGGCGATAGGAGGCAGACGGCCGTGCCAAAAGCGCGGCGCTCTGCTCGGATCGGCGGAGACAGCCGGGGAAACATTTCACCAGATGCGCCAGCGCCGCCTCCCGCAACAGCGCGCCCCTTTGGGTTGGATCGATCTGACCTGGATCGCTCAATGCCGCTGCCGCCCAAGGATAGAGAGGATCGCGGTCGAACCCGCTACCCAGCACGAAC